>Ga0155495_1144_pt1 | contig 24519 bp, 21 predicted proteins | sample RifCSPhighO2_12_FD_107153 | JGI IMG/M metagenome (GOLD analysis project Ga0155495, IMG submission 107153) | Burkholderiales bacterium RIFCSPHIGHO2_12_FULL_69_20
GCAGCCCTCCAGGATGTTCATGAAGCCGACCACGTTGCTGTCGATGTAGGCGTGCGGGTCGATCAGCGAGTGGCGCACCCCGGCCTGGGCAGCCAGGTGCACCACCCGGTCGAATTGCTCCTGTTCGAAGAGCCGGGCCATGGCGGCGCGATCGGCCACGTCCATCTGCACGAAGCGGAAGCCGGGGTGGTCGGTCAGGCTTGCCAGCCGGTCGCGCTTGAGCTGCGGGTCGTAGTAGGCGTTGAGGTTGTCCAGGCCCAGCACCGTGTCGCCACGGGCCAGCAGCCGGCGCGACACATGCGAGCCAATGAACCCGGCAGCGCCGGTGAGCAGGATTTTCATGGGAGTGGGTGGGGTTCTTTGCGCGGCAATGGGCCGATTGTGTGTGGATCGACACGTCATGGCCGGCATCAAAGTGTGGTTTGCACCACGGGGCCGGCTGTTCGGTCGTGGCATGCCTGCTCACGCCCCACGCCGGCGGGCACAATTCCTCCCTCCTGGGTCATGGCCGCGTGCGGCAGGGAAGTACAGCGATGAAGATTACCGTGGTGGGTGCGGGTTATGTGGGGCTGGTGACGGGCGCCTGCCTGGCCGAGATGGGCAACCATGTGGTGTGCCTGGACGTGGATCCGCGCAAGATCGAGATGTTGAACCGTGGCGAGATTCCGATCCATGAGCCCGGCCTGGATGCCGTGGTGCAGCGCAACGCGGCCGCGGGCCGGCTGCAGTTCACCACCGACGTGGCCCAGGCCGTGGGCCACGGCACCTTGCAGTTCATCGGCGTGGGCACACCGCCCGACGAGGATGGCTCGGCCGACCTGCAGTACGTGCTGGCCGCGGCCGACAGCATTGGCCGCCACATGACCGACTACAAGGTCATCGTCGACAAGAGCACGGTGCCGGTGGGCACCGCCGACAAGGTGCGCGCCAAGGTGGCCGAAGCGCTGGCGGCGCGCGGGCTGGACATGCGGTTCGCCGTGGTCAGCAACCCCGAGTTCCTGAAGGAAGGCGCGGCGGTCGACGATTTCATGCGGCCCGACCGAATCATCATCGGCTGCGACGACGAGCGTGCCGGCCTGCTGATGCGCGCGGTGTATTCGCCCTTCATGCGCAACCACGACAAGCTGGTGGTGATGGATGTGCGAAGCGCCGAGTTCACCAAGTACGCGGCCAACGCGATGCTGGCCACCCGCATCAGTTTCATGAACGAGCTGGCGCTGCTGGCCGAGAAGGTGGGCGCCGACATCGAGCAGGTGCGCAAGGGCATCGGCAGCGATCCGCGCATCGGCACGCAGTTCCTGTATGCCGGCACGGGCTATGGCGGCTCGTGTTTTCCCAAGGACGTGAAGGCGCTGATTCGCACCGGGCGCGACAACGCGATGCAATTGGGCGTGCTGCAGGCGGTCGAGGATGCCAACGACCGGCAAAAGCACGTGCTCGTAGACCGCGTGGTGGCGCGCTTCGGCGAAGACCTGCGCGGGCGTTGCTTCGCGGTCTGGGGCCTGGCCTTCAAGCCCAACACCGACGACATGCGTGAGGCGCCCAGCCGGGTGGTGATCGAAGCGCTGGCGCAGCGCGGTGCCACGATCCAGGCCTACGACCCGGTGGCGATGACCGAGGCCGCGCGGGTGCTGCACGGCACACCGGGCCTGAGCTTCGTCGATCACCAGTCTGCCGCGCTGCGTGGCGCCGATGCGCTGTTGATCGTCACCGAGTGGAAGGAGTTCCGCACGCCGGACTTCGAGGCGATCAAGGCCACGCTCAAGCAGCCGCTGATCCTGGATGGCCGCAACCTGTATGACCCGGCGCTGATGCAGGCCTTCGGCATCGACTACGTCGGCATCGGACGCGGCGCCCGCCAGCCCGATGCCTCCGCCTGACCCCGACCCGAAGGATCGATGACCATGAGTGACACGCCCGTTGCCGCTGCGCCCCGCGCGGCGCCCCAGCACGCACCGATGCCGCAGTTTGCGGTCAGTGACGGCCAACTGGTGATCGGTGGTGAGCGGCTGGCCTTGCTGGCTGAGCGTGTCGGCCAGACGCCGTTTTATGCCTACGACCGCAGCCTGCTGCGCCAGCGCGTGGCCGGTCTGCGCGCGGTGTTGCCCGCCTCGATCAAGCTGCACTACGCGATGAAGGCCAACCCGATGCCGGCGGTGGTGGGGCTGATGGCCGGCCTGGTCGACGGTATCGACGTGGCCTCGGCAGGAGAATTGAAGGTGGCGCTCGATGCCGGCGCCGACCCGGCCGAGATCAGCTTTGCCGGCCCGGGCAAGCGCGAGATCGAACTGCGCCAGGCGGTGGCCTCACGGGTCCTGGTCAATGTCGAATCGCTGCGCGAGGCCACGCTGCTGGCGGGCATCTCGCAGCAGCTGGGGCTGCCGGCGCGGGTGGCGGTGCGTGTCAATCCCGACTTCGAGCTCAAGGGCTCGGGCATGAAGATGGGCGGCGGGCCCAAGCAGTTCGGCATCGACGTGGAGCTGGTGCCCGAGATGATGGCCCGCATCCAGTCCGGCGGCCTGGCCTTCGAAGGCTTTCACCTGTTTGCCGGCTCTCAGAACCTGAAGGCCGAATCGATCTGCGAGGCCCAGCAGAAGTCCTACGCGCTGGCGCTGCGCCTGGCCGAGGCTTGCCCGCAGCCGGTGCGCTTCCTCAACCTGGGCGGCGGCTTTGGCATCCCCTACTTTCCGGGCGAGCAGCGGCTGGACCTGGCCCCGATCGCCGACAACCTGGCTGGGTTGGCCGAGCGGGCCAGGGCCGAATTGCCCGAGGCCTCGCTGGTGATCGAACTGGGCCGCTACTTCGTCGGCGAAGCCGGCGTCTACGTCACCCGCATCGTCGACCGCAAGCGCTCGCGCGGCCAGGTCTATCTGGTCACCGACGGCGGGCTGAACCATCACCTGTCGGCCTCGGGCAATTTTGGCCAGGTGGTGCGCAAGAACTACCCGGTGACCATCGGCAACAAGGCCGATGCCAGCGAGCGCGAGGTGGTCTCGGTGGTGGGCCCGCTGTGCACGCCGCTGGATCTGCTGGCCGACCGCATGAGCCTGCCGGTGGCCGATGTGGGCGATCTGGTGGTGGTCTACCAGTCGGGCGCCTATGGGGCCAGTGCCAGCCCGCAGGCCTTTCTGGGCCATCCGCCCTGCGTCGAGGTGCTGGTCTGACCTGACAGGCCCAGGATCGATCGTTTTCGACGATTCACTGCCCCGCGTTTGGGTGGCATTTGCGCTGTTGCACCCACCCGAGAAATGCAAAAATTGTTTCTCTTTGTGAGAGCAATGCTTTCTAGGGGTGAAGATTGGCCCGGGTTTGTTGCACGCCTGTGCTGCGCGGCCTTGCCGGTGCGGCGACGCTGACCGTCTTGGGGGTTGCGGCATCGGCCGCGCCCGTGCTGGGCCATGACGACGCCGACAGCCTGCACCGGGAACCCGCGCTGCCGGCGATGCAGCCCGGTGCCACGCCGCATGCGACGCTGCCCACGATGGACCGGGCCCTGAGCGCCACCACCTCCACCGGCAACAAGAACCTCGACCTGCTGCTGGAGTTGCAGGGCCACCCGGATGCGGCGACGCGCCAGGCAGCGCCGGTGCGTTCGGCCGCCGCGGCCTCGGCGGCGGCGGCTGAACTGGCGGCGCTGCGCGCCAAGGCGGCCCGGCGGCCAACATCTTGGCAGGACACGCCGCCCCGGCCCGAAACGGCCGAGCGCCAACAAGACCAAGGCCCGCCGGTCGAGCGACCCAAGCCGGGGCTTCAGCTTTTCGAGGGCACCGGCACGGCGCTGGGCGATTTGCGGGCGGCACCGGCCGTGCCGCGCCGGGAATGGGTGGGTCAGCCCAGTGGCAGCGCCGGCCATTTCGACACGGGGCGTGACGCCGGCGCGCCGCGCTCGGGCTACGACGCCGACAATCCGGTGGCGCAGCTGCTGCGCGACACGGTCCAGTTCCTGCGCGAGAACCGCCTCTGGCTGCTGGGAACGGCAGGCGCGCTCGCCGTGTTGGGCGCGGCGCTCAAGGCCTACAGTCGGCGCGTCTGAGGGTCCCGGGCCTTGTGCCCGTGCGCAGCACCGGGCGCCGGGTTCGGCGGGCAACCACCCGGTGGCGGTAGAAGTCACCCGGGCAACGATGTGGGGCGCCACTTGCCGCTACCATCACGCCCAAATCCCCCGCCTGGAGACTTGGCATGATCCCCTTGAAGCTTGAGGTCAACGGCCGCGCCGTGGCCACCGAGGTGGCGCCCGCCACCCTGCTGATCGACCTGCTGCGCGGCCCGCTCGCGCTCACCGGCACCCACAACGGCTGCGACACCGCTCAGTGCGGCGCCTGCACCGTGCTGCTCGACGGCCAGGCCGTCAAGAGCTGCAGCGTGCTGGCGGTGCAGGCCCAGGGCTGCAGCGTCACCACGGTCGAAGGGCTGGCCAAGGGCGAGACCCTGCACCCGATCCAGCAGGCCTTCATGGACTGCCACGGCCTGCAGTGCGGCTTCTGCACCCCCGGCATGATGATGACCAGCGCCTGCCTGCTGGCCAAGAACCCGAAGCCCAGCGAGGCCGAGATCGTCGACGCACTCGAAGGCAACCTGTGCCGCTGCACCGGCTACGTCAACATCGTGGCCGCGGTCAAGCAGGCGTCGGCCGTGATGTCGGGAGAGCGCGCATGAACGCGCCGCTGGAAGCTGTCCGCTTCGGCAGCGGCAAGTCGGTGCGCCGGATCGAAGACCCCGCGCTGGTGCGCGGCCTGGGCCAGTACACCGACGACGTGACGCTGCCCGGCCAGTTGCACCTGGTCTTCCTGCGCAGCCCCTACGCCCACGCCCGCATCACCGGTGTGGATGCCGCTGACGCGCGGGCCATGCCTGGCGTGGTGGCGGTCTACACCGGCGCCGAGCTGGTAGCTGCCGGCGTCAAGGCGATGCCGGGCGTGCCAATGTTTCCGCGCCCCGACGGCAAGCCGGGCGCTTCGGCGCCGCGCCGGGCGATGGCCGATGAGCGCGTGCGCTTCGTCGGCGAGGCGGTGGCGGCGGTGGTGGCCGAGTCGATCGACCAGGCCCGCGCCGCGGCCGATGCGATCATGGTCGACTACGACGAGTTGCCGGCGGTGGTGAACGCCTTTGCCGCGATGGCCCCCGGCGCGCCGGTGCTGTGCGACGAGGCGCCCGACAACATCGCCGCGGCCATGCGCCATGGTGATGCGGCCGCCACTGCGGCGGCGTTTGCCGCGGCGGCACACACCGTGTCGGTGGACGTCGACAACCAGCGCCTGGCGCCCAGCCCGATCGAGCCGCGCTGTGTCTCGGCCCAGGTGCCCGCCGACGGCCCCGACGCCGGACGGCTGGTGGTGCGGCTGTCCAGCCAGATGCCCACGGCGGTGCGTGGCGGGCTGGTCGAGGCCATCCCCGGCCTGACGGTCGAGACCGTGCGCGTGCTGGTGGGCGACGTCGGTGGTGGTTTCGGCATGAAGACCGGCATCTACCCCGAAGACATCGCGGTGGGCTTTGCCGCCTGGCAGCTCAAGCGTCCGGTGAAGTGGCGTGCCGACCGGCTGGAAGAGTTTCTCGGCGCGGTGCACGGCCGCGACGTGGTCAGCCGGGCCGAGCTGGCGCTCGACGCCGACGGCCGTGCGCTGGCCCTGCGTGTGCGCGGTTTCGCCAACGTGGGCGCCTACGGCACCGCCACCGGCGTGGCCATCCAGTGCCTGATCGGGCCCTGGGTGTCGACCAGCATCTACAGCATCCCGGTGATCGACGAGTGGTTCAGCGCGGTGATGACCAATACCACGCCCACCGGTGCCTACCGCGGCGCCGGCCGGCCCGAGGCCATCTACCTGACCGAGCGGCTGATGGACGCCGCCGCGCGCAAGTTGAAGCTCGATCCGGCCGAACTGCGCCGCCGCAACATGATCCGCCCGGATCAGATGCCCTACACCAACGCTATGGGCCAGGTGTACGACAGCGGCGCCTTCGAGCAGATTCTCGACCAGGGCCTGGCGCTGGCCGACTGGAACGGCTATCCGGCGCGCCGGGCGTTATCCGAGAAGGCCGGCAAGCTGCGTGGCCGCGGCATCGCCACCTTCCTCGAGTGGACCGGCGGCAATGCGCTGGAGGAGACGGTCACCGTCAACATCACCGCCGACGGCTTCATCGAGCTGGGTTCGGCCACCCAGGCCATGGGCCAGGGCATCGCCACCAGCTACGCCCAGCTGGCGGTGGACGTGTTCGGCGTCGACATCAGCCGCATCCGTGTGCTGCAGGGCGACACCGACCGCGCCAACGGCTTCGGCAGCGCGGGCTCACGCTCGCTGTTCACCGGCGGCTCGGCGGTCAGCGTGGCGTCCAAGAAGACGGTGGACGAGGCCAAGAACCTCGCGGCCGAAGCGCTGGAAGCACCGGCGGCCGACATCGAGTACCGCGAAGGCCGCTTCAACGTGGCCGGCACCGATCTGGGCATCGGCCTGTTCGAGCTGGCGGCGCGCCAGCCGGGCCTGCGCATCACCGCCACCGACAGCGCCACCGCCGGCGGCCCCACCTGGCCCAACGGCTGCCATGTCTGCGAGGTCGAGCTCGACCCCGCCACCGGCGAAGTGGCGGTGGTGGCCTATGCCTCGGTCAACGACATCGGCCGGGTCGTCAGCCCCACCATCGTGCAGGGCCAGATCGAAGGCGGCGCGGTGCAGGGCATCGGCCAGGCGCTGATGGAGCGGGTGGCCTACGACGGCGAGACCGGCCAGTTGCAGAGCGCCAGCTTCATGGACTATGCGATGCCGCATGCCGATGGCTTTCTGGGCTTCAAGACGGCCTTCGACACCTCGATCCCCTGCAAGACCAATCCGCTGGGCGTCAAGGGCGTGGGCGAGCTGGGCACCATCGGCGCCACGCCGGCGGTGGTCAACGCGGTGATCGATGCACTCGACCACGCGGGTCTGGGCGCCAAGGCCGAAGCCATCCAGATGCCGGTGACGGCCGAGCGGGTGTGGCGGGCGTTGAATGCTCGGTGTTGTGAGGTGTCACCTTGGCGGTTGTAGTCGCGGTGGTCGATAACGGTGTCCGCACCGCGCGTTGGCAGCAGCGCTCGCCTTCTATCAGGCTCCGGATCGAACCCTGCTAGCAGTTGGAGTCGACATGACCACGATCAGTGAGATTCGCCAGTGCTTGACCGTGCAACTCGGTGCCAACTTGAAGCAGCAAGGGGCCGCGACCGTGCCCTCGACGGTCAATGAATTCCTGCGGGCTACAACGAGTCTCGGCGACTTGGATCACTACAAGCACTTTCCGCCCGACTGCTATCGACTCGTCGCTGCGTCGGGGGGCGAGCAGGCCCAGCGTCTGTTTCTGGAATCGGTCTTGCTGCAGGGCATGAGCCAAACGATTGACTCCAGTCGCTTCACGGCTTTACCGCCGCGTACAAGAAACCATCAATGTGCCCAGTTCAACCGGATTCTGCGGCGAGAAAATCCGCTGCCGTCATGGCTGGATATGGAGTCTGATCTGTTTCACAAGGAGTTCGGTCTCGCAGCGCTACGCCTTCACGCTGGGGCAGCCCAAGTGATTGACCCCCGTTGTGGTGTTCCGAAGTCAATTGTGCTGAAGTCTGGCTTGCCGGGTCTCGCACAAGGAATCCGGGTGGCGGTGGAATGCAGAGGGCTGAAGCCGATGCTTCAGATCCACACACACACCGCCTACCTTGATGAGTTCAATGACGAGGGATGGCGGGAGTGTTACCGTGTTTGCGTCGAGTTGTACGGTCTCTACCCTCGAATCAAGGGCATGTTTGGTGGCAGTTGGTTTTACGACCCGGTGATCCAGCAAATCAGCCCCCGCCTGTCCTACTTGTCGAGCGTTCCCCGGCAGGGCGGCGCACGCTTTCTCCGGGTCGCAACGGAAGGTGACTTCGTCCAAGACGCAATTGCCACCTCGCCGAGTCGGCGCAAACTCTATGATGAGGGTCGCTACAGGCCCATCAGTTACATGATGATCTGGGGGCGTTCGGCGCAAACCAGTTGGGTCAGGACGACCGATTCTCCTGAAGCCTGACTGATACCTATCATGGATGTGGCGCGATACTTCAAGCTTGGTGTACTTGCAGGTGTTCGTGCGGTCGGCGGATTTGCCATTGCAAGATGGTTGTCAAGCCACCAACTGAGAATCCTTTGCTACCACGGCGGATGTATTGGCGATGAACGTCTCTACAACCCAAGGCTGTTCTGTACTGCTGCGCATGTGCGATCCCGGCTGGCGTGGCTGACGCGCAAGTCTTTTACGCCAATGGCACTTGCTGATGCTGTATCTGGTCTGCGCAAGGGCCGAATTTCCGAGAGGCTTCCGGTCGTCGTGACCATCGACGACGGTTGGTTCTCTTCGCGACGAGACGTAATCGAACCCTGCCTCTCGTCCGGATATCCCGTCGCGCTGTACGTGGCAACACAAGTCGCCAAGCATCGGACTCCAGTTCTCGACGTGACGGTCAACTACATTCTCTGGCGGGTTGGGCGCAACCGGGTAGACATATCCGGGCTTCCGGCCCTGACTTCGGGTTCGTACGACCTTGCGGACGCCGAAACACGCCAGCACGTCCATGATGCCGTCATCGGTTGGCTGCGCGGTTTGGCTCAGCAGCCCGCAGAGATTTCGGCCGCACTTGAGCAGTTCGCGACGGCTATTGGCTTGGCGCCGGATGCTCTTGATCTACAGAGCCGGCGGTTCGACTACCTCGATACCGAAGAATTGAGGGCGATTGCCTTGCAGGGTTGTGCGATCGAATTGCACGGGCATGAGCACCGCTACCCCGTCGGCCAGCCCGCTCGACTACGGGCTGATATTCTGGCCTGTCGAGAATTTCTGACATCAATCGGATTGCCGAAGCCGCTCCACTATTGTTATCCCAGCGGCGAGTTCGATGACCATGCTGAATCGGTTTTCGAAGAACTCGGCATCGCGTCCGGCACCACCTGCCTTCCTGGATTGGTGAACCCTAAGAGCCCCGGATCGCTCGGCTACTTGCCGCGGTTTCTTGACAGCGAGAGTGTCACGGATCTTGAGTTCGAGGCCGAGATGAGCGGATTTTTGGAGTTTGTGCGATATCTCGCGAAGCGAGGGGCTGCGAAAGCGCCTGGTTGACATGCGATCTTTAGCGAGGGTGGCTGCGCCAGAGAAAGGTTATTCTCGTCAGGTAAGGCTGATCGGAACCTCCGCCAGGGAATTCTGAAGTCAATAATTATTCCTTGTGGAATTTGCATGAATCTGGTACTGCGTTGGTACTCCGCTGCGAGAACTTAGTTGACTAAGACAACATCGGTTTTGTTGGATCTGTTTAGATTCATCGCTGCTATGCTGGTGTTCTTCCACCACAGTGAGCACAAATTCAAGGCGCCGTGGTTATCTCCGTTGGCCTCGTTCGGCCACGACGCTGTGGTGTTCTTCTTTCTTCTTTCGGGCTTTGTGATTGCACACAATACGTTGCAGGGCGACAAGGGCTTGCGTCACTATGCAGTTGCTCGATTGGCAAGAATATATTCTGTGGTGTTGCCGGCGCTGTTGCTCATCGTGGCTTTGCAGGTTGCCAGCAGGCTGTTGAGCCTGCCGTCAGATGATGGCGGTCGTGAGTTGAGTGAGTGGATATCGGTACTTCTTATCAGCCTGGCGTTTCTAAACCAATCGGCAGTCGTTTATGCCCCCTTGCCGACCAATCCGGCCTATTGGAGCGTATGCTACGAGGTTTGGTATTATGTGCTGTTCGCGTGCCTATTCTATTTCAGGGGAGCGCAGCGACTTGTGCTGATCCTCCTCGTCGGATCGGTGGCTGGGCTGGCAATCCTGGTGATGTTTCCAATTTGGTTAATGGGATTTTGGTTTTACCGCTTTCATAGGCGCATTCAGATATCGCCGATCGCGGGTGCCCTGATGTTTTTCGTCCCGCTAGGTGTCTACTTGGCCTGGCGCGGGTTCAACATTGATGACAAAATTTTTGATTCGTACGCCGGTTGGTTGGGAGGGGCTGAATTTCTTAATTCGAAGCTGAGTTTTTCGAAGCGATTTCTGGTTGACTATATTACGGCAGTGTTGCTGTTGTTCATGATCGCTGGTGCCTTCAAGCTGGCAGAAGAATTTTCCGGTTTGCTGTCGCGAAATTCCAAGCTTATTGGGTCGTTGGCTAGCGGTTCCTTTTCGCTATATATTCTTCATATGCCGTTGCTGGCATTTGTCCCGATGATCGTGCAGTCGACTATTGTTGTCATGAGCATCGTGTTGGCACTGATATATTTAATTGCCCATTTCACCGAGAAGAAGAAGGCCCCCTATGTCAAGCTGTTTCAGCGGATGATGGGTGCTGTGCAGGTGCGGTGACTCGATTGGTCCCGCGTCAGCGGCTTTTGGGGTTCTTATTTAATTTGTCGCCTAGGTCCGTGAGCCTGGAGTGCAGTCAGGATTCATCGGATTTTTGCTTGTCATCGACTCTGCAAAATTGCCTCGACGCGTTGTTTGAATGGATTTGGAGTCTTATTGATTGACAATCAATCAAGATGTTTTTGCACCAAGTCAAGGCGCGTCTATGGTGACATGCGCGCTGCGCACGGGCAGGTTAGCGTGACCGGAAGAGTCGGCGACTCCGGCCAAAGTTGCGCCTCAGCATCTTGGCGCGCGAATACCGCTCAAGCCGCGCGCAGGCAGTCGACGATCTGCAGGCGAGCCGCCCGCCACGCGGGGATGAAGCCGCCCACCACCCCCATCGCCAGCGCAAAGACCATCGCCTGCACGGCGATGCGGGGCGTCATCACGAAGCGGAAGGCCAGTTCGGCGAAGGTCTGGAAGTTGGTGGTCGACACGTCCACCGCCTGCATGCCGCTGGCCGCGGCCAGGCCGACCAGGCCGCCCAGCGCGGCCAGCAGCAGGCTCTCGGCCATGAAGGCGGTGAGCACCGCGCCGCGCCGGAAGCCCAGCGCACGCAGCGTGCCGATCTCGCCAATGCGCGAGGCCACGGCCGCGAACATCGTGATCATCGCGCCCACCACCGCACCGATCGAGAAGATCACCGCCAGGCTCAAGCCCAGGATGTTGATGAAGGTGGCCAGCGCCTCGCTCTGCTCGGCATAGAAGCGGATCTCGGGCTTGGCCTCCAGCGCCAGGCGCGGGTCGTCCTCGATGCGGGCGCGGATGCCGTCGAACAGGCTGGGGTCGGCGAGGCGGAAGACCATGATCGAGTAGGCGTTGCGGCGAAAGGCCTGCAGCATCTGTTCGGCGTCGCCCCACACCTCGGAGTCAAACCCGCTGCGGCCCGAGTCGTAGCGGCCGACGATCAACCACTCGCGCCCGGCAAAACGCAGCGTGGCGCCGAGGTCGATGCCGACAAAGCCCAGCGCGGTGGCGCGGCCGACCACGATCTCGGAGGTGCCGGGCCGGAACATGCGCCCCTCGACGATCTTCACCCCCGGGCGCAGCTGCAGCCCCAGCGCGGAGGTGCCGCGCACGGTCACGTTGCTGGGCTTGCCGTTGCTGCGCTTGGGCAGGTTGATCAGCACCACCGGCTCGGCGCTGACCAGCGGGCGGCCCGCGCCGTCGGTGGCGATGCCGGGCAGGGTGGACAGGATGGCCGCCTGCTCGCGGCCGATGGCGCTGTTGATCTCGGCGCCGGCGCCCTTGCGCAGCACCATCACGTTGTCGCTCTGGCCGGTGGCCACCAGCGTGCTGCGGATGCCCTCGCTCATCATCAGCACGGTGGCAAAGACATAGACCACCAGCGCCATGCCGCCCGCCGTCAGCAGCGTGGTGACACGCCGCACCCACAGGTTGCGGGCGATGTAGCTGAACGGGACGGCTCGCACGCGTCCGCCTTCAGCCAACGTGTCTCAAGCCAGCCACGATGTCGATGCGGCTCATGCGCCAGGCCGGCCAGGCGGCGGCCACGGCGCCCACGCCCAAGGCCGCGGCGAGTTGCAGCGCCATCGTCAGTCCCGAGACCTGGAACACCGGAAACAGCGTGCCCACCGCGCTGCGGAAGACGGCGGCCAACGGCCAGGTCAGCAGCAGCCCGGCCACGCCGCCCAGCGCCGCGATCAGCAGGCTCTCGCCGAACAGCAGCCGCACCACGAAGCCGGGACTGAAGCCCAGCGCCTTCAGCGTGGCGTACTCGGCCAGCCGCTCGCGCGCGGTCATGGTCATCGTATTGGCCATCACCGCCATGATGATGACCACGATGATCAGGCTCACCGCCTGCACCGCCACCAGGATCGCCTCGCTCATCGACACGAAGCTCAGCTGGAAGGCCGCTTCGGTCTCGGTCATGGTCTCGGCCAGCGAGTTGGTGAACATCTTGTCCACCCGCTGGCCCACTGCCGCGGCGTTGTTGGGTTCGTCGATGCCGACGATGTACACCCCCACCTGGTCGCTGCGGCCCTTGTAGCGCTGGCGCAGCACCTCGTTGATGTAGCCCCAGTGCATCAGCAGCTGGCTCTCGTCGGTCTTGACGTCGGCGCCGTCCCAGATGCCGCGCAGCGTGAAGGTCCAGGTGCCGGGGTAGATGGTGCCGCGCAGCGGGATCTGGTCGCCGATCTGCCAGCCGAACTTGTCCGCCAGCTTGCGGCCAACGATGGCGCCTTGCCGGTCTCGGTAGAACGCCAGCTTCTGCTCGTCGGGGATGCGGTACTCGGGGTACAGCGCCAGGTAGCTGACCGGGTCGACCGCGAACTGCGGAAAGAAGTTGCGCTCGGTGATGTAGACGCCGCCGAACCAGTTGGCCCAGCTGACTTGCTGCACGCCTTCCACCGCGCGCAGGCGCTGGGCGTAGTTCAGCGGCAGCGGAAAGGTCAGCGAGATGTTGCTGCGCACCACCAGCCGCGTGCTGCTGCTGCCCTCGACCCCAGCGTACCAGGCGTCGACGATGGTGCGCAGCAGGCCGAAGGCGCAGATCGCCACCACCAGCCCCACCATCGTCAGGCCGGTGCGCAGCTTGTGGCGGAAGGCGTTCTTCAGCAGCAGCTTCAGCAAGAACACGTCAGGCTCCGACCTCGTCGACCAGCACGCCTTTTTCAAGGTGCACCATGCGCCCGGCACGGGCCGCGGCCTTGGGGTCGTGCGTCACCATCACGATGGTCTTGCCCAGCTCATGCACCAGCTGGTCGAGCAGGCTCAGCACCTCTTCGCCGGTGCTGCGGTCCAGGTCGCCGGTGGGTTCGTCGGCGACGATCAGCACCGGGTCGGTCACCAGCGCGCGGGCGATGGCCACGCGCTGCTGCTGGCCGCCCGACAGCTCGCTGGGGTAGTGGTCGGCGCGGTCGGTCAGCCCCACCAGCTGCAGCATCTGGGCCACGCGCTCGTGGCGCTGGCGCGCCGACAGCCCCGTCAGCAGCAGCGGCAGCTCGACGTTGTCGAAGGCGCTCAGCACCGGCAGCAGGTTGTAGAACTGAAAGATGAAACCGACGTTGGCGGCGCGCCAGTCGGCGAGTTCGCCTTCGCTCAGGCCGGCGATGTCGACACCGCCGATTTCGATGGTGCCGGCGCTGGGCTTGTCGATGCCGGCGATCAGGTTCAGCAGCGTGCTCTTGCCCGAGCCACTGGGGCCCATCAGCGCGACGAACTCGCCGGCCATCACCTCGAGGTGGATGTCCAGCAGCACGGGGATGGCCTGGCCACCACGCACGTAGCCTTTGCTGAGGTGCTGGATGCTGATCAACGGCGCGGTCATCGATCCACGCTCACTTGCTGACCACCACCACCAGCGCGCCAGCTTTCAGCTTGTCATCCGGACTCAGCACCACCCGCTCGCCCGATTTCAGTGCGCCGCCGGTCACTTCCTGCACGTCGCCGATCTTGCGGCCGCGGGTCACCGGCACGGCCTCGACCGTCTCGCCGGTGAGGCGGAAGACAAGCGGTATGCCGTCGCGCTCGACGATGGCCTTGGGGTTGACGGCGATCACCGCCTGCTGGTCCTCGGCGGTGGCGGGCTTGGACAGGAAGCTGACCTTGGCGCTCATCTCCGGCAGGATGCGGGCGTCCAGCGCCTCGAAGCGGATCTTGGTCATCACCGTGGCCTTGGCGCGGTCGACCGTGGGCACGATGCCCGAGACGTTGCCGCGAAAGCGCAGCTCGGGCAGCGCATCCAGCGTGATCTCCACCGGCTGCTCGGGCTTGATGCGCGCCACGTTGCTCTCGGAGACATCGGCCTCCACCTCCAGCGTGGCCATGTCGGCCATCGTCACCACCGCACCCGAGGTGCCGCTGGCGCTGGAAAACGGCGTGATCATGTCGCCCACGTTGGCATTCTTCACCAGCACCACGCCGTCGAAGGGCGCGCGGATCTCGGTGTTGGTCTGGTTGACCTGCTGTATGCGCACCTGGGCCAGGCTCTGGGCGATGGCGGCCTGAGCCGAGTTGATCGCCGCCTGCTGCGTGCCCAGCGCCGAGCGGGCCACGGCGGCGCGCCGGTCGGCGCCGTCCACCGCCTGCGCCGAGACGAAGCCCTGCGCGCGCAGATCCTGCTGGCGCTTCAGCTCCACCTCGGCATTGGCCAGCTCGGCCCGCGCCTGGCCCAGTGCGGCTTCGGCCTGCGCCTTGGCGGCTTGGGCCTGCACCACGCCGGCCTGGGTGGCGGCAATCGCCGCCATCACGTCGCTGGCATCGAGCCGGCCGATCAGGTCGCCCTGCTTGACCACGCTGCCTTCGCGCACGCGCAGCTCGATCAGCCGGCCGGTGCCCTTGCTGGCCACGGCGGCGCGGCGCTGGGCCACCACGTAGCCCGAGGCGGTGAGGTCGGCGTACTGCTGCGACGGGTAGGCCGCCAGCACCGCGCTGACCTGCACCTCGGTCTTGCGCGGCATCAGCACCACGGCCGCGCCGGCGGCCACCGCCAGCAGCGCCAGTACGATGGGCCAGCGGCGGCGCCGGCGCTTCAGCGGCGTGGCGCTGCGGTCGATGCGCAGGCTGGCGAGCGAGGGGCTTGGTAGCGACGAAGGGGCGGGAGCAGGCACGTCGGCCATGAGGGAACGGGCGGTTGACGCCATAGCTGTCGGTGGCGCGAGCATGCCATGAGGCTGGGGGCTGTCTGGCGCGCGCCGCGCCTGGCCCTGCGCCGAGCCTGGTGCTTCAGCGCCGCCACACCACCTTGCGGGCGAAGCGGCCCCAGGGTGCACCACTGCGCAGCGCGGCGACGAAGCCGGCCCCGTCCGCGATCCAGGTGCCGCCCAGCGCCGTCACGCCGCGGGCAAACAGCGGCTCGGGCAGGCAGCCGGCGCCGGGGCCGATCATCGCCACCGCACGGGCGTTGCGGCAGTGGGCCAGCACGGCGTCCAGCGTGTCGTTGAGCAGCACGGTGCTGGTCATCAGCACCTTGTCGCAGGGCTGCAAGGCGGCCGGGTCCAGCGTGACCTCGAAGCCGGGATGGCTGCCGGCCAGGTCGGCGCGCAGTTCCAGCACCGTCAACCGGGCACCGTGCTCGGTCACCGGCTTCACCAGCGGCGGGAAGAAACCGACCATGCCGATGTGCTCGCCCGGCTGGGGAGCTAGCCCACCGATCGAATCGGGCGCGTCGGGCGGCACCTGGCCGTCGCGGTCGAACAGATGGCGGCTCAGCGCGTTGACTGCGGCAAAACCCAGCGTGCGTTCGGCGCCCTGGCCGTCGCGCCACAACCGGGCCAGCGCCAGCGCGTCGCTGCCGATCAGGCGCTGGCCGTCCAGGCCGGTCAGCGTGGCCAGCGTGTTGTTCAGCAGCACGTAGCTCAGGCCCAGCGCACCACTGTCGAGCTCCACCGCGCCGAACTCACCGTCCTTGCTGCCGGTCCACGGCGCGGGCGGCAGGTGCACGGCGCGCACCCGGGGCGCGGGGCCGGCGCCCAGGCGGGATTCGATCAGGGCGATCAGGTCGGCGGCAACGGTGGCTGGGAGCATGGCGCGCATCATGCCCAATCCGCGGCGCGTGCGGCTTGTCGGCCGTCATGCACGGCGCGGTCCGGGCTTGAAAGCCGGCGCCAGGCCCCAAAATGCCGCCCGCAGGCCGGATGTCCGTGGGCGACTTCGTCGCACGGTCCACCGGCGCCAACAACCGCACCGACACCACCGAGAACCTCCCATGACCAAGCAAACCCACGCCTTCCAGGCCGAAGTCAAGCAGATCCTGCACCTCGTCACCCACTCGCTGTACTCCAACAAGGAGATCTTCCTGCGCGAACTGGTGTCCAACGCGTCGGACGCCTGCGACAAGCTGCGCTTCGAGGCACTCGACAACAACGCGCTGTTCGAGGACCAGCCCAACCTGGAAGTGCGGGTGCTGTTCGACGCCGAGGCCAAGACCATCACCATCCGCGACAACGGCATCGGCATGAGCGCCGAAGAAGCGGCCTCGCACCTGGGCACCATTGCCAAGAGCGGCACGCGCGAGTTCATGGCCAAGCTGGAAGGCGACCAGAAGAAGGACGCCAACCTGATCGGCCAGTTCGGCGTGGGCTTCTATTCGGGCTTCATCGTGGCCGACCGCATCACGGTGGAAACCCGCCGCGCCGGTGCGCCTTCAGACCAGGGCGTGCGCTGGAGCAGCGAAGGCACAGGCGAGTACGAGCTGGAGGCCATCACCCGCGCCACCCGCGGCACCGACGTGATCCTGCACCTGCGTGACGAGGAAGCCGAGTTCCTCAACACCTGGAAGCTCAAGTCGATCATCGGCAAGTACAGCGACCACATCTCGCTGCCCATCCTGATGCAGAAGGAAGAGTGGGACGCCGAGGCCAGCAAGCAGGTCAAGAAAGACGAGTGGGAGACGGTGAACAAGGCCGCCGCGCTGTGGGCGCGCAGCAAGAGCGACATCACCGACGCCGAATATCAAGAGTTCTACAAGCAGATCAGCTACGACAGCGAGGCGCCGCTGGCCTACACCCACAACCGGGTCGAAGGCCGCAGCGAGTACACACAGCTGCTGTACGTGCCGGCCAAGGCGCCGATGGACATGTGGAACCGCGACAAGCGCGGCGGCGTGAAGCTCTACGTCAAGCGCGTGTTCATCATGGACGACGCCGAGGCGCTGATGCCGGTGTACCTGCGCTTCGTCAAGGGCGTGATCGACTCGGCCGACCTGCCGCTGAACGTCAGCCGCGAGCTGCTGCAGGAAAGCCGCGACGTCAAGGCCATCCGCGAGGGCAGCACCAAGCGTGTGCTGGGCATGCTGGAGAGCCTGGCCGACAGTGACGACGCACAAGAGCGCGCCAGGTACCTGAAGTTCTGGGGCGAGTTCGGCGCGGTGCTCAAGGAAGGCATCGGCGAGGACTTTGCCAACCGCGAGCGCCTGGCCAAGCTGTTCCGCTTTGCCAGCACCCATGCCGACGAGGGCGTGTCGTTCGCCGACTACGTGTCGCGCATGAAGGAAGGCCAGGAGGCCATCTACGTCATCACCGCCGACAGCCTGGCGGCAGCCAAGGCCAGCCCGCAGCTGGAGATCTTCAAGAAAAAGGGCATCGAGGTGCTGCTGCTGGTCGACCGCGTCGACGAGTGGATGCTGAGCCACCTCTACGAGTTCGAGGGCAAGGAACTGCAGAGCGTGGCCAAGGGCGGTGTCGACCTGGACAAGTTGCTCGACGACGACGAGAAGAAGCAGGCCGAGGCCGTGGCCGAGTCCTTCAAGCCGACGCTGGACAAGCTCAAGGCCGCGCTGGCCGACCGCGCCAAGGACGTGCGCGTGACCACCCGCCTGGTCGATTCACCGGCCTGCCTGGTGACCGATGAAGGCGACATGAGCGGCCACCTGGCGCGCATGCTCAAGCAGGCCGGCCAGACGGCGCCCAAGACCCAGCCGATCCTGGAAGTGAACGCCGAGCACGCTCTGGTGAAGCGCATGGCGGGTGACGATTCGCGTTTCGACGACTTGGCGCACATCCTGTTCGACCAGGCGCTGCTGGCCGAAGGTGGGCAACTGGAGGACCCGGCGGCCTATGTGGCGCGGGTCACCAAGCTGCTGAGCGCCTGACCTTACCCACCCCCGTAGCGCCTTCGGCGCTCCCCCTCAAGGGGGCCACGCCAGTGGCCCGGCACAGCCGGTTCCACGGCGTGTGCTGGCTTCAGACGCTGCCCCGTGTCTCGGCGTCTTCGCCTCAATCGAGCCAGTCCAGATCGAGGGGGGGTGCGCCCATCGCCTCGATCTGCTCTTGCAGCTGCATGGTCTGTTGGCCCCAGTAGCCGGCGGTGCCGAACCAGGGAAAGGCAGGCGGAAACGCCGGGTCGCTCCAGCGTTCGGCCAGCCAGGCGCTGTGGTGGATCATGCGCAGCGTGCGCAGCGGCTCGATCAGCGCCAGTTCGCGCACATCGAAGCGGCGGAACTGCCGGTAGCCCTGCAGCACCGCGGCCATCTGACCCCGCATCGCGTCGGGACTGCCCGACAGCAGCATCCACAGGTCCTGGATCGCCGGGCCCATCACCGCGTCGTCCAGGTCGACGATGTGCGGGCCGCTCGAATCCCCTTGGGTTTCCACAAGCTCGCGCCACAGGATGTTGCCGGGGTGGCAGTCGCCGTGCAGCCGCAGCGGCTGCGCCGGCACCGCGGCGAAGGCGGCATCCACCAGCGCCAGCGCCTGCTGGCAGGTGCTGCGCCAGGCGTCAAGCTGCGCGGGTGGGATCAAGTCGGCGTCCAGCAACCGGGCCAGCGGGGCGTGGCCGAAGGTCTGGGCATCCAACGTGCGCCGGTGCACGAACGCACGCTGCTCACCCACCGCATGCAGCCGGGCGATGAAACGGCCCAGCCAGCGCAGCGTGTCGGGCTGGTCCAGCTCGGGCCCGTGACCGGATCGGCGCGGGTAGGCCGCCAGGCGGAAGGGCTGGCCGGCGATCAGCGCATGGGCCAGCGTCTGGCCGTCGCCCAGCACCAGCGGGGCCACCACCGGCACTTCGGCGGCGGCCAGTTCGGCGGCAAAACCGTGCTCCTCCAGGATCTGCGCATCACTCCAGCGCCCGGGCCGGTAGAACTTGGCCACCACCGCGCCGCCGTCCTCCAGCATCACCTGGAAGACGCGGTTCTCGTAGCTGTTGAGTTGCAGCAGCCGGCCGTCGCCACGCAGGCCGGTGGCATCGAGCGCGTCGAGCACCGCCTGCGGCGAGAGGTGGTCGAACGGATGGGCGCTGGGGCGGGTGTTGGCGCCGGTGTCGGCCAACGCGGCGGAATCAGCGGCGGCGGGGTCAGTGGCGCAGGCTGCGCGGCTCGGCGAATGCATCCGGCACCATAGCAGCCGGGCTGTCGCCGGGCTCGCCCAGGGGCCGCAACTCGCCATGGGCGGTGTCGAACTCGCGCTGCGACGAGAAGAACGAATCGGAGAACGCCATCGAATCCTGCCACAGCGTGCTGCGCTCGCGCCGCCGCGAGGCGGCCGCAGTGCCGGGCATCGCGCCGGGCATGGCGGTGGCGCCCTGCGCCGGCTGCGGCCCGCGCGAGGCGTTGCTGCCTTGCGGCACCAGCAACTGCAACTCGGGGATCGACGGCAGGTGGTCGGCCGGGCAGCGCAAATAGCGCACGCGGCAGGCCGCCAGCACCGCCTGCTTGATGCGGGTGGATCGCCCGGGCGGCCCGCCGCGGTCGTAGCTCAGGTCGATCGCCGCCAGCACCCGCCCGTTGGCGCTGCACACGGCAAACGTCACATGGTTGGCGCCCAGCAAGTCGAACCAGTAGCGCACGGCCTTGGGGTCGTTGGGCTGGCAGAAGCGCACCAGCGGCAGCTTGGCCAGCACGATGTGGTGCGGCAGGGCCTCGCGCAGTTGCCGGTAGACGCGCCGTTCATCGGCAGTGAACACCGGGCGCGGCAGCAGATCCCATTCCACCGGCAGCGGTGGGGGGCCTGGCGGCGGGCGCCTGAGCACCCGCAGGCCCCACAACCCGGCCAGCGTGGCCAGAACTGCAAGCGCCGCGGTGGCGATGAACCAGGGAAGGTACTGCTGCATCGTGCCTGCGGGTCAGCGGTAGGAGGGCTCGAATCGCCAGGGTCGTCGGCGACATGCAAAAAGCGAAAAACCTGTTGAACCGATATTACCCTGCGGCCCCTACTGCGCGGCGCGATCCGGTCCGGCTGGACCCCGCAACACGGCGCCCCGCATCCCAGGGGCGCGCAGGCGCTGCAGCCGTGTCGCGCGCGCAGCGCTGGTCGCGCGCTAATCCTTCGCGGTCTGGCCCGGGCGCTTGCCGATGCCCGAGCGCACCTCGCCGATGGCGTCGATCAGCGAGCCCACCAGCCGCGAATGCTGCTTGAGCCGGTAGTCGATCTCGGCAGCACCGTCGCCCACCCACTGCTCCACCTGCGAGGCCAGGGTGTCGTGCGGCAGCTTGAGGTAGGCGTCAGACTCGCTGCCGTCGCGCTCGACCCGGGCGCCGGCCTTGCGGGCGATGCGCAGCATGGCGGTGTTTTCGCTCAGGGCGTGGATGAACAGCGTGTCCAGCCCGCGGTTGCGCGCATGCAGCATGGCGTGTTCGAACAACCGCGCGCCGTAGCCACGCCCGCGTGCCGCGGCCACCACCGAGCCGCCGAACTCGGCCGCCTGGGGTCCGGGCTGTCCCGGCGGCGGATAGGCCAGGTGCGCCAGTGCGATCAGCTGCAGGCGGCGGTTGAACACGCCGAACACCTCGTCGCGGTCGAAGTCGAGGCCGTCCACATAGCGCTGAATCTGCGCATCGCCCGCCGCATAACCAAAGCGCAGGTAGCGGTCGCGCTCGGACAACGCCAGCAGGTGCGCGGCGATGCGCTCGCGCTGGCGCGGCGACAGCGAGCGAATGGGAATCCACGGCGCAAACGGCGCAGCGGGTGGCGCGGCGGGCGGCGGCGACACTGCCGGGCCCGCCGCTTCGGGGCCAGCGGCCGGGGAAAGCTCGGGTGCGTTGGGCATGGTCGAATCCGTTCGATTAGCGTAAACCCTAATACTACGGCCGCCACCGGTCTGCGGTGATGTCAATCATGGGTGGGCGCGTCTATCCCGTCGAGCCCGCCGATCGAGCTGCTGCGCGAGCCGAAGTCTGGCTATAATGCTCGGCTGCCCCAATGATGGCGGGGTGGTGCATGGACCGGCGTGACGCTAAGTTGTCAAGTTGCCGGTCCGTTGATTGCGAACAGCCGAGAGGTCGCCCTGATAAGCGGTTCCGAGGCGTTGGCAGCAGGCACCGAAGAGCCATCGATGGTGCGGAGCCCATGGTGGGCGCCGGCCCAACCCGAAAGACCCTCATGAAGACCTTCAGCGCCAAACCGGCCGAGGTGACGCACGAGTGGTTTGTGCTTGATGCCACCGACAAGGTGCTCGGACGTGTTGCCAGCGAAGTGGCACTCCGTTTGCGCGGCAAGCACAAGGCCATTTACACGCCTCACGTCGATACCGGTGATTTCATCATCGTCGTCAATGCCGACAAGCTTCGTGTCACCGGCGCCAAAGCCGAAGACAAGATGTACTACCGGCACTCGGGCTACCCGGGCGGCATCCATGCCACCAGCTTCAAAGAGATGCAGGCCAAGCACCCCGGCCGCGCGCTCGAGAAGGCCGTCAAGGGCATGCTGCCCAAGGGCCCGCTGGGCTACGCGATGATCAAGAAGCTGAAGGTGTATGCCGGTGGTTCGCACCCGCACACCGCCCAGCAGCCCAAAGCGCTCGACATTGCAGCGCTGGCAACCTAAGGAGCGGTGATGATCGGTAATTGGAACTATGGCACCGGCCGCCGCAAGTCTTCGGTGGCGCGTGTGTTCATCAAGCGTGGCGAAGGCCAGATCGTGGTCAACGGCAAGTCCGTGGGCGACTATTTCGGCCGCCAGACCTCGATCATGATCGTCAAGCAGCCGCTGCTGCTGACGAACAACGAGATGGCGTTCGACATCAAGGTCAACGTGCGGGGTGGTGGTGAGTCCGGCCAGGCCGGTGCCGTGCGCCACGGCATCACCCGTGCCCTGATCGACTACGACGCGACCCTCAAGCCCGACCTGAGCCGCGCCGGTTTTGTCACCCGCGATGCCCGTGAAGTCGAGCGCAAGAAGGTCGGCCTGCACGGCGCCCGTCGCCGCAAGCAGTTCAGCAAGCGCTGATCAACTGCTGGCTCGCCAGACCAAAGGCCGCTTCGTGCGGCCTTTTTCAATGGGGCGGGCCGCCGCGATCGCACACATGCCCCAACTTGCGGGATTGGCTTTGTGGCCATCGCCCTCAATTTCCGATGACCGTAGTAGGATTTAGCCCTTTCCGGCTCGCCGAGCGCGGGCCTCGACCTTGATGCAGGAGTGCTGATGAACGCCGTTGCCGAAACCCTCGCCCCCGAAACCGGCGACATGCCCGCACCGCTGATCTTCACCGACAGCGCCGCCGCCAAGGTGGCTGATTTGGTGGCCGAAGAGGGCAACCCCGAACTGAAGCTGCGCGTCTTCGTGCAAGGCGGCGGCTGCTCGGGCTTCCAGTACGGCTTCACCTTCGACGAGGTCGTCAACGACGACGACACCGCGATGAACAAGAACGGTGTCACCCTGCTGATCGATGCGATGAGCCTGCAGTACCTGATGGGCGCCGAGATCGACTACAAGGAAGACCTGCAGGGCGCGCAGTTCGTGATCAAGAACCCGAACGCCACCACCACCTGCGGCTGCGGATCGAGCTTCTCGTCCTGACGATTCCGGTCTCGCCATGACAAAAGGGCACCTGAGGGTGCCCTTCTTGCTGGCTGGCATGGCCTGTTGGCTCAGGGCAGGCCGGGCACCGTCGGGCTGCTGGGGTCGTACAGGCTCTGGATCACCGGCGGATCGATGCCCGCCGGCTGCGACACATCGTCCTCGACCAAGTCGGTCAGCAGGGCCGCGGCGCTGCTGACCAGCGGCCAGGACAGGCAGGCGCCGGTGCCGTCTGCCGCGTCCAGGCCCAGCTCGAGCAGTGCGCTGGCATGGAACAAGCCCAGCGCGCGGTCCAGGCCCTGATGCGTCTGGCTGCGGCAGAACACGCAATAGTCAGTGATCGATTCGGCGATGCGCGAGGCCACCATCAGCGCGGCGCAGGCCGCGATGCCGTCGACCATGATCAGGTGCCGCTTGCTGGCGGCCACCAGCATCGCGCCCACCATCACCGCGGTCTCGAAGCCGCCAAAGGCCGCCAGCACCTCGACCGCATCGGTCACCTCGCGATGCCGGCCTTGCGCGCCCTGCACCACGATCATCAGGTGGGCCAGCAGGTCGGGGTTCATCTGCGGGCTGCTCATCATCAGCTCGCGCACGGGCGTGTCGGTCAGCCGGGCCAGCACCAGCGCGGCGCTCTCGTGGCTACCCACTCCCAGGCCGGCACAGGCCAGCAGGTTGCCACGCAGGCTGTCACCGATCTCCATGCCGGCGCGGATGGCCGCATGCGCCTGCTCCAGGCTCATCGCGTTGCCCACCCGGGCATTGCGTGTGCCGTGGGCGATCTTGCGCAAGATCAGCCGCTCGTGCGGCGGCAAGGTGGTGGCCACACCGCAATCCACCACCGACAGTGCCAGCCCCTGCTGCCGCGCAAACACGGCCACCGGCTGCTGGCCGGCGAGGATCTGCTGGACCATCTGATCGGTCTGTCGGCCCGTCGCGGCCTGGATGCCGTCGACCACCAGGCCGTGGTCGGCCGCAAAGATCACCAGCTGCGGTTCGATGAAACGCGGCTTCAGCGAGTGCTGCAGCAGCCCCAGCCGCACGGCCACCGGCTCCAGCTCACCCAGGCCGCCTTGCAAAAGCTCGCGGTGGTGCAGCTTGCCCAGCAAGGCCTGTTCGAGCAGCGGGTTCGAGGTGGGGGCGATCAGTGACATGCGGTCCAGTTTATGCAGTGGGCTTCAGCGCAGGAACAACTGATACACCGGGTTGCTCGATTCCTCCACGCAGGGATAGGCCAGCGCTGCGAGAAAGTCCTTGAAGGCCTTGCGATCGGCGGCAGTCTTGCCCGGCACCTGCAGGCCGACCAGGATGCGGCCGTAGTCGGCGCCTTGGTTGCGGTAGTGGAACAGGCTGATGTTCCAGTCGGGGTGCAGGCTGGAGAGAAAGCGCATCAGTGCGCCCGGACGCTCGGGGAAGACGAAGCGGAACAGTCGCTCGTCGGCTGCCAACGCTGAGCGCCCGCCCACCAGGTGGCGCACATGCTCCTTGGCCAGTTCGTCGTCGGTCAGGTTGACGGTGGCAAAGCCGTGGCGCACGAAGCTGCGCGCGATCTTGTCGGCCTCGTCGCGCTTGTTGATCGCCAGGCCGACGAACACATGCGCCACCTTGGCGTCCGAGATGCGGTAGTTGAACTCGGTGACCGCACGTGGGCCCACCAGTTCGCAGAAGCGCTTGAACGAGCCACGCTCCTCGGGAATGGTGACCGCGAACAACGCCTCGCGCTGCTCGCCGAATTCGGCCCGCTCGGCGACGAAGCGCAGGCGGTCGAAGTTCATGTTGGCGCCGCAGGTGATGGCCACCAGCGTCTGCCCCTTGCACTTGTGCTGCGCCACGTACTGCTTGATGGCGGCCACGCCCAGCGCGCCGGCGGGCTCGAGGATGCTGCGCGTGTCCTGGAACACGTCCTTGATCGCCGCGCAGACCTCGTCGGTGTCGACGATCACGA
>Ga0155495_1109_pt1 | contig 24480 bp, 21 predicted proteins | sample RifCSPhighO2_12_FD_107153 | JGI IMG/M metagenome (GOLD analysis project Ga0155495, IMG submission 107153) | Burkholderiales bacterium RIFCSPHIGHO2_12_FULL_69_20
GTGGGCCGGCAAGCATGTCAGCACGCTGACCGGCCCGGCCTACAGCGCGGCCAAGTTCGGCGTCAACGCGATGACCGAGAGCCTGAACATCGAGGAAGGCATCCACGGCATCCGCGCCACCGCGGTGTGCCCCGGCGAGGTGGCCACGCCCATCCTCGACAAGCGACCGATCCCGGTGAGCGCCGAAGACAAGGCGCGCATGGTGCAGGCCGACGATTGCGGTGAGCTGATGCTGTTCCTGGCACGCATGCCGGTGCATGTGTGTCTGAACGAGGTGACCATCAGCCCGACCTGGAACCGCGGCTACGTGGCGCAGGCGCAGACGATCCCGGGGTGAAGGCGGCGGTCCTGTTGTGCTTGGGTCAGTGCGAAGCCGAGGCCGCCGGGTGAGCGGCTGCCTCCGTGTCCTCCGACTTCAGCCTTGCGGCTGAGGTCTCCCCCTTTACCTGCGGCATCCGCTCACCCGACGCCCTCGGCCACCCACCGTTCGTGCACTGGCGCGGTCTTTCAAACCCGCGCACGCCTCGGTGGGTTTGGCGTGGCGGGGTGGGTGGGCGTGTTCTGCGTAAGTAAAGGAGGAGCCGGCGGCCAAAGGCTGACGGCGGGGGACATGGAGCAGAACACGCCCACCCAGCCCGACGCGCCGGCGCTGCACATTGAATGCCGGCATCGAACGGCAGCGCACAGCTGAGAGCGGGTCAGAACTTGGTATACCCGCCGTCGATGATGAACTGCTCGCCGGTGGTGTAGCCGGACGCGCCGCTGGCGAGGTAGACCGCGATGCCGCCGAAGTCGTCGATCTGGCCCCAGCGGCGTGCCGGGATGCGTGGCAACACCGCGCCGGCGAACTTGTCGTTGTTGACCGAGCGCTCGGTCATGTCGGTGACGATCCAGCCCGGCAGGATCGAGTTGACGCGGATCTGGTGGCGCGCCAGTTCCACCGCCAGCGCCCGCACATAGGCCGTCACCGCGCCTTTGCTGGCACCGTAGTGGCTGGCACGGGCGGCGCCTTCCACGGCTGCGGTGCTGGCCGTGGCCACCAGCGAGCCGCCCTGGCCGTGGGCCGCCATGTGCCGCGCTGCGGCGCGGAAGGTGAGGAACACGCCTTCGACGTTGATGCGCTGCACCCGGCGGAATTCGTCCAGGCTCATCTCCATCATCATCGTGCCCTTGCCGCCCACGCCGGCATTGGCGAAGCACGAATCCACCCGCCCCAGCGCGGCGATCGAGGCGGCGAAGGTGCTTTCGATCTGCGCCTCGTCGCCCACGTCGCAGACGAAGGCATGCACGCGCGCGGCGTCGCCGCACTCGGTGGCCAGCGTGGCCTTGGCGCGCTCGGTCTTGTCGGGGTTCGAGCCCCAGACGGCGACCTGGGCGCCGGCGGCCAGCAGCGCACGCGCCATGCCGTAGCCGATGCCGCCGTTGCCGCCGGTGACCACGGCGCCGTGGCCCGACAGGTTGAAGGGGGTGTACATGGGTGGGTCCTGTTGGTTCGGGTGATGCGGTTGATCGGAGCGGGTCACTTGAACTCGGGTTCGTCCCACCACGGGAAGAAATCCGGCATGTCGGTCGACACCTTGTTCGGGTAGACCGGCGTGCGCTTCTCGAGGAAGCTGCTGACGCCCTCGCGGGCATCGGCCGACTGGCCACGCGCCTGGATCGCGCGGCTGTCGATGCGGTGCGCCATCATCGGATGCTCGGCGCCGGCCATGTGCCACAGCATCTGGCGCGTCAGCGCGATCGACACCGGCGCGGTGTTGTCGGCGATCTCGCGGGCCAGGGCGCGCGCAGCGGGCAGCAACTCGTCGGGCGCGTGCAGCGAGCGCACCAAGCCGCGGTCGAGTGCCTCCTGCGCGTTGAACACCCGGCCGGTGAAGAACCATTCCAGCGCCGTCTGCATGCCCACCAGGCGCGACAGGAACCAGGTGGATGCCGCCTCGGGCGTGATGCCGCGGCGCGCGAACACGAAGCCGAAGCGTGCGTCGGTGCTGGCCATGCGGATGTCCATCGGCATCTGCATCGTCATGCCGATGCCGACCGCCGCGCCGTTGATCGCACCGATCACGGGTTTGAGGCTCTTGAAGATGCGCAGCGTGCTGATGCCGCCGCCGTCGCGGTAGACATCGCCCACCTTGTACTTGTCGCGGGCCGATTCGCCGCGCGAGGCGTAGTCGAAGGTCTTGCCGCCCGACGACAGGTCGGCGCCGGCGCAGAAGGCGCGGCCCGCGCCGGTGATGATGACCACGCGCACGTCGTCGTTGGCATCGGTTTCATCGAACACCGCCACCAGATCGTCGCGCATCTGGGTGGTGAAGGCGTTCATCTTCTCGGGGCGGTTCAGGGTGACGGTGGCGATGCCGTCGTCCACGGTGTAGAGCAGGGTTTCGAAAGTGGGCAGGGCCATCAGGGGATCTCCGTGGAAAGGTTCGGGTTGAGGTCGAGGGAAGAATTCAGGCGGCGGCCAGATGGGCCGGCCAGCGCAGATCAGGCGCCAGGCCATCGCCCATCAGGTCGATGAAGTTGTCGGCATAGAAGCGGCGCACCGCGTTGGACGAGCAGCCCGCCAGCGATTCGTCGAAACGCTTGAGCGGGTGGCGCCCGCCTTCCACATGCGGGTAGTCCGACGAGAACAGGCATACCTCGTCACCCGTGTTGGCGACGATCCAGCCGCTGTCCTCGTGCGGGTAGGGCGTGACGCGGAACTGCCGGCGCACCAACTCGCTGGGTGGGGCCGACAACTGCTGCAACCGCGTCTCGTTGCGCATGAAGGCATGGGCGGCCGAATCCATCGCCCGCATCCAGCCCGGCACCCAGGCTGCGCCCAGCTCGATCGCGCCCCACTTCAGGCGCGGAAAGCGGTCGAATACGCCGTCGAAGATCAGCGTGGCCAGCGTCTGCATCACCGCGTTGGGGATGGGCATGTAGCTCACCGAGGTGAAGTTGTCGTCGCCGCCGTGGAAGTCGGGCACCGGCGGCAATCCGTTGCGCTTGTAGACCGGGTTGATCTTGTCTTCGCCGCCGACGTGGAACAGCACCGGGATGCCGGCCTCCTGCGCCTGCGCCCACACCGCGTCCAGCGCCACATGGCTGGGCGCGTGGCGCTGCGGGCAGGTCGACGGCACCATCAGTGCCTTGGCGCCGTCGGTGATCGCGGCCTGCGTCAGCGCCTTCGCGCGGTCGAAATCTTCCAGCGGCACGTAGGCGGTGGCCAGCAGCCGGCGGTCGACGCGGCAGAAGTCGGCCAGCATGCGGTTGTGCGCCTGCGCCGCGGCGTAACACAGCGCCATGTCGTCACCGGCGTCGAGGCCGAAGTTGCCCAGGCAGAAGGTGGTGAACACCAGCTGGCTGGCGAAGCCGAGCTGGTTCAGCGCATGTGGCCGGTCGGCGGCGATGAAAGCGCCGTGGGCCTCGTAGTTCTTGCGCAGCAGCAGGTTGGCATCGACCCCGGCGCGGAAGACCGGATCAGCATGCGCCTCGCGGGAGCGGCCGGGGCGCAGGTTGCGCGCCAGCGCCGCGCGGTAGCCGGGCGAGGCGTGAAAGCGCGCCAGCAGCGCCGGATCGAAATACGCGTCCAGGCAGTCATCCAGCTCCATCAGGTGGCTGTCGGCGTCGTGGATCAGGCGGCCGTTGGCATAGCTCATGGGGGGTCTCCGGAAAGCATTCAGGGGTTCGGGTCGGCGTTGCTGCCGGTGGCGGCCAGCACCACGCCGCGGGTGATCAGCTGGGCGATCTGCGCCGGCTCGTAACCCGCGTCGCGCAGCACCGCCGCACTGTGCTGGCCCAGTGCGGGGGCCGCGCCAGGTGGGCGTTGGGGGACGCCATCGAGGTACACCGGGTTGGCCACTGTCCAGCCGGGGCCGTGGGCGCTGGGCACCAGCGCGCCGGCATGGCGCATCTGGGCATCGTCGGGGATGTCGGCCAGCGTGCCGATCAGGCCGAAGGTGATGCCGGCGGCATCCAGCAGCGGCCGCCAATGCGCCAGGTCGTGCTCGGCAAAGCGGCGGTCGAACAGCCGCACCAGCTGGGCGCTGTGGGCCTGGCGCACCTCGCTGGTGGCGAAGCGCTCGTCGTCGGCCAGGTCGGCGTAGCCCAGCACCTGCAGCAGCGCGGCCCACTGGCGCGCCTCGTTCAGCACGATCAGGTTCAACCAGCGGCTGTCGCCGCAGCGGTAGATGTTGTTCAGCGCATTCGGCGCGCGTTCACGCGGCAAACGCGGGGGGTAGGTCACGCCGCTCATGTGGGCCTGCACCTGCACGCTGTTGGACCACAGGCCGTTGGCCAGCAGCGAGGTGCCGACCAGTCCGCCGCGGCCGGTGCGTTCACGTTGGTACAGCGCGGTGGTGATGGCGGCGAACAGCGTCACCGCGCTGGGGTGGTCGCCCATGCCGGCTACCGGGCGCGAGGGCGCGGCGCTTTGATCGGCGCGCACCATGTCCATCAGGCCCGACCGGGCCCAGTAGGCGGTGACGTCGAAGCCGGCCTTCTCGGCCTCGGGGCCGCTCTCGCCATAGGCCGTCAGCGAGGCGTAGATCAGCCGCGGGTTCAGCGGCAGCAGGGTGTGATGGTCCAGCGCCAGGCGGCGGCGCACGGCCAGCGGCAGGTTGGTGATGAGCACGTCGGCCTGCGCCGCCAGCCGGTGCAGCACGGCCTGGCCTTCGGGCTGCTTCAGGTCGAGCACCAGGCTGCGCTTGTCGCGCGAATCCAGCTCCCAGGGGTAGTTGCGCTCGGCCGGCGGCGTGCCGGGCAGCCGGTACATGGTGCGCAGCGGATCGCCGCTGGGCGGCTCGATCTTGACCACGTCGGCGCCGAAGTCCGACAGCATCGTGGCGGCGGCCGGCCCGGCGATGTAGCTGGCGCAGTCGAGCACTTTCAGGCCGTCGAAAGGGCGGGGTGGGTTGGGCAAATCGGCTCCTGGGCAGGCAACGCGGTACGGTGGATGAGACCTCAGCCCTGCAAGCTATGGGGCATCCGATCCCCTGTCAATCGGGGCTGGCATCGGATCGTCGGACTGTCACCCGAACGACTGCGCGCGGGTGGCGCATGGGCGCACAGTCGGGCGCCACCGATCACCCACGGAGACCACCCCCATGAACCAGCCCACCGCCAAGACCTTGTCTGCCTTTGCGCAGACCCCGAGCGATCCGCTCAACGACCTGCGCATGTCCGAGAAGGCCGTGCCGCTGTACGAGCATGTCAAGCGCTTCATCAAGGAGACCGTCGAGCCGATGGCCACCCAGTACGAGGCCCTGGCCGTCGGCCGCACCGGCGCCGACCGCTGGACCTACGCCCCCGGCCAGCTCGATCTGCTCAACGGCGCCAAGGAGCAGGCCAAGAAGGAGGGCCTGTGGAACTTCTTCCTGCCCGATGCCGAAACCGGCGAAGGCCTGTCGAACCTGGACTACGCCTACATCGCCAGCGAGCTGGGCAAGCAGCCGCTGGCCTCGGAGTGCATGAACTGCTCGGCCCCCGACACCGGCAACATGGAGGTGCTGGAGCGCGTGGGCACCGCGGCGCAGAAAGAGCAATGGCTCAAGCCGCTGCTGAACGGCGAAATCCGCTCGGCCTACGCGATGACCGAGCTGCACCACGCCTCGTCCGACGCCAAGAACGTGGCCACCAGCGCCGTGCTGGAAGGTGACGAGTGGGTCATCAACGGCGAGAAGCACTACATCTCGGGCGCCGGCTCCCCGCGCTGCAAGATCTTCATCACGATGGTGCGCACCAGCCCCAACGCGGCGCCGCACAAGCAGCAGTCGATGATCCTGGTGCCCAAAGACACCCCGGGCGTCGAGATCGTCGGCGCGCAGCATGTCTTCGCCGAAGACCACGCGCCGCACGGCCACATGCACATCCGCTTCAACAATGTGCGCGTGCCGAAAGACAACATGTTGCTGGGCGAAGGCCGTGGCTTCGAGATCTCGCAGGTGCGCCTCGGCCCGGGCCGCATCCACCACTGCATGCGCTCGATCGGTGCGGCCGAGAAGGCCCTCGACCTGCTGGTGGCACGCGGCCTGTCGCGCGAAGCCTTCGGCAAGAAGCTGGTGTGGCTGGGCGGCAATATCGAGATCATCTCGCGCGCCCGCATCGAGATCGAGTCGATGCGCCTGATGGTGCTGAAGGCCGCCAAGGCGATGGACGTGCTGGGCAACCGCGAAGCCCGCATCTGGGTGCACATGGTCAAGGCCATGGTGCCCGAGCGTGTGTGCAAGATCATCGACCAGGCGATCCAGATGTATGGCGCGCTGGGCGTGTCGCAGCACACCCCGCTGGCGCACATGTACTCGCAGCAGCGCACGCTGCGCCTGGCCGACGGCCCGGACGAGGTGCACCACCTGGTGGTGGGCCGCAACGAGGTGCGCATGATGGAGGGCAGCACCGAGGACAACAGCATGCCGGTGGTCTTCCGCAGCTGATCGACCGAGCGCCTCCCCATCCCCCCGATACCTCAGGAGCCGCGATGGCCGTTTCTTTCGACAACCTCTTCTCGATCAAGGGCAAGGTGGCCTTGGTCACTGGTGGCTCGCGGGGCATCGGCGAGATGATCGCCGCGGGCTTTCTGGCGCAAGGGGCCAAGGTGTACATCTCGTCGCGCAAGGCCGAGGCCTGCCAGGCCACGGCCGAGCGGCTGATGGCCGCCCATGGCGGCGAGTGTTTCGCGCTTCCCGCCGACCTGTCGCGGCTGGACGGCGTGACCGCGCTGGCCCAGGCGCTGGCGGCGCGTGAATCCAAGCTCGACATCCTGGTCAACAACGCCGGGGCCTCGTGGGGCGCGCCGCTCGAGAGCTTTCCCGAGGTGGGCTGGGACAAGGTGATGGACACCAACGTCAAGGGGGTGTTCTTCCTCACCCAGGCGCTGATGCCGTTGCTGCATGCAGCCGCTTCGGGTCCGTCTCCGGCGCGGGTGATCAACATCGGCTCGATCGACGGCCTCAAGTCGTCGTCGTTCGATGCCTGGTCCTACGGCGCGTCCAAGGCCGCGGTGCACCACCTCACGCGCTTCATGGCCGCCAAGCTGACGGGCGAGCGCATCCTGTGCAACGCCATCGCACCGGGACCGTACCCCACCTGGATGTTGTCCACCGGCGTGGGTTTCGGTGGCGCCACCGACGGCGTCGACTGGGACCGCGTCGGCCAGCGCAACCCCAGCGGCCGTGTCGGCACGCCCGAAGACATCGCCGGGCTGGCCACCTTCCTGTGCTCACGCGCGGGTGAATACGTGGTGGGCCAGGTGATCGCCAGCGACGGCGGTGCGGTGGCCGCTGCATGAGTTTGTCGCCCGGCGAAGACCAGCATGCCGGCCTCGACGCCGGCTGGGTGCTGCCTGACCCCGGCCCGCGCGAGGCGGTGTGTACCCGCAGCATCCTGTGCCGCAGTTTCCGCCGCGCCGATGGCCTGCTCGACATCGACGGCCGTTTCATCGACACGCGGCCCTTCGATTACGAGAGTGAATTCCGCGGACCGTGCAAATCTGGCTCGGCGCTGCACCACATGCAGCTGCGTCTGACGGTGGACCGCACCCGCCACATCGTGGCGCTGGTCTCGGCGATGCCGTCCACGCCCTACGACACCTGCCCCGGTGTGAACCCGAACTTCCAGCGGCTGGTGGGCTTGTCGCTGGCACGGGGCTTTCGCAAGGCGTTGCGTGAGCGGCTGGGCGGGGTGGAGGGTTGCACCCATATCACCGCGCTGCTCGACACCATGGCCGCGGCGGCGGTGCAGACCTTCGCGTCGAACGCCTACGCGCCACGCCAACCCGGCCAGCCCGAGCCGGTGCGCATCTGGAAGCTCGACGCGCTGATCGACACCTGCCACTCCTACCGCAGCGACGGGCCGGTGATCCAGCGCATGAAGAGCCGTTGAGCCACCAGCCGGTTTCAGCCTGGTTTCAGGCCTGCCGCTCCAGCCGCTGCACCGCGGCCTCGGCCTGCGCCAGCGATTGCAGGATCGAGCGCTTCAGGCCGTCCATGTCGACACCCTCGCTGCTCTTCTTGCCTTCGCAATAACGCGCATACACGCCGTGCACGATGGCGGCCGATTTCCAGCGATTGAAGCCGATGTAGAAATCCAGCTTGCGCAGATCACGCCCGGTGCGCGCGGCATACCGATCAGCCAGCGCCTGCCGGCTGGGAAAGCCCGGCAGCGTGGTCGGCGGCACGGCGCGCACCGGCGGTGGATCACCCGGTTCGGCCCATTGGTTCAGCGCGTAGGCCAGATCGGCCAGCGGGTCGCCCAGGGTCGAGATCTCCCAGTCGACCACCGCGGCGATGCGGCCATCGGCGCCCACCAGCGTGTTGTGCAGGCCGTAGTCGCCGTGCACGATGCGCGCCGGTCCCTGGTTCGGCGTGTTCGCCAGAAAGTACTGCTGCAGCGCATGGGCGCGTGGGTCGTCGAGCTGCGCGGGCTCGATCGAGGCGTTCCATGAGCGGTACCAGGTCTTGAGCTGGCGGCCGATGTAGTCGTCCTTCTTGCCCAGGTCGCCCAGGCCCACCGCGTCGGGGTCGACCGCGTGCAGGTCGGCCAGCACGTCGATGAACGAATGCGCCAGCGTCACGCGCAGCGGTTCGGGCGCCCAGCGGCGCGCATCGTCGGCGTTGTACAGCGGGTGGCCGTCGACATGGCCCATCACGTAGAAGAGCGCGCCGGTGACCGAGGTGTCATCGCAGAAGCCCAGCGCCCGGGGCACCGGCACCGGCGTGCCGCCCAGCGCGCTGATCAGCGCCCATTCACGGGCCATGTCGTGCGCCTTGGGCAGCAGCTCGCCCATCGGCGGACGGCGGATCACCGCGCGCTGGCCGGTCGCATCCTCGATCAGGTAGGTGAGGTTGGAGTGGCCGCCTTCGAGCCGGGTCCAGGTCAGCGGGGTCTGCAGCGCCGGCACGTGCGCGGCGATCCAGGCCTCGACCCGGGCGGTGTCATAGCCGACGGGCTGGCCCGCGTTGGCTTCGGTCGTCATCTCAAAGGCCCCTGAAAACCGGCTTGCGCCGCTCGAGGAAGGCCTTGCCGCCTTCGGCCGCATCGGCGCTGTCGGCCGCCAGCGACTGGTGCGCGGCCTCGGTGGCCAATGCCTCTTCGTAGCTCTGCGACAGCGCGCGCGCCAGCCCCTGGCGCATCATGCCCAGCGCGCGGGTGGGGCCGCTGGCCAGGCGCTCGGCCAGCGCCATCGCCTGGGCCATCAGCTCGGCGTCGTCGACCGCCTTGTGGATCAGCCCCCATTGTTCGGCCTTTTCGGCGGCGATGCGTTCGCCCAGCATGATCATCTCGGTGGCGCGGGCCTTGCCCACCTGACGCGCCAGCATCCAGGTGGCGCCGCCGTCGGGCACCAGGCCGATGTTGACGAAGGCTTCCAGGAAGTAGGCCGAGCGCGCGGCCAGCACGAAATCACCCGCCAGCGCCAGCGAGCAGCCAATGCCGGCGGCCACGCCGTTGACCGCGGTGACCACCGGGATGCCCAGCTGCGACAGCGCCAGCATGGTCGGGCTGTAGTGCTGGGTGAGCGCGCGGAAGGTGCGGGCGCCGCGGGTTTCCGCGGGGGTGTCGGCGCCGGCCTCGGCGCGGCTCTGCAGATCGGCACCGCTGCAGAAGGCGCGGCCTTCGCCGGTGATCAGCAGCGCGCGCGCGCCGAGGGTCGGCAGCTGCTGCAGGGCGGCACGCAGCTCGTCGAACATCTGCGGCGGTGCGGCGTTCAGGCGCTGCGGGCGGTTCAGCGTGATCACGGCCACGGTGCCCTGCAGTTCGAGGCGGATGGTGTCGAAGGCGGGCAGGGCGGGGGTGTTCATGGGCAGTCTCCGGGACGTCTGGGGTGGCTGGCAGCGTAGCGGCAGCGACCGGTGCCATCTGTCACCGGGCGGACTGTGGGTGCCTGCCGCGCAGGCCCACAATCGTCGATCATTTCAACCCGCTGGAGACTTCGCCCATGACCGACGCCCTGATCATCGACGCCTGCCGCACCCCCCGTGGCATCGGCAAGCAGGGCAAGGGTGCCCTGGCCGATCTGCACCCGCAGCACCTGGGTGCCACCGTGTTGAAGGCGCTGGCCGAGCGCAACAACCTCAACACCGCCGAGGTCGACGACATCCTGTGGGGCTGCAGCACGCAGAAGGGCACGCAGGGCAATGACCTGGGCCGCATGTCGGCACTCGACGCCGGCTACGACCAGCGCAGCAGCGGCATCACGATGGACCGCTTCTGCGGCTCGGGCATCTCGGTGGTCAACCTGGCCGCGGCCTCGATCATGTCGGGCATGGAAGACCTGGTGGTCGCCGGTGGCTGCGAGATGATGTCGATGACCGCCACGCTGCGCGCTGAAAGTGGATCGGGCCCCGGCATGATGGACGCCGGCAACCTGCGCCTGCGCGCCAAGCACCCGCAATCGCACCAGGGCGTGTGCGCCGACGCGATCGCCACGCTGGAGGGCATCAGCCGCGCCGACCTGGATGCGCTGGCACTGGAAAGCCAGAAGCGCGCCGCAGTGGCCATCGCCGAGGGCCGCTTCAACAAGAGCCTGATCCCGGTCTACAAGGCCGACGGCTCGCTGGCGCTGGACCATGAGGAGTTTCCCCGCCCGCAGACCACCGCCGAAGGCCTGGCCGCGCTGAACCCCGCCTTCACCAAGCTGGCCGACGTGGCGCTCGACGAACAAGGCACCACCTTCCGCCAACTGATCCTGGCCAAGTACCCCGATCTGGACATCAAGTTCGTGCACCACGCCGGCAACTCGTCGGGCGTGGTCGACGGCTCGGGCGCGCTGCTGCTGGCATCGCCCAGCTACGCCAAGAAGCACGGCATGAAGGCCCGCGCTCGCGTCGTGGCTTATGCCAACGTCGGTGATTCGCCCACGCTGATGCTCAACGCCCCGGTGCCGGCCGCGCGCAAGGTGCTGGCCAAGGCCGGCCTGACGGTCGACGACATCGACCTGTGGGAGATCAACGAGGCCTTCGCGGTGGTGGCCGAGAAGTTCATCCGCGACCTGAAGCTCGACCGCAGCAAGGTCAACGTCAACGGCGGCGCGATGGCGCTGGGCCACCCGATCGGCGCCACCGGCGCTATCCTGATCGGCACCCTGCTCGACGAGCTGGAGCGCCGCGACCTGAAACGCGGCTTGGTGACGATGTGCGCCGCCGGCGGTATGGCCCCCGCCATCATCATCGAAAGAAACTAAGCCCCCCCCGAAGCGCCTTCGGCGCTCCCCCCCAGGGGGGCGCCGCCAGTGGCCCGGCGAAGCCGGTTCCACGGCGTCTACTTGATCTGCGCCGCCGCGGTCGTACGCTCGCGACGGAAATCGCCCAGACGCGGCACCGGTTTCACCCTTGCAATTAGATTGAAGGATTGATCATGGACTTGAGTTATTCGCCCGAAGAAGAGGCCTTCCGACAGGAGGTGCGCAGCTGGCTGGCCGGCAACCTGCCCGCCGACATCCGCGACAAGGTGGTGGGTTACCAGCACCTGTCCAAGGACGATTTCATCCGCTGGCACAAGATCCTGGCGGCCAAGGGCTGGTCGGTGCCGCATTGGCCGGTCGAGACCGGTGGCACCGGCTGGAACATCACCCAGCGCTACATCTACGACGAAGAGTTCGGCCTGGCCGGTGCGCCCGGCCTGCCGCCCTTCGGCCCGGCGATGTGCGCGTCGGTGCTGCACAAGTTCGGCACGCCCGAGCAGCAGGCGCGCTTTCTGCCGCGCATCCGCGAAGGTGACGACTTTTGGGTGCAGGGTTACTCCGAACCCGGCGCGGGGTCTGATCTGGCCGGGCTGAAGTGCCGCGCCGACCGGCAAGGCGACCAGTATGTCGTCAACGGCCAGAAGATCTGGACCACGCTGGGCCACTACGGCGATTGGATTTTCTGCCTGGTGCGCACCGACAGCAGTTCGCCCAAGCGGCAGGAGGGCATCAGCTTCCTGCTGATCGACATGAAGACGCCGGGCATCACCGTGCGCCCGCTGATCCTGATGGACGGCGGCCACGAGGTGAACGAGATCTTCTTCGACGACGTGAAGGTGCCCATCGAAAACCTGGTGTTCGAGGAAGGCAAGGGCTGGACGGTGGCCAAGTACCTGCTGGGCCATGAGCGCATGGGCTCGGGCAACGTGGGCGGCAGCAAGCGTGAGCTGGCCGCGCTGCGCACGCTGGCCGCGCGCGAGCTGAAGAACGGCAAGCCGCTGCTGGAAGACCCGCGCTTTCGCGACCGGCTGTCGCGCACCGAGATCGAGCTGGAGGCGCTGGAGATCACCTCGATGCGCTTTCTCGACAAGATGCGCCGCAGCGGCCAGCCGCCGGGTGCCGACGTGTCGATGCTGAAGATCCGCGGCAGCGAGCTGCAGCAGGCCATCACCGAGCTGATGATGCAGGCGGTGGGCCCGATGGCCCAGCCCTTCAAGGCGGTGGACGGTGGTGCGATCGACCACTTCACCTCGCGCCTGGCGCCGCGCTACATGAACATGCGCAAGACCAGCATCTACGCCGGATCGAACGAGATCCAGCGCAACATCATCGCCAAGATGAGTCTCGGGTTGTAAGGGGGCATGACATGAACTTCGAATACAGCGACGAGCAACAGCAACTGGCCGACAGCCTGGGCAAGTACCTGGCCAGCCAGTACGACTTCGAGAAGCGCAAGGCCATCATCAACTCGGCCAGTGGCGTCAGCGACACGGCCTGGGCCACCTTTGCCGAGATGGGCCTGACGGCGATCGCCGTGCCCGAGGCCGACGGCGGTTTTGGCGGCGGCGCGGTCGACCTGATGGCGGCGATGGAAGCCTGCGGCCAGGCGCTGGTGGTCGAACCGTTGCTCGACAACATCGGCCTCGCCGGCCGATTGGTGGCCAAGGCCGGCTCGGACGCCCAGCGCGCAGCGCTGTTGCCGGGCCTGGTCGACGGCTCGATCCAGCTGGCCTATGCCGGGCTGGAGCCCGGCCGGCGCTACGCCCTGGCGCCTGAGACCACCACCGCCCGATCCAGCGCCGAAGGCTGGGTGCTGGACGGCGCCAAGTGCGTGGTGTTCGGCGCGGCCTCGGCGCACCGGCTGATCGTCTCGGCCCGCACCGCCGATGGCGTCAGCCTGTTCCTCGTCGACCCGAAGGCGGCCGGCGTGACGCTGAACCCCAGCCGCACGGTCGACGGCCAGCGGGTGGCCGACGTCACGCTGGCGGGCGTGCAACTGGCCGCCGATGCGTTGCTGGGCCCGCAAGGCGGTGCACTGCCGGCGATCGAAGAGGCCACCGACTTCGCCACCGCGCTGCTGTGCGCCGAGGCCATCGGCGCGATGCAGTACGCCAACGAGGCCACGCTGGAATACCTGAAGACGCGCAAACAGTTCGGTGCGCCCATCGGCACCAACCAGGTGCTGCAGCACCGCATGGTCGAGATGGTCATCTTCACCGAGCAGGCGCGCTCGATGGCCACGCTGGCGGCCAGCAAGGTCGACACCTGCACGGATGCCCGGGAGCGCGCCCGCGCCGTGTCGGCGGCCAAGGTGAAGATCGCCGACGCGGCGCGTCAAGTCAGTCAGGAGGCGGTGCAACTGCACGGCGGCATGGGCATGACCGAGGAGCTGAAGATCTCGCACACCTTCCGTCGCCTGACGATGATCGCGCAGCGCTTCGGCGATGCGGACCACCATCTTGAACGCTTTGCATCTTTGACCTGACGGCACACGGAGGCATGCATCCATGAGCGGAAGACTCGAAGGCAAGGTCGCCATCATCACCGGCGCTGGCTCGGGCATCGGCCGCGCGTCGGCGCTGCTGTTTGCCGCTGAAGGCGCCAAGCTGGTGCTGGGCGACAAGACCGAGGCGGTGCGCGACACCGCCCAGGCGGTGATCGCCGCCGGTGGCACTGCCACCGCGCTGCAGATGGACGCCGGGGTCGAGGCCGACGTGGCGCAATTGGTGGCACTGGCGCTGTCGGCCTATGGCCGGCTGGACGTGGCCTTTGCCAACGCCGGCATCGCCGGCGGCATGGCCAGCATCTTCGACGCCACGCCCGAGTTGTGGACCGAGGTGCTGCGCGTCAACCTGATCGGCCCCTGGCTGATGGTCAAGCATGCCGGCAAGGTGATGGCCGAGGCGGGCCAGGGTGGTTCCATCATCTGCACCGCGTCGGTGGCGGGCATCCGCTCGGGCGCAGGCGGACCGGCCTATTCGGCCAGCAAGGCCGGGGTGATCAACCTGGCGATGGTGTCGGCGCAGCAGCTGTGCGAGACCGGCGTGCGCGTCAACGCCATCTGCCCCGGCCTGACCGAGACCGGCATGACCCAGCCCACCTTCAACTACGCCAAGGACAAGGGCGTGACCCACAAGCTCGGCCGGCTGAACCCGCTGCGCCGCGCCGCGCAGCCCGAGGAACTGGCCAACGTGGCGCTGTTCCTGGCCTCTGAGCAATCGAGTTATATCAACGGCCAGGCGATCGCGGTGGACGGCGGGCTGTCCAGCTCGCACCCGGTGACGCGCCAGCTGCCCGGCCAGACCGCGGTGTAGGCCTGGCAGGCGCGCATGTCGCTCCGGTGGCGCGCGCCGACCCGGGTGGGGCGAGGCGAAATCTGGGCCGGCCGGTGCTCAAAACCGGGTCGTGACGCCGATGCGCCTGCAACGCCAATTGCCTAGCATGGGACTCCTCCCCGCTCTTGACAGGTGTCTCCCATGAAGTACCCCTTGTTGGCGCAAGTGGCGCCTGCGACGCTGGCCGTTGCGTTGATGTTGCCGGTGGCGCCGGCCCAGGCCGCCCAGGTTGAACTCACCGGCCGGGCTGCCGAGCTGTCGCTGCTGCAGATACGCAGCGGCATCGGTCCCGCCCTGACGCTGATCGATGCCGGCGTCATCCTCTCGAACCAACTGCAGCCGGCCACTTTGAGCCTGGTTGGGTCGGACACGATTGCCGCGGCGGCGCTGGTCTACAGCAGCGATCTCAGGGCCAGCTGGGACGTGACGCAGACCTACTCCCTGGCCCAGGACGGCGCCGACGTGGTGCTGGCCGCCGCGGGTGCGTTCCAGATGACCTCCCATGCCACGAACTGCGAACTCTCGCTGTGCACCGAGCGATCGGACGCTGGCTACACCAGCCGCAACGCCCAGACCCTGTACTTCACCCTGGGCGATGTGCAGCCCTACCAGGCCGCGGGCACTTCGGCCAAGGACCAACTGATCAAGGTGCAGCGCTGGGACGAGGGCAGCCAGACCTGGGCCGACGCGGCGGGCTGGGACTGGTTCCGCACCTACGGCGGCCCGGCCGTGATCGGCCCGCAGGCGCTGACCGACTGGTCGCAATCGGGGCAGCTGGCGGCGGGGCAGTACCGCGTCTTCAACAACCTGCAGAACTACGGCAACCCGACCTACCCGGTCTACAGCTGGTCTTACACCCTCAGGCTGGCGGATGCTGAACTGGCCCAGGCCGTGCCGGAGCCAGCCACGCTGGTGCTGATGATGGCCGGTTTGGCGGGCCTGCTGACCTGGCGCCGGGGCCGGGCCACACAGGAGTCGCCGTCTGCGACCGGTGGGCGCATCAATCGGCAGGCTGGGGATTGAGCCCTGCGGCGGCCAGATGGGCGGCCACTGCGGCGCGCTGCGTCACGCCCAATTTGGCCAGTACCGCCGAGACATGGTGCGCCACGGTGCGCTGCGAGCGGTGCACCCGAGCGGCGATCTCGGCGTTGCTGCATCCCTCGGCCAGCAGTTGAGCCACCTGGCGTTCACGCTGGGTGAGGCCCAGCGGGTCTTTCCTGACGTGGTTGTAAGGCCCGCGCGACATGCCACGCACGCCCTCGGCCAGCAGTTGCCGGCGCAGCGGCTGCGCCACCGCCTCGGCGCCCAGCGCCTGCAGCTGGGTCAGCGCCTCGCGGCGGGCGGGCAGATCGCCGTCCAGCAGGGCCAGCGCGGCGTCAAAGCGGCTGCCCTGCGCCAACCACAGCGCATGCGCCTGGCGCCAGTCGCCGGCCTCGGCGGCCTGGTGCGGCGCCGGCAGCGGCCCATTGGCTGGCGGCAGGGCGCCGCCAGCCAGGCGCAGCCACTTTCGCAGCTGGCCGGTGAGCCACGGCGCGCCGGCTTCGGCCAGGCCATCGCGGGCCAGCGCCGCCGCGCTGCAGAAGTCCTGGCGCAGCCAGGCCGCCTCGGCGGCCACCATCTGCACGAAGGCCGGCACCAGATCGGCACTGCCCTGGCGTGCCACGGCCATGTGCGCCTGCCAGACCTGGGCGTCGTTGGCGCCGCCACGCCAGGCCTGCACCCGCGCGCGCAAGATGGCCGCCGAGGCCAGTTGCCGCGCGGGCACCGAGGGCAGGCGATCCAGCGTGTCCAGGGTGGCCAATGCGTCGTCCCAGCGCGCCAGTTCGCACAGCGCCACCGCACGGCGCACGGCCAGATGCGCCAGCACCAGATCGAGATCGCGATCGGCACAGAAGCCGATGCCCCGTTCGGTAACGGCCAGCACCCGGGCATGCTCACCATGGGCCAGCGCCAGGCTGGCCAGGTTGATCATCGGCACGCTGGCGCGGTCTGGTCGGCCCTGGGCGATGGCCTCGTCGATGCAGTGCGACAGGCGATCGAAGGCCTCGGTCGACGGTGCCAGGCTCAGCGCCACGCTGGCAGCGATGATGCCGGCGTGCACCAGCACATCGGCGTCGCCCGCGGCCTTGGCGCAACGAAAGGCCTGCTGCGCATGCGCCAGCGCCTCGGCGCCCTGACCGGTATTGGCCAGGGCAATGGCCAGCGCGCTGTGCGCCCAGGCGCTGGCCGGCGTGCCTTGTAGGCCGGCCAACTCATCGACGGCCTGGCGCGCCAGTCCCAGCGCCTGCGGGTCGGGCGAGAGCTGCAGCGCCAGCTGCGCTCGGCTGAGCGCACAGCCCGCGGCATCGCCGATCTGGTTCTTCAACGCGATGGCCTCACGCCGCGCCGCCACCGCCTCGTCGACGGCGTGGATCGCATGGCACGCCCTGGCCAGGCGGTCCAGCAGCGCGGCCCGCAGGGCCGGCGGCGCGTCGCCCGCGTGCGCCAGCGCCAGACGCAGCAAGCGCTCGGCAGCGCGGTTGGCGGCCATTGCTTCGGCGTCAGCGGCCGCGGCAGGGGCCATGGCCAGCACCTGGGCCGACAGGCCAGCGGCCGCCGCATGATGCACCTGCCGCGCCAACGTGCCGCGGCCCGGCGGTGTACTGGCGAGCTGCTGCAGCAGCTGCTGGTGGTTCTGCCAGCGACGCAGCGGGGGCAGAGCGTCTTCCAGCACCTGGCGTGCCAGCTCGTGGCGAAACTCTATCCACGGTGGTCGTGCCTGCAGCAGCGCACGGGCTGCGGGGTCGTCCAGTGCCTGCAGCGCACCGGGGTGCAGGGCGTCCAGATGGGCCAGCTCCAAGCCACCCGGTGAGCAACACAGCGTGTCCAACGCTGCGCGCGCCGCGGCGGTCAGGGCATCGGCCTGCGCCAGCACGGCATCGCGCAGCGACCCGGGCAGTGCACCGGGTGGTGCTTGCAGCAACTGCCGCAGGTAGAACGGGTTGCCGCCGGTCAGTGCATGCAGACCGCCGGCGTCGCGGCCATGGTGATTGGCCAGCTGCGCCACCGCCGCGGGCGACAGGGGCGCCAGGTCGATGCGCACGGTGGCCGCGGCGTCCAGGGCCGCCAGGGTCAGGCGCAGCGGCGGGTTGCGGTCGAGGTGGTCGGGCCGCAGGCTCAGCAGCAGCACGACGTTGACATCAGCCAGGCGGCGCCCCAGGTAGCGGATGCAGTCCAACGTGGCCTCGTCCGCCCAATGCAGGTCCTCGATCACCAGCACAGTGGGTGGGCCCGGCCTCTGCAGCCATTGCAGCAGCGCCGGGAACAAGCCGTTGTAGGTGGCGCCAGCGTGCAGCGCCGGCCCCAGCGCGGCAGGCAGTGCATCGGCCAGGTCGACCAGCGGGCCCAGCGGCCGGGGTGTGTGCAGTGCATCGCAGCCCGCGCGCAGCCAGCGTTGACCATCGGTGTGCCCACGGGCAGCCGCGTGGATCAAGCTGGTCTTGCCGATGCCGGCCTCGCCGCTGATCAGCACGCAACGACCGCCGCCATGCCGGGCATCGCGCAGCGCCGTGTGGACCAGGTCCAATGGCGGGTCGCGTTCCAGCAGGTCGGGGGGCGGCTTCGCCATGCAGGGGCGGCCCGGTGGCATACCGAGCGGGTCAGGGGTGACAAAGGGGCCTGGCCAGTCGATCGAGCCAACGGCGCAATCTATCCGATACCGGCGACCGCGCGGCGCCTGGCCCAGCCACTGCACGGCGCGAGCGTGACACCCTGCCCGGAGGGGGTGCAGTTCGAATCGATACGACGGCCTCATATCCATCGCGTTGGGAGGGGCTGTCATCGGGTCGGGCCGCGCGTGGTGGGATTGCCGCGGCTGCAAGCGGTGGCGTGTTTTCTCTCAACGGGTGCCGGGCGATCCTTGCTCAACTAGGGATGGCCGGGCTGCAGCGGTCTGGCTATGGTGGGCCGCAGCGTTGGGGCGCACCTGTCCCTGGCAGCTGGCCAGTCCGAAAGGTTGCAAGGCATGTCGGATCCGCTATCGGTGGAGGCATTGGGCGCGCTCGAGACGGCGCTGGGCGCGCTGTTGCCCGCGCCCGCTCCGGCGCCGTTGACACGCCGCATGCGCGTCGTGCCCACCGAGGTGCGATCCATCGGCCTGGGCGCCTACGTTGGCCAGCACCTCGCCCCCGATGCCCCGCTGCACGGCCGCCGCGTGGCCGCGCGGCTCGAACTCAGCATCGAGGGCGGGCCCGACGCGGTGGCGCTGGCCTACGCGGCCGCGCTCAGCCGGCAACTGCTGACCAGCTCGCGCAGTGAGTTTGCGCAGCAGGGCATTCAGCGCTTGCGCAGCGTCAGCGGGGCGGTGCCGCGCAGCCTCAGCTTCGAGGTCGATTTTGAGTTCGTCAAGCTGCCCGAGGCCGGTGAAGGCCTGATCGAGCGCATCGCGCTCGACGAGTTCAACAACGTCACGCCGTACAAGACCCGCACGCGGGCGCAATTTGGCGCCGATGCGCTGGCCACCGAAGCGCTGCCGCTGGCTGCCTTTGCCGCGGTGGACGATGCCGACCTCGATGCCGGCTCGCCGGCCGGTGCCTGGCTGCTGGCGCCCGCGGCCGGGCCCACGCCCGCCGCCATCGTGCAGACCGCGCTGACGCGTGGCGGCCCGCTGGCGCTGGAAACCGCAGGTGTCGTCGATGCCCGCAAGGCCGGCGCGATGCTGCTGATGCGCCCGGGTGGCGCGGCCCTGTCGCTGTCGCGGCTGGTGCTGCGCATCGACATCAGCAGCACCAGCCCCGATGGCGTGGGCGTGGTGTTCCGCCGCCGCGCGGCCGACGACCATTGGTTTTTCCTGGCATCGCAGCGCCATGGTTATCACCTGTTCGGCCGCCGCACGCCAGCGGGCTGGGCCGCGGTGGCCGCGTCGGCTGAAGGTTTGGCCCCGGGCGTGCCGCACCGCCTGCTGGTGGGCGCCTACGACGACCAGCTGTTTGCCGAACTCGACGGCCGGCGCACGCTGACGGCCACCACCGACCTCGCCGCCTTGCCCGGCGAGGTGGGCCTGCTGACGCATGGCAACAACGCGGCGCGCTTCATCGCGGGCCGCGTGATGGCGCTGTTGTGACGTGCTGCGACCGCTTCGGTGTCGCGGCGCGACGGTTGCCCCCCAGGGGCTGGATTGACGGCCCCGCTTGGGGAAGGAGCTGACGATGGAAGACTCATTTGCGGAACAGATCGTCCCCGGCACATTCATCCGGGTTCAGGCCGAGGGTTTGATCGCGCCCAAGGGCGTGAGCTTCGGCAACGTGGGCATCGTGGGCACCGCGGCGGCGGCCGTGGGCGCGCCGAGCAACGCGCTGGGCGCCACCCACATCATCGGCAGCATGGAAGACGCCGCCAAGTTGTACGGCGCCTCGGACGCGCTGTCGGCCGGCACGCTCAACCTGATGCGCGCGCTGTCGCTGCTGTTCGCCAACGGTGCGCGCACGGTCTATTCGCACGGCGTGGCCACCGGTGCCACCAACACCGTGTTCGACACCGCGGTGGCCGAGCTGCTGAAGGAGGACGTCAACATCCTCATCGCGCCCGAACTGAGCACCACCAACGCCAAGCTGGTGCTGCAACCGGCGCTGGAGACGGCCGAGAACAGCGGGCGCGACATGATCTCGGTGATCGGTGCCGATGCCGCCACGCCCACGCTGATCAAGGCCCAGGTGACCGCCAACAAGCGCGTGCTGCTGGCCACGCCCGGCGTGCGCGTCTACGACGGCGCGGCCGATGCGATGGTCACGCTGCCGGGCAATTACACCGCCGCCGCGGTGGCCGGGCTGATCGCCTCGCTGGCGCCGCAATCCAGCCCCACCAACAAGGTGCTGCCGGGGGTGGTGGAGCTGGGCCGGCGCTACAGCTACGGCGAGCTCAAAGACCTGCTCAACGGCAACGTCTGCCCGCTCGAAGACCGGCAAGGCATCCGCGTGGTGCGTGGCATCACCACCGAGGGCGCGGCCTTCTCGCAGATCACCACGCGCCGCATCGTCGACTTTGCCAAGGCCGGCATCCGGCAGGTGTCGGGCGCCTTCATCGGCCGCCTCAACAACGACCGCGTGCGCAAGGCGCTGCGCGGGGCGATCGACAGCTTTCTCACCACCATGGTGATCGACGAAGCGCTCACCGGCTACCAGCTCGAAGTGACGGCCACCCGGGCCGACGAGATCGCCGGGCGCTGCGTGGTCAATGTCTCGATGCAGCCGACCTTCAGCATCGACTACATCCGCGTCACGCTCGCCTTGTCCTGAAGTCCGCTGAAGCCCCCTCAAAGACCCGGCCGCCTGGAGGAACCCAACATGCCCGCAGCCAGCAACACCCATGTCTACACCGGGGCCGACGGCTCCCTGATGCTGTCACCCGACGGCGAGGGGCCCGAACGCGAAGGCGCCGACACCGTCATCAACGGCAACGACCTCACGCAGGTCGGCCGCGTCACCGGCGTCACCGTCGAGGTGTCGTCGGCGATCCGCCCCTTCCACGAGATCGGCCAGCGCTACGCCACCGAACTGCGATCGGGCAACGTCAGCGTGCGCGGCACCATCGGTCGGGCCTACCTCAACGGCGCGCTGCTGTCGCTGCTGCTGGGCGAGGCCTCGGGCCAGCGACCGGCGCGCTCGTGGGCGCAGCCGTCGTTCAGCATGATCCTCAACGTCGAGAACGCGGCGGCGCCGGGCACGCGCTCCACCGTCGCGCTGCACGGCGTGAAGCTCGAGCGCTGGAACCTGACGATGCCCGAAGACGACTTCGTGATGGAGGGCGCCGCCTTCCAGGCGCTGTTCGTCACCGTGGGCGACGAGCGCGCTTGAGTGGGCACACCCACCAAGCAGGTTGGAGCCACTGACATGACGCCGCAAGCGCTGGATCAGGTCGAGCAGGGCACTGCGGCAGGCAGCGGCTTCCTCAGCGCCGACGAACTGCTGGCCGGCAGTGCGCTGCGCTTCGAGGTGGCCGTGCCTGCGGCGCTGGTCGATCCGGCGCGCGCCGGCTTGGCCGGGCAGGTGCGCCTGCGCCCGCTCACCGTGGCCGACCTGCAGTTGATCACTCGCGCGGCCAAGGCCAACGACGGACTGGTGGCGGCGCTGATGGTGCGCACGGCGGTGGAAGAACCGCGGCTGACGATGGCGCAGATCAACGCGATGCCGATCGGGTTGCTTGAGTTTCTGCTCGCCGAGGTCAACCGCGTCAGCGGTCTGGCGATGCCAGCCGACAGCCTGGAGGCGGCCGCGGCCGCGCCCATCGCCCGCGCCGCGCACCTGCTGGCGCGCCAGTTCGGCTGGACGCCGCAACAGATCGGTGAGCTCACGCTCGGGCAGATCCTGCTGCACCTGCAACTGCTGCGCGACGAAGGGGCCGGTGGTGACACTCGTTAGCCGCACCGCATCGCAATGGCCGCTGCCGGCGGCCACCGTGGCGCTGGCCTGCAGCGGCGATCAACTGCAGCGCGCCCAACATCGCCTGCTGGCGTTGGCCAGCCAATGCAGCGAACGCATCGACCGACTCGAGCAGGCCTTCCAGCAGCTGCCTGCCGCGGCCACCTTTGATCCGTTTGCCGTGGTGGCAGCGGCGCCCATGGCCAGCGCGACGACGGCCGCTGCGCCGGCGCCGCGCGCCCAGGGTCGGACGCGATCGCCGGCCGATGCGCGGCGGCCGGCGCCAATGTCGGCGGGAGCCTTGGGTCGGGTCGGCGCGGCGGGGCTGTCGGCGCTTCAAGTGCCGCGCGCGGTCACCGACGACGGCGGCCCGGGCATCGCCGCGGCGCTGGCGGGTGCAGCGGCTGGCCGGTCCGGCACGGTCGCCCCCGCCGCCGCGCCGGGGGCCAGCCAGCACCACGAGCAGGCCGATGCCGGTGCGCCATTGCTGAGCGGCTGGCTGGGCACGCTCGGCAACCTGGCCGGTGAACAGGTGGCGCTGTTGATGCAGCGCCATGCCGCGCCGTCTCTGGCGGCGGGCCTGGGTGGCGCCGTTGCGGCGGCCATCGCCGGGCAGGGTGCGCACGGCCAGCCGGTCGAAGCGCAGCGCCGGCGCGAAGGCGCCGGCCCTTTTGTTGCCTCGCCGGGTTCAGCCGAGGCGAGGCGCCCGTTGATGCACTTGGGGCAGGAGTTGCTGCAAGGATTGAACGGGGCATTCGCAGCGCAGGGTTGGTCAGAGGCACAGGCGACGCCAGCCCGCCAGGCCGGCACGGTGTCTCAGGTCATAGCCACGGCGCCGCAGTTGCTCGAGCAGTTGCTGGCGCAGGGCCTGGGCCACGCGCTGGGCGGCGCGATCGGCATGCCGGCGCAGCCCACGCCGCTGGCGCGTCAGACGGCACCGCGGGCGGCGTCTCGGCTGGTGGGTGCGCAGGCGGCCGCGGCCTCCGACCCAGGCCGGCCCCAGTCGCCCGACGCCCCTGCCGCGGCAGCGCTGGACGACCTGGACGCGGGTGAGGCCGTGGCGCAGCAGATCAGCCGATTGCTGCTCGACCAGGCCTGGATGCGCGGGGTGGATCTGCGATGAGCCTGACCCCGATGCTCGGCGACTGGGAGCTGCCTCGTGTCACCCGGCTCGAGGTGCTGGAATCGCGCGATTTTCTCGAACTGCCGGTGCCCGGCCGCGCCGGCAGCCTGTTCCAGGATCTGAACCGCCGGCCGACCAAGGTGATGATCGAAGGCTCGGTGTTCGGCGAGCAGAACGGGCTCGACCTCCTCAACGCAGTGCGCGAGAAATACCTCGCCGGTGAGCCGCTGACCTTCGTCTCCGACATCGTCACCGGCACCGAGATCCAGTACGTGCTGCTGCAGCAGCTGCATGTGCAGGCCGAAGCCAGCGCGCCCGACCAGATCGATTACGCGGTGTGGCTGGCCGAGAGCCCACCGCCGCCACCGCCGAGCAACCTGCTGGGCGACATCGACACCGGGCTGCTCGACGCGGCCGCCGGCATGCTCGACAGCGCGATGGGCGCGCTCGATGCGCTGTCGGCGCTGGGCAGCGTGCCCGAGCTGAGCGACCCGACCGGCGCGCTGACCGGCATCGTCGGCGAAACCGGCACGGCCATCACGCAGCTCGGCGAGGTCGGCAACGGCCTGCGCGATCTGCTGGGGTGATCCAACATGCCCGGCCTGATCACCCAGATCACCGACGCCGTGGGCGGGCTCGACCTGACCCAGCTGGCCGGTGGCACCGCGGGCCAGCTGAGCGGGCTGAGCGACACGCTGACCTCGTGGCAAGCGGGTGCGCCGGGAGACTTTGGCGCCGCGCTGGGCAGCCTGGGCTCGGTGGCGGTGCCCAACCTGTCGCTGGCCGGCAACCTGGGCAGTGGCTTGTCGGGCCTGTTGCCGGCGCTGCAGGGCAACGTGGGCGCGCTGGTCACGGCGTTGCAGGGCGACGTCGAATCGTTGCCGCAGCGGCTGCAGGATTCGATGCTCGGGGCCGTGCAGCCGGTGATCGACCGGGTCACCTCGCTGCAGGCCTTGTTCAACAGCGACTGGAGCTGCGGTCTGGTCGGCGCGCCCGCGCCATCGCCGGCACCCGCCCCGGCGCCCGCGCCATCGCCTGCACCGGCGCCATCGCCGTCCCCGTCACCGGCCCCCGCGCCGGCACCGGCCGCCGGCGCGATCACGCCCGCGCAAGTCGCCGCGGCGCAGGCCGTGATGGCCACGCTGCCGGCCGATCTGTCTTTGCCCATCCTGCTGCGCTGGGTGCATGCGCGGGTGGGCAACTTCCGCCCGGGCTACTTCACGCTGCGCTCGATTCCCATCGTCGACGATCTGCGTGATCCGCTGGACACGCTGATCCGCTGGGAGGCCGCCGATGCCGGCGCGGTGCAGGCCGAGCTGCAGCAGACCTTGGCCACGCTGACCACGCTGGTACGCGCGGGCAGCGGCGGCGCCTTCAGCCGTGCGCTGCCGCCGGCCACCGTGGCGGCCGTGCCCGCAGCGGCGCTGGGCACGGCGGCCGAGCCCTTCATCGTCGCGCTCGAATCGCTGG
>Ga0155495_1152_pt1 | contig 24376 bp, 23 predicted proteins | sample RifCSPhighO2_12_FD_107153 | JGI IMG/M metagenome (GOLD analysis project Ga0155495, IMG submission 107153) | Burkholderiales bacterium RIFCSPHIGHO2_12_FULL_69_20
AACACCGGGCGTGGCTGATGGCCGGTTGTTGCGGCGCAGGCGGTCAAAGGCGTTGCGCATTCGTTCGTCACTGAGCAGGCCTGCCACACCCCCCAGTTCAGGATGGCTTTGCAGGTGGGCCACGGCCGCCGGCAGGAAGCCAGGGATCAACTGCATGTCACCGTCCATCAGGAAGACCAGATCACCCCGGCTGTGGGCGTAGGCCAGCTCGGTGCCGGCACCGCAGCCGCGGTCTTGCGCCTGCGCCAGTTGCACCACGCGCACGGGGTAGCGACGTGCTATGTCGACGGTGCGGTCGGTGGAGCATGAATCGGCCAGCACCACCTCGAACGGCAAGCCGGTTTCGCGGCCTGCTGCAAGTGCTGACTCGATCGCGGCGGCGATCTTGTGTTCTTCATTGAAGCACTTGATCGCGATGCTCAGCGACGAACCCGATTGGTCAGGGTTTGCCATGCAATGCATGCGCAGCCTGTTGCCCGCCCAGCCGCCGAAGGCGATAGAGGTAGCCGAGCAGCAGCATGGCCAACAACTGCGCCGGAGGGGTACCGATGAAGTCGGTGTTGTAGGCCACGCCGACCAGCGTGATCAAGAGCATGGGCTGCGCGGCCGCCGCCACGGCGCGCTGGTAGGCCGTCAAAGCAGAATCGCGCGAAGCAAGGCCGGCCATGCGCATGCCTGCCAGCAGCAGACCGGCCGCAGCGGCCAGGCCCAGCAGGCCGGTTTCCCACAGCAACTGGGAAGCCGTTGTGGTGTTCAGCCGATAGGGATGGCGGCGTGCGGTATCACCCACAGCCAGACTGCCGACCCGAGTGGCACCGATGCCATCACCCAGGAAGAACCGCACGGGGTCACTCACCTGATGGTTCTGCCACCAGTAGACGAAAGCTGTGGTGCGGTTCATTCTGGCGCGATCACGCTGGTAGGAATCACTGTCTGCTGCGCGCTCAAACATCAACTGCGCGTAAGCCTCCACCGAATGCCCAGCAGTCGAACGAGCGCTTGCAAACTGTGCCTGGTAGGCCACGATCAGGCCCACCGAAAGCACCACGGCACCCACCACAAAGGCCAGGGCCTGGAAGGGGCGGCGCAGCAACTCACGGCGAAACAGAACTGCAATGCCCAGCGGCAACAACAGGATCACCGCCTTCACTTCAGCCAGTGCGATGCACACCAGCGCGCTGAGCACCACGGCCACCACATAGCGCAGGCGCAGTTGACGCGAGCGCCACAGCGACAGGGCCAGCAACGCGCAGAACATGACGAAGAACGCCATGGCGGCACTGGCGCCACCGCCCTCGGGGTCACCGCCGAACAGGCCGACCACGGCATCCCAGGCCGACGACCCCTGACGGCTGACGGCAACCACGAAGCGCTGGTAGAGCACCACGGGCACCTGGAGTGGCGCCAGCCAAAGAAGGGCCAGCCAGATGCGACGCTCGAACCCGGCGCCGGCATGGCCGGCGGCCACCAGAAAGCAGATCGACCACAGGAACAGGTATTCCTTGGCGCTGACAAACACCTGAAGCCAGGGCGACAGGTTGAACAGCGTGGACGCCAAGGCAATGATGAAGAACAAGGCGACCATGGCGGAGAACAGGCCTGCGTCCATGGGCAGAGCTGGGCGTCGCTCCACACTGGAAGCACCCGTGCTGGCACGGTAACGCTCCATCGGCACGCGCAGCATCAACAGCGCGCCCAACAGATACGGCGCCCAGAAACCTTTGCTGACCCCACCGAAATACTGGGCAGCCCCGACCACCACGAACGTCAGGCCGAACATCAACCAAAGCAGCCATGTGAGCGGCACGAACAGGGCAAATCCACCCAGCACAACACCCGCGACGACCGCAGTGAAGGGCACACCCACCAACGCGACGCCGGCACCAGCCACCAGCGCGCCGAACACCAACACCACCATCAGTGCAATGGCACGCAGCGCAGCCGATGCGGCCGACGGCTGGGCAACCATGGGCAGCCGGTGAAAGCTCAAGATGCCCCCACACCAAAGAGCCGGGCCCGCACATCGGGCGCGACAGCGGCCGCGAGTTCACTGACAAAACCGGCCTGCGTGCCCCATGCGCGTGTGGCATCTTGGTCGATCGTGGAGACTCGAATCAACATGCCATCGGGGATGATTCCTCGAACGCTGTACCCCAGCTGCGCAACCTTTTGCTGAGTGCCACTCAAGGCCACGCGCTCGCCCACGATGACCCAATACGAGATGGGTTCGATACGACCACCTTGCCGGGCTACAAGCTGCCGCACGGCCAGTTGCTGATCAGGCAAACCGATGAGGCCTTCACGCTGCCTGACCATTTGAAAGCCCTGAGCCGGATAACAGACTTCAGGCCGGTGCGCTCGTGTGCCGTCGGACTGATCTCCACCGTAGGCAACCGACAGCATGACCCGGTCGCCGGCAGCGTTGATGTACGTCCGACTCAGGGTCTGGTTGTAGATCTTGTTGAGCAGCGCTTGCTGATCGGGCGACACCAGTTGCACAGGCATGCGATCGTCGAGCCGCCATCCCGCGAACGCTTTGGGAAAGGCCGTCTCGAGGTCCATGCGGGCGCGCATGTCCGACAAGTGCTCGGTGGGGCGCCAGAAGTGCGCAGCGGCGATTGCCGCGATCGACAGCAACAGAACCAGCAAGGCTCGAATGCGCGGCAGACTCACTTTGCCGCCTTGTGTGCAGGAAGGAAGAGGCCGAGCACCTTGTCGAGCACCAACATCAAGGCCAATGCGACCATGAACAAGACCATGCCGGCAAAGCCGTGCACGAAACCTTGGCCGGCCTCGTCCCCGAAGTGATAGGTCACCAGAACCAGGATCATCACGCGCACGATGTTGGCCGCGAACGCCGTGGGCACCAGCAAGAGTGCCAAGATCACATTGCGTGTGGGGTTGGTGTACTTCATGAGGTTCATGTAGAGCATGCCCAGCGCTTCCAGCGTGAACATGCTGTTCAAGCCTGCGCAGGCATCGGCCACCAGCAATTGGTACGGACCGACAGTCATGATCACGCCCGAACGACCCACCGGGTAGCCGATCTGGTAGAGCAGGCTGCTTGCAACGGCTGAAACCGCTGACTTCAACGGCGCGGTGACCGAGGCCACCAGGGCCTCGGGAAGCGGCACCATGAACAACAGGAAGAACAGCGGAAACCACAACAGCCGCAACCCGCGCTGGCCGTGGAACAACAACAGCAAGGCCACCAGCAGCACGATCTGCGAGCCGATCGCGAACATGATGATGTCCTGCGACCGCCCGAACGAGTAAAGCACCAGCGCCGCTATCAGCAACGGCCAGCCCAGCCAAGGCACCGGATTGGACGGCAGCGCAGCCAACTCGTGCCGCCGGGTGTAGAGCAACCAAGCGGTCACGACGAGGATGATGGGGCCGTGCCCCTGCTCATCGGTGGCCCAGACCGTCTGGGACAAATCAACATAGGCTGGCCCGTACAGCAGTGCAAAGCCGCCAATGAGCAGCGCGAGAACCCACCGATCCGCACCATCAGGCCAAACCGGCCCATGCGGCTTGCTCGCCGCGATAGCGCGACTTTCCTGCGCGACGCTCACGGTCAGAACTCGTTGACGATGACGCCCGCCAGCTTGGCAGGTGTTTCGGCCAGGTTGGCCACCAGATCCTGCAGGCTGACCACCTGGCTCTTGCCCTGGCGGGCCACCACCAGCGCGGCGCCGCAGCGCGCGGCAATCACGGCGCTGTCGCTGCCGTATTGCGCGGCGGGGGTGTCGACCACCACATGGTCGAACTTGGCCAGCAGCTCGCGGATCAGCAGGCCGAAGGCGGGGCGCTCAACCAGTTCAAGCGGGTTGGGCGGGGTGATGCCCACGGGCAAGACAAACAGGCTGGGCACACCGGGCACTTGCTGGATCACCTTGGCCTCGGCACGGCCGCTGAGGATGCCCGACAGGCCGGCGTCGTTGCTGATGCCAAACACCTGGTGCTGGCGCGGGCCGCGCATGTCGGCGTCCACCAGCAGGGTGCGGCCGCCCAGCTGGGCCAGGGTGACGGCCAGGTTGGCGCTGAAGAAGGTCTTGCCGTCGCCGGCGTCAGGGCTGACCACCGCGATGGCGCGGCGATCCTGCCCTTCGTTGAACAGCCGCATCATGATCTGGCTGCGGATGGCGCGGAATGATTCAGCCTGCACGCCGAAGGGCTGGTTCAGCGCCACCAGCTCGGGGCTGGCCTTGCGCCGGTCTTCAGCGGCATAGGGGTAGTGAAACTGCTGGCTCAGCGCAAACAGCACGTCGTCGGTGCTGGCATAACCCAGTGCGATGGCGGCCTCGCCGAAGCGGATGCCTTTTTCGCGCTGGTGGCGCAGCACCTTTTCAACCTGCTCGGCGGTGAGGTGGCGGGTCTCGGCAATGATCGAGCCGATGGACCGATCGGCCACGTTGGGGCCTTCTTCGGGCACCACGGTGGTGTTGGCGTCAGTGCTGGCGCTGGAATCTTTGAACTTGGCCATGGTGTTTGCTCAGGCGCCCTTGGTGGCGTTGGGGGCGGGCAGCCCGATCACGCGTTGCTGCATCAGCAGGGCATGCCGCCCTGCGGTAAAGCGCTTGGCCGTGGGCTTGGGCAGCACGCCCAGCACCGGCAGGCCCAACGCGGCGATGACGTCTTCGGGGGCGCGCACACGCCGGTCGCTCAGTTCCAACAGCAGGGCCACGCCCACGGCCAGCAAGGCACCCAGGAAGATGGCCAACGCGGTGTTCAGCGCGATCTTGGGTGACGCATGCTCGGCCGGCGGCTGGGCCGATGTCAGCAGGTTGGCGTAGCTCTGGTTGGCTTGCGCTTCCATGGCCGTCTGGTTCAGGCGGGCCATCACGCTGTCGTAGGCGCGCTGGGCGTTCTCAACTTCACGCACCATCACCTGGCCCTGGTCACGCACGGCCTTCATCTGCAGCAGCTTGCTGCGCTGGGCGTTCAGCTCGCGCTGCACCTGCGCCGCGCGCTGCTTGTTGATGGTGTTGGTGACGCTGACGCCACCGGTCACCCGACGGATCTCGCCGTCGATGCGGCTGCGCAGCTCGGCAATGCTGGCCTTGGCCTCGATCACCTGCGGGTGCTTGTCACCAAACTTGCTGTTCAGCTCTTGCAGGCGGGCTTCGTTGCGCGTGAGGTCGGCCTTCAGGCCACCGATCAGCGGGTTGTTCAGCACCTCTTGCATGCGGTCGCCCGAGGCACCCTGCGCCTGCTGCTGGCGGCTGCCCGATTCAGACGAGATGGCCTGGATCTGCACCAGCTGCGATGACAGCTCGGCCAACCGCGCGTTCTCGACATCCAGCCGCTCGTCGGCGGCGATGATGCCCTTGTCACGCTGAAAGGCCGACAGCTTGCCCTGCGCACGCTCCAGCGCATCACGCGCATCCTTGCTTTGCGCCACGAAGAAGGCGCTGAACTGCTTGGCCGGATCGACCCGCAGCTCAAGCGTGGTGGCGATGTAGGCCTGCGCAAACGCATTGGCCAGGCCAGCGGCAAAGCGTGGGTCGGGCGAGCGGTAGCCGATCTGGATGACGTTGCTCTCACGCGAGGGCTTGACGTCGAGGTTGCGCTTCAACGAACCGATCAACCACTGCTCGATCGTGCCCTTGCCCTGGCCGTCGGTCTGCCACTGCTCGCGCAGTTGCGCGCTGTCCAGCAGCTTGAGGTCACGGATGACCTTCAGCGCCACCCGGTCGCTGGTGAGGATGTCGACCTGGGTGGCCATGAAGCTGGGCAGCGCCATGCTGGGAAAGGCCATCGCCGCCACCGGATCGGGCTTGACGTCGATGACCACGCTGGCCGATGCGTCGTACTGCTTGGGCAGCATCAGGCTGACCGCCACCGTGGTGGCCACCACCAGCAGAAACACCAGCAGCGCCGCCCATTTGCGGGCACGCAGGATCGACAGGAACTGTCCGAAGGTCATGGGTGATTCATCCCTAAAAATTCAATGCGGCCTGATGCCGGTTTGGTGCTGAGCGGGACAGGATTGAAGGGTCATGCCAGCAACTCTGAGAGCTCAGGGTATTTTCGAATCGACTCGTCGAGCGTGAGCAAGGGGCAACTGGCCGCCACTGCAGTCGCGATGATGAAACGATCAGCGGGGTCGCGGTGAATGTCGCTCAGCAACGCAGCCCGGGCGCTGATCGGGTGGGTGATGGGTATGCACTCAACCGCAGATCCCTCAAGCGCCAAATCGAGCCAGCGGTCGACGCTGATCCCCAGATCAATACGCCCGCGCCTATGCAGGTAGGCCACCTCCCAGCACGAGATCGCCGAAACGGCCAAGCTGTCTGCGGCATCGATGGCTGCCAGCACAGGCCCTGGCAACGGCCGGGCCGCAGGCGCAAGCCAACGTACCCAGACATGGGTGTCGAGCAGCATCACTTCAGCGCATCCCAATCGTCGGGGCTGATGGCAGGCTCGATCAAGTCGTCGCGAATGACGGTCCCCGCCAATTCCGGGGCCGGCCGGCGTCTGGCAATCCGCAGCGGGCCAGGCGCGGTTTCGGCCGCTGGGTCCGCAGGCAGAACGATGACTTCCACCCGCTGGGCGGAAAAGCCGGCCGGCAAACGAATGGTGATGATGCCGCCGAGTACATCGTGCACTTCCCGAATAGCTTGCATGTCACACCTCCATGGTCTGCGGGGTGGTCGTCAAGTCAGAACAAACTCTCGCGCACGTAGACCACGTCGCCATCCTGCATGCGGTCGTCCATCACGGGGGTGATCACCTGCACCTTGCCGTCGCTGCCCTTGCGGTGCACGCGGATGCCTTTTTCGGTGCCGCGTTGGGTAAGGCCGCCGCCGGTGGCCAGGCTTTGCATCAGCGTCATGCCACGCTCCAACCGCATCGGGCCGGGGCGCTGCACTTCGCCGTAGATGTAGACGATGGGCTGGCGGTCGACCCACACGGTGTCGCCGTTGAGGATCACCACATCTTTATCCTTGCCGCCAGCGGCAAAGACGGTGGGCAGATCCACCTCCAGCCGCATCGGCTGGCTGTTGCGGGTGCCGGTGACCACCACCAGGTCGGCACCGTTGCTGGCCGTGCCGCCGGCCATGGCCAGCAGGTCGGTCAGGCGCATGTCGGCCACTTCGATCGGGTAGCGGCCCGGGCGGTTCACCTGGCCCAGCACGCTGGCCTGGTTGCCTCGCACCTGCAGCACCACCAGCGTCACCTGCGGCTGCTTGACGAAGTTGCCGTTGCGCAAGCCCTCGGCGATCAGCTTCTCGGCGGCCGTCACGCTCAGGCCGCCCAGGCGGATGCTGCCCAGCAGCGGGTAGCTGACCAGGCCGGCTTCGGTCACGCGGGTTTCCAGCGTGAGGTCGGGGTTCTGGTAGACGTTGATGCGGATCACGTCGCCCGAGCCCAGGCGGTATTCAGCCGCACCGCCGGCGGCGGGCACGCCGCTTTGGGCCTGTGCCATCGGGGCCGCAGCAGCAAGGGCCATCGCCAGTACCACCACCATCAGCGCCGACAACCAATGGCGGACGCTGAATTCAAATCGAGATTGGCCAAAAGTCATTGGGACATCTTTCCAAAATTGCCGAGGCCGGTTTCAAAGTTGTTCAAGAAGTGCTTCTATCGATACTTCGGCTTGCCGCAGCACGCCCGCAAGCGTGCCGGTTTTCAACTCATCATGCAGCGGGACCACGCAGCCCCTGCTGCCTTGGCGCATCACCACGTGGCTGCCGCGCTGCCGGGTTTTCTCGAACCCCAATCGTTGCAAAGCCCGTACCACGTCAGCGCCCGAAATGCGCGGGAATCTAGGCATGCACCGGTTCGGGCAGCGAGAAAAGCGTTACCAGCGGATGGCCGGCCACTGTGCGCGGAAACTCTTCGAGGTAGAGCGCTGTGGCTTCTTTCAAATTGGCAATGGCCGCTTCGATGGTTTCGCCCTGCGTGGTGCACCCAGTTTCCGGGTTCATCGCAGTGAAGCCGCCTTCATCAGCGGGTGTAAGCACGGCGGTAAGTTGCATGATGGTGTTGCGGGGGTTACTTCAGCCCCATGCCTTTGCTGATGTCGGTGCTGCTGAGGCCGGTGCTGGCGGCGGGGGCCGCCGGTGCGGGCGTGGCGGCCGGCGCTGGGGCAAGCGCGGGAGCGGATGCCGCGGCGGCGCCTGGTGTGCCTTCGCCGAACTTGCCCACGTACTCGATCTTGGCCTCGGCGCGCATCTTCTTGACGTCTTCTTCGATCAGCTTGCGCTTGCGATCGTTCAACAGAAACTGCTCGATCGCCGGGCGGGCCTGCTCTTCGGTCACCGGCTGGCTGCGCGAGCTGGCCAGCACCACCACCTGCACGCCGTTGGGGCCCTGGTTCAGGATGGCCTGGCCATCTTTCATCTTGGCAAAGGCATCCAGGCTTTGCAGCGGCAGTTGCTCGGCCGCACGCACCGCCTGGTTGCCGGCAAACTTGTAGTCGTTGGCCTTCAGGAACTCGACAAACTCGCTGATGTTCTTGCTGGCGCCCAGCTGGGTGCGCAACTCGGCCACCTGTTCGGGCTTGGCCTCGATGCCGATCTCCTGGATGCTGTAGATGCGGCGCTCCTTGAACAGCGCCGGCTTCTCTTCGTAATACTTCTTGATCTCTTCGGGCGTGGGCTTGGGCGCGGCCTCACCCACCTTCTCGAGGTAGGCGCGGGCGATGATCTCGCGCTTGGCGGCCTCGAGCTGCTGCACCACGCGCGGGTCGCGGTCGATCTTCAGGTCGTCGGCCTTCTGCAGCGCCAGTTCCTGGTCGATCAGGCGCTCCAGGATCTGCTTGCTGGCGGCGTCGGCCTGCTCGGGGCGCAGGTTGCGCTGCTGCTGCAGCACGAAGTTGATCTGGTGGACGGTGACCTCGGCCTTGTCCACCTTGGCGGCGGTCTGGCTGGCGCCTTTTTCTTTCTTGTCACCGCAGGCGGCCAGCAGGGCGGCCGAGGTCAACAGGGCGATGAGGCTGAGGCGCATGGCGCCATGGCCGGCGGCCAGAACTTGCTGGGTCTTCATGTTGGGTAAGACTCCTGCCCCGGTGGGGCACTGTCGGATGACCAAGGGGTCGGCGGGGCGCCGGCAACCGTCACAAATAACCGGCGAAGTGTAATGGTGAACCATGACACGCCCGTGGCAGCGCACCTTCAAGCAAGGGGGCCCGCACGGGGCGCCAGGCCCACCAGCGTGACGTATGCCCGCGCCGGGCAGCCACCGGCAGGATCACCCGCGCCCGGCGCGGATCAGCACTTGATGCCGGCGTGCAGGGCCACCACGCCCGCGGTCAGGTTGTGCACGTCCACATGGCCGAAGCCCGCGGCCTTCATCATGGCCTTGAGCTCGGCCTGGGGCGGGTGCATGCGGATCGATTCGGCCAGGTAGCGGTAGCTCTCGGCGTCGTTGGCGATCAGCTTGCCCATCAGCGGCAGCACGTTGAGCGAGTACCAGTCGTAGGGCTTGCGCAGCGGCGCGGCCACCTGACTGAACTCGAGCACCAGCAGCCGCCCGCCGGGGCGCAGCACGCGGCACATCTCGGCCAGCGCCCCGTCCTTGTGCGTCATGTTGCGCAGGCCGAAGGCCACGCTGACCAGATCGAAGCTGCCGCTCTTGTAGGGCAGCTTCTCGGCATCGCACACCACCGTGGGCAGGGCCAGGCCTTCGTCGAGCAGGCGGTCGCGGCCGGTGCGCAGCATGGCTTCGTTGATGTCGGTGTGCAGCACCAGGCCGCCCTCACCCACCTTGCGGGCAAAGGCGCGCGCCAGATCACCGGTGCCACCGGCGATGTCGAGCACCTTGTCGCCGGGCTTCAGGTTGGCCACCGCCACGGTGTAGGCCTTCCAGGCGCGGTGCATGCCCATCGACATCACGTCGTTCATCACGTCGTAACGCTTGGCAACCGAGTCGAACACACCGCGCACGCGGCTGGCTTTTTCGGTCTCGTCGACCGAGGTGAAGCCGAAGTGGGTCTGGGCCATGGTGAAAACGCTCAGTGACTGGCGCAGCCGCCACCCGCCTTGGGTTGCATCGAGGCGTCGCGGCTGACGCCGGCGTCGGCCAGGCGCTGCTCGTAGCGTTGCCACAGTTCGTCCTGCTCTGCGCCCAGCTTGTAGAGGTAGCCCCAGGCGAAGATGCCGGTGTCGTGGCCATCGGTGAAGGTGGGCTGCACGGCGTAGTGGCCCACCACCTCGAGTTGGCTGATGCCGACGTCGCGTTTGCCGGTCTGCAGCGTCTCCTGCCCGGGGCCGTGGCCCTGCACTTCGGCCGATGGCGAATAGACGCGCATCAATTCGAACGGGATGCGAAACACCTGGCCATCGTCGAAGCCGACTTCCAGCACCCGGCTTGACTGGTGCAGCGTGAGGGCGGTGGGTTGCGGGGACGGGTTAGCGGCCATGGCGATGAGGGGCAGATGACATGGGCGGCAGTGTAGTCGCCGCCTGATGGTCGGCAACGGCCTGGCACCAGGCGCCGCGGGCATCACCCGATAGTGTTGAGTGACGGCGCCGCCCGGCAGAGGCGCCGGGCAGTCGTCAGCGGGGCGCTGTGCTGCAGGGCGCAGGCTCACAATGCCCGGATGAGCCACCACGACGCCCCGGCTTTCCGGCCCTTGACCGGCATCTTCGAGCCCTCGGCGATACAGCAACTTCCGGACGGCCGCCTGCTGGTGGTCGAGGATGAAAAGGCGCATCCGCTGAGCCTGGTGACCCTCGGCGCCGACGGCACGGTCGAGACGACGGCGTTGACTGCCGGGCTGCTGCAGATGTTCAGTGCCTTCTGGAAGCTGGACGATCTTGAAGGGCTGACGGCGGACCGTGCGGGCAACGTCTACGCCATCACCTCGCATTCGCGCAACGAGGATGGCGACGAGAAGAAATCGCGTCAGAAGCTGGTTCGGTTTCGGGTCGAAGGCGATCGGGTCGTGGGCCCCAAGGTCGTCGACGGGTTGAAGCATGCCCTGACCGCACGACATGCCGTGCTGGCGGCAGCGGCCAAAGTGCGCGACGTCAAGGCCGGCGGCGGACTCAACATCGAAGGGCTGGAGTTGAGCCCCGACCAGCGGCGGCTGCTGATCGGCTTGCGCAGCCCGTTGCGTGACGGCCGGGCGCTCATCGCCAGTGTCGAGAACCCCTTTGAAGTCTTCGAGTCGGATGAGGCACCGCGGATCGCGCCGTTGCTCGAAGAACTGGATCTTGGCGGCCACGGCATCCGCGGCTTGTCGTATGTGCCCACGCTGGGCGCGTATCTGGTGATCGGCGGCCCCACCTCGCGGGAGCCGGCCCACTTTGGCCTGTGGCGCTGGAGCGGCGAACCGGGCGCGCCAGCCGTTCGTCTGACGGTTCCCGGCTTGCCCGGCCTGGCGAAGGCCGAGGGCGTGACCGCGGCGGTCGTCGGCGGCAAGCAACGAATCGTTGTCGTCAGCGACGACGGCGATCGTGCGGGCGGGCACGCTGCCAGCTACCTTCTGCTGGACCCGGCTGAACTGCGGCCCGCCGCTTGACCGGTCCGCGGCGCTGCAGCGGGTGGCCTCCGCCTATGATCCCGACAAGGAGGCATTCGTGGGCGCCCTCGTCGTTTTCGATCTGCAGCGCCGATGACCGGCACGCGGGTTTACCTGCTGGGTGCGCCGGCCGTGGCGCATCAGGGCGCGTCGATTCCCTTCCTCGACGAAAGGCGCTACCAGTTGCTGGCCTACCTGGCCTTCAGCGGCGACTGGGTCGAGCGCGACCGCCTGGCCGGCCTGCTGTGGCCCGACCACGAGGCCGGCGCCGCGCGGCGCAACCTGCGCAAGATCGTCTTCCGGGCGCGCGAAGCGCCGTGGTCGGCCGACCTGCAGGTGCGCGGCGACCGCCTGCGCTGGGCGGTCGCCACCGACCTGGCTGAATTCAGGCAGGCGCTGGCCAGCGGGCGGCTTGCCGCGGCGTGCGCCGCCTACGCCGGGCCGCTGCTCGGTGGCATGGACGACGCCGGCACCGGCGGTTTTTCAGCCTGGCTGCTTGCACACCGCGCCAGCCTGCACGTGCAATGGCGCGACGCCGCACTGACCGTGCTGCCGACCTTGGGCACGGCCGCCGAACGCGCCGCGGCGGCACGCCGGCTTGTCGACGACGACCCTTTCGACGAACGTGCGATGTGTGCCGCACTGGCCGTGCTGACGGCCGACGGCAAGCCGGCCGAGGCGCAGGCGCTTTATCGCGAGTACACGCACCGGCTGACCGAGGACCTGGGGGTCGAGCCTTCGGCCGCGGTGCGCGCCGCGGCGCAGGCCGCGGCGGTGGCACCGCCCATCCTGGCAGCCGGCGCACGGGACGAACGGGCCGCCGCGGTGCCGGCCCCGCAGCCCGACGGCTGCCCGACCGACAACCGCGGCCAGCCGCCGGTGCTGCCGGGGCTGCCGACCGATGGCTTCGTCGGCCGGCGCAGCGAACGGCGCGAACTGCTGGCGCTGGTGCAGCGTCCGCCGTGCCGCGTCATCACCATCTTCGGGCCCGGCGGCATCGGCAAGAGCCGATTCGCCCGTGAGCAGCTGGCGCCGCTGGCGCTGCTGGTGCCGGCGGGTGTGCACTGGGTGGCGCTGGAGGACGTGGCCAGCGCGTCGCAGCTGCTCGCGCGCCTCGCCCAGGTGTTGCACGCACCGGTCAACGACGCCAGCGACGTGGTGGTGCAGATCGCCGCGCGCCACGCCGCGCAGCGCAGGCTGCTGGTGCTCGACAACGCCGAGCACCTGCCCGCCCTGGGTGCCTGGCTGCAGCCGCTGCTGGTGGCGTGGCCGCTGTTGCAGCTGGTCTTGACCTCGCGTGCACGCGTCGGCCTGGCCGACGAGTGGCTGCTGCCGCTGGGCGGCCTGGCCGTGCCCGACAGCGACAGCCGCGATCTGGAGGCCGCCGTGGCGTTCGACGCCGTGCGCCTGTTCGATCTGCGCGCGCGGGCCGTGCTGCCCGGATTCGACCTGGCCGCGCACCTGGATGCGGTGATCGCCGTGGTCGAGCGTGTGGATGGCATGCCGCTGGCCATCGAGCTGGCGGCGGCCTGGGTCCGGCTGCTGCCGCCGGCCGAAATCGTGCGTGAGCTGGCGCACTCGATCGACATCCTGCAGCGCGATGCGGCGTCGACCGAGCCGATGGCCCGCCCCGAGCACGCCAGCATCCACGCCGTGTTCCGCCGTTCGTGGGATCTCTTGGCACCCAGCGAACGGCATGCGCTGGCGGCGGTGACGGTGTTCTGCGGTGGCTTTCGCCGCGACGCCGCCGCCGCGGTGGCCGGCGCCAGCCTGCCGGTGCTGGCCTCGCTGGTGGACAAGAGCCTGCTGTTCGTCGATGCCGAAGGCCGCTTCGGCATGCACCCGTTGATCGCGGCCTGGGCCACGGACACGCCGCCGGCCGAGCCGGGCCTGCAGGCCGCACCGACGCTGCGCCATGCCGAGTTCTTTGCGGCCTGGCTGGACAGCCAGGCGCGCGCCGCCACCGCCGACGTGGCCTTGCTGGTGACGGCCATGCTGCCGGAGTTTGCCAACTGCGAACGCGCATGGCACGCCGCGGTGGCGGCGCAGCGCGCCGAGCTCGTGGCCACGCTCAGGCCCGCGCTGCTGTGCTTTGCCGAGGCGCAGGGCCGCTGGCGCGAGATGGGCGCGCTGCTGGGTGCGGCGCTGGCCAGCGACGGCCTGATGCGCGCGCTGCCCGGCCTGAGGCTGGACCTGCTGCTCGACCTGTCGACGGTGCACTTCCACCTGGGCGAACTCCATCCCTGCGAAGCGCTGGCCCGCTCGGCGCTGGCGCTGGCACGCCAGGCGTCGCTGCCGGACAAGCGCGTGACGGCGCTCAACAACATCGGCGTGGCCCTGCTCAACCGCGGCGAGGCGGCCCTGGCGCTGCCGGTGCTGCAGGAGGCGGCCGAGCTTGCGCGGGCCTGCGGCGAACGGCTGGCGCTGGGCTACGCGCTGTTGCGCGCTGCCACGGCCCACAAGGTGCTGGACGACATGCCGCGCAACCTGGCCTTGAACGAAGAAGCGCTGGCGGTCATGCGCGAGGTGGGCAACCACAACGGCGTGGCCATCGTGCTGAACAACCTGGGCGACACGCTGCGCCAGACCGGCGACTATCCGCGGGCGCGTGAATTGCTGGAAACGGGCCTGGCACTGGCCGAGGAACACGGGCTGCTGCCCCGGGTGCAGAACTTCAGGCTCTGCCTGGGCGTGCTGCTGCTCGACTCGGGCCAGTGGGCCGCCAGCCGGCCGGTGCTGGAGCAGGCCCTGGCCGGCACACAGCGCCACGGCCAGTTCCAGATGGAGCTGCTGTGCCTGCTGCGGCTGGCCAGGCTGGACCGGGCGCAGGGCGATGCCCAGGCCTGCCTGCGGCGCTGCCGCGAGGTGCTGTCGCGGGCCCGGCCGCGCGGCTTCGAAGGCCTGGTGCGCCAGGCGCTGGCCGAGCACGCCCAACTGCTGCTGACCCACGGCGACCGCGACCATGGGCTGCAGTTGTTGGCTTTCCTGGAAGCCGACCCGCTGCTGCCCACATCGTCGCGCCGGTATGCGCGCCTCGACCGCGAGGCCGCCGAGGCAGAACCGGCGCACGCCGCCGGCGTGGCGCCGCCGGCGCTGGACCTCGACACCGCCGCCCTGCGATTGCTGGCGCACCACCCCGGCATCGACGACTGACGCTGGGCCGGCCCGACCGCGCCACGCGGCGGAACGCCCGAGAAACGCCTGCCGTGGAGCATCGCTCTTGCGGATCGGCCTTTGCCGGTCCTGAGAGGCGATCACGGTGAGCCCGACCCAGCCAACTCGCGAGACCCAGCTCTTCGTCGTGCACGTGTGGCGGCAGCGCACCCACTTCCGCGCCTCGGTGCGGCGTGTGGATCTCGAAGAAACGCAGGTCTTCACCACGCCGACCCAGCTGGCGCGCTACCTGGCGGCAGCCAGTGCAGAGCGCCGGCACGACGCGGGCGCCACCCAAGCGCCCAGCGACGCCGAAACCAAGCCAAACCACCCCAGGAGCCCCTGATGAACAAGCTGACGATTCCGGCCACGAAGACCGCCTTGGCGGCCGTGTTGGCCATGGCCGCCACCGCGGGCGCGCATGGCACAGCGGTGCCCGGCCAGGGCACCTGGGAAACGGCGCTGCAGCCCCGCGACTACAACGCCGACGGCGTTGTCGATGCCTACTACGACATCAGCCGCAACCTCACCTGGCTGGCCGATGCCGACCCCATTGGCGCCACCGACTACCACACCGGCAAGGCCTGGGTCGACAGCCTGACCGTGCATGGCACCACCGGCTGGCGGCTGCCGATCATCGTCGGCGTGGCCGGCGGCTTTCCGTCCTGCGACGGCTACTACACCTACGACGGGTCCAGCGAGTGCGGCTACAACGTGCCCGCCGCAGGGTCGGAACTGGCGCACATGAACCAGGTGCTGCTGGGCAACAAGCCGTACTGGGATACCAGCAGCAACGGCGGCAATACGCCGCCGCAGCCGGGCTGGGGCCTGAGCAACACCGGCCCTTTCACCCACCTCGTGGCGGGTGACTACACGACGTCGCACACGGTGTTCTCCGACTTCTACATCGGCGAGGAGTTCGTCTGGCTGTACCAGTTCGGCCTCGGCTACCAGGACGCCGGCGAAGTGGTGTTGCCGACCACGCACTTCTGGGTCGTGCACGACGGCGACGTGACCGCCGTGCCCGAGCCGGGCGGCTGGGCGCTGATGGCCGCTGGCCTGGCCGTGCTGGGCCTGGCGCGGCGTCGCCAAGGCTGAGATCCAAGGCCCAACTGCAGCGGCAGCGGCCACCACCCAAACCCGCTTCCATAGGAGATCACCATGCCCAGCATCCCTTCATGCGGCGCGCTGCTGGCCCTGTGCTGCAGCCTGCTGGCCCCAGCGGCAATGGCCGCCGCCACGGTCAGCCTGGTGTCCGAGAGCGCGCGCATCACCCAGGTGCGCATCAACGTGGCCACGCCCAGCTTCAACACCGTCAACACGCCCAGCGGCGCTTTCGCACGCTTCAGCCGCGGCGAACGGGGTGTCGGCTCGGTGCGCGGGGGCGCCAGCTTCCGTGGCCAACCCGAGCTGCCGGTGACCGGCTTTCCGCTGGCGCTGCCGATCGACCTGCGCGGGGCCCCGCGCATCACGGTCACGCCCGAGGGCAGCGTGCGCCGCATCCATGTGCGGCTGTACCCGGTGCAACCCAGCGAGACGGCCGCCGAAGGCAGCTACACGCTGCCGCCCTTCGAATATGACCCCGCGGCCTACCTGCGCGGCGGCATCACGCCCGGCGCGGCGGTGGACCGCAAGGCCCTGTTCAAGGGCGAGGCGAACATCGAGAGCCTGCGCTTCGTGCCCTTCGGCTACGACCCCGCCAGCGGCGCGCTGACCTGGTACGACAGCTACCTGGTGCAGATCGACCATGCCGCCGGTCCCTGCTTCGTGGTCGACCACCTGGCCGATACACGCACCATCTTGGCCTTCGACGAGATCGACCGGCAGATCCAGCGGCTGCCGCTGCCGGTGCTCAAGCACGCCATCAACCAGCTGCAGATCAGCCGCACCTGCGTCAACCCGACGCTGGCGCCCACGCTGTCGGGATCGCGCTTTCTGATCATCACCCACCCCGACTTTCTGGCAGCGGCCAACACCCTGAAGGCGCACAAGGACGCGCTGGGCATCTCGACCGCCGTCGTCAGCACGCAGACCATCTCGGGCAGCGGCCCCACGGCCACCGACGTGCAGATCCGCAACTGGCTGGCCAACTACCACAACGAGCGTGCGGTCAAGCCCAAGTGGCTGCTGCTGCTGGGCGACGCCGAGAAGCTGCCGACGCACTACGACCAGAACAACACCTACACGTCGTCGAAGAACGCCGGCGACATCTGGTACGGCCAGTTCGCGCCCGGCGCCACCGAAGAGACCGTGCCGGCCATCGGCATCGGCCGCTTCCCGGTCGATACGCTGGCCCAGGCACAGACCATGGTGGCCAAGGTGATGGCCTTCGAGAACTTCCCGCCGGCCAGCGGCAACGGCTCGCCCACCTCGGCGTTGAGCTACTACGACCGCATGGCCTTCGCCTCGTTCTTCGAAGGCAACGGCAGCACCGATGCGCGCTGGTTTGCCGAAGTCAGCGAGCGGGTGCGCAACCATGCCCTGACCCAGAACATGAGCGTGCGGCGCATCTACAAGGCCAGTAATGCCAGCAACCCGCTCACCTGGCGCAGCGGCAACACCATCCCGAGCGCGCTGCGCAAGCCCACCTTCGCCTGGGACGGTGACAGCGCGGACATCGTCAATGCCGTGAACACCGGCACCGCGCTGCTCTACCACCGCGACCACGGCGGCTGGAACGGCTGGAGCGATCCCGCCTTCAAGATCGCCGACCTGGCCAGCATCTCGGTGATCAACAACCAGTACCCGGTGATCTTCAGCATCAACTGCGCCACCGGCATCTTCGACAACGAGACCCTGAACCTGCCGGGCAACATCGTCGGCGACGGCTTGGGCACCAGCGCCGGCAGCGTGTACTGGGCCGAGGCCTTCGTGCGCAAGGCCGACGGCGCGCTGGCCATCATCGGCGACACGCGCAACAGCAGCACGGTGGACAACGGCCACCTGACGATCGGGCTGTTCGACGCCGTCTTCCCGGGCCTGGCGTCGGGCTTCGGCGCCAACGTGCCGGTGCGCCGGCTGGGCGACGTGCTCAACCACGGCCGCGCCTACATCGCCGCCGTCGATGCCGGCAGCACCGACAACCTGCACCCCAGCGACGACGGTGCCGTGGTCGGCGTGGAAGGGCTGCGCCAGGAGCTCAACATCTACAACCTGCTCGGCGACCCCACCGTCAAGCTGCGCACCTCGGCGCCGTGGAGCTTTGCCACCGTCAACCTTTCGGTGGTGCGTGACACGGCCTTCATCAACGTGCCGCGCCAGCCCTGCACCGGCTGTCCGCAGAACCTGCCGCCACCCGAGATGGTGACGGCCGTGGCCATCGACCCGGCCACCGGCCGGCTGATCGGCCGCGCCCTGATCAACGTCGACGGCAACGCCAGCATTCCGCTGCGCGGCCACACGGGCAACTTCATCGTGCGGGTCGGCTCGGGTGACGGCGCCAGCCAGCAGGTGGCCCTGGTCGAGACCGACGGCGACCGCGACGGTGTGCCCGACAGCCGCGACAACTGCCGCGCCGTGGCCAACGCCAACCAGCGCGACAGCGACGGCGACGGCTACGGCGACGCCTGCGACGCCGATGCCAACAACGACGGCATCGTCAACAGCATCGACCTGGCGCTGGTCAAGGCGGCCTTCGGCGGCCGTGGCCCGAACCGCGCCGACCTCAACGGCGACGGCTTCATCAACGCGCTGGACCTGGCCCAGGTGCGGCGCCTGTTCGGCACGCGCCCCGGCCCCTCGGCGTGGCAAGCGGCCACGCTCTGAATTTCGACCCCTGTTCCCTCACCACCCCCGAAAGGAAACCCGCCATGAAAGCACTTCTCCCACTCGTCGCCGCTGCGGCGCTGCTCAGTGGCAGCCTGGGCGCGCAAGCCGCCGGCAGCCTGGTCTTCACGCCGACCGGCAGCACGGTCAGCCCGGGCAGCAGCTTCGCGGTGCAGGTGCGCGGCAGCGGCTTCAGCGACAACGTGGTCGGCGGCGGTCTCAACCTCAGCTTCGACCCCGGCGTGCTGGCCCTGACCGGCGTCAGCGTCGACACCGGTGTGTGGGAGTTCGCCAGCAGCAACGGGCTGGTCGACAACGCGCTGGGCACGCTGAGCGACGTCTACTTCAACAGCTTCAAGGCCGTGTTGCCGACGGGTGACTTTGCCGTGGCCTCGCTGCAGTTCACCGCGCTGGCGATCGGCAGCAGTGCGCTGCAGATGAGCGCCAGCGCGTCGTTCCCGTTCGCCAACGACGTGGCCGAGGCCGTCGCGGTGAGCTTCCAGCCGGCGAACGTGACGGTCACTGCGGTGCCCGAACCGCAGCGCTGGGCCCTGTTCGCCGCCGGGCTGGGCGTGCTGGGTGCACTGGTGCGTCACCGGGTGGCCTGCAGCTGACGCAGGCGGCTTGCCAGCGCGGCGGCATTGAGCACCCCGAAATGCGCATCGACCTGCCGGCCCCGGGCGTCGTAGAACAGCGTGGTGGGCAGCCCTTGCGACCCGACGGCAGGGCCGAGTTGCGCGCCGCTGTCGAGCAGCACCTCGCGCAGCGCCAGCCCCTGGCTGGCCAGGTAGGCATGCACTGCAGCCGGTGATTCACCCTGGTTGACGAACAGAAAACCGACCGCCGTTTCACGCTGCTGCGCGGCCGCCAGGGTGGGCATCTCCTGCCGGCAGGGGCCGCACCAGGTGGCCCACAGGTTGACAACCACCGGCCGGCCGCGCGCGGCCTGGGCCAGACTGACCGGCGCCGAGCTGGCCAGCTCGGTCAGCATGACCGACGGCATGGCCTGGTTGGTGCCCAGGCCGATGGCGGCCGAGGAGGCCTCCAACGTGTGCGCGGCCAGCGGTCGGCGCAGCACCGGCGCGTGCCAGGCCCGCCACACCAGCCAGCCCGCACCCGCCAGCACGCCGGCCGGGGCATGCCAGCCGCCATCGCGCAGATCGAATGCCGACCAGGGCGCAGCCCGGTACAGGTCGGCATCCAGGGCCAGGTACACCAGCCGGGCCACCAGCAGGCCCAGCCACGCGGCGGTGATCACGGTGTTGCCCGCCATCGCGGCTGGCGCCTGGGTGCCGCCAATCGGCGCTGAGCGCAGTACCAACCGCGATGCCAGCCACGACGCACCCCCCACGGCACCCAGCAAGACCACCGGCGCCACCGGCAACGCCATCGGGCCTAGCGAGAACGACATCATGGTCTCGGCGCCATCAGGTCACGCAAGCGCTGGTGTGCGGCGTCATCCCACACGACGGGCAACTGGTTCCTGGCACGCAGGTAGTGGTGGGTGAACACGTCCAGGTAGGCCTCCAACGTGTGCGCGGCCAGCGGTTCACCCGCCAGGTGCAGGCACAGGGCGGCCACCTCGCTGGTGCAGAAATGGTCGGCGCGGCGCGAGCGGCGCAGCTGGTACTGCGAGGTCTGTTCGGGCTGCAGGCTGAGCACCGGCAGGTGGTCCAGGCAGGGCGTCTTGCGAAACATCTTGCGCGCCTCGGCCCAGGTGGCGTCCAGCAGGATGAACAGCGGGCGCTTGCCGGTCTTGTCACCCGGCGTGTCAGGTGATGCAACGCCGTGCACCACCCGCTCGGGCGCCCCATATTCGCCCGGAAACACCACATACGGCTGCCATTGCGGATCACGCAGCAGGGCCAGCAGCGCGGGGTCGGTTTCGGTGCGCGCCCAGCCGAAGGCAAAGGTGTCGGCCACCACATCGGCAATCAGCCAGCCGGTGTTGCTGGGCTTGAGCGGCTCGACATCGGCCATCAGCAAACACACCCCCGCGCGCGTGGGCACCGACGGGCGCAGCGCACACAGGCAGTGGCTGGGCACCAGCCGGCAGCCGGCACAGCGCTCGCGCCTGAAGCCGCCGCGGGCGAGAAAGGGCTTGGTGCTGCGCGCCAGCCGGGCAGCGCGCAGGCGGGAGACGGCGTGGGGCATTCGGGGGAGGGGTGCGTGGGCGTTGCGGTGGGCCGACGCTCACCCGGTCAGGCCGGATCGGGCACTATCAGCCCTGCAGGCCGGCAAAGACGTGTTGCACGTCTTCGCTGGCGTCGAGTGCCGCCAGAAAGCCCTCCACCTCGTCGAGCTGTTCTGCGCTCAGGCTGGCGGGGTCGACCGGGTTCTTGGGCCGATAGCCCAGCCGCGCCGACAGCACCGTGAAGCCGTGCGCGGGCAGCGTTCGGCTCACCAGGTCGAGGTCGGTGGGGGCTGTGAGAAAGAGGGTGGCACCCTCGTCACCCGGCTCGAAGTCTTGCGCGCCGGCTTCGATGGCGGCGACTTCGGCGTCGGCACCGGCGGTGGTGGCCTCGGCCTCGATCAGGCCCAGGTGGTCGAAGTCCCAGCCCACCGAGCCCGAGGTACCCAGCTGCCCCTTGCGGAACAGCACGCGCATCTCGGAGGCCGCGCGGTTCACGTTGTCGGTCAGGCACTCCACCATCACCGGCACGCGGTGCGGCGCAAAACCTTCGTACAGCGTGTACTCGAAGTGCACCGCTTCACCGGTGAGGCCGGCGCCCTTCTTGATGGCGCGCTCCAGCGTCTCTTTCGGCATCGAGACCTTGCGCGCCTGCTCCACCACCAGCCGCAGCTTCGAGTTGGCCGCCGGGTCGGCGCCATGGCGCGCGGCGATCATGATGTCCTTGGCCAGCTTGCCGAACAGCCTGCCCTTGGCGTTGGCCGCCAGGTCCTTGTGCTTTGCCTTCCACTGCGCGCCCATGCCGGGTTGCCCTTTCGATTGCTGAGATCCAATTATCGACCCGGTGCGTCGGGGTTCAGCCCCGCACCTGTTCACGCAGCCGCAAGAAGCTGATGGCGCTGCCGGCCACCGCCAGCGCGGCGGCGATCATCAGCGCCAGGCTCGGCACCTGCCCCGCGTGGCCGGCCCACAGGCCATAGAGCGCGCCGATCACCAGCGCGCCCAGCGATTGCCCGGTGAGCCGGGCCGTGCCCAGCATGCCGGCGGCCCCTCCGGTGCGGTGCGGTGGCGCCGAGGTGACGATGGTGTGGTTGTTGGGCGACTGGAACAGCCCGAAACCGGCGCCGCACAACGCCAGTCGCCAGGCCAGCGCCGGCGCCGACGGATGCGCGGGCAGCAAGGCCAGCGCCAGCAGGCCGATGGTCAGCAAGCCGAGGCCGATGCCGCCCAGCAGGCCGCTGGGATGGCGGCCGATCAGGCGGCCGGCCAGCGGGGCGGTGAGCACCGTGCCCAGCGGCCACGCGGCCAGCACCCAGCCGGCCTCGCCGGGGCTGCGCTGCAGGCCTTCGAGCAACAGGAACGGCAGCGCCACCGAGGCCAGGGTCTGCGCCGAGAAGGCGGCCACCGAGGTCAGCATCGACAGCCGGAAGACGGGAATCGCCAGCAGATCGACCGGCAGCAAGGGCACGGCCTGTCGCCGCTGGCGCCGCACGTAGACGATCCCCACCAGCACGCCCAGGCCGACCAGCACCAGCGCCCAGCCCGGCGCATAAGGCTGGCTGGCGTGCGGCACCAGGCGCTGCACGCCCAGGAACAGCAGCAGGAACATGGCGGCGTTCAGCACCGCGTCCAGCCACGGCACACGCGCGCCGGCGGGGCGCGGGCTGCGGTTGGGCGGCAGGCTGCGCCAGCCCAAAAGCATCACCAGCAGCGCAAACGGGATGTTCAGCGCGAACAGCCAGGGCCAGTGGCCCAGCGACAGGATCAGCGCCGCCAAGGCCGGCCCGGCCACCGAGGTGACGGCCACCACGGCCGAGTTGATCGCGATGCCGCGGCCCAGCAGTTGCGACGGATAGATCAGGCGCACCAAGGCCGCGTTGACCGCGAACAGGCCCGCCGCGCCGGCGCCTTGCAGCGCCCGCGCCACCGTCAACTGCGCCAGGCCCGAGGCCAGCACGCTGCCCGCCGAGGCCAGCGCAAACAGCGCCACGCCGGTCAGGTAGACGCGGCGGTAGCCGAACAGATCACCCACCATCGACAGCGGCAGCAACAGCACCAGGATGGACAGCTGGTAGGCGTTGATCAGCCAGACGCCATCGGCCTCGCCGATGCGCAGATCGCGCACGATGCCGGGCAGCGCCAGCGTGACCATGGTCGAATCGAGCACGCACAGGCCGATGCCCAGGATCACGGTGAGCATCGCCGGCGTGCGCGTGGCCGGCGGCAGGCCGTCCTGCAGATCAGGGGGCGGCTGACTCAAGGCAGCACTTCGATGGGGCGTGGGTCGTCGTGCTCGCCGAGTTCGCCGGGCGCGTCGGGTTCGTCGTGCCTGTCCACATGGCAGGTGGCACGGCTCATGCCGTCGCGCATCGCATGCAGGCGCTTGATGGCGCCGCTGCGCTCGTCGAACTCCGCCACCATCAGGTCGAGCGCGCCGCGGCGCTGATGCGCCTCCACCGGCAACCACGGCGCGCCGAGCGCCGCCCATTGCGCATCACTGAGCAGCAGCTCGCCGGTCAGGAAGATCTGGCGGCCGGCGTCACCAACCTCGAACGACGCCGCCACCGCCTGCCCGTGGTCGGCCGGCCGGCACAACCCATGCGCCAGGGTCTGGTCGAAGACGAGCAGGTCGCCGGGTGCCAGGGCGATGCGCACACCGGCATGCGGCATCACGAACTCCACGTCGGCAAGATCGAGCGCCAGCACCCAGAACAGGCAACGCGACCAGTGGCGGTTGACGTCGTTGTGAAAGCCCGCGCCGCGGGCGGCGAGGTAGTCGATGCGGGTGGCCACGCTGCGCTGGTAGTCGGCCAGGTCATCACCCAGCACGCCGGTCAGGTGCAGGGCGCCGGCGATGTGGGCGGCCAGGTCGTGCACGCGGGGCGCGGCCGCGGCCAGGCTCTGCGGCGTGGTGGTGGCGTAGTCGATGTCCGAGAAGTCCTCGATGTGCACACGCGCATAGCCCACGGCCGCCAGGCTCGCCAGCGAGCCTGCATCGACAAACCCGGTGCGCACCACATGCACCTGGTCATAGGGCGCGCGGGCGTGAGCGGCATGCGCGGGCTCGTCGCTGCGCACCGCAAACGCACGGAACGGCTTGGGCACCGCATGCACGCCAGCGGCGACGATGCGGTGGGCGGGGTCCGGAGGTTTCACGCCGATGGATGGGCAGGCTGTCGGGCCGCTGGGCCTACACCACCTGCCGTTCGCGGCCGGCCCAGAAGGGCTTGCGCAGGTCCTTCTTCAGGATCTTGCCGGTGGGGTTGCGCGGCAGCTCGGCCACCACGTCGATGGTCTTGGGGCACTTGAACGAGGCCAACCGTTCGCGGCACCAGGCCAGCAGCTGCTCGGTGTCGACGGTGGTGTCGGGCTTGGCGACGACCACCGCCTTGGGCACCTCGCCCCAGCGCTCGTCGGGCACGCCGATCACGGCCACGTCCTGCAGCGCCGGGTGCTCGGCCAGCACGCGTTCGATCTCGGCCGGGTAGATGTTCTCGCCGCCGCTGATGATCATGTCCTTGATGCGGTCGGTGACGTAGAGGTAGCCGTCGGCATCGAGGTGTCCGCCGTCACCCGAGCGCAGCCAGCCGTCGGGGGTGATGGTGGCGGCGGTGGCTTCCGGCTTGCCCCAGTAGCCGCCCATGATCTGCTCGCTGCGCACCCAGATCTCGCCGGGCTCGCCAGTGGCCACGGGCTCGCCGGTGGCCGGATCGCGAATCTCGATTTCGACCCCGGCGATGGCCTTGCCCGCCGACACCAACCGGTGCGCCGCAGCCGGATCGACGTGGTCGGCCGGGCCGAGCAGGCTGACCACGCCGCACTGCTCGGTCATGCCGTAGACCTGCTGCATCACG
>Ga0155495_1063_pt3 | contig 24104 bp, 26 predicted proteins | sample RifCSPhighO2_12_FD_107153 | JGI IMG/M metagenome (GOLD analysis project Ga0155495, IMG submission 107153) | Burkholderiales bacterium RIFCSPHIGHO2_12_FULL_69_20
GGGCTGCGCTCGCCGAAGGCTTCGCCGGCGGCCAGCGAGAAGGTCTGACGCGCGCCCTCGGCCAGGCCGAGCAGGCGGCGCTCCATCGCCGGGGCCAACTGGCCGGCGCCCAGCGACAGCGTGGCGGGCGAACCGGCGAAGGTGTTGATCACATCCGCGCCGTCGGGGCCGGCCAGCCGGTAATGCAGGGTCAGGAACGACCCCTCCTGAATGGTGTTCACGCCAAAGGGGGAGATGATGGGGGATGCGGCGCCGAGGGTCCGGCACCTAGACTGAAGCCTCACATTCTACGGGCCCACCGGTCCTCCGACCACCCCGCCGCCGCCATGTCGATCAAGGACCTCCCCGCCGATGCCCGCCCCCGCGAGAAGCTGCTGCAGCATGGCGCGGCCAGCCTGGCCGACGCCGAACTGCTGGCGTTGCTGCTGCGCACCGGCTTCAAGGGCCAGGGCGTGCTGCAGATGGCCGAGGGCGTGCTGGGCCACTTCGGCGGTTATGCCGGGCTGCTGCACGCGCAGGCCGGCGACTTCGAAGGCATCAAGGGCCTGGGCCCGGCCAAACGGGCCGAGCTGGCCGCGGTGATCGAGATGGCCCGCCGCGCGCTGGCCCAGCGCCTGACCGATGCGCCGGTGTTCGATTCACCCCAGGCCGTGAAGGACTTCCTGCAACTGCAGCTGGGGGCGCTGGCGCACGAGGTGTTCGCGGTGCTGTTTCTCGACGCGCAGCACCGGCTGCTGGGTTTCGACCGGCTGTTCACCGGCACCCTGAGCCAGACCAGTGTGTACCCGCGCGAGGTGGTCAAGCGCGCGCTGGCACGCAACGCCGGCGCGGTGATCCTGGCGCACAACCACCCCTCGGGCGTGGCCGAGCCCTCACGCGCCGACGAGTACCTGACCCAGACACTCAAGAGCGCGCTGGCATTGGTGGACGTGCGTGTGCTCGACCACCTGGTGGTGGGCCATGGCCAGGTGGTGAGTTTCGCGGAACGTGGACTTCTTTGATATGTGGAGTTGCAGCGAGTCCTGCCTGGGTGCCGGACACCCTCATCGTCGTTGAACTCCACATATCTGTTTCACATCCGCCGCAGCCAGCCGACCAGGTCGCTGCCGTCGGGCTGGAACCGCCCGCCCCGCGGCGGGGCCAGCGCATCGGGGAATACCTGGGCAATGGCCTGCCGTTTGAGGTCGATATCGGCCCGCGCGTAGCGCATCGTTGTGTTCAGGCCGGCGTGTCCCAGCCACTGGCTGATGGTGGCGAAGTCCACGCCCGACTTCAGCAGCGCGATCGCCGTGCTGTGCCGCAGCGAGTGCGGGTGGTTGCTTTTGTCGCGCATGCCTGGCGACTGCTTCGCCGCCGCGTCGACGTAGCGCCGCAACAGGTAGCGCACACCGAAGCGCGTGAGCGGCCCGCCGCGGGCGTTGGTGAACAACAGCGCGTCTGCAGGGTCGCCCTCGGGCGACGGCAACTCGCGGATGTAGGCCTCCAGCAGCTTGGCCGTCACGGGCCAGATCGGGCACAGCCTGACCTTGTTGCCCTTGCCATGCAGGCGGACCTGGGGCGGCGCTTCCAGCCGCACGTCACGGCGGCGCAGGTCCAGTGCTTCTTGCACCCTGGCGCCGGTGTTGAACATCAGCGCGAACAAGGCGTAGTCGCGTCGCCCCAAGGCCGTGCCGCGGTCGATGCTCTTCAGCACCGCCCCGATCTCGGCGCGCTCCAGGTACGAGATCGGTGTCTCGCGTGCGCCGCGCTTGAACGGCAACGCGATCATCTGCGGTGCACAGAAGAGGCGCTGCCGGCCGCTCGTCGAGCCCAGCCTGATGTCAAGCCGCAAGATAGGCCTGCAGTTCGGACCGCGCGCTGGCCGACAACGGCACCCAACGCGACTTGTGGAACTTGGACTCCCGGATCCGCAAGACGCCAGTCTGTGCATCGACATCGGCCAGCGTCAGGCGCACCAGTTCACCGCGCCTCAGTCCGGCGGTGTACAGCAGAACAACAGCCAGGCGCATGACCTGCGCGCGCAGCGGCGACCGATTGCCCGGCGGCAGGCCCGTCACGTAGGCGAGCAACTGCACCACCTGATCCGGCCCGACGATCGTCGGCAGTGCGTGGGGCTTCTGGCGTGCCAGCGTGTCGCGATCGGGCAGGAAGCACGCTGGGTCTGTACGCCGTCGGTAGCGGCACAGCTTGTAGACAGCATGCTCGCGCTTGACCCGCGTGCTCGCGCTGAGGTGCTGGAACTGGGATCGCCAGCGATCGAACGTCGCTTCGTCGAGGTCGCCAGCGCCCGACCGCACAAGGTAGGCGCGCAGGTGAAGCAGTGCAGGATGCAGTGGTCACGGCGGCCTGCCCTGCTGTCGAGATCGACTGACTCGATCAACGCCTGGACCGTGGACCACTCGAGCGCCTGGGGTGGAAGTGCACCGCGGTAGGTTCGCGGCGTCTCGATGGCATCGAGTGGCCGGTCGATCTCCCCCCGATCGAGGCAGAAGCGCAGGAAGCTTCTCAGGTGCGCGACGACGTGCTGTAGCGAATGGCGGGACAACTCGCGGCTACGCAGCGCGACAAACCGCTCGATGTCCGCGATTGTCATTGCGCGCAAGTCATGATCGGCGCTGATTCCGCGGGCCAGGAAGTCGGTCACCGTCATCGCATGGTGTTCGCGTGCCGACAGCGACAAGCCCCGCAGCTCCAGCCACTGCCGCTGGTAAGCGGTGCACAGCCGGGCATGTGGGCCTTGATCAATTGCCCTGGGCGGCCGCCCGGTTGCAGCCAAGAACCGACCGCAAGCACGCTCCGTGGCGTTGAAGACCAGCGGTCGGCTCGGAACCCCTCGGCCAACGGCCGTGAATGCCGCGTGCAGGTGCTCTGCGCTGAGCGCAGACTCGGCCAGGCGCGGCAAGACCTGTTCAAGCCGCAGCAAGTGACGCTGGATGACGGGTGGCGCGTAGCGCTCGTCACCCAGCCATCGTGCAAACGCCTTCAATTCCTCGCCGTGCAGCGACCGCGCAAGCAGCGCGCGAGTGTTGCTGGGAAAATCGTCGACCATGATGCCCTTCCTTGTGCAGTGGATGGACAGGACACGGTACGAGTGCCAGGCACAGCTATGTGCATTTCGCCAGCGCCGTAGCGAAGGCGGGAGCCGCTTGGGCTCCCGCACTCAACATTTCAAAGGCGTCCACATTCGGCGAACTATGTTGTGCTCCCCATACTTCGCGGAACGGGGCCTGCTGTGACGCAGGCCAAGGGCCGCACCCGGGTGGGCAGCCTGGCGGAGCTGGGCGCGCTGCGCGAGACCCTGCAGCGCCGCACGCGCGAGGCCGCCGAACGCGCCGCGCTGGCCGCGCGCGAACTCGCCGTCCAGCGCGCCCGCGTGCAGCGCCAACCCGATCCGCACGGCCTGTTCGCGCGGGCGGTGGGCCCGGTGCACCGGCTGCGCGACCGCGGCCTGGCCGAGCTCGACCTGCCCCGCCCGCCGCCGCATCCCCGTCAGCGCGAGCTGGACGAGGCCGCCGCGCTGGCCGAATCGATGTCCGACGAGGTCACCGTCGAATCGCTGCTGCTCACCGACGACGGGCTGAGTTTTCGCCGCCCCGGCATCGGCGCCGACGTGGTGAGCAAGCTGCGCCGCGGCCATTGGGCGCTGCAGGGCCAGATCGACCTGCACGGCTGCACCCGCGACGAAGCGCGCGAGGCGCTGGCCGACTACCTGCGCGCGTGCCAGCGCCGCGGCCTGCGCTGCCTGCGCGTGGTGCACGGCAAGGGCCTGGGCTCGCCCGGCCGGCAACCGGTGCTCAAGGACAAGGTGCAGCGCTGGCTGGCCCAGAGTGCCGACGTGATCGCCTTTGCCCAGGCCAGCGGCCCGCAAGGCGGTGCCGGCGCCTTGGTGGTGCTGCTGGCAGGGCTGGTGCGCTGACGGCGGGCCGGCCAACCACCGGGCGCGATGGCGCTGGCAATGGCCGGTGCCACACTGGCGGTTCAGCCGGGCTTAAGCCCGGTGCGTTCCACTGTCGGGTTTTGCGCCCGACGAACCCACCATGGACCTGTTGCTGCTCGAGGACGACGCCGATCTCGGCCAGGCCGTGGCCGATCACCTGGCTGCGGCCGGTCACCGCGTGCGCTGGTGCCGCTGCATCGCCGAGGCCGAGGCTGCGCCCGTTGCGGACCTCGCCCTGCTCGACCTGCGCCTGCCCGATGGCGACGGGCTGGCCTTGCTGCGGGCCTGGCGGGCGGCAGGCCAGGCCAGCGCGGTGATCGTGCTGACGGCGCGCGACCAGGTCAGCGACCGCATCCGCGGCCTGCAGGCGGGTGCCGACGACTACCTCGTCAAGCCCTTCGACCTCGACGAACTGCTGGCCCGGGTGGATGCGGTGGCGCGCCGGGCGCTGGCGCCGCAGGCGCTGTCGGGCGGAACGGGCGGGGCGGGCGCAGCTCGCACGCTGCGGCTGGACGTGCCGGCGCACCAGGCCTGGCGCGACGACGCAGCCATCGATCTCACCCAGATGGAGTGGGCCGTGCTGGCCTGCCTGGCCCAGCGGCCCGGGCGCATCTACAGCCGTGGCGAGATCGAGGGCCGGCTGGCCCATGCGGGCCTGGCCGACGCCGCCAGCAACTCGCTGGAGGTGATCGTCAGCCGCCTTCGCAAGAAGCTGGGCGCCGAGACCATCAGCACCCACCGCGGCCTGGGCTACCGCCTTGAGCGCTGAAGCCCCGCTGCCCGCACGCGAGCCGGGCCTGCGGCTGCGCCGCCATCGCCGCCACCCGAAGCCGGCCGGGCAGCCCTGGAGCCTGCTGGGCCAGCTGCGGCGCCAGTTGCTGATCCTGCTGGCCGCGGTGTGGCTGGTGGCCTCGCTGGCCACCGGGCTGGGGCTGTGGCATGAGACCGACGAGGTGCTCGACGGTGCACTGGCCGAAACCGCCCAGCGCCTGCTGATGCTGCCGCCGGCGGCGCTGACCGAGTCCGACACCGCCGAGCGGCTGGCGATGCTGGGCGCGCACGAGGAGTTCGTGGTCTACCAGCTGTTCGATGCACGCGGCACGCTGCTGCTGCGCTCGCACCAGGCGCCGGCCCGGCGGCTGGACCCACGCAACGACAACGGCCTGCGCCGCGCGGGCGACTGGTGGGTGCTGACACTGGTCGCCCCGGACGGCCAGCGCCATGCGCAGGTGGCCGAGACCGTGGCCCATCGGCATGAGGTGATGTGGGCCAGCATGGGCTGGATGCTGGGCATGCTGGCGGTGCTGCTGCCGGTGGCCGCCTGGCTGGTGGACTGGCTGCTGCGCCGCGCCTTCGCCACGCTGGAGCCCGCCCGCCACGACCTGGCCGCACGCCTGACGCACGATCTGCGGCCGGTGCAGACCGGCCATGCCCCGGCCGAGTTGCAGCCCTGGCTGGACACCGTCAATGCCTTGCTGGCCCGCGTGGGTGACCTGGTCGACAGCGAACGCGCCTTTGCCGCCAACACCGCGCATGAGCTGCGCACCCCGCTGGCCGCCGCGATGGCCCAGGCCGAGCGGCTGGTGCAGGCCACGCAGGAGCCAGCCGCGCGCGAGGCCGCCCAGGCGCTGCGGCGCCAGCTCGACCGCCTGGCGCACCTGGCCACCCGGCTGCTGCAACTGGCCCGCGTGGAATCCGGTGTGGCACTGCAGCGAGAACCGGTCGATCTGGTGCAGCTGGCGGTGCTGGTGGCCGACGATTTTTCCAAGGACCAGCGCAGCGGGCGCCTGCAGTTGCGGGTGGTGGGCCAACCAACGCTGGTGCACGGCGACATCGATGCGCTGGGCATCGCGCTGCGCAACCTGATCGACAACGCGCTCAAGCACGGCGGCGACGCCGCACAGGTGACCGTGCGTGTGCAGGGGCAAGCCATCAGCGTCGAGGACGACGGCCCCGGCGTGCCGGCCGACGACCTGCCCGGCCTGGTGCAGAAGTTCCAGCGCGGCGAGGGCGGGCGCGGCGTGGCCGGCAGCGGCCTGGGGCTGGCGCTGGTGCAGGCCATCGCCCAGCAATCGGGCGCGCGCCTGGTGCTGCAGTCACCGCTGGCCGATGGGCACGGTTTCGGCGCCAGCCTGCAGTTCGAGGCGGCACCGGACCCCGCTGGCAACCCCAAGCCGGGCCCGCCCACCCCTTGAATGAGGGGGCGCGCGCCGCGCCCGTTCAGCTTGGATTCAGCTGCGGCGCGAGGATGTCGGCACGCTCCATGGCGTGCCGCCTGACAGGATCTTGCATGACCTCCCACTTCGCTCCTTGCCGCAACCGGTTGAACGGCCTGGCCGCCGCCGCCCTGGCCGCACTGCTGCTGCCCGCGGTCGGCCCGGCCGCGGCCGGCACCGTCGGCAGCCTGGCCAATTTCGACGCCATCAACGACACCGACAAGCCCGCCTATGGCTTCGAGATCGAGTTCGAGGACGACAGCTTCTACGCCGTCAGCGTGGGCAGCGTGTTCGGCTACAACCGCGTCTTCGGCGGCGTGGCCGGCGGTGATCCGCTGGGCGTGGTGCGCTTCGGCAAGGTCAGCATCGAAGACTACTACGACGACCCGGTGAACAAGACCGGGCACCGCGGCGTGCGCATCAGCTATGGCGCCAAGATCGGTGATGCGATCACCCTCAGCAGCATCTTCACGCCGACCAACAACCCGCAGAGCCCGTACAACACGCCGGGCGAAAGCTGCTGGCCCGGCGCCAACGGCAACTGGATGGCCAATCCCTGTGACCACTACGGGGTCTCCACCGCCACCCACCCGGCAATCACGCGCTACAGCTGGCTGGTCGAATCCACGCCGGGTTCGGGCGTGCTGACCAAGCAGGTGGCCGGCATTCCGGCAGTGAACTTCGTCTACACCCCGCCGCAGCAGAACGCGCCGGCCAACGTGGTGGCCCGCATCGCGCCGGTGGCGCCGAACCCCGAGCAGCCCGAGAACGTCAACCTCTGGGGTGATCCGTACTGGGTCAAGGTGACCAAGACCAAGGTGGGGCGCAACATCGATCTCGGCGACTTGCTGGTCGACCAGGACGACGGCGACGACAACGAGATCGAGCTGGCAGAAGTCGAAACCGAGTGGAAGATCTTCCAGAAGAAGCCGCTCATCCGAGACAATATCGACGATGCCCTGGAGAGCCCGGAGGTCGAGATCTACGAGGGCGACAAGGCCGTGATGCGCCGCTACGAGTTCTTCCGCTACACCGGACCGCTGAGCATCGACGGCAGCGGCGAGGTCGAGTGCAACGACGATTGCGAGGAAGACCCGCTCGGGCTCGACGAACTGCGCGACCATGCGGGCGTCAGCTTCGTCGGCAACTATGTCGGCCAGCAGATGGCCGGCTTCAACCTCGACCAGGCCGGCGTGGTGCCCGAGCCGCAAACCTGGGCCCTGATGCTGGCCGGTCTGGCGTTGGTGGGCGGCGTGGCGCGTCGGCGGCGCTGAGCCGCTCAACCACCAGGGCTCAACCGCCCTGGTTGCGCATCCAGTCGGCCGTGCCAAAAAAGCTTTCGGCCAGTCGTTGGGCCAGCGTGGGGTCGATCTGCTGCTCGGCCATCGCGCCCATCATGCAGGCCAGCCACTGGTCGCGCTCGGCCAGGCCGATGGTGTACGGCAGGTGGCGAGCCCGCAACCGCGGGTGGCCGAAGCGCTCGATGTAGAGGCTGGGGCCGCCCAGCCAGCCACACAAGAACCAGTGCAGCTTGTCGCGCGAGCCGTCCAGGCTCTCGGGGTGCAGGCGGCGGATGCCGGTGTAGGCCGGTTCCAGGTCCATCAGGTCGTAGAAGCGGTCAACCAGCGCCCGCACGGCCGGCTCACCGCCCAGTTGCGCGAAGGGCGTCGGGGGTGCAGCGGCGGCAGCGGCAGCGGCAGCGGTGTCGGTATGGGTATCAGCGGTCATGAATCGGCAGTGTGCCAGTGACGCGACCACCCGGCGCTGCACCCCACGATCACCCCGGTAAATATGCGGATTGACTGATGTTGTATCAGCCTCTACCGTGCACGTTGTGCCGGCGCTTTTGCCGGCAGGAGACGACGATGAACCCGAAACAGATGATCATGGCCGCCATGCTGGCGGCTGCCAGCCTGGGTGCGCTGGCGCAGGACAAGGTGGTCTACCACGTCAACGACACGCAGAGCCAGGCCCTGAGCACCCTGCGCAACATCCGCAACCACCTCGACACCGATCCCACGGCGCAGATCACGGTGGTGGCGCATGCCTTCGGTGTGGACTTCCTGATGGAAGGCATGAAAGACCGCAACGAATCGCCGTTTGCCGCCACCGTGGCCGCACTGGTCAACCGGGGCGTGAAGTTCGAGGTCTGCGAGATCACGCTGAAGAACCGCAGCTTCAAGAAGGACCAGTTCATCCAGGAAGCCAACTTCACGCCTTCGGGCGTGGTGCGGCTGACCAAGCTGCAACTGCAGGGCTTCGGCTACATCAAGCCTTGAGCGGCCACTGACCGGGTGGCCTCAGGGCGGCAACAGCCGGGCCGCCGCGGCACCCAGGGCCACCGCCGCCGGGCACCCTGGCAGCGATTCCATCAGCAGCTGGCGGCGTTGCACCGATTCACGCACTGCCTCGTCGGCCGGCACCTCGCCGACCAGTGCCAGCTTCAGCGGCTCGACCAGCGTGGGGTTGACGAAGCGATCGACCACCTGCTGCAGTTGCGCATGCACCGCGCGGCCCTCGGCGGGGCGCCGGGTCTGGTTGACCAGCAGGCGCATCGGGCGCGGCGCCTGGGTGGTGGCCAGCACCTTCACGGTGGCATAGGCATCGGTCAGCGAGGTGGGCTCGGGCGTGGCCACGATCAGCACCTCGTCGGCCAGCGAGATGGTGAACAGCACCACGTCGGAGATGCCCGCGCCGGTGTCGAGCAGCACCTGGTCGAAACGCGGGCGCACCTGGGCGATGACGTCGAGCAGCTTGTCGCGTACTTCAGGCGTCATGCGCGAATACTCGACCAGGCCCGATCCGGCCAGCAGCACCGAGAAGCCGCCGGGCGCCGGCTGCAGGGCTTCGTCCAGCGAGGCGCGGCCGGTGAACACGTCGTGCAGCGTCACCCGGGCGGCCAGGTTGAGCAGCACGTCGAGGTTGGCCAGGCCCAGGTCGGCATCGAGCACCAGCACGCGTTGGCCGGCACGGGCCAGCGCGGCGGCCAGGTTGGCCGCCACGAAAGTCTTGCCGACGCCCCCCTTGCCGCTGGTGATCGCCGTGATGCGCGCGCCGCGATGGCCGGCAGCGGCGGTTGCTGGATCGCTCATTCGGGTTCCTGGATCGATGGGGTGCCCTCGCGCGCATGCGGCTTGGCCGCCTTGCCCGGCGCTCTGGGAGCGCGGCTGGCCTTGGCCGGCGGCGGGCCACCGAGCAGCATCTCGCGCTCCTGCGTGGTGACGGCGGGGGCCGCCGAGTGCTCGAGGCAGACGCGGTCGCGTCCTTCGGCCTTGGCGCGATAGAGCTGCAGGTCGGCACGCTGCAGCCAGATGCCGGGCGTGGAGCGTACCCACTGCGGTGCAAAGGCGCCGCCCACGCTGACGGTGACGGCCACCGGCGTGCCGTCGTCCAGGGCCACGCTGCTGCGCGCGACGCGTTGGCGCACGCGGGCCGCCACCTGGGGCCCGAAGGCCGGCGGGCAGTTGGGCAGCAACACGGCGTATTCCTCGCCGCCGATGCGCGCCACCAGGTCCATCGGCCGCACGCTGTCGGTCAGTGCCTGGCCCACGGCCTGGATCACACGATCACCCGCGGCATGGCCATGGCCGTCGTTGATGCGCTTGAAGTGATCGATGTCGACCATCAGCAGCAGCGCCGATTCACCCGAGCGGGCAACCCGGTCGACCTCGCGGGCGAGCGACAGCTCGAAGTTGCGGCGGTTCGACAGCCCGGTCAGCGCATCGCGGCTGGACAGGTCGACCAACTGATCGATCAGCGCGTGCAGGTAGTCCGGCGATCCGGGCACCCCCGCCGGCTCGGCCCGGCCGGCGTGGCGCAGCAGCGCCAGGGCGGTGTCCAGGCGCTGCGCGGTGCCGGTGGGCTCGGCGGTTGGGGCGGGCACGGAATCCACAGGCGGCGTGGCGGGTGGGCGGGTGGTTGGTGACGGGCCAGTCTAGCAGTGGCCCCCCCTGAGGCAGGGGCTGGATCTGCCCCCGATAGGCCCCGCATTTCGGCACTTGCCAGCCCGGCCAACGGGCCAGACTGCCAGCCAGGGTGGCGACAGACCCGGCCGCATCCGACATGCCGCATGGCCCCGCCGTACCGCCCGCAACAACGCCCGCCTTCAACGCCTCTCATCACCCACCGCCCAGCGCGTGCGCCCCGCCATGACCGAGCTCGTGTCCACCGTTTCCTCCGCACGCCCTGCCCCGGTGGCCGGGCTGGCCGTCGACCAGGAGTTCGCCTTCTCGGCGGCCGATTTCGACCGGGTGCGCGAACTGATCTACCAGCGCGCGGGCATCAGCCTGCATGCGGGCAAGCAGGCGATGGTCTACAGCCGTTTGTCGCGCCGCCTGCGCGAGACCCCCCACCGCTCGTTCGCCGCCTACCTGCAGTGGCTGCAGGCCAACAACGGCGCCTCGGGCGAAGCGGAGTGGCAGGAGTTCGTCAACTGCCTGACGACCAACCTGACTTCGTTCTTCCGCGAAGACCACCACTTCCAGGCGCTGGCCGACGACCTGAAGGCCCGCGCCGGCCACAACCTGCGCATCTGGTGCAGCGCCGCATCCACCGGCGAAGAGCCCTACTCGATCGCGATGACGGTGATCGAGGCGCTGGGCAACAGCGCGCCGGTGCGCATCGTCGCCAGCGACATCGACACCAAGGTGCTGGCCACCGCCCAGCGCGGCGTCTACGACGTCGATTCACGTGGCCTGTCGCCCGAGCGGCTGCAGCGCCACTTTCTGCGCGGCAAGGGCGGCAACGCCGGCTTCATGCGCGTGAAGCCCGAACTGGCCAAGATGATCGAGTTCCGCCCGTTCAACCTGATGAGCCGCAGCTGGGCCAGCGGCGGGCAACTGGGCGAGGCCTTCGACCTGATCTTCTGCCGCAACGTGATGATCTACTTCGACAACCCCACCCAGCGCCAGGTGCTGCAGCAGATGCACGCCGTGCTGAAACCCCAGGGCCTGCTCTACGTGGGGCATTCGGAGAACTTCACCGACGCGCGCGATCTGTTCCAACTGCGCGGCAAGACCATCTACCAACGCGTGTGAAGCCCCGCTTGGGCCTGTAGTTCGGCGCTACACGGCCGATAAGAAACCGAGCAAGGACCTTCCGCCGATGATGCCCCCCCTCCTCCAGTCGCCTGCGCCACTCGCCAATCCGGCCTCACCTGCCAGCGCGGCGTCCGCGCTGGGCGGCTCGGCCCGCCTGGCACGCCTGAAGGCCGCGCCGCGCAAGCCCGGCGAGGCCTCGTTCTTCTACTGGGACGCACACTTCCGCAACGACGCGGTCAAGGTGCTGCCCGGCGAGTACTTCGTCTTCGACGAGGACATGCTGATCACCACCACGCTGGGCTCATGCATCGCCGCCTGCATCTGGGACCGCGATCGCCGTATCGGCGGCATGAACCACTTCATGCTGCCCGAAGGCTCGGGGGACTCGGGTCGCTATGGCAGCTACGCGATGGAACTGCTGATCAACGAGCTGATGAAGAAGGGTGCCACCCGCATGACGCTGGAGGCCAAGATCTTCGGCGGCGGTGCGGTGATCGGCGGCATGAGCAGCATCAACGTGGGCGAGCGCAACACCCAGTTCGTGATCGACTACCTGCAGACCGAGCGCATTCCCATCGTCAGCCGCGACGTGCTGGAGATCTATCCGCGCAAGGTGTGCTTTCTGCCCGCCAGCGGCAAGGCGATGGTCAAGCGCCTGGCGCCCACCCATGCCGATGCCTTCGTGGCGCAGGACCGCATGGCCGCGCAAAAGGCCGTGCCCGCGACCACCGGCGGTGGCTCGGTCGACCTGTTCTGATCCAACAAGAGCGCAAGCAACATGGCCAAGACGCGTGTGGTGGTGGTGGACGATTCGGCGCTGGTGCGCGGCCTGCTGGCCGAGATCATCAACCGCCAGAGCGACATGGAATGCGTGGGTGCGGCCGCCGATCCGCTGGTGGCGCGCGAGATGATCCGCAACCTCAACCCCGACGTGATCACGCTGGACGTGGAGATGCCGCGCATGGACGGCATCGACTTTCTCAGCAAGCTGATGCGGCTGCGGCCGATGCCGGTGGTGATGGTCAGCACGCTGACCGAGCGCGGCGCCGAGGTGACGCTGCGTGCGCTGGAGCTGGGCGCGGTCGACTTCGTCGCCAAACCCAAGATCGGCGTGGCCGACGGGCTGCGCCAGCTGGCCGAGGACATCACCGACAAGGTGCGCACCGCCGCACGCGCGCATGTGCGCCGCCTGCCGCCCGCCGCGGGCAGCGCCGCCGGTGCGGCCGCCGCGGCCGCCGGCGGTGGTGTGCGCCCGGCCGCCCCGGTGAGCAGCATCGGCCGGCTGTCGACCGAGAAGATCATCTTCATCGGCGCCTCCACCGGCGGCACCGAGGCCACCAAGGAAGTGCTGATGAACCTGCCCGCCGATGCACCGGCGGTGGTGATCACCCAGCACATGCCGCCCGGCTTCACCAAGAGTTACGCCGCGCGGCTGGACGGCCTGTGCCGCATCCGCGTGAAGGAGGCGGTGGACGGCGACCGCATCCTGCCCGGCCATGCCTACATCGCGCCGGGCGGCTTTCACCTGTCGGTGGAGCGCTCGGGCGCCAACTACATTGCCCGCGTGCGCGATGGCGAGCCGGTCAACCGCCACAAGCCCAGCGTGGAAGTGCTGTTCGAATCGGCCGCCCGCGTGGTGGGCCCGAATGCGCTGGGCGTGATGCTCACCGGCATGGGGGCCGACGGCGCCCGCGCGATGAAGACCATGCGCGATGCGGGCAGCTTCAACCTGTGCCAGGACGAGGCCAGTTGCGTGGTCTTCGGCATGCCGCGCGAGGCCATCGCCCACGGTGCGGCCAACGAGGTACTGCCGCTGCAGCGCATTGCGCCGGCACTGATCGAGCGGCTGCGCGCCACCGTCGGCGCCGCCATCCACCGCGTCTGAAGCAGGGCATCTTCCTGCTGCGCGGGCCGATCTCGGGCCTGCGCTGCTCGCCGTACGGGAGTACGGCTGCGCTGCTCGACCCGACCTCGGCCCGCTCGCGACGGAAGCTGCCCCGCTTCAGGCGTCGCGGAGGAACAGCGACTGCAAGTCGGTCAGGAAGTCGAAGCCGCGGGCGGTGGGCCACACCCGCTGCCAATCGCGCGCGATCAGGCCCTTGGCCTCGGCCTCGGCCAGCGGCTGGGCGATCGCCGTCAGCGGCAGGCCGGTGCGAGCCGTGAAGTCGGCCAGCGCAAAGCCCTCGCGCAGCCGCAGTGCGTTGAGCATGAACTCGAAGGGCAGTTGCGCGCGCGGCACCTCGTCGTCGTTGCTCATCGCCTGGCCGGCCACCGTACGCGTCATGTAGATGTTGGGTTCGCGCCAGCGCACCTGGCGGATCACCCGGTGCGGATAGCTCAGCTTGCCGTGCGCACCGGCGCCGATGCCGAGGTAATCACCGAACTGCCAGTAGTTCAGGTTGTGCGCACAGCGGTGGCCGGCGCGCGCAAAGGCCGACACCTCGTAGCGCTGCAGCCCCGCGGCCGCGGTGCGCCCGGTCAGCAGGTCCAGCATGTCGCTGGCCAGGTCGTCATCGGGCAGGTGGGCCGGCGGCGCCGTGGCAAAGCGGGTGTTGGGCTCGATCGTCAGGTGGTAGATCGACAGGTGCGGCGGCCGGAACGACAGGGCCAGGTCCAGGTCGGACTGCAAAGCGCTGAGGCTCTGCCCCGGCAGCGCGTACATCAGGTCGAGGTTGAAGGTGTCGAAGCAGGCCGCGGCCTCGGTCAGCGCCGCCCGCGCCTGCGCGCCATCGTGCACCCGGCCCAGCTTGTGCAGCATCGCATCGTCGAAGCTCTGCACGCCCACCGACAGCCGCGTGACCCCCGCCGCGCGGAAGGCCCTGAAGCGCTCGCGCTCGAAGCTGCCCGGGTTGGCCTCCAGCGTGATCTCGCAGCCCGGCAACAACGGCAGCCGGGCGCGGATGTCGGCCAGCAGCCGGTTGATGCCGTCGGGCGAAAACAGGCTTGGCGTGCCACCGCCGATGAAGATGCTGAGCACCGGCCGGCCCCACACCTGCGGCAGGGCCGCTTCGAGGTCGGCGATCAGCGCATCGAGGTAGCGCTGCTCGGGCAGGCCGCCGTCGACCGCTTCCGGCCGCGCATGGGAGTTGAAGTCGCAGTACGGGCACTTGGCGATGCACCACGGCAGGTGCACATACAGCGACAGCGGCGGTGACTCACCCAGCTGCAGCGTGCCGGGGCGCAGGTAGCGCGAAACGAGGTCCACGTCGATCCGGCCTGCCATTCAGGCCGACAAGTGCCAGACTTCGGCCAACATCCCGCGCAACGCGGCGGCCGAACGCGCGCGGTGGCTGTGCTGGTTCTTCACGTCAGCGCTCAGCTCGGCCACGGTAGCGCCCAGCTCGGGGATGAACATCAGCGGGTCGTAACCAAAGCCCTGCGCACCGCGCGGCGCGGCCAGCACCTGGCCCGGCCAGCGGCCCACGGCCACCAGCGGCTCGGGATCGTCGGCATGGCGGATCGCCACCAGCGTGCTGATGAAGTGGCCGCGGCGGTCGGCCTGCCCCTGCAAGGCGTCGAGCAGCGCAGCGTTGTTGGCCGCGTCCTGCCGGCGGCGGCGGGCTTCACGCGCCTCACCGGCGATCACCGGCAGCTCGCCGGCGTAGTGCGCCGAGACCACACCCGGCGCGCCACCCAGCGCACCCACGCACAGGCCCGAGTCGTCGGCGATGGCCGCACAACCGCTGGCCAGCGCCGCATGCCGGGCCTTGGCCAGCGCGTTCTCGATGAACGTGTGGTGCGGCTCGTCGGCCTCGCCGATGCCCAGCGTGCCCTGCGCGATGATGTCCAGCGGGCCCCCCCCCTGCAGGCCGCCCAGCAGCGCCCGCAACTCGGCCAGCTTCTTGGCGTTGTTGGAGGCCAGGATCAGTTTCACCGCAACGTCACCGGCGCTTCACCGCGGCAGCGGCGCGGCCAGGGCCGCCGCCTGGCCTGCCACCAACTCGCGGATGCCCTTGTCGGCCAGCGCCAGCAGCGCGTTCATCTCGGCGTGCGAGAAGGCAGCGCCCTCGGCCGTGCCCTGCAGCTCGACGAAGCCGCCCGAACCGGTCATCACCACGTTCATGTCGGTGTCGCAGGTCGAGTCTTCCGTGTACTCCAGGTCGAGCAGCGGCGTACCGGCCACGATGCCCACCGAGATGGCCGCCACCGCGTCCTTGATCGGGCTCTTGGCCAGCTTGCCCTGCGCCATCAGCCAGGCCACCGCATCGGCCGCGGCCACGTAGGCGCCGGTGATCGCCGCGGTGCGGGTGCCGCCATCGGCCTGCAGCACGTCGCAGTCGATCAGGATGCTGCGCTCGCCCAGCGCGGCCAGGTCGAACACGCAGCGCAGGCTGCGGCCGATCAGGCGCTGGATCTCCTGCGTGCGCCCGCTCTGCTTGCCGCGCGCGGCCTCGCGGTCGCCGCGGGTGTGGGTGGCGCGCGGCAGCATGCCGTACTCGGCCGTCACCCAGCCTTCGCCGCTGCCGCGCTTGTGCGGCGGCACCTTCTCTTCGACCGACGCGGTGCACAGCACCTGGGTGTGGCCGAAGCTGATCAGCACCGAGCCCTCGGCGTGGCGGGTGAAGCCGCGCTGGATGGTCACGGGGCGCAGCGCATCGGCCGCGCGGCCATCGGCGCGTTGGAATTCAGTCATGGAGAACCTCAGGGTTTCTTTTGAGACGATCGTTTGATCGCCTCGTTGATCTCGCGGATCGAGCGTTCGATCTCGGCATCGTCCAGCTCGTCGCCTTGCGCCTCGCCGGCGGCCAGGCTGGCCTGGATGGTGGACGCGAACACCTCGTCGCCCAGTGAGCGGGTGGACACGGCCTGGGGGTTGTCCTGCGGCTCGGCGCCCTCCCACTCGACCGCCAGCACGGTGACGTTGTCGCTCTTGGCGCCGGCCTGGCGCAGCGCCTGCTCGGCCAGCTCGGGCACCGCGTCGGAGATCGGCCGATCGGCCAGCATCTGCACGATGGTGGGGTCGCCGATGCTGCCCCACAGGCCATCGCTGCACAGCATCACCCGGTCGCCCGGCTGCAGCTGCAGCGGCCCGGCGGTGTCGACCACCGGCTTGCCCGGGCTGCCCAGGCAGGTGAACAGCACGTTGCGGTTGAATCGGTGCAGGTCGGCCGGCAGCGGCTGGCCCGACTGCGCCAGCGCGCCGTGCAACTCGGTGTAGGAATGGTCGCGCGTGCGCGCCACCAGCTTGTCGCCCCGCACCAGGTAGAGGCGCGAATCACCGCAGTGCGCCCAGTAGGCCGCCTTGCCCTGCAGCACGCAGGCCACGATGGTGGTGCGCGGTGTGTCCATCAGGCCGCGGTCGGTGGCGTAGCGCAGCAACTGGTGGTGGCCCGCCAGCACCGCCTCTTGCAGGAAGCGGATCGGGTCGTTGAGCACCGGCTTGGCATCACGCTGGAACATCGCGGCCAGCGTCTGCAGGGCCAGCTGCGAGGCCACCTCGCCCTCGGGGTGGCCGCCCATGCCGTCGGCCAGCGCAAACAGCCCGGCCGAGCGGGTGTAGCAGTAGCCCATGCGGTCTTCGTTCTTCTGGCGACCGCCCTTGCGGCTGACCTGGTAGACGTTGAACCTCACGTCTTTGCCCCGGCCTTCAGGCTCTCGAACTGCAGCTTCATGCGCTCACTGAAGCTGAGCTTGGTGTAGCGGCGCTCGGTCTCGCGCGCCAGTTCCTTCTGCAGCGCGAACACGCTCTGCGGGCGGCTCAGCGGATCGAGCGACATGCACCACTCGGTGACCTCGATCAGATTGTCGGAGTACACATTGCGCAGCCGCGACAGGCTCAGCGCCAGGCGGTCTTTCTCGATCCGTTGCGGTGCGTCGTTGGGCGGATAGCCCTGCATGCAGGCGTAGATGCAGGCGCCGATGGCGTAGATGTCGGTCCAGGGGCCCAGCGTGCCGTCGCGGCGGTACATCTCGGGCGCGGCAAAGCCCGGGGTGTACATCGGGCGGATGAAGTTGCCTTCCTTGCTCAGCACCTCGCGCGCGGCGCCGAAGTCGAGCATCACCGCCTTGTTGTCGTTGGTGATGAAGACGTTGGCCGGCTTGATGTCGAGGTGCAGCATCTTGTGCTGGTGCACGATGCGCAGGCCGCGCAGGATCTCGTCGAACAAGCTGCGGATGGTGCTCTCGCGGAACACCTTGTCGCGCTTCAGGTCACGCGCGGTGACGATGAAATCCTGCAGCGTATCGCCCTGCAGGTAGTTCATCACCATGTAGACGGTTTCGTTCTCGCGGAAGAAGTTGAGCACGCTCACCACGCTGGGGTGGCTGATCTGCGCCAGCGAGCGGCCTTCTTCGAAAAAACTCTTGAGGCCCAGACGGTACAGCGGCTGTTTCTCGGGCTTGACGCGGGGCGTCAGTTCACCGGGCGAGCGCTCGGCCAGCGAGGCGGGCAGGTACTCCTTGACGGCCACGTTGTGGCGCTCGCCGTCTTCGGCCAGGTACACCACCCCGAAACCGCCTGCCGCCAGCTTCTTGACGACCGTGTAGCCACCGACCACCGTGCCCGCGGGCAATGGAGCGGGCTTGGGCTTCGACATAATGCGTGGTTTACCTAATCTGGTGGGTCCATGTCAGTTTACAGCATGACCGGTTTTGCCCATGCCACGCAGGGCGTGGCCACCGCAGGCGAAGAGTCACCCACCCGAAGCGCCGCCGCGGGCTCGGCCGTCACCGTGGAGGTGCGCTCGGTCAACAGCCGATTCCTCGATCTGGCCTTTCGCCTGCCCGACGAACTGCGCGGACTCGAGCCTGCCTTGCGTGAGTTGGTGGGCGCCGCCTTCAAACGCGGCAAGATCGAGTTGCGCGTGGCGCCGCAGCGCGAGACCGACAGCGTCTGGCCACAGCCGCAACCCGACCAGCTGAACCGCCTGTCGCGGCTGGAATCCACCGTGCAAGGCTGGCTGCCGAAAGCCGCGCCGCTGAGCGTGAACGAAGCGCTGCAATGGTGCCGCCAGGGCGGTGCCGCCGAACGCCTGGACGAGGTGGCGCTGGCGGCGGCGCGCGAGGCGATCTCCGGCCTGCGCGAAGCGCGCGAGCGCGAAGGCGCCCGGCTGGTGGCGATCCTGATGGAACGCATCAACCGCCTGCGTGAACTGGCCGCCCAGGCCGCGCCGCTGGTGCCCGCGGTGGTGCAGCGCCAGCAGCAGCGCTTCCTGGATCGCTGGAACGAGGCGCTGGCCAACGCCGGCGCGGGCGGCAGTGTCAGCGCCGACGCGCTGCGCGACCGCGCGCTCAACGAAGCCGCCGCCTACGCGCTGCGCATCGACGTGGCCGAAGAACTGTCGCGCCTGTCGGCGCATCTCGACGAGATCACGCGTTTGCTCAAGGCCGGCGGTGAACTGGGCAAGCGCCTCGACTTCCTGATCCAGGAGCTGCACCGCGAGGCCAATACGCTGGGCAGCAAATCATCGGCGCTGGAGCTGACCAACGTCTCGGTGGAGATGAAGGTGGCGATCGAACAGATGCGCGAGCAGGTGCAAAATTTGGAGTAGTCCCAGTGCGGCTTTTGCCGTCCGGTCGGAACGCAGGGACTTTGGGGCCCTCACCGATACAGGGTCACGTTGCGTTCCCGGCAGGAGCAGCGCGCAAGGGATCTTGCGATCCAGAAGAGGAGCGGTAGTCGGATGGCGCCCCGGCTCACCACGGTCAGGGCCTCTTGCGCATTGGGCCACCGACGTCGTCTCCGCAACAGTCGTTTCACTCTGGTGCCATGGCTCCGTTCAGCCCTCATGGTCCGGCTTCGATCGACGGTCGCCTGAAACGAAGCGGCCGAATCCGTCTGACAGACTGCAGGGAGTGTCCATGCAACTCATCGTATCGGCAGGTCTCATCCTGGCCATCGTCCTGTGGGGTGTCCTGGCACCCGCTTCGCTCGGCGGCACTTTCGATCGGCTGCTGGCCGTCATCACCCGCGACTTCGGCTGGCTCTACCTCTGGGTGGTGCTGGGCCTGGTGGTGCTGGCGGTGGTGCTGGCCTTCAGCCGCTATGGCGATCTGAAGCTCGGCGCTGAAGACGATGAGCCGGAGTTTTCAATCGGCTCCTGGTTCGCCATGCTGTTCGCCGCCGGCATGGGCATCGGCCTGGTGTTCTGGGGTGTGGCCGAGCCGATCTCGCACTACGGCGCACCGCCCCCCGGCATCTCGGCGAACACGCCTGAAGCGGCCAACGCCGCCATGCGCTACAGCTTCTTCCATTGGGGCCTGCATCCCTGGGCGGTCTACAGCATCGTGGCGCTGGCCATCGCCTTCTTCCAGTTCCGCAAGGGCGGCTCGGCACTGGTGAGCACCGCGGTCGAGTCGTTGCCGTGGGCGCCGCTGAAGAAGCTCGGCCCGGTGGTCAACGTGCTGGCCGTGATCGCCACCGCCTTCGGCGTGGCGGCCTCGCTGGGCATGGGCGCATTGCAGATCAACAGCGGCCTGAATACGCTCATGGGCGTGCCGGTGGGCAGCGTCTCGCAAGTGGGCATCATCCTGGTCACCACGGTGCTGTTTCTCGCGTCGGCCGTCACCGGGGTGACCAAGGGCATCAAGTGGCTTTCCAACATCAACCTGATGCTGGCCGCGCTGCTCACGCTGGCGGTCTTCCTGATGGGCCCGACCGTGGCCATCATCGACACCTTCACCAGCACGTTGGGCAGCTACATCAGCGAATTCGTTCGCATGAGCCTGCGCATGACGCCGTTCCGCGAAAGCAGTTGGGTCAGCGGCTGGACCGTCTTCTACTGGGCCTGGTGGGTGAGCTGGTCGCCCTTCGTGGGATTGTTCATCGCGCGCGTTTCGCGAGGCCGCACCATCCGTGAATTCATCATGGGCACGGTACTGGCGCCCACGCTGGCCGCCTTCGTGTGGTTCTCGGTGTTTGGCGGTACCGCCCTCAACCAGGAGATCATGCAAGGTCTGCCCATGGCCGAGGCGGTCGGTGCCGATGTCTCCACGGCCATGTTCGCCATGTTCGAAGCGCTGCCCCTGAGCGGGCTGCTGTCCGGCGTGGCCACCGTGCTGGTGCTGGTGTTCTTCGTCACCTCGGGCGACTCCGCCACCCTGGTGCTGGGCATGATGAGCACCGGCGGCCAGGCCAACCCGAGTGCTCGCGTGAAGGTCGTGTGGGGCGTGCTGGTCTCGGGCATCGCCATCAGCCTGCTGCTGGCCGGTGGTGTCAAGGCGGTGCAGACCGCCACCATCGTGTTCGCGCTGCCGTTCACCCTGGTGATCGTGCTCATGGCCGTGGCGCTGTGGCGGGCCGTGCGCACCGACTGGAACGAGGAAGATCGTCGCGACAAGGTGCTGCGCCGGCGCATGAAGAGCCTGGTGGACAAGCCTCCTGTGGCATGACGCAGACCCACCACCGACCCCGCAACGACCAAGGCTGCTTGCGGGCTTCGGGCCTTCGCAATGTCGCGTCTCAGGTTTCCGATGCTGTCGCTGCGCCCTGGCTGCAGGCCGAGGCGCAGCCAGCTCAGTGCCAGCACGTTGCCGCTACCACCACAGGATTCAGTGGAGGTAGATGGCTTCCAGGATCGCAAGCTCGTCGCCGGCCTCGCCTTTCAGCACCAGGGTGCTGCCGCGGATTTGCCATCGGCGCGCGCCGGCGAGTGTCGCGCCGAGCCGCTGTTCCAAAGTGACCAGTGGCGGCGGGCAGGCCATCAGCGTGGTGGCTGCTGGCGAAAACGACAACCCGTCTTCGGTCGCCTTGAAAGGGCCCACCAGCTGATTGCAGCCGACGGTCGCAGCGTACGCCGGGCCTTACTCAAATGGAATGTAAGGAATATTCCGATCCAGAAGGGCCTCGATCATGTACGCCACGCTGACCAGCAAGGGACAACTCACCTTGCCCAAGGAAATTCGTGACCGTCTGAACCTGGATGCTGGAGCGATCCTCGACTTCAAGATCCAGGCCGACAACACGATCACCGCACGGCATGTCCTGCCTGACGCCCGGCGCATCCGGGGCTTGCTCAAGTCCCCGCTGGCTGCGCCACTGAGCGTCGAGCAAATGGATGAGGCCATGGCTGAGCACCTGCGCGACAAACACGCGCCCACTCAGGCAGGCCGCAAGTCGACTGGCCGATGATCGGCATCGACACCAACATCCTGCTGCGCCTATGGCTCAACGATGACCCGGCGCAGAACAAGCGCATCGACGCGCTGCTGGCGGCACATGGGGGCATGCCAGGTTCATTGCTGGTGACGGATGCCGTCCTGGCCGAAGCGGTCTGGACGCTGAAGTCGGCTTTCGAGCAGGGCAAACCTGCCCAGTTGCTCGCGGTGCGCAGCTTGCTCGATGAGACTGCGTTCGCGTTCGCGTTCGAGGACCGTGAAGCGGTCGCGGCTGCGCTATCCCTGTTCGAAGTGGCCTCCAGCGGGTTCGCCGACTGCCTGGTCGTCGCCAAGCATGCCCGGGCCGGTTGCGGCTTCACCGCGACCTTCGATCGAGGCATGCGCAAGCTGCCGGGGGTCAAGGTGCTCTGACTCACCCGGCCACGCTCGCCGCAACGAACCTGCGCCAGGGGCCGATGCCTGCGCAGCAGGCCGAATCGGCAATCCGCTATAAGTCCGCGACTTCCCCGCGGGCCGGGGCTGGCGCCAGTGACGCCAAAAACATCGAGTGAAGCGCACGCCTGCGCGTTGCCATTGCCGCGCCATCACGGCGCCCAGCGGCGTCAATGCACCGACCGGCCCTGCCCTTGCCAGAACTGGGCGCGAATGGCCTTCTTGTCGAGCTTGCCCAGGCCGGTGACCGGCAGCGCTTCGACGAAGTCGATGGCCTTGGGCGTGTAGACCGCGCCCTTGCGCTCGCGCACCATCGCCATCAGCTCCTCGGGGCTGACGCTGGCGCCGGGGCGCAGCACCACCAGCGCGCGCACCGCCTCGCCCCACTTGGCGTCGGGCACACCCACCACCGCGGCCGAGGCCACCGCCGGGTGCTGTGACAGCGCGTCTTCCACCTCGCGCGGGTAGACGTTGAAGCCACCGCTGATGATCATGTCTTTCGAGCGGTCAACGATGTAGAGGTAGCCGTCGGCGTCGCGCCGCGCCATGTCGCCGGTGTAGAGCCAGCCGTGGCGCAATGCCAGTGCCGTCTCCTCGGGCTTGTTCCAGTAGCCCTGCATCACGATGGGCCCACGCACGCAGATCTCGCCCACTTCGCCCTCGGGCACCTGGTGCCCATCGCCGTCGAGCAGCCGCACCTGGTTGCCCACGCAGGGCGTGCCACAAGAGGCCAGCCGCTCAGGATGGTTGACAGGGTCATGCTCGTGCTGGTGCAGCACCGCCACGGTGTTGGGCGCCTCGGATTGCGCATACAGCTGCATGAAGACCGGGCCGAACTCGCGCAGGCCTTCGATCAGCCGGGCCGGCGACATCGGCGAGGCGCCGTAGATGATCAGTTTCAGGCTCGACAGGTCGGCGCCCTGGCGCGCGGGGCTGTCGAGCAGCACGTAGATCATCGTCGGCACCAGGAAGGTGGCGGTGATGCGGTGCTCCTCGACCAGGTGCACGAACTTCTCTGCCGTGAAGCCCTTGGTCATCGCGTAGGTGCCGCTCTTGAGCAGCACCGGCATGATCATCGCGCCCGAGGCATGGGTGATCGGCGTCAGCGCCAGGAAGCGGATCTCGCCGGGCCAGTCCCAATCGGCCATCTCGGTGAGGATCATCGTGACGTGCACGCGGTGGGTGTGCGCCACGCCCTTGGGCCGGCCGGTGGTGCCGCCGGTGTAGATCAGCACGCAGACGTCCTCGGGCTCGGCCTGGGGCACCAGTCGGGTGGGCGTGAAGCCAGCGGCCGCCGCCAGCAGGTCGTCGCCGAAGCCGTCGTTGGGGCCGAAGCTCAGCAGCCGCTGCACACCCGGCACGCGCTGCGCCAGCACGCGGGCGCGGTCGGTGAAGGTGAGCGGGTCGACGAACAGCGTCTGCACGCCGCTGTCCTCGAGGATGTAGGCATGGTCGTCCTCCGACGAGGTGGGGTTCATCCAGGTCACGCGCAGGCCCATCACGTAGGCCGCGGCGGTGATCACGAAGGCCTCGGGCCGGTTGGCCGACAAGGTGGCCACCGCGTCGCCACGCCTGAGGCCACGCGCCTGCAACGCCTGGATCACCGTGCTGACCAGCGCGCCGAGGTGGCGGTAGGTCCAGCGGGTGTCGTCGCAGAGGAAGGCCACCCGGTCACCACCGCGCCGGATGGCGCTGATCACCAGATCACCCACGGTGCAGCCTTGGTACAGCCTGTCGGTCATGTGTCTGCCCTGTCCTCACCAGCCCATGGAACCGCGCCCCGCGGCGATCCTCGGGCCGAAGTATCGGCAGCCCGCAGCACCTGGCTTCGTCCAAAGCGACGAATTTGAAAACACCTCGCTTGGCTACACTGATTTGCACCCCGGCCGCAGCCCTTGCGCGCCGCCCAAGGAGACCGACATGCAGCCGCTGGTGATCCGCGAAGACCACGAGGGCCTGGCCACCCTCACGCTCAACCGCCCCGACAAGCTGAACGCGCTGACGGTGGCGATGTTCCAGCAGCTGCGTGCGCAGGTGGCGGCACTGGCGGCCGACACCGACCGCATCGGCCTGGTGCTGCTGCGCGGCGCCGGCAAGTGTTTCTCGGCGGGCCACGACCTGGCCGACATCGCCCACGGCGAGCACCCGCCCGAGCCGCATTTCCAGGCCGACACCATCGAGCTGCTGGCCAACCTGCCGCAGCCGGTGATCAGCGCGGTGCACGGCCACTGCTACACCGGCGCGCTGGAGCTGGCGCTGGCCGGCGACCTGATCGTGGCGGCCGATTCGGCCAAGTTTGCCGACACCCATGCGCGCTGGGCGCTGACCCCCGTGTGGGGCATGAGCCAGCGCCTGCCGCGCCGCGTGGGCCTGGCCAAGGCCCAGGAGATGACCTACACCGCCCGCACCTACAGCGGCGCCGAG
>Ga0155495_1069_pt1 | contig 23687 bp, 23 predicted proteins | sample RifCSPhighO2_12_FD_107153 | JGI IMG/M metagenome (GOLD analysis project Ga0155495, IMG submission 107153) | Burkholderiales bacterium RIFCSPHIGHO2_12_FULL_69_20
CCGTGCCATCGGCCAGCACCAGGCGCATGCCGGCCAAGGTGTTGTAGCTGTTCTGTGCCGTGCCGCAGCACATGCCGCTGGCGTTGTTGGCGGCGATGCCGCCGATCATCGCCGCGTCGATCGAAGCCGGATCGGGCCCGATCTTGCGCCCGCGCGGTGCCAGCGCGCCATTCGCCGCCGCGCCGATCACGCCGGGCTGCAGGCGGATGGTGGTGGCATCGTCGCTGACGGCGATGCCGCGCCAGCCGTCGCCCAGCAGCACCAGCACCGAATCGCTGACCGCCTGGCCCGACAGGCTGGTGCCGGCGGCGCGGAAGGTGACCGGCGTGCCCAGCGCGGCGCAGCACTGCAGCACCTGGCGCACCTCGGATTCGTTCTCGACCACCACCACGATCTGCGGCATCAGCCGGTAGAAGCTGGCGTCGGTGCCCCAGGCCAGCAGGCGCAGTGGGTCAGTCACCAGCCGGGTGGCGGGGATGAAGCCGGCCAGTGCGCGTTGCAGGCGGTCGTAGGGGGGCTTGAGCATCGCGGTTCTCCAGGGCGGCTGCGCCGGTGGCCGGTGGGGCAGGTCAGGGCAGGGCCACGCCCCGCAGCGGATCGGTCACCTTGAACAGGTGCATCGTCACCATCGTCAGCACGCCGGCCAGCACCACGTAGTACAGCGTGGGGATCACCGTGCGTCGCAGCGTCAGGCCCTCGCGGCCCATCACGCCGACCGTGGCCGATGCCGCCACCACGTTGTGGATGGCGATCATGTTGCCGGCGGCTGCGCCCACCGATTGCGCGGCCACCATCGTGGCGCCGCTGACGCCCAGCGCCTGCGCCACGCTGTACTGGTACTGGCTGAGCATCAGGTTGGAGACGGTGTTCGAGCCGGCCAGGAAGGCGCCCAGCGCCCCCACCGTGGGCGCAAAGAACGGGTAGACGTCGCCCACCGAGGCGGCCACCCAGCGCGCCATCAGGATGGGCATGCTGGCCAGCTCATTCGCATTGACGCCCGACTGGATCATGATGCGCACCATCGGCACGGTGAACACCAGCACGAAGCCGGCCGACAGCAGCGTGCCGCCGGATTCCTTGATCGCCAGCCCGAAATCGGTGATGCGCATGCGGTGCAGCAGCACCGTGACCAGGCACACCGCCACCAGCACGCCGCCCGGCAGGTACAGCGGCTGGAAGCTGCCGCTGATGCCGGTCTCGCCCAGGATGTTCTTCGCGCCGATGCTCACCGACAGCAGCATCTGCTTGAACGGCGCCACCGTGCGGCTGAGCACCAGCACCGCCGCCAGCAGGATGTAGGGCAGCCAGGCCAGCAGCGGCGCGATCTGGCGGCTGCCCACGGCGTCGAGCTTCATCTCCAGCGTGCCCATCCACTCGGTGGGCCAGTCCTGGGCTGGCGCAAAATCCCAGATCTTCCTGGGCACCAGGAAGCCCGCGCGTGCTGCCAAGGACACCAGCCCCAGCCCGAACAACGCGCCCAGCAATGACGGGAACTCAGGCCCCAGGAACACGCCGGCCAGCGCATAGGGCACGGTGAAGGCGAAGGCGGCGAACAGTGCAAACGGCGCGGCGGCCAGGCCTTCGGTCCACGAGCGGTTCTTGCCGAAGAAGCGCGTCATGAACATCACCAGCAGCAGCGGGATCAGCGTGCCGCAGATCGCATGGCCGATGGCCACCTGCGAGACCACCAGGTTGAAGAAATCGGGCCAGCCCTGGCCCTGGGCCTGCAGCACGGCGGTCATGGACTCGCGCTGCAGCCCGCCCTGCACCCCCACCAGCATGGGCGTGCCCACCGCGCCGAACGACACCGGCGTGGACTGGATCATCATGCCGAACATCACCGCCGCCAGCGCCGGAAAACCCACCGCCACCAGCAGCGGCGCGGCCACCGCGGCCGGTGTGCCGAAACCCGAGGCGCCCTCGATGAACGAGCCGAACAGCCAGGCGATCAGGATCACCTGCACCCGCCGGTCGGGGCTGATGCGGGCAAAGCCGCTGCGGATGCTGGCGATGCCACCCGAGTGCTTGAGCGTGTTGAGCAGCAGCAGCGCGCCGAAGATGATCCACAGCACCTGCACCGTGATGATCAGCCCCTCCAGCGTGGCGGCGGCGACGCGGTTCGCGCTGACGCCCCAGACCCCCAGCGCGATGGCTGCGGTAACGGCGTAGACGAGCGGCATGGCGCGCTTGGCCGGCCAGCCCAGGCCCACCAGCAAGAGGCCCGAGAGGCCGATCGGTGTGAAGGCGAGCAATGCCTGCATGCCCAGTGTCATGGTTTGTCTCCGCGGATCTTGTGGTGGTCGAGCCCGGCCGTGATCGCTGGCGGTGCGGGCCTGTGCGTCAGGCTGCGGGCGATTGCCGCGCTGCAGATCGAACTCTAGTCAGGGGCGTCGATCACCGGGTTGAAGTTTCTTCGCGCCGGGCTTGCAGAAAATTCATCCAGCCCGACCCACCGGCTGGACGGGCCGGCTCAGGCCAGCGCGCTTTCCAGCCAGTCGGCAAAGGCCGCGCACTCCCAGCGCTCCAGGGCGCCCTTCTTCCAGCAGATGTAGTGCCGGTGCGGCGACGGCGCGGTCAGCGTCGACAGCCGCACCAGCCGGCCGCTCTGCAGCCAGGCAGCGCCCAGCCGGGGGCGCACCAGCGCCACGCCGAAGCCGCTGGCCGCGGCGTCGTAGACCAGGCCCATGTCATTGAACTGCGCACCCACCTGCGGCTCGCTGCGCGACAGCCCGCAGTGGTTGAACCAGCTGCCCCAGGGCTCGAGCGGGCTGAGGATCAGGTGCGCGCGGTCGATTTCGGCGGCGGAGCCGAAACCGTCGAACGGGCCGGCGTCGTGGATGAAGCTGGGGCTGCAGCAGGGGGTCACGCCCTCGGCCAGGATCAACCGGTGCTCGCGGTCGGTGTAGCCGCCGGTGCCGAAGCGCACTTCCAGGTCGGCCTGCTCGGCGGTGACGTCGAGCAGCGGGATCGACACCTGCAGGATCAGCTCGACCTCGGGGAAGGCGTTGCGGAACAGCTCCAGCCGCGGCATCACGAAGACGCGGCAGAAGGTGGGCGTGATGGCCACCCGCAGCCGCGTGCGGCCCTTGGTGGCCATGCGCGAGGGCGTTTGCTGCAGCGCTGACAGCCCGGTGCGCACGGCGGGCAGGTAGGCCGCGCCGTCGGCGGTGAGGGTGAAGTCGGCGCGGCCGAACAGCTTGAAGCCGAGGTGCGATTCGAGCTGCCGGATGCGGTGGCTGATCGCGCTGGGCGTGACACACAGCTCGTCGGCCGCCTTGCCGGCGCTGCGCAGCCGCGCCACGGCCTCGAAGGTCAGCAGGCACTGGATCGGCGGGATGTGCTGCGCTGCCATGGCCGGTGGGTGCGGGCGGTCAGTCGGTGATCAACAGGATGTGCAGCCGGCGCGGCCCGTGCGCGCCCAACTGGATGGTCTGCTCGATGTCGGCCGTGCGCGACGGCCCGGAGATGATGTTCACCGTGCGCGGCATCGGCCGGCCACTGGCGCGCAGGCGTGCCCACAGGTCTTCGAAGTGCGGCAGCACCTGCGAGGCCCGCACCACGACGAGGTGGTTGTCGGGCACGAAGTTCAGCGTGCTGGGGGTGTCGGGCCCCGACAGCGTGACGATGCCACCCGACTCGGCCACCGCGGCAAAGCAGGGCGTGACGCTGGTGTGGTCTTCGCGCCGGGCGGCGCCGTGCAGCACCTGCAACCCGGGCGGCCAATCGATGCCGGCCAAGGCGCCGGACACCCGCACCCGTGGCGGCGCGGGCACCGCGGCGATGAAGCGCGCCACCGCGGCACCCACCTCGGCCAGCGAGCCCAGCCGCTCCAGCGTGGCGGATTTCTCCAGCATCTTGGCGACGAAACGCTCGACCACGTCGCCCTCGAATCCGGGGCAGGGGCCGCTGCCGGGCAGCGGCGTGATGGGCGCCGGCGCCGGCCCGCTGCGGCCCAGCGACTGGCGGATCTGCGCCAGCACCTGCGCGCGTCCATCCGTGCGAGGGGTGGTCATCGCTGCGCTCCTTGCCGGGCCTTCCAGGCCTGTTGGAAGGTGCCGCCCTGCGGCGCCGGCAGGTCACGGGTGTCGGTCCAGCCCGCGGCCATCGGCAGCCAGCTCAAGTGTCCGCGCCGCCGCCCCAGCCGGTGCAGCAGCGGGATGCCGAGGCGCATCAACGCGTGGTAGATCGGTGCGCGCTGGGCCACCCAGGCCCAGACCTGCAGCGCCAGGCGGGTGACCCCCGGCGTCAGCCCGGTTGAAAATTGCTGGCGGCGGATCTCGCGCAGCAGGCCGGGCAGCGGGATCTTCACCGGGCACACGCTCTGGCAGCGGCCGTTCAGCGTGCAGGCGTTGGGCAGGTCGTAGGCTTGGTCGATGCCGTTGATCAGCGGCGTCAGCACCGAGCCCATCGGCCCCGGATAGACCCAGCCGTAGGCATGGCCGCCGATCGACGTGTAGACCGGGCAGTGGTTCAGGCAGGCGCCACAGCGGATGCAGCGCAGCATCTCGCGGAACGGCCCGCCCAGCATCTTCGAGCGGCCGTTGTCGACCAGCACCACGTGGTACTCCTGCGGGCCGTCCAGGTCATCGGTGCGGCGTGGGCCGGTGCTCACCGTGGTGTAGGTCTCGGTCTCCTGGCCGGTGGCGCTGCGCGCCAGCAGGCGCAGAAAGGTCAGCGCGTCGTCCAGCGTGGGCACCACGCGCTCGATGCCGCTGGTGACGATGTGCACCCGCGCCAGCGTCTGCGTCAGGTCGCCGTTGCCCTCGTTGGTGACGATGATGCTCGACCCGGTCTCGGCGATCAGGAAGTTGCCGCCGGTGATGCCGACATCGGCCTTGAAGTAGTGCTCGCGCAGCACCTCGCGGGCCTCGTTGACCATCTCGCCCACCTCGGTGAGGTGCCGGGTATAGCCCAGCGGGCGGTGGTGTTCGTCGAACAGGTCGCCCACCTGCGCCTTGGTCTTGTGCACCGCCGGCACGATGATGTGGCTGGGCGGCTCCTTGGCCAGCTGGATGATGTATTCGCCCAGGTCGGTCTCGACCACCCGGTAGCCCTCGGCCTCCAGCACCGCGTTCAGGCCGATCTCTTCGCTGACCATCGACTTGCCCTTGGTGATGGTCTTGGCGTTGGCCTGGCGGCAGATGCCCAGGATGATCTGCTGCGCCTGCTCGGCATCGGCGGCCCAGTGCACCTGGCCGCCCTGGCGGATCACCTCGGCTTCGTAGCGTTCGAGGTAGCCGTCCAGATGGGCCAGCACATGCTCCTTGACGGCACGCGCCCGCTCGCGCAGCGCCTCGAACTCGGGCAAAGCGGCCACCTGTGCGGCGCGCTTGTGCACGAAGCCGCCGCTGGCGTGGTTCAGCGCGGCTTGCAGCCGCTGGTCATGGATGGCGATGGCCACCCGCTGCGGGAACGTGCCGGTGGGTGCGTGCATCAGCCTTGCTCCGGTTCACCGATGGCCGGCTGTTGCCCGAAGCCGGCCAGCACCTCGGCGGTGTGCAGCACGCGCACCGGCAGGCCGCGACGTTTCAGGCGCCCGGCGATGTTGAGCAGGCAACCCAGGTCACCACCCAGCACGGTGGTGGCGCCGCTGGCCTGGATGTGGGCGATCTTGTCGTCGACCATCTTGGTCGAGATCTCGGGGTACTTGACGCAGAAGGTGCCACCAAAGCCGCAGCACTCGTCGGTGCCGGCCATCTCGACCAGATCGAGTCCCTGCACGCTGGCCAGCAGCTGGCGCGGCTGCGCCTTCACGCCCATCTCGCGCAAGCCCGCGCAGCTGTCGTGGTAGGTCACGCGGCCGTCGTAGTGCGCCGCCACGGTCTGGTGCTTCAGCACGTCGACCAGAAAGCTCATCAATTCATGGCTGCGCCTTGACAGATCCTCGGCGCGTGCGCGCCAGACCGGATCGTCGGCGAACAGGGCGGGGTAGTCGTGCCGCAAGGTACCCATGCACGAGCCCGAGGGGCCGACCACGGCGTCGAAGCCTTCGAAGGCCACGATCACCTGGCGGGCGATGGCCCGGGCATCGGTGCTGTCGCCACTGTTGAGCGCGGGCTGGCCGCAGCAGGTCTGGCCCGGCGGCACGATCACCTCGCAGCCGGCGTCCTGCAGCAGCTTGACCGCGGCAAAGGCCACGCTGGGGCGCATCAGGTCGGCCAGGCAGGTGACGAACAGTCCGACGCGCAAATCGCCAGATGCTGGCATGGGGTCTCCTCGGTGCTCGGGGGGTGGCACCGTGCGCTGGATGGGCATGCATCGGCAACGGGGGACCACCGGCAAGCCCGGCTGCGACGCACTCTAAGGGTGCGCTTGCCTGTCTCCTTGATGTAGATCAGTTGCGGCCGCATGATGGTGGCAGCTTGCTGCTGTTCCCCCGTGGTCTTGCGAAAAGGCAAGGTGGGAAATATCAGGGTTACTACTATGAACTTGGCTGGCAGCCTTTCTGCCTGTAGTCCCTGGAAAACGAGCAAGAAAATGGACCAACGAGTCTTCAAGGCGCTGCATCTGCCGCACGGCGCGGTGGTGTGCTCGGGTTGCCACTTGCGGGACATCTGCCTGCCGGTGGGTCTGAACAAGGCCGAGTTGGATCAGGTCGACCAGCGCTTGGTGACGGTGCGCCACAAGGTGCCGCGCGGCGAGAAGCTGTTCCAGGCCGGCGACCGCTTCGAGGCGATCTATGCAGTGTGGACCGGCTACTTCAAGACCTGTGTCTCGTCGAAGGACGGCCGCGAGCAGGTCACCGGTTTCCAGATGGGTGGTGAACTGATCGGCCTGGACGGCATCGGCACGCGCCGGCACGAGGTGGATGCCGTGGCGTTGGAAGACTCGCAGGTCTGCGTCATCCCCTACACCGAGTTCGAAGCCTTGTCGCACGAGATCAACTCGCTGCAACAGCAGTTTCACCGCATGATGAGCCGCGAGATCGTGCGCAACCACGGTGTGATGCTGCTGCTGGGCAGCATGCATGCCGAAGAGCGCCTGGCCGCCTTCCTGCTGAACCTGACGAAGCGGCTGCAGACGCGCGGTTTCTCGCCGTCGGCCATCGTGCTGCGCATGAGCCGCGAGGAGATCGGCAGCTACCTCGGGCTCAAGCTCGAGACGGTGAGCCGCACCTTCTCGCGCTTTCAGGCCAACGGCCTGCTGTTCGTGCGCCATCGCCAGATCCAGGTCACCGACCCGGTGGGCCTGCAGCACCTGCTGGACGGCGAGACGGTGTAGCGTGCGGCGCGCGCCAGCCGCTCGCAACGTCGCCCGGCTCTGGCGTCAGGCCGCAGGCTGCTTGCGGTTGGGGCAGGTTTCGCAGGACAGCTTCTTGCCATCCGCGCCCAGCACCGCGGGCCCGCCGCAAGAGCCCCGCAGGCAAGGCCGCTTGAACATCACGCCCACGGCCATGGCGGCCACGCTGATGCCGATGGCGCCCAGCGCCAGCAAAAACACCAGACCCAGCAGTTCGAGGTTCATGCGCCGTCTCCGCGTGCGGCTTCAGGCGGCCGCAAATCCGCCCAGCGCGGCAAAGGCCGGCGTGGCGGTTTCGCTGAAGCCACCACCGGGCTGACGCCGCACGAAGTAGGCCGCCAACCCGAGGCGCCTGGCGGTGTCGGGCCCACGCTGCGGGCCCAGCACGAACAAGGCGGTCGACCAGGCATCGGCCAACGTGCAGTCGGCCGCCACCACGCTGACCGAGGCCAGTGCATGCGCCACCGGGGCGGCGCTGGCCGGGTCGATCTCGTGCGAGAAGCGCCGTCCGTCGTGCATGAAGAAGTTGCGGTAGTCGCCCGAGGTGGCCAGCGCCTGGCCCGACAGCGGCACGATGTGCAGCGCGCGCTGGGGCATGGCATCGGGCCGCTCGATCGCCAGCTGCCAGGGCCGGCCCTGGGCATTCATGCCGCTGGTGCGGATCTCGCCGCCCACCTCGATCATGAAATCGGCGATGCCCAGCGCCTGCAGCGCCAGCGCCGCCTGATCCACGCCATACCCCTTGGCGATGCCCGACAGGTTGGCCCACACCGGCGATTGCCGGGTGACCGTGCCCGTCGCGCGGTCGAGCTGCAAGGCGCCGGCCCGTTGCGCCTGCCGCAGCGCGGCCAGGGTGTCCTCGCTCAGCGGGCGCCGCAGAGCCTCAGACGGGCCGAAGCCCCATTCATCGACGGTGCGGCCGATGGCCACGTCGAAGGCGCCGCCCGAGGCCACGCGCACCGCCTGCGCGGCCTCGAACACACGCCAGGTCGGCTCGGACAGCGCCAGCGCCTGGCCCAGTGGCTGGCGGTTCAGGCGCGACAGCTCGGACGACGGGTCGTAGTGCGACATGCGCTGCACCACGTCGCCCAGCGCGGCCGTCACCGCCTGCTGGGCCGCCGCCAGGGCGGTGTCGGTCAGGCGCGGGGTGGCGATCTTGACGGTGTAGCTCGAGCCCATCGTCAGGCCGCTGAAGGTGGCCGCGCTGCCGCCCGGCAGGCCCAGCAGCGTTTCGCGCCGGCCGCAGCCGGTGGCCAGCAGGGCAAAGGCGCCCAGCCCGGCGGCCAGCGCCGTGCGGCGGGTGAGGGGGTTCGCAGTGTTCATGGGGAGTGTCCTGGGGCTGTCACGCGGCGCTGGTACCCGCGTCGTCGTGCACGGCCCGGTTGAATTGGTCCTGGCCCAAGCGCACCACCTGGTAGACCAGGTCACGCATCGACACCAGGCCGTGCACCTGCGGCCCGTCGATGACCAGCAGGTGGCGGTGACGGCGCAGGTGCATCAGCGCCATTGCGGCCTCGACCGTGGTGCCGGGGGTCACGAAGCGCACGTCACGCGTCATCACCATCGAGATCGGCGTGGTCTTGACGTCGAGGCCGGCGCGCACCACGCGCATCATCAGGTCGCGCTCGGTGAAGATGCCGGCCACCAGCTGTTCTTCGCTCATCACCAGCACCGCGCCAATCTCGCGCTGGGCCATCAACTCGACCGCCTCGGCCACGCTGGCCGAGGCCGGCACCGAGTACATGTCGTCGGCGCCACGGTCTTGCACCACTTCCTGGATCAGCATTGCGCTCATGTCGGGGTTCCTTGGTGGTTCAGCCGAAGTCGTCCAGCAGGATGTTCTCGCGGTCGACGCCCAGCGACAGCAGCGTGTTGATCACCGCCTTGTTCATCACGCCGGGGCCGCACAGGTAGTACTCGATGTCTTCGGGCGCCGGATGCTGGGCCAGGTACTGGTCGTGCAGCACGTTGTGGATGAAGCCGGTGGCACCGGTCCACTGGTCTTCGGGCAGCGGCTCGGACAGCGCCAGGTGCCATTCGAAGTTCGGGTTGGCGGCGGCCAGTGCATCGAACTCGTCGACGTAGAAGGCTTCCTTCAGGCTGCGTGCGCCGTACCAGAACGTCATCTTGCGCGGGCTGTGCAGGCGCTTGAGCTGGTCGAAGATGTGCGATCGCATCGGCGCCATGCCGGCGCCGCCGCCGATGAAGCACATCTCCTTGCTGGTTTCGCGGGCGAAGAACTCGCCATACGGCCCCGAGACGGTCAGCTCGTCACCCGGCTTCAGGTTGAACACGTACGCGCTCATGATGCCCGGCGGGATCTGAAGCTTGTAGCCGGGCGGAAAGGCGATGCGGATGGTGAACAGCAGTTCGCCTTTTTCCAGCGGGTAGTTGGCCATCGAGTAGGCACGCGTTATCGGCTCGGTCAGCACCGACTTGAAGCGCCAGAGGTCGAACTTGTCCCAGTCCTCGCGGTAGGGCGGCTCGATGTCGAAGCTCTTGAAGTCGATGCTGTGCGGCGGGCATTCCAGCTGCATGTAGCCGCCGGCGCGGAACGGCACCTCGTCGCCCTCGGGCAGCGCCAGCTTCAGCTCCTTGATGAAGGTGGCCACGTTGCGGTTGCTGATCACCTTGCAACGCCACTTGCGCACGCTGAAGACCTCGGGCGCGATCTCGATGGACATGTCGCGCTTGACCTTCACCTGGCAGGCCAGGCGGCAGCCGCGCTGCGCCTCGCCGCGGTTGATGTAGCCGGTCTCGGTGGGCAGCAGCGCGCCGCCGCCGCTCTTGACGATGACCTCGCACACGCCGCAGGCACCCTTGCCGCCGCAGGCCGAGGGGATGAAGATCTTGTGCTCGGACAGGGTGCCCAGCAGGGTGTTGCCGGCCGCCACCTTCAGCGCCTTGGCGGGATCGTCGTTGATGGTGATGGTGACCTCGCCCGACGGCACCAGGCGACGGCGCGCGCCCAGCAGCAGGCCCACCAGGGCCAGCACCACCACGGTGAACATCACGACGCCGGAGACGATCTCGGTCATGGCGGCAGCCTCACAACTGGATGCCCGAGAACATCATGAAGGCGATCGACATCAGCCCGGCCGTCACGAAGGTGATGCCCAGCCCGCGCAGGCCACCCGGCACGTCGGAATAGTTCATCTTCTCGCGGATGGCGGCGATGGCCACGATGGCGATCAAGAAACCCAGGCCCGAGCCGAAGCCGAAGACCACACTCTCGGGGAAGGTGTAGTTGCGCTCCTGCATGAACAGCGAGCCGCCCATGATCACGCAGTTCACCGCGATCAGCGGCAGGAACACGCCCAGCGTGGTGTACAGCCCGGGCAGGAAACGGTCGACCGCCATCTCGACCACCTGCACCGCCGCGGCGATGGTGCCGATGAACAGGATGAAGGCCAGGAAGCTCAGGTCGACCTTGGCCAGCGACGGCGAGATCCAGCCCAGTGCGCCTTCGGACAGCAGGTGCACCAGGATCAGGTTGTTCAGCGGCACCGTCAGCACCTGCACGAACACCACCGCGGCGCCCAGGCCGATGGCGGTTTCCACCTTCTTGCTGCAGGCCAGGAAGGAACACATGCCCAGGAAGAAGGCCAGGGCCATGTTCTCCAGGAAGGCGGCCTTGAGGGCCAGGTTGAGGTAGTGCTCCATTGCGCTAGTCTTTCTCTTGAAGCTCGGGCTTCCAGGTGCGCAGCGCCCAGATGATCAGCGCGATCAGGAACAGGCCCGAAGGCGCCAGCAGCATCAGCCCGTTGGGCTCGTACCAGCCGCCGTTCTTGGTGAGGGTGATCACCTCGTGGCCGAACAGCGTGCCGGCACCGGTGAGCTCGCGCACGAAGCCCACCATCAGCAGGATCAGCATGTAGCCCAGGCCGTTGCCCAGGCCGTCGAGAAAGCTGATCCACGGCGGGTTCTGCATCGCAAAGCCCTCGGCGCGGCCCATCACGATGCAGTTGGTGATGATCAGGCCGACGAAGACCGACAGCTCCAGCGACAGCTCGTAGAAAAACGCCTTGAGCACCTGGTCGACCACGATCACCAGCGAGGCGATGATCGCCAGCTGCACGATGATGCGGATGCTGCCCGGCGTGTGGTTGCGCACCATGCTCACGGCCAGGTTGGCCAGCGCAGCCACCAGCGTGACGCCGATGCCCATCACCAGCGCCTTGTCCATGCGCGTGGTCACGGCCAGCGCCGAGCAGATGCCCAGCACCTGCACGGCGATCGGGTTGACGCTGATCACCGGGCTCAGCAGCGCGGCGCGTTCGGGCTTGCCGAACAGCGTGGTGCTCGTGCTCATGAGGTGGCTCCGGTCTTGTCGCGCTGCAGGGTCTTCAGGAAAGGGGCATAGCCTTGGCCCGACAACCAGAAGCGCACCACGCGGGTGATGCCCTTGCTGGTGATGGTGGCGCCCGACAGCCCGTCGACATGGTGCGGGTCTTGCGCCGGCGGCCCGGCCTGGCCCTTGATGACGGCCAGTTGCGGCACCCCGTTGGCGTCGTAGGCCTTGCGGCCCACCCACAGCGCCTGCCAGGTCGGGTTGGCGATCTCGCCGCCCAGGCCGGGGGTTTCCTTCTGCTCGTAGAAGGTGAGGCCGCGCACCGTGTTGCCGTCGCGGTCGAGCGACAGGAACCCGTAGACCGTGCCCCACATGCCCATGCCTTCGATCGGCAGCACCAGCTGCTCGACCTGGCCTTGCGGCGTGGCCACCTGGTAGACGGTGCCGTACTTGGGCAGGCGGGCCACCTGGGCGTCGTTGGGGGCGGCCGCGTGCGACAGCGCCGGGTCGTTGCGCGCCTTGCGCTGGTCGTAGCCCTTGGCGTCGAACTGGTCTTCGGGCACCAGCTGGCCGGTCTGCAGATCGACCACGCGCACGCGGATGCGTTGGTCGAAGATGGCCAGCACCTCGGCCGAGCTGGCCGACTCACCGGGCTTGAGCAGGCTGGCGGCCAGCAGCACGTTCTTCTGCTTGTAGAGCGCAGCGTTGATCTCCTGCCGCTCGCGCAGGCCCACGGCAGCCGTGGCCACCAGCAGCGCACAGACCACGCTGACCGCCGTGGCGAACAGCACCGTGTAGCGGGTTGAATCAAGTTTGGGCACGGCGACGGCCCCTTCTGCGCAGGTTGGCCTGCACCAGCAAGTAGTCGATGAACGGGGCCATCACGTTCATGAACAGGATGACCAGCATCGCCGACTCGGGGTAGGCCGGGTTGAGCACGCGGATCAGCACGATCAGCGCGCCGATCATCAGGCCGTAGATCCAGCGCCCGGTGTTGGAGAACGGCGAGGTGACCGGGTCGGTGGCCATGAACACCGTGGCAAAGGCCCAGCCACCGGCCGCCATGTGCCACCAGAACGGCACCGCGTAGTACGGGTTGGTGGCCGAGCCCACGCCGTTGAACAGCAGGGCCATGGCGATGGTGCCCAGCGTCACGCCGGCCATCGTGCGCCAGGAGCCGATGCCGGTGGCGATCAGCACCACCGCGCCGATCAGGCAGGCCAGTGCCGAGGTCTCGCCCATCGAGCCCGGCTCCAGGCCGATGAAGGCGTTCCACCACGACAGGTTCAGGCCGTCGAAGGGCGTGGTCATCTGCCGCATCTGCGCCAGCACCGTGGCGCCCGAGTAACCATCGAGCGCGGCCGTGGCGGGCAGGGCGGTCCACACCGCATCACCCGACATGCTGGCCGGGTAGGCAAAGAACAGGAAGGCCCGCGCCGCCAGCGCCGGGTTGATGAAGTTCATGCCGGTGCCGCCGAACACCTCCTTGCCCAGCACCACGCCGAAGCTGATGGCCAGCGCAGCCTGCCACAGCGGCGTGTCGGGCGGGCAGATCAGCGGGAACAGCAGGCCGGTGACGAAGAAGCCCTCGTTGACCTCGAGCTTGCGCACGATGGCGAAGCCCACCTCCCAGCCCAGGCCGACGATCATCGTCAGCGCGTACAGCGGCAGGAAGTACAGCGCGCCATGCACCACGTTGGCCAGCAGGCTGCCCGGCGCGTAGCCGGTGCCCAGCAGCGCGATGACGTCGTGGCGCCAGCCGGTGAGCTGCGCCGCCTTGGCCGGATTCAGCGCCAGGTTGGCCTGCAGCCCGGTGTTGAACATCGCCATCAGCACGCAGGGCAGACAGGCGATGACCACCAGGATCATCATGCGCTTGAGGTCGAGCGCGTCGCGCACATGGGCGCCGGTGGTGGTGACCTTGGCCGGCGCGTAGAAGAAGGTGTCGGCCGCCTCGTACAGCGGGTAGAAGCGGTCGAGCTTGCCGCCGGGATGGAAAGGCTTGCCGATCCGGTCGAGCAGTCGCCTCAGCATGCGCATCAGACGGCCTCTTTCTCGATGCGCGTCAGCGCGGCACGCAGCATCGGCCCGTACTCGGCCTTGCCGGGGCAGACGAAGGTGCACAGGGCCAGGTCTTCTTCATCGAGCTCCAGCGCACCCAGCACCTCGGCCCGTTCGTCGTTGTTCATCAGCAGCGCGCGCAGCAGAAAGGTGGCCATCAGGTCGAGCGGCATCACGCGCTCGAACGCGCCGATGGGCACCATCGCGCGCGCACCGCCATTGGTGGTGGTGGTCAGCGCCAGCCCGGGGGCCCGGCGCAAGGCGCCCAGCACCACCGGCCAGAGCGAGAACTTGTGGCTGCCCGGCGCGATCCAGCCGAAGAACTCGCGCTCGCCGGCCTCGGCCAGCACCGACAGCTGCTGGTGGTAGCGGCCGAGAAAGCCATGCACCTCGCCCTGCGCGGTGCGGCCGTCGAGCACCGAGCCCGAGACGATGCGCTGCACGCCGCTGGCGATCTGCCCGAGGGTGAGTTGGTCGGTGGCCGCGCCCAGACGGGTGCGCAGCAGGCGCGGCGTCGTGACGCTGGGCCCGGCCAGCGCGATGACACGCTGCACGTCGAGCCGGCCGGTGGCAAACAGCCGGCCGATGGCCAACACGTCCTGGTAGCCGATGTGCCAGACGGTGCGCGCCAGATCGACCGGGGCGAGCAGGTGGATGTGGGTGCCGGGATTGCCCGCCGGATGCGGGCCGTCGAAGGCTTCGAGCCTGACATTGGGCAGCGTCGGTGCGGTGATCTTGCTGCCGGGTGCCACGCAGACGAACACGCTGCCGGCCGTCAGCCTGGCCAGGCAGGCCACGCCGGTGTCGAAGTCGGCCTGGCGATCGGCCAGCACCACGTCGACCGAGGGCGCATGCGGCCGGGTGTCGATGGCGGTGATGAACAGTGCGTAGGGCATGCTGTCGGGTGCTGGCACGCGTGAGAACGGCCGGGTGCGCAGCGCCGTCCACAAGCCCGATTCGACCAGCAGGGCCCGCACCTGCTCGGCCGACCACTGGGCGGGCGCCAGACCTTGGTAGTGGGCAAACGGCACCTGGGCATCGTCGTTGTCGTTGGCATCGACGTCGATCACCAGCGCCTGGAAGACCCGCCGATCGCCCCGGTGCACGGCCGCCACGGTGCCGGCCGCCGGTGCGGTGTGGCGCACGCCAGGCCGCTGTTTGTCGTCGAACAGCAGTTGCCCGCGCTGCACCCGGTCGCCCGGCTGCACGTGCAACGTGGGTTTGAGGCCGGGGTAGTCGTCACCCAGCAGCGCCACCCGCGTGATGGCGGGGCCGGGTTCGATCACCTGTTGGGGCGCGCCCGCCAGGGGCAGGTTCAGGCCGCGCTTGAGTCGATGCAGGTTCATGGCGACGGTGTTCGCGCAACCTCAGATCTCTTCAGGGGCCATCTCGATGGCACCGCAAGGGCATTCGGCCCTGCAGATGCCGCAGCCTTTGCAGTAGTCGTAGTTGAACTGGAAACGTTTGCCGGCGCCCAGCTTGATGACGGCGTTGTCAGGACACACACCGTAGCAGTTGTCGCACTCGAAGCAGTTGCCGCAGCTCAGGCAGCGGCGCGCTTCGAACAAGGCGTTGTCGGCGCTCAGACCACCCTGCACCTCGTCGAAGCTGCTGGTGCGGCGGGCCAGGTCGAGTTGCGGGCGCACGGTCTTGGGGGCGTCGCTGTAGTACCAGGTGTTCAGCCGGTCGAAGCTGGCGATGGCGTGCTTGGGTGTGGCGGGCAACGGCGTGCCGCGCAGCCAGGCGTCGATGTGGCGCGCGGCCTTCTTGCCGTGGCCCACGGCCACCGTCACGTTGCGCTCGGCCGGCACCATGTCGCCGCCGGCAAACAAGCCCGGGTGGCCGGTCATCATCGTGGCCGGATTCACCTGCACCACGCCGTCCTTCAAGCCGAGCCCGGTGACGCCGTCGAGCAGCGACAGGTCGACGTCCTGGCCCAGGGCCAGCACCAGAGAGTCGGCCGCCAGCGTCTCGAACTCGCCGGTGGGCTGCGGGTTGCCCTTGGTGTCGAGCACCATCTTCTCGATCGTCAGCGCACCGCCGTCGCCCGATTGCTTGATGGTGGACAGCCACTTGACCATCACGCCCTCTTGCAGCGCCTCCTCGACCTCGAAATCATGCGCGGGCATCTTCTCGCGCGTGCGGCGGTAGACGATGACGGCCTCGGTGGCACCCAGGCGCTTGGCGGTGCGGGCCACGTCGATGGCGGTGTTGCCGCCGCCGTAGACCACCACGCGGCGGCCCAGCATCGGCGGCGACACCGCCCCCTCGGCGCCCGCCATCGAGCGCAGCACCGCCACCGCGTCGAGGATGCGCGACGAATCCTTGGCCGGGATGAAGGCTCGCTTGGCGATGTGCGCGCCCACGGCCAGGAAGGTGGCGTCGTAACCGCCGTCGACCATCGCCTGCGCGATGTCGTCGATCCGGGTGTTGAGCTGCACCGTGACACCCATGTCGACGATGCGCTGCATCTCGGCGTCCAGCACGTCGCGTGGCAGCCGGTACTTGGGGATGCCGAAGCGCATCATGCCGCCCATCGCCGGGCCGGCGTCGGCCACCGTCACGCCGTGTCCCAGGCGCCGCAGGTGGTAGGCCGCCGACATGCCCGACGGGCCGGCGCCGACGATCAGCACCTGCTTGCCGCTCTCCTGCGTGGGTGGGTCGAAGCGCCAGCCCTGCTTCAGCGCCTCGTCGCCGAGGAAGCGTTCGACCGAGTTGATGCCCACCGCCTCGTCGACCTGGGCGCGGTTGCACGTCGATTCGCACGAGTGGTAGCAGACCCGGCCCATGATGGCGGGGAAGGGGTTGTCGCGGGTGAGGTGGCGCCAGGCCGCCTCGTAGTGGCCGCCTTCGGCGTGGTACAGCCAGCCCTGGATGTCCTCGCCGGCGGGGCACTGCGCATTGCAGGGCGGCAGGCGGTCGACGTAGACCGGCCGCTCGGTGCGCCAGCTGCCGGTCTTGTTGGCCAGCGACGAGCCCGGATCGAGCGTGATCGCGAAGGGTTTTTGCATCGTCATGCCACCACCTCGTCATCGAGCAGCTTGAAGCGGCGGATGTTGCGGTCGGCGTCGGCCTGGATGCGCGCCAGCATCTCGGGGTGACCTTGGCCGCTGAACAGGTGCGCAAAGCGCTTCTGCGGCTTCAGGTACACCTCGACCGGCACGCGGTGGCGGATCTGGGTGACCCGGGTCACCTCGCCGTGCTCGGCCTCGAACACCGGGAAGATGCCGGTCTCACGCGCCAGCCGGGCCAGCTTGATGGTGTCGTGGCTGGCCGAACCCCAGCCCAGCGGGCAAGGCACCAGGATGTGCAGGTAGCGTGCGCCACGCAGGCTCATCGCGTGCTCTACCTTGGCCTCCAGATCATGCAGGTCGTCGACCGTGGCGGTGGCCACGTAGGGGATCTCGTGCGCCATCGCGATCAGCGGCAGGTTCTTGCCCTTGCCGAACTCGGCGCCGGGCTCGGCGCCGACGGCCATGGTGGTGGCCGTGCGCGCACCCGGCGGCGTGGCACTGCTGCGCTGCACGCCGGTGTTCATGTAGGCCTCATTGTCATAACAGATGTAGAGCACGTCGTCGTTGCGCTCGAACATGCCGCTCAAGCAGCCGAAACCGATGTCGGTGGTGCCGCCGTCGCCGCCCTGGGCGATCACGCGCACCTCGCTCTGCGTCTTGCCGGCCTTCAGTGCCTTGACCTTCATCGCGGCGGCGATGCCGGTGCCCACCGCCGCGGCATTGCCGAACAGCGAATGGATCCACGGCAGCTGCCACGAGGTTTCGGGGTAGGGCGTGGAGAACACCTCCAGGCAGCCGGTGGCGTTGGCAGCGATCAACTGGCCCTGGGTGGCACGCATCGCGGCATCGACCGCGTAGCGTGCGCCCAGCGCCTCGCCGCAACCCTGGCAGGCGCGGTGGCCCGAGTTCAGCGAATTGCTGCGCTCGGCCGAAGCCTGCACGCTGCGCTGTTCGGGCGCCAGCAGGCGGTTGCCGACGGTGAAGGTGCCGGTTTGGTAGAACTTGACGGGGGCATTCATCTCAGGACACCTTCGACGCCACCGGGCCCACGTCGCGCAGCAGGTTTTCGGCGATCGGGCCGCTGCGGCGCGTCTGCGCCTCGCGCTCAAGTTGCCGGTTGACGATGCGCCAGTCCAGGTCCATGAAGGTCAGCGGCTGCAGCTGGTCGGCCATCGCCTCGCGCAGCGTGCGCTGCAGCGAGGCCTTGGTGATGGCGCGCCCGCCCAGGCCGGCCACCACGGTGTAGCCGTGCAGTTGCAGCCCCGACAGCGCCAGCCGCACGTCGGTGGAGACCACGCCGCCCAGCCCGACGGAGAAGCTCTTCTCCAGCACCACCACCCGTTGCGCGCCCTGCAGCGCGGCGCGCACCGCCGCCAGCGGGAAGGGGCGGAACGACTGGATGCCCAGCACGCCGATCTTCGCGCCCAGTTCGCGCAGGTCGTCGATGGTGTCCTTGAGCGTGCCGATCACCGAGCCCAGCGCCACGACGATGGTCTCGGCGTCGTCGGTCTTGTAGCCACGCACCAGCCCGCCCGAGCGGCGGCCGAAGCGCGCCTCGAACTCATCGGCGATGCGCGGGATCACGTCCAGCGCCTGCAACTGCTTGGCATGGGCCAGGTAGCGCACCTCCATGAAGGCCTCGGGCCCGACCATCGCGCCGATCGACACCGGCTCGGCCGGGTCCAGCATCTGACGCGGCTCGTACGCGGGCAGGAAGGCGTCCACCTCGGCTTGTTCGGGGATGTCGACGCGCTCGTAGGCGTGGGTGAGGATGAAGCCGTCCATGCACACCATCACCGGCATCGACAGCTCCTCGGCCAGCTTGAAGGCCTGGATGTGCAGGTCCAGCGCTTCCTGGTTGCTCTCGGCAAACAGCTGGATCCAGCCGCAATCGCGCTGGCTCATGCTGTCGGAATGGTCGTTCCAGATGTTGATCGGCGCGCCGATGGCGCGGTTGGCCACCGTCATCACGATCGGCAGGCCCAGGCCCGAGGCGTTGTAGACCGCCTCGGCCATGAACAGCAGGCCCTGGCTGGCGGTGGCGGTGTAGGTGCGCGCCCCCGCGGCCGACGCGCCGATGGCCACGCTCATCGCGGCGAACTCGCTCTCGACGTTGATGAACTCGCAGGGCTGCAGCGCGCCGTTCTTCACCCGCTCGCCCAGGCCTTCGACGATGTGCGTCTGCGGCGAGATCGGGTAGGCGCAGATCACGTCGGGGCGGCACAGCGCCACGGCCTGTGCCACCGCCTGTGAGCCTTCAACCTGCTTGAGCATGGCTCAGCTCCTCGAGCTCACGTTGCACGAAGGCATAGGCCTCGGCCGCCGCGGCGATGTTGGCCTCGGCCACCTTGCCGCTGAACTTGTGATGGATGGCATGGGCCACTGCGTCCAGCGTGATCAGGCCCGACAGTGCGGCAAAACCGCCCAGCAGCACGGCATTGGGCAAGGGCCGGCCCAGGTGCTTGAGCGCGATCTCGGTGGCCGGCACGGTGGTCAGGCGCTCGCGGCGAAAGCGCTGCTCGATCTCGGCCAGGCCCAGGTCGTGAAAGCTGCGCTTGCTGTTGATCAGCACATAGCCGTCGGGCTGCAAGCCCTGAAACACGTCGACCTGGTGCAGCAGCGTGGGGTCTTGCACGATCAGCACGTCGGGCGCCAGGATGGGCTCGCGCAGGCGGATCTCGTGGTCGCTGATGCGGCAGAAAGCCACCACCGGCGCGCCGGTGCGCTCAGAGCCGAAGCTGGGAAAGGCCTGGGCATGCCGGCCTTGCTCGAAGGCGGCCATCGACAGCAGCTCGGTGGCGGTGACCACCCCTTGTCCGCCTCGGCCATGGATCCGAATCTGCAACACCGCCTGCCTCCTCGGCCCGTCGAGCCGTTGCGGCGATGCTAGAGAGCGGACCTCCGCAGATACTTGAGACAGATCAACCGATGGCCCGCGGCGGCCGGCGGCCAGGTGCGATCAGGGTTTGACCACTTCGCTGATCTCGACGCGCACGCCACGCGCGGTATTGGCCACGGGCGGCGACTGGCCGGTCAGATCGCCGGCGCTGGGCGTGGCCTGGCCCGACTTGCTGACCCGGGCGCTGATCACCACCTGCGGGAAGGCCGACAGGCGCGTGGCGGGCGACATGGCCTGGCTGTCGTCGAGCTTGAAGTCCACCGGCAGATCCTTGACCTGGTAGCGCAGGATGGCCAGCGGCATGCGCGGGCCTTCGGCCGCACGGGCGAAGACGAACACCGTGTCGGTGGGCGCCGCCAGCTTGGCGACGGCGGCCGACAGGCGAACGCTGCCTCGCAGCGATGCCGTGCCGTCGGCAGCCACGGCCGACGCAGCGGGTGGCGCCGCAGCACCAGGCCTCGCCGGCTGGGCCGATCCGATCGGCTGGCCCGGGGGCATGCCGCCCATGGCGCGCGCCTCGGCGATGCCGTCCTGCAGTTGTTGGGCGAAGCCGCTGCCGGGCGGTGCCACCTGGGCCAGCCGCTCCCAGTGGCGCACCGCGCCGGGGTAATCCAGGCGGTTGAAGGCGGCGGTGCCGGCCAGGGCCAGGGCCTTGGCGTTGTCGGGCTCCAGCGCCAGCGCCTGCGCGATCAACTGCGTCGGCCGGCCCTCCAGGCTGCGGTTGTTCTGCACCGCCAGTGTGTCGGCATAGTCGGCCAGCAGGCCGGCGTTGCCGGCCTGCAGCGCCACCGCCTTGTCGAAGGCGGGCAGGGCGTCGGCGTGGCGGCCCAACCGGGCGTAAGAGCGTGCCAGCATGGCCCAGCCTTCGGCGTTGTCGGGCTCGTCCTTCAGGCGCTGGGCCAGCTTCTCCACCATGGCTGCAAACTGGGTTTCGTCGACGGCATTCGGCGCGCCGGCTTGGCCTGCCCCGCCAGCCCCATCAGCGTCCGCAGCCCCGGACCCACCGGCCACCGGGGCGCCGGCGCTGGGTGTGCCCGGCGCGCCGGTGAATCCATAGCCGACGGCGGCCACCACCAGCACCGCCACCGACAGCAGGCCCACCAGCCCGGTGGACGGGCGTGGCGCCGGTGGTGCGACCGGGCTCGGCGCTGGTGCGTCGAGCACCTGGTCGAGCAGCTGGCGCTCGAGCGGCGCCTTGGCCGCCTCGTAGGCCTGGGCGCTGAGCGCGCCGCTGTCTCGCTGGGCCTTGAGTTGCTGCAGCTGCTGGCGCAGCCGGGAGATAGCGTCGTTCATCGAGCGGGGTCTTTGCGCAGGGCGGCTTCGTCGGGTGGAAGGTTGTCGGTGTCGTCGGCGTCGTCGGGCTCGAACTGGTCGGCACCCAGGCGGCTGCGCCGCCGCAGCACCAGCCACAGCGTGACCAGCCCGGCACCCAGCAGCAGCGGCGGGCCGAACCACAGCAGGGCGGTGGTGTTCTTCACCGGCGGGCGGTACAGCACAAAATCACCGTAGCGCGCGGTCATGTAGTCGACGATCTCGCGCTCGCTCTTGCCGGCGCGCAGCATCTCGCGCACCTGGTTGCGCAGGTCGACCGCCAGGCCGGCGTTGGAGTCGGCAATGGTCTGGTTCTGGCAGACCAGGCAGCGCAGTTCGGCGGCCACCGCCAGCGTGCGCTTCTCGAGCGCGGGGTCTTCGGCCACCTGTGGCGCGTCCTTGGCGCTGGCGCCCCAGGCCGCGCAGGCCAGCAGCGCGGCCATCAGCAGCTTAAGCATTCAGTTCCTTGAGCAGCGGCTCGATGCGCTCGTGCAGCACCTGCGGCGTGACCGGGCCGATGTGCTTGAAGCGCACCACGCCCTGTTTGTCGATGATGAAGGTCTCGGGCACGCCGTAGACGCCGAAGTCGATGCCCACCAGGCCCTTGGTGTCGGACAGCGAGGCGGTGTAGGGGTTGCCGAAGCGCGCCAGCCAGGCCAGCGCATCGGCGCGGGTGTCCTTGTAGTTCAGGCCATACAGCGGCACCGTGGCGCGGCGCGAGTAGTCCACCAGCAGCGGGTGCTCCTCGCGGCAGGCCACACACCACGAGGCCCAGACGTTGAGCATCCACACCCTGCCGGCCAGGTCTTTCAGCGCGATGGTCTGCGACGGATCGTCCAGCCGCGGCAGCGCGAAGTCAGGCGCCGGCTTGTTGATCAGCGGCGAGGGCACCTCGCGCGGGTTCAGGTTCAGCCCCACGCCCAGAAAGCCCAGCAGCACCACGAACAGCGCCAGCGGCGCGATGAACTGCCAGCGCTTCATGCCCTGGCTCCCACCGCGCCGGTGGCCACGCCTTGCTCGCGGCGGGCGGTGCGATAACGCCGGTCGGTGGCGGCCACCAGTCCACCCAGGCCCATCAGCACGCAGCCCCCCCAGATCCAGGCGACGAAGGGCTTGTAGTACACGCGCACCACCCAGGCCTGGCCCGCGTCGGGCTGGCCCAGCGAGACATACAGGTCACGCGTGATGCTGGTGTCGATGGCGGCTTCGGTCATGGGGTTCTGCTGCACGCGGTAGATGCGCTTCTCGGGCCGCATCTGCGCCACCTCGCGACCGTTGCGCGTGACCACCACCAGCCCTTGGGCCGCGGTGTAGTTGGGGCCCGGCACGTCACGCACGCCGCGGAAGGTGAAGGTGTAGCCGCCCACCTCGGTGGTGTCGCCCGCGTCCATCTTGACGTCGCGCTCGACCTCGAAGCTCTTGACCATCGTGACGCCGAAGATGAACACCGCCACGCCCAGGTGCGCCAGGGTCATGCCCACCTGGGCGCGCGGCCACTGGCGCAGCCGGTGCATCACCGACGTGCGCAAGCCGCCGGCCGGGCGCAGGTGCTCCCACAGCTCGGTAGCCACCGAGGCGACGATCCACCAGGCCATCAGCAGGCCCAGGCTGGCCAGCCAGGTGATGTCGCCCTGCAGCCATTCGGTCAGCAGCGTGGCCACCACCGCGGCACCGACCGCCCAGCGCAGGCGGCGGGCCAGGTCGGGCAGCGCGGCCTGCTTCCAGCGGGCCAGCGGGCCCACGCCCATCAGCACCACCAGCGGCACCATCAGCGGCACGAACACGGTGTCGAAGTAGGGCGGGCCGACGGAGATCTTGCCCAGGCCCAGCGCGTCGAGCAGCAGCGGGTACAGCGTGCCCAGCAGCACGGCGGCCATGGCCACCAGCAGCAGCACGTTGTTGGCCAGCAGGAAGGTCTCGCGCGAGACCAGCTCAAAGCGCGCGCCCAGGCCCACCTTGGGGGCGCGCCAGGCGTACAGCGCCAGCGAGGCGCCGATCACCACCGCCAGGAAGGCCAGGATGAACAGGCCGCGCCGCGGGTCGGTGGCAAAGGCATGCACCGACGACAGCACGCCCGAGCGCACGAGGAAGGTGCCCAGCAGCGACAGCGAGAAGGCCATGATCGCCAGCAGCACCGTCCACGACTTGAAGGCGCCGCGCTTCTCGGTCACCGCCAGCGAGTGGATCAGCGCCGTGCCCACCAGCCAGGGCATGAAGGACGCGTTTTCGACCGGATCCCAGAACCACCAGCCGCCCCAGCCCAGCTCGTAGTAGGCCCACCAGCTGCCCAGCGCGATGCCCAGCGTGAGGAAGATCCAGGCCGCGGTGGTCCAGGGTCGGGTCCAGCGCGCCCAGGTGGCGTCGAGGTTGCCGCCGATCAGCGCCGCCACCGCGAAGGCGAAGGCCACCGAGAAGCCGACATAGCCCATGTAGAGCATGGGCGGATGGAAGATCATGCCCGGGTCTTGCAGCAGCGGGTTCAGGTCGCGGCCGTCTTCGGGCACCGGAAACAGGCGGTCGAAGGGGTTGGAGGTGAGCAGCGTGAACAGCAGGAAGCCCACCGACAGCCAGCCCATCACCGACAGGATGCGCGCCAGCACCGGCAGCGGCAGGCGCTGGCTGAAGCGCGCCACGGCCAGCGTCCAGCCGCACAGCATCAGCAGCCACAACAGCATCGAGCCTTCATGCCCGCCCCACACCGCGGCGATGCGAAACGGCAGCGGCAAACCGCTGTTGGAGTTGGAGGCCACGTACAGCACCGAGAAATCGTGCTGCACGAAGGCCACCGTGAGGCAGGCGAACGACAGCACCACCAGCACGAACAGCACGGCCGACGCCGGCCGGGCCAGCGCCATCCAGTCGGCGCGGCCGC
>Ga0155495_1151_pt1 | contig 23541 bp, 26 predicted proteins | sample RifCSPhighO2_12_FD_107153 | JGI IMG/M metagenome (GOLD analysis project Ga0155495, IMG submission 107153) | Burkholderiales bacterium RIFCSPHIGHO2_12_FULL_69_20
CGCAATCCATTGGCCGAGGCAGGCTGCGGGCACACCGAGCCAGGTGTCGCCACACAGGTTCAAGACCGGGTTGCGCACGACGCAGGATCGGCCCGCCAAACGGATCATGCGGTGGCCCTTGGGGTGCGGGATGACGGCGTTGCCCTTGCTGCGGATACTGCGGGCCAACGCCTCAGGCCATCGCCGGCGGCTTCAATCCAGGGCCTTGCGATTGGCAGCCCCCACCAGGAACCCAGCATGACGCCACGTCCCTTCACCACACGCTTGTCCGTCGGACTGGCCGCGCTGTGCCTGTTGTCCAGCGCGCAGGCGGGCATCGCCGTGTCGGCGTACAGCATGCCCGACGGCGTCGATTTGTGGGGCGCCTACTTCGACAACGCCTACAACGGCACTCGCAGCGCGACGCGTTATCTCTCGGGTGGCACCGGCGACCTGACCGACGGCGTGCTGAGCGCCTCGGTGTCCGCCGGCTACGGCGCCTGGGCGCCCTACGTGATGTGGGACGAGCAATCGCCGACGATCACCTTCGACCTCGGCAGCACCCACACGGTGAACAGCGTGATGGCCTACTTCAAGTACTACCCGCAGGCCGCGGTGTACATGCCCGGGTCGCTCAGTCTGCGCTTCTCCAGCGATGGCGTGAACTACGGATCGACGCAGCTGCGCACCCTGAGCGTGTCCGAGCGTGTGCCCGGTGGCAACGACAGCAACGGCATCTTCGAACTGCTGACCAGCCCGGGCAACGGCCGATTCGTCGAGCTGACGCTCAACAACGGGCCTGAAAATCGCTGGCTGGCGCTGTCCGAAGTGGTGTTCGACGGCACACCGGGTGCTGCGAGCTCGGTACCCGAGCCTGGCAGCGCCGGCCTGCTGCTCGTCGCGCTGGCTGGCTTGGGCTGGGCGCAGCGTCGCCGCGCTTGAGCGTACTTTCGCGCGCACAGCCGCTTTCCCCGCGGCACGACCTTTGACCGCTGAACGCGCCTGGGCCGACAATCCTGCTCATGCCCGCATCCACCATCGACCTCGGTCCTTTGCGCAAGGCGCTCGGCTGGCTGGTCGAGGCGGTGATGCTGTGGCACGCCCAGCCCGTGGGATCGGTGCTCAAGCCGCACTTGCGCTCGGCGGTGATCCAGTCCTTCGAGTTCAGCTACGAGCTGTCGCTGCGCAGCCTGCGGCGGGTGCTGATCGAGCGCGCCGGCTCGGCCGACCGCATCATTGACCTGTCGTTCAACGAGTTGCTTCGCCTGGCCGCCGATGCGGGCCTGCTGGCCGATCCCGGTGCCTGGCGGATCTGGCGCGAATTGCGCAACGCCACCAGCCATGCCTATGACGAAGCCAAGGCCGAGCAAGTGGCGCTGGACGCCGAGCGCTTCTGCGGCGACGGGCAAGCGCTGTTGACCGCGCTGGAGGCGGCGCTGTGACGCTGCCCGTGGCGTCGACTCCGGCGGCCGCACCGGGCCGGGCGCTCAGCGCGCCGCAGGCAAGGCTGGTGCGGCAACTGCTCGACAGCGTGCTGCCCGGTGCGCGTGCGGCGATCTTCGGCTCGCGCGCCACCGGCCGCGCCCGACCGTTCTCCGACCTGGACTTGCTGTTGATCGAGCCACCCAGACTCACCTGGGCGCAGCGTGCCGACCTGCGCGATGCCTTCGAGGCCAGCACGCTGCCGTTCAGCGTCGATGTGGTTGAACTCGACGGTCTGGCCGAAGGCATGCACCAGCGTGTGCTTGCCGAGGCCTTGCGCTTGCCGTGAGGGGCGGCGCTGCGGGGCGATCGGCGCAGCGTCAGTCGCGCGTCACCCGCAGCACCTCTTCCAGCGAGGTGATGCCTTCGGCCACCAGGCGCTGGCCGTCGTCGCGCATCGGCACGAAGCCGGTGTGGCAGGCGGCGGCAAACAGTTCGCTCTCGGCGGCGCGGTTGTGGATCAGCGCACGCAGCGCGTCGTCGACCACCATCAGCTCGTACACGCCGGTGCGGCCCTTGTAGCCGGTGTGGCTGCACTCGGCGCAGCCCACCGGATGCCAGTGGCCTAACGCATCCTGCCGCTTGCAGTGCGGGCACAGCTTGCGCACCAGGCGCTGGGCCTGCGCGCCGAGCAGGCTGCTGCTCAGCAGGTAGGGCTCGATGCCCATGTCGATCAGCCGGGTGATGGCGCTGGGCGCGTCGTTGGTGTGCAGCGTGGCCAGCACCAGGTGGCCGGTCAGGCTGGCCTGGATGGCGATCTGCGCGGTCTCGAAATCGCGGATCTCGCCGATCATGATGACGTCGGGGTCCTGCCGCAGGATGGCGCGCAGCGCCTTGCCGAAGGTCAGGTCGATCTTGGCATTGACCTGGGTCTGGCCGATGCCCGGCAGCTCGTACTCGACCGGATCTTCCACCGTCAGGATGTTGGTGCCGGCGGTGTCGATGCGGCCCAGGCTGGCGTACAGCGTGGTGGTCTTGCCACTGCCGGTGGGGCCGGTCACCAGCACGATGCCGTGCGGCTGGTGCACCAGGCGGTCGAAGGCGGTGAGCACATCGCCGCTCATGCCCAGCGCCTCAAGCGTGAACTTCGATTCGGTCTTGTCCAGCAGCCGCAGCACCGCCCGCTCACCGTGCGCGCTGGGCAGCGTGCTGACGCGCACGTCGATGGCACGCCCGCCGATGCGCAGGCTGATGCGGCCGTCCTGAGGCAGCCGCTTCTCGGCGATGTCCAGCTCGGCCATGATCTTCAGCCGGCTGATCAGCGCCGCATGCAGCGCGCGGTTGGGCTGCACCACCTCGCGCAGCGTGCCGTCGACGCGGAAGCGCACGCTGCTCGATCGCTCATACGGCTCGATGTGGATGTCCGATGCGCCGTCTTTCGCGGCCTGCGTCAGCAGCGCATTGAGCATGCGGATGATGGGCGCGTCGTTGGCGGCTTCGAGCAGGTCTTCGACGGCCGGCAGGTCCTGCAGCAAGCGCGACAGGTCGACCGCGCTCTCGACCTCGCCCACCACCGCGGCGGCGCTGCTCTCGCCACCGGCATAGGCCACGGCGATGCGCTGGGCCAGCTCGGCGGCGGGGGCGCGCTCGATGCGGGCCACCGCATGCTGGCGCAGCACCTCGCCCAGCGCGGTGGGGCTGGCGGCCTCGGTGGCCCACAGCACACGTGTGTGGCCGTCGTCCTCCAGCAGCAGCGTGTGGGCCTTGGCAAAACCGTAGGGCAGGGGGTGGCGGGTGGCCATCGGGGGCTCGTCGGGCTCAGGGCGCCTTGGGGGCAGGGGTCGGCTGCGCGCTCGGCGGTGTGCTCGGCGGTGTGCTCGGCATCACCGCCGGCACGCTGCCGGGCAGGGCCGGCAGCACCGGCCCTTGATTGATCGACATCACCGAGCTGGGCGCCGGCTGGCTGGCCTGCTGCTGCGCGCGGATGGCCTCGTAGCGGTCCATCGTCAGCGAGGTGGCGGTCTGGGCGTCGCGGATCACCACCGGCCGCAGGAACACCAGCATCACCGATTTGCGCCGTTCGCGGCTGCTGCTCTTGAACAGGTTGCCCATCATCGGCACGTCGCCCAGCAGCGGCACCTTGTTCTCGCCGTCGGTGTATTCGTCCTTCATCTGGCCGCCCAGCACCATGATCTGGCCGTCGTCGGCCACCACGGTGGTCTCCAGCGAGTTCTTGTTGGTGGTGGGGCCGTTGGTGGCGGTGGCGGTGTTGGACACCACGCTGGAGTTCTCCTGGTACACGGTCATGCGCACCACGCCACCCTCGCCGATCTGCGGCTTGATCTTCAGCGTCAGGCCCACGTCCTTGCGCTCCACCGTCTGGAACGGGTTGACGGTGGCGCTGCTGCTGCCGGTGTTGGTGAAGCTGCCGGTGACGAAGGGCACGTTCTGGCCGACGACGATCTTGGCCTCCTCGTTGTCCAGCGCCACCAGGTTGGGCGTCGACAGGATGTTGGTGCCGCTCACCGTTTCGAGGAAGCGCGCCAGCGCGCCCAGCGTGTAGACGCCGTTCACCTTCTGCAGCAAGCCCAGGTTGAGGCCCGCGCCGGGCAGTGTGAGCGAGGTGCCGCTGGCCGAGGTGGACAGGTTCAGGATGTTGTTGCCGCCGCTGCCGAAGTTGGTGCCGGTGGCCAGGCCGTAGCGGTCGCCGCTGCGCCCGATCAGCCCCTGCCACTGGAAGCCCAGCTCGGCGGCCTTGCTGGCGTCCATCTCGACGATCATCGATTCGACGAACACCAGCGCGCGCCGGCCGTCGAGCTGGTCGATCACGCCGCGGATCTGGCGGTACAGCGGTTCGGCGGCGGTGATCACCAGCGAGTTGGTGGACGGGTCGGCCTGGATGAAGCCGCCGGTGGACGGCTGTGCCGAGGCCGACAGCGGCGTGGTGGCCACCGTGCTGCCGGCGCCGCCGGCCGTGCCTTGCGTCGGCAGCGTGCTGGTGCCGGTGTTGGCGCTGAAGCTGCCCCCGCCGCCACCCCCGCCGCCAAAGGCCGCCCGCAACACCGCGGCCAGCTTGGTGGCGTCGGCGTTCTTCAGGTAGACCACGTGGATCATGCCGGCCGGCCCGCCCAGGCCGGGCCGGTCCAGCCGCTCGATCAGCGCGCGCACGCTGGCCAGACGCGCCGGGTTGGCGGCGCGCACGATCAGCGCGTTGCTGCGGGCATCGGCCAGCACCGACACCCCGGCGGCGGCGCCGGGCATGCCCGGCACGCCCTGGGTGGGGCCGCCCTCGCCCAGCTTCTGCACCAGCGCGGCCATGTCGGAGGCGATGCCGTGCTGCAGCGGGATCACCTCCACCTCGGTGGCGGCGGGCTGGTCGAGCGCGGCGATGATCTTGCCGATGCGCGTCAGGTTGTCGGCGTAGTCGGTGATGATCAGCGTCGAGTTGCCCGGATTGGCGTTGATGGTGTTGTTGGGGCTGATCAGCGGGCGCAGCACCGCCACCAGGTTGTTCGGGTTCTCGTGGCTCAGGCGGAAGATCTGTGTCAGCACCTGGTCGCCGCGCTGCCCCGACGGCCCCACGTTCACCGTACCGGCCTGCAGCTTGGCATCGGCCTCGGGCACCACCTTCAGCAGCCCGGCGTTGTCGACCACGGTGAAGCCCAGGCCGCGCAACGCGGCCAGGTACTGCAGGTAGGCCTCGCGCACCGGCATCGGCTGCTCGCTGTAGACGGTGATCACGCCCTTGACGCGCGGGTCGACCAGGATCTGCCGGTCGGTCATCGCTGCCATCGCGCGGCTCACCGCCTCGATGTCGGCGTTGACGAAGTTCAGCGTCACCGGCGTGCCGGCCTTCAGCCCGCCGCTGCTGCGGCGTGGCAGTGCCGGGGCGGCAACGGCGTTGTCCTGCGCCAGCAGCGGCGGGCTCGGCAGCATCAGCAGGGCCAGCGCCAGCGGCAGCAGCCGGTGCGGCAGGGCGCGGGGCGATCGTGGGGTCATGGGGGTCATCCGATCGAAATGACGGACAGCGCACCCTGGCGCCGACCGATGATGTTGAGCAGGTTCGACAGCGCGCTCTCCTGGCCGTCGGCAGCACGGGCCTCGCCGACAAAGCGCAGCCGCGCGCCGGTCCACTGGCCGCTGCCGCTCAGGCGCAGGGCGCCGTCCGTCGTGCTCAGCTGCAAGGTGGTGGCCTCGCCGGCACGGCCGGCGCCCTGCACCTGCAGGCGGTAGCTGCCCAGCGCGGGCAGGGTGGACAGGCGCGAGGACACGTCCTGCAGCGCCAGCGTCAGTGCGCCGTCCAGCCGCAGCCGGCCGGCCACCGATTGCAGCTGCAGCCCCGGGCTGGACAGCCGCAGCTGGCCACCGAGCTGCAGCGTGTTCCACGGTGTGCCCAGCCCGGCCAGCCAGGCCGCCGGCCAGTGGCCGATGACCGGCGTTGCCGGCCCCGCCGCGCCCACCGCGCCCGGTACGGCGGGCGCCGTACCCGTTGCGCCGTCGCCCAGCGTCACGGTGTAGCGGCCCCAGCCCGGTTGCCACTGCAGGCGCAGATCACCCGGCAGGCAGCAGGCCTGCCGGGCGGTGAGTTGCAGGCCGCGCCAGTTCGGCCGCAGTTGCCAGTGCAGCCGCCCGGGCAGGGCCGCGGCATCGCGGCTGTCGGCGCCGCCGGTGAGCACCAGCACCGCACTGCCGTTCCACAGGCTGCCCCGCGCTTCGGCCAGCAGCAGGCGGGCATCGCTGGCGCGGTGCAGGCCATCCGCCAGCCACTGCGCCGGCGCCTGCAGCACGGCGCCGATGACCACGCCCAGCACCGCCCCCCAGAGGCCCCAACGCCGACCGGCGCGTTGGGCGCGGCGCCAGCGGCCGGCATCGGCGCCGGGGGTGCCGGCGGCGCGCTGGCGGCGTGCCGAGGCGCGGCCCAGGCTCACTGGCCGGCCCCCAGCGCCAGCGTGAGGCTGCCGTCGTACAGGCCCGGGCTGGTCTGGCTCAGGTTGGCCTCGACCACGCGGGCGCGGGCGCCGGCACGCACTTCGGCCAGCCAGCCGGCGAGCTGGTCGCCGCTGAGGCCCTTGAGCGTGAGCAGCGCACGCTCGCCCTGCAGGCTGAGCTTGGCGCTGTCGCCCAGGCGTGTGGTGGCAGCGGTCAGTGCCTGCTGCGCCTGCGCCAACGGCACCGGTGCCACGGCGCGCAGGCGGCTGGCCTCGGCGGCCCAGGCCTGCATCTGGCGCGCCTGCGTCTCGCCGGCCTCGATCAACACCGGGGCGCTGCGCAGCGTGCGCCAGGCCGGCGCCAGGGCGATCGCCCAGAACAGGAAGGCCCCCAGCACGGCCGCGCCCACGGTCACCAGCCGGCGCTCGCGGCCGGCCAGCGTGGTCCACCAGGCCTGCAGGCCACGCAGCGCGCCGCGGGCGGCGTTGCCCCCGGCGTTTGGGCCGGTGTCGGTGGTGGTGGCATTCATCGGTGCATTCATGGCGAGGCGCTCGGGCCGGCGCGGCGGATCACCAGGCGGCCATCGGTCTGGTCGAGGGCCCAGCCGGACGCGCCCAGGCGCTGGCGCAGGCTGTCGATCTGCGGCGCTGGCCAGCCGGCGGCGGGCAGGCTCAGGCGGCCGGTCTCGAAACGCAGCTGCGCAGCGCTGGGCTGGCCGTCGGGCCAGGCCGCGGCGGCAGCGGCCAGCAGGCGCTCGAAATCCTCGTCGCCCGGCACACCGGCGGCCACGCGCAGCGCGGCGGTCTCGCGCTGCATCTGCACCGGGGCGTCCAGCACGGCGCGCACCTGCGGGTGGGCGCTGCGCAGCAGCGCGTTCATCGCACTGCGCTGCTCGGTCAGCGTGCGCTGCTGCTGCCAGGCCATCGCATTGAGCCCCAGCACCATCACCGCCAACAGCGCCGCTGCGCCCCAGCGCGCGGCCGACCAGGCGGGGCTGAGCAGCTGGCGCGCCAGCCTGCCCACTGCCAGGCTGCCGCGGTGGCGCGGTGCCAGGTCGAACTGCAGCAGGTTCCAGGGCGAGCGCACGGCGGCCAGCGCCATCTCGGCATCGCTGCGCACGGCCACCGGCGCGCCCAGCCAGCGCTCGGCCGCGGCCGCGGCGGACGGGGTGGCCGACCAGACCGTGCCGCGCGCCGACCAGGCCGGCTGCAGGGCGCGCGCCAGGCTGCCGGCGGTCGGCAGGCACAGGGCGCCATCGGCATCGGCCAGCGCCAGCAGCAGGGCGTCGGGGTCGGCACCTTCGGTGGCGCTGCTGAAGTGGCCCGCCGGCGCCACCGGGGCTGCCTTGGCCGCACCGGCTTCGGCCAGCTGCGGCGCCCAGGCCGGCACCAGCCGGTCGACCACCAGGCCGGCGGCGGCCAGCGGCGCCAGCTGCGTGCGCAGCCAGGGCTTGTGCATGGTGGCCACCCACACCGGCGCGCCGGGCACCACGCGCGGGGCCAGCGCCAGGTGCACGTCGTCGTCGTCGGCCAGCAGTTGTTCTTCGAGCATCCCGCCCAGCGCGGCACGCAGCCGGTTGGCCGGCGCGCGTGGCGCCACCGGCCGGTGCCAGGCGATGGCCTGGGCCGGCGCCACGGCCACCACGCTGTCGGCCTTGGGGCACATCGCCGGGGCACTGCTGCCGCGGCGCGCCACGCTCAGGCCATCGGGGCTGAGCAGCCAGTCCAGCGGCGCGGGCTCGGCCGTCGGGGGCGCGTCGGCACGCGGCGGCGCGGGCAGCAGGATCACGAGCAGCGACATGGGCGAAGGGGCGTGCAGCAGTGGATCTGAGGGTGGATGGTGCGGCCGGGCTGGGCGTGCCGCTTGCGGCCACACCCAGCCGGCGCATTGTCGAGCAGGCAGGCCGCAGCATTGTGAAGCAGCCCGTACCGGGCAATCCGCAGAACAGGCCTCATCGACCGGCCGGACTCAGGCTGGCCTGCACCTGGCGCTGGATGGCCACCACCTGCAGGCCGCTGCGGCGCTGCACCAGGCTTTGCAGCTCCAGCACGCGCTGCGCCAGACGCAGCCGGCCGCGCACCTCGAAGTAGGCCGAGCGCACGTCGACCACGCCCTCGGTCAGCTTGATGCCGGGCCCCAGCACCTCGGTGGCATCGGCCAGGTTGCGCAGCGGGCGGCGTGCACGCGCCTGCACCAGGCGGTCGGCGCTGCCCAGATCGAGCCCGGGCACCACCGCGGCCATCACCTCGCGCGAGGCGGTGTTCAGGTTGATCGGCGTGGGCGCCGGCAGCAGCACGGCCACGCTGGACAGGCGCTCGATGCTGGCGGCGTCCAGCCCCAGCCAGGTGAGATCGGCCATCTGCTGCGGCGCCAGCGGCGCGTCGGTGCTGTCGCTGCGGGCGGACGCCAGCAACCCGCTGGCCAGCAGGTCGGCGGTGTCGGGCCCCAGGCCCACGCTGCTGCACAGCCGCTGCAGCGCGGCCAGCTGGGCCGGCGCCACCTGGTTCTCGGCCACCAGGTTGCGCAGGTTGTAGCGTGATTGCGCATCGCTGATGGCGCCGGCCAGGAAGGCCTCGGGCCCAGCCTCGGCATCGGCGTTGTTGTCGCGGTCCACCGCCAGGAAGCTCGACAGCCGCGCCTCGGCCAGCGGCGTGGCCCAGGGCTCGTTGAGGCTGGTGACCTTGCCCGAGCGGGCGTCCTCGCGCAGGATGAGCCGGGCCCAGTCGAGCGCGCCGACCAGCAGCCAGGCGGTCTGCGCGCGGCTGCGCTCGGCCGATTCAACCTGCACCGCGCGCCACTGCTGCCACACCATGCCGGCGGCCAGCGTGGCCACCACGCTGAGCAGCACCATCGCCACCAGCAGCGCGGCGCCGCGTGCGGGCCGGGCGCTGACGCCGAGGCGGTGGCGTTGGCCGGGGCGTTGGCGTTGAGGGCAGCGCTTCATGGCGAGGGCGGCAGCATCACGTCGCGCAGCAAGCGGCCTTCGGGCAGCTCGATCTGCAGGCGCACACCGGCCGGCAGCCGGGTGCGGCGCGGCGCCAAGGTGATTGCCACCACCGGCGCGCTGGCGCCGCCGGCCGGGCCGCTGGCGCCACTGGCAGCGGACGCGGCGGGCGCGGCCGCCACGGCCGGCGCCTCGTCGACCAGATCGCCGCTGGACTGGGCATTGCTCCAGCCCTGGCCGCGCCAGAAGTACAGCTGCCATTCGCGCACGCCATCGAGCAGCTGCAGCTGCCCGGCCTCGGTGCCCTGCAATTGCTGGCTGGACAGCCAGGCCTGCTGCAGCTCGGCCGCACGCTGCACCACCGGGCCGGGCCAGCGCCGCCACACGCCGCCCTGCACCGACCAGACCACCACCTGCACGCCGCCCTCGCTGCGGCGCACCAGCCGCAGCGAGGCGCCGTCGAAGGCCAGGCCGGGCACCTGCGGGCTGTCGTAGACGGCACCCAGGTCCTGCTCCCACTGGGCCACCACGGTCGACAGCCGCAGCGCACGCTCGCTGGCCGCCTGGCCGATGTCGCGCGAACGCGCCATGCTGTCCACGCCCTGCCAGCCCATCACCGCGATCACCGCCATGATGACCAGCGCCACCAGCACTTCCACCAAGGTAAAGCCTCGGCGCATGATCAATACCGCCCCAAGACGGTTGAGAGCGTCGCCAGCGCGTGGCCGTCCGCATCGAGCACCACCGCATCGACGCGGCGGAAGTTGGGATTGGGCGTGGTCTGGGTGCGCAGCTGGCCGCGGTAGTCGCGCCCCAGCTGGCTGCAGGCGAAGTCGGCGTCGCCGGTGCCCGGAAACTGCTGGCCCAGGCGCAGCGCGATCAGCGCGTTGTCGGCACACCAGTGCGCGGCGGTGACGTCGGTCAGGCGCTGCGCGTTGTCGGTCAGCGCGCCCGCGGCCTTGAGCCCTGCGCCCAGCGCAACGGCGGTGATGGCCAGCGCCACCAGCACCTCGACCAACGTGAATCCTTCGGCCTCGCGGCGCGGACGACTGAGGCTCATGGCGCGGCCGCCGGCGTGTCCACCACCGCAAACGGCGACAGGCCATCGGTGGCCAGCGTCCGATGTTGCGGGCCCAGGCTCAATACGATGCGCTGGGCGCCGATCAGCGGCTCTGGCCCCAGGCGCAGCGCGCGGGCGCCTTCGATGCGGGCCTGCACCTCGCGGTCCAGCCAGCGGCCGGCGGACGCGTTGCCGTCCTGCAGCGCGCCCGGGGGCAGGCCGATGAAGCGGAAATCGACGTCGTCCCCATCAGCTTGCCGCGCATCGGCGCTGGCCAGCTCGAAGCGCACCGCCAGCCCGCTGGCGCGGGCCTCGGCGCGGCCGGCTTCGAGCAGGGCGGACAGGCGCAGCGCTTCACGCTCGAGCCGATCTTCGCCGCCATCGCGCAGCGCCAGGCTGGCCATGCCCGACACCATGGCGATCAGCATCAGCACCAGCAGCAGTTCGACCAGCGTGAAGCCGGCCGTGGCACGAGCGGGCTGGATGATCGGTCTACTGCCAGGAGCCGATGTCGGCGTCCTTGCCGTCACCGCCGGCCTGGCCGTCGGCACCGAGGCTGAACACATCGATCTCGCCCTTCACGCCCGGGAAGATGTACTGGTAGGGCTTGCCCCAGGGATCGGCCGGCAGCTTGTCGAGGTAGCTGCGCCAGTTGGGTGGCACGGCGCCGGCGGTGGGCTTCTTGATCAGCGCCTCCAGCCCCTGCTCGGCGCTGGGGTAGCGCTGGTTGTCCAGCTTGTAGAGCTTGAGTGCCTGCACCAGGTTGTTGATGTCGGCCCTGGCCGCGGTGGCGCGGGCATCGTCGGTGCGGTCGAGCACGTTGGGCACGATCAGCGCGGCGAGCACGCCGATGATGACCAGCACCACCATCAGCTCGATCAGCGTGAAACCGCGGCGCAACCGCGCCAGGCGCTGCGACGGGTGCCGTAAGACGGTGACAAGGCTCATGGGGCGGCGGCTTTTTGCGGGCTGGTGGACGAAACCGCTGAATCATAATCGCCGCATGACTGCTCGCCTGATGTCGCTGCTGATCTGGGCCGCCGTGCTGGCCACGGCGGCGTACTGGGGGCTGCGGCTCTTCACCCGCGCCACGCCGGTGCCCGGGAACGCCGTCGTGGCCATGGCCGCGGCGCCGTCCGGCGCCAGCCTGGCGCGGTTGCTGGGCACGCCGCCGCTGCAGCCGGTGGCCGAGGCCGCGCCGGTGGTGGTCGACAGCCGTTTCCGGCTGCTGGGTGTGGTGGCGCCACGCGCCGGCCAGGCCAGCGGGCTGGCCTTGATCTCGGTGGACGGCAAACCGGCGCGCGCCGTGGCCGTCGGCCGCGAGATCGAGCCGGGCCTGCGTGTGCTGACCGTGGGCCACCGCCAGGTGGAACTGGGCGCGATGCGCGGCACGCCCGGCATCACGCTGGCGCTGCCGCCGGTGGCCGAGGCCTCGCGTGGCCGGCCGGGCGAGTCGGCCATGAGCGCACTGCCCGGCTTGCCGCAGGCCGGCCAGTCCGGGGTGATGCTGCGCCTGCCGCCGCCACCGGGCGCCTTGCCGGGGCCGGTGCCGATACCGGGGCAGATGGCGCAGCCGGGTCTGGTGATGCAGCCCGATGATGGTGCGTTGCCCGACACACCCACCGACGGCAACGGCCTGCCCACCCGCTGAACTGGCGCGCCGGCCCGCGTGGGCCGGCTCAATCGCCGGCGGTCAGCACCACCCGCAGTTCATCGCCCACGGTCTGCAGCGCCAGCACGCCGTCGGTCACCAGGCGGTCCACGATCTCGACCGACTGCGCCAGCGCACGCGGTGCATCGTTTTCGCACTGCAGCGACTTCAGGAAGATCGGCGTGCGTGCCATCCAGTCAATCAGCGCCTGGCGCGGTCGCGCGCGGTGCTCCAGCATGTGATAGACCACCAGCGCCCGCGCCGCATGCACCCGGTGCTTGATCGGTGCGGCGGCAAAGGCGCGCAGGCGCTGGCGCGACGCAGCCAGCGCTGACGCCACCTCGGTGAAGGCCTGGCCATGGCCGGGCAGCACCAGGCGGGGTTGCAGGCGCTCGATGCGGGCGAGCGCGTCGTGGGCGGCGTCGAAGCCGGGGTCGCCCGACAGCTCGGGGAAGATGATCGCCAGCCGGTTCTCCCACAGCGCGTCGCCGCTGATCAGCGTGGCGGTCTGGGGCTCGAACAGCAGCACGGCGTCGGGGTCGTGGCCGGGCGCGGCATGCACCTGCCAGGGCCGCCCGCCCAGCATCAGCGTGTCGCCATCGTCGATGAAGCCCTGCGGCGTGAACGGCTCGCAGCGCTGGCCGGTCTCGCGGTAGCTGAGCCGGTCTTCGTCCCAGGGCTGCAGCTTGCTGCGCGAGGCCGCCGGCACGCTGATGCGCAGCCCCGGCCAGCGCCGTGCCAGTGCGGCATTGCCGCCGCAGTGGTCGCTGTGCAGGTGGGTGTTGACCACCTCGGCCAGCGGCACGCTGCCCAGTGCCTGCTCGATCAGCGCCAGGGTCTGCGGCGCATGGCTGACGTAGCCGGTGTCGACCACGCTGGCGCCTTGCGGGGCGCCGGTGAATACGATGTTGTTGGCCGACAACCAGCCACGCACCAGCCACTGGGCGTTCAGTGTTTGCAGCGTGGTGGCGATATCAGGTCGGATGGCGGGCGCGGTGGTAGGGGTCATGGGCGGCTGTCGGTCTGGCCGGCGATTCAAGCACAGCCCGCCGGTGACGGCCGGATCAGGGCAGCTGGGCCAGCGCCTCGGGCCGCTCGGCGGCGGGCAGGGCGGCTGCGGGCACTGCGCCGGGCGCGAACAACGCCGCCGCCAAGGCCCGCTCGCGCTGGCCCACGCAGGCCAGGAAGTCGCCCGCACCCTTCATCGCGCCAAAGGCGTCGAAGCCGGCTTCCAGGAACTTCTGCAGATCACCCAGGCCCGCGGCATGGGCCGGCTTGCGCATCAGCTTGAGGGTGGAGCGCATCAGCCGGTTGCGGGTGTAGCGGTCGAGCGCAGCGCCGATCGCCAGCGTCAGCGCGATCTGCTGCTCGCGCGCCGGCTCGCGGCCAGCGCCCTGCCAGGCGCGCACGTAGCCGGACGCATCGGGCGGCAGGCCGGGCAGGTGGCGCGCGGCGGCATCGTCCAGCGCCTCGGACAGCGCATGCAGCTGGCCCAGCATCTCGACCGTGCCGATCAGCTCTTCCGGAAACAGCCGCACCAGCCCTGGCACGATGCGGCCGAACTGGGCATCGCGCGCGGCAAATTCCTGCGGGCCATACAACTCGTCGAGGAAGAAGCGCGCCGCGCCGCGGTAGCGCGGGCTGTCCAGCAGATCGGCATAGGTGCGCTGGAAGCGGGCGGCCTGGTAGGACTTGAGCGCGCGCACACGCTGGCCCAGCGCCGGATCGGCCTCGCGCAAGGCGCGCAGGCGGGCCACGGTGCCCAGGTGCTCGATGATCCGGTCAGCATGCGGATGGCTCATGCCAGCAGCGTAACCGCGCCGGCAGCCGCTGGTGCGGCGCCGGGTAGGCGGGCGCGTCTAGTGCGAGCGGGCCAGCTGCGATGCGCGCCGCCGGCGTCAGCGCCGCTCGGGCTCGCGGATGCCCCAGCGCTTCATGCGGCGGTAGACCGTCATGCGTGCCACGCCCAGCTGATGGGCGACGGCGCTGATGTTCCAGCGGGCCGCGCGCAGGTACTGCAGCAGCAGCCGCGCCTCGGGCGGCAAGCCGGCGCTGTCTGGCGCCTGGCCATCGGCCGGCACGGCCTGGGCGGCCGCGCTCAGCAGCGCATCGGGCAGGTCGGCCACGCCGATCACGCCGCCGTCGCCGACCATGGCGCTGGCGTAGTCGATCACGTTCTTCAGCTCGCGCAGGTTGCCGGGCCACAGGTGCGCACGCAGCCAGGGCTCGGCGTCGGGGCCCAGTTGCACCCGGCGCCCGGCTTCGCGCAGCAGCTTGTGCACCAGCCAGGGCAGGTCGCGCCGCTGGCGCAGTGGCGGCAGCACCAGGTGGGCCCCGGCCAGGCGGTAGTACAGGTCGTCGCGAAAGCGCCCCGCGCGCACCACGGCGGGCAGATCGGCATGGGTGGCGGCGATCACGCGCACATCCACCTTCAGCGCGCGGGTGGCGCCGATGGGCAGCACTTCGCGCTCGGCCAGCACGCGCAGCAGCCGCGCCTGCAGCGCCAGCGGCATGTCGCCGATCTCGTCGAGGAACAACGTGCCGCCGTCGGCCTCCTGGATCAGGCCGGTCTTGCCTTTGAGCAGCGCACCGCTGAAGCTGCCGGGCAGGTGGCCGAACAACTCGCTCTCGATCAGTGTTTCGGGGATGGCCGCGCAGTTCACCGCCACGAAGGGTTTGCCGCGGCGCTGGCCGGCCTCGTGCAGCGCCTTGGCAAAGTACTCCTTGCCGCTGCCGGTCTCGCCGGTGAGCAGCACGCTCACCGGCGTGTCGACCAGGCGCGCGGCGCGCTGGATCTGCCGGTCGAGCAGCGGGTCGCCGCCCGACAGCCGCGCCAGCGCCGGCGGCACGGCCGGATCGGCGGCGGCCTGGGCGCTGGCCTGGTGCCAGCGGCTGGGCGGCGGCACGGCATGCAGGAACAGCACACGGCCGCTGCGCGCCAGGGTGACGGCACGCCGGTCGCCCGGCATGGCGCGCAGAAAGCGGCCCAGGTCGGCGAGCCGGGCATTGAACAGCTGCTCGAACGGCAGGCCCAGCACGGTGCTGCCGTGTTCGCCCTCCAGCATCAGCTGGGCGGCACGGTTGTGGCCGACGATGCGTCCGGCATCGTCCAGCGCCACCAGGTGGTCAGGGCTGATCTCCACGAACTCGGGGCTGGGGTGCAGCTTGAGCACCCAGTCGCTGCGAAAGCAGCACAGGAAGTTGGCGTTCTCCACCCGCTGCGCGTACACCTTGACCAGCTGCAGGGCCAGGTGCTGGCCGCTCTTGGCCTGCGGCGAGGTGAGGGCGCTGATGTCGAGGATGGCGTTCAGCCGGCCCAGCGGGTCGTACAGCGGTGCAGCGGTGCAGGTCAGCGGGATGTGGGTGGCGTCGAAGTGGTCGCCCTGGTGCACCGTCAGCGCCTGGCCGGTGGCGATGGCGGTGCCCACGCCGCAGGTGCCGGCATGGTGTTCGCTCCAGTCGCTGCCCAGGTACAGCCCGGCGCGGCGCAGGGTGGTGTCGAGTTGCAGGTCGCCGATGAAGTCGACGGTGATGCCGCGGGCGTCGGTCAGCAGCACGCAGTAGCCCATGCCGGCCACCTGCTGGTACATCGCCTCCAGGCCATGTCGCGCGATGCGCAGGAACTCCTCGATCCGCTCCTGGTGCTCACGCACACGCTGGTTCGGCAGGATCACCGCCTCTTGCAGGCGCGCCGGGTCGAGGCCGTGCTGGTGCACGCAGCGCGACCAGCTGTCGAGGATGAGCGGGTCGGGCGTGGTGATGCCGGCGGGCGCCGGGTGGTTGCCGGCCAGCCGCATCACGGCCTGCACGTGGTCACGCTGTCGCCGGTCCATTGCGGTCTCCTTCGCGCTGGTCGTGCGGGGCCGCTGTCGCAGCACTCGAAGCGACTCAATGTACACCTGCGGCCCGGCCGCGCACGGCCGGCAGTTCAGGTCGCCAGCTTGCGGCCCAGGCGTTCCTCGACCTTGGCGGTCTTGCTTTTCAGCCGCCCGGCCGGGCCGGCGCGGTAGTCCACCTTCAGGTTCAGGCCGATGCGGCTGCAGTCGGGCTGCAGCGCCTTGAAGCAGGCGCCGACCACGCCCATCACGGCGTCCCAGTCGCCCTCGAGGATGGTGCCCATCGGTGTGAGCTGGTAGGGCACGCCCGAGCGGTCGATGATGTCGAGGATGCGGGCGACGTACTCGCTCACGCTCTCGCCCTTGCCACCGGGGGCCATCGCAAATTCAAGCAGCACCATGTTCGATCTCCTGGGTGTGATGAACCCGCGGCGGGACGACGCGGGCAAGTTGTTCGGCCAGCGCGGTGAGCACGCGGGCCTCGGTGTCGGCTGGGGCGGCTGGCGGTGCGCCGGCTGGGTGGATGCAGGCCGCCACGCTGGTCAGCGCCTCGGCCCGGTAGCGGGTCGCCGTGCCCAGCGCCTGCTCGAAGGCGTTGGCGCGTGCGGTCAGGGCTGCCGGATCGGCGCTGACCACGATGACCGCATGCGCCAGCACCATCGGCACGCCCGCCACGCGGCGCCAGGCTTGCGCCGTGCCCACCAGCTTGCGCCCCCGCACCGCCAGGTTGAAGCGGCCGTCGCAAAACGAGCTGACCACCGGCTGCGGCGACGCGGCCACACCCAGCCGGGCCAGCGTCGCGGCCAGCGCTGAACACAGGCCGCGGTAGAGGGCGTCGGTGTCGGTGGGCACGGCCGCCGGTGCCGGCCAGGCCAGGCTCAGGTTCCACACGCCGGGGCCCTGCGGCACCAGGCCACCGCCCGAGGCCCGCACCTGCACTTCGCCGTGCCGGCGATCGGCCGCCGCGGCGGCCCAGCCGGGCAGCCAGGTGTAGCGGCGGGGCACGACGATGCCCGAGGGCGCCGTCCACAGATGGGCGCTGGCCTGGCCGAGCGCGGCGCTGGCGGCCAGCCAGTCGGCCTCGTGCGCCACGCCGTCGGCCAGCGGCTGGCGGTGCATGGTGACGAAGCCGAAGGTCGGCAGCGCCGCCTCAGCTTTCAGCGAGGTGGCCACGCAGCAAGGCGTTGAAGTCGGAGGCCTTCTCCATCATCACCATGTGGCCGGCGCCCGGCAGCACGGCCACCCGGGCGCCGGGCGGGGCGTTGGCGGCGTGGCTGGCGGGGATGATGCGGTCGGACGCGCCCCACACCACGGCCACCGGCAGGCCCAGGCCCTCGAGCGCCAGCGCGGGTTGCGCGGCCTGGCGGCCGCCCGTGAACAAGGTGCGCGACAGCGCGCCCAGCAACTCGGGCACGCCGTCGAGCCGCTTGTACTTCAGCAGCTCGTCGACCAGCTGGCGCGTCACCAGCGCGGGGTTGTCGAACAATTGCTCGACCACGGGCTTGAGATCGCGCCGCGAGGTGGCCGTGACAAAGCCGTCGATGTAGCCGCTGTTGATCTCGCTGCCCAGCCCGGCGCTGCCGACCAAGGCCAGCGAGGCCACCCGCGCGGGCTGTGCCAGCGCCAGTTGCGCGGCGATGGCGCCGCCCATCGAGTGGCCCACCACATGCACGCGCGGCACGTCGATGGCATCGAGGAAGCGGGCCACGAAGCTGGCCAGATCGGTCAGCGTGGTGCCGGGCAGGCGCGGGTCGGACTGGCCGTGGCCGGGCAGGTCGAGTGCGATCACCGGGGCCACCTCGGCGATGGCGTCCAGGTTGAACAGCCAGTTGCCCAGGTCGCCGCCGAAGCCGTGGATGAACAGCACCGGCACGCCGGTGTCAGGCCCGCGCCGGGCGTGGCGCACCTTGAGGCCGTCCACCGTGGTCCAGATGTAGAGCGGCGCCGCGTCGTCGCCGTCGGCTGCGGCCGGCACTTCATAAGCGGCGATGTAAGCGTCCAGATCGGCGTCGCTGACCTCGGGCTCGGCCATCACCCCCAGCAGCGCCTTCACCGGCAGCGTCTCGCCGGCCTGGGCCACGCGGCGGCGCAGCAGCCCCGGGTCGGGCGCCTCCACGGCGTTGGAGATCTTGTCGGTCTCCACGTCGAGGATGGGCTGGCCCACCGAGATGCGCGCGCCCTCGTCGACCAGCCAGTCGGCGACCGTGCCTTCGCGCATCTCCAGCCCCCACTTGGGCATGACGATGGGGGTGATGCCGTGCTCAGCCATCACTGCCGGCCCCCGGCCAGGCTGCGCCTGACGGCCGCCACGATCTGCGCGGCACTGGGGATGTACAGGTCCTCCAGCACCGGCGAGAACGGCACCGGCGTGTGCGGCGCGCTCACCATCTCGATCGGCCCCTTCAGCGCGCCGAAGGCTTGCTGCACCACCTGGGCCGAGATGTCGCAGGCGATGTTGCAGCGCGGGTGGGCCTCGTCGACGCAGACCAGGTGGCCGGTCTTCTCGACGCTCTCGAGCACGGTGTCCAGGTCCAGCGGGCTGAGCGTGCGCAGGTCGATCACCTCCAGTTCCACGCCGTCCTTGGCCAGCGCGGCGGCCGCGTCCAGCGCGCGGTGCACCATCAACCCGTAGGTGACCACGGTGGCGTGCTTACCCTCGCGCACCACGTTGGCCTCGCCGAAGGGGATGGCGTAACTGGCCTCGGGCACCTCGCCCTCGAAGCCGTAGAGGTTCTTGTGCTCCAGGAAGATCACCGGATCGTTGTCGCGGATGCTCTGGATCAGCAGGCCCTTGGTGTCGTAGGGCGTGCTGGGGCACACCACCTTCAGCCCCGGGATGTGGGTGAACAGCGGCGTCAGCATCTGGCTGTGCTGGGCTGCAGCGCGGAAGCCCGCGCCGCACATCGCGCGGATGACCACCGGTGTTTCGGCCTTGCCGCCGAACATGTACCTGAACTTGGCGGCCTGGTTGTAGATCTGGTCGAAGCACACGCCCATGAAGTCGACGAACATCAGTTCGGCGATCGGGCGCATGCCGCAGGCAGCGGCGCCGACGGCCGCACCCACGTACGCCGATTCGGACAGCGGTGTGTCCAGCAGCCGGTCGCCGTGCTTGGCGTACAGGCCCTTGGTGACGCCGAGCACACCGCCCCAGGCGTCGCGCTCGCCGTCACCGCCGGCGCCGCCGACGATGTCCTCGCCCATCATGATCACCGAGGGGTCGCGCGCCATCTCCTGGTCGATCGCCTCGTTGATGGCCTGTTTCATGCTGATCTTGCGTGCCATGGTGTGGTCTCCTCGGGGCTCAGTAATTCACGTAGACATCGGTCAGCAGGTCGGCCTGCGTGGGCTGCGGCGCGGCCTTGGCCTCGACCACCGCGCGCTCGATCAGGCCCAGCACCTCGTGGTCGATGGCCTGCAGCTCGGCCGCGCTGAGCACGCCGGCCGCGGTGACGGCGGCGGCAAACTTCTTCAGGCAGTCGTGGTGGCTGCGGATGTCGTCGAGTTCGCCGGGCGCGCGGTAGGTCTGCGCGTCGCCCTCGAAGTGGCCGTGGAAGCGCACCATCTTGCATTCCAGCATCGCCGGGCCGCCGCCTTTGCGCGCGCGGGCGATGATCTCGCCGGCCGCCTCGTGCACCGCGAAGAAGTCGGTGCCGTCCACCGTCACGCCGGGCAGGCCGAAGCCGGCGGCGCGGTCGACGTAGCTGTCCACTGCCGTGCCGTAGTCGCGGCTGGTGCTCTCGGCGTAGCCGTTGTTCTCGACAACGAAGATCGCCGGCAGGTTCCACACCGCGGCCAGGTTCAGGCTTTCGAGGAAGGTGCCCTGGTTGCTGGCGCCGTCGCCCACGAAGCTGATCGCCACGTCGCTGGGCTGGCCGGCCTGGGCGCGGAACTTGGCCGCCAGCGCCGCGCCGCATACCAGCGGTGCGCCGGCACCCAGGATGCCGTTGGCGCCCATCATGCCCTTGCCCAGATCGGCGATGTGCATCGAGCCGCCCTTGCCCTCGCAGCTGCCGCCTTTCTTGCCGTAGATCTCTTTCATCATCGCCAGCGGGTCCACCCCCTTGGCGATGCAGTGGCCGTGGCCGCGGTGGGTGCTGGCGATGCGGTCGCCGGAACCGAGGTGCATCATGATCCCGGCGGCCGCGGCCTCTTCGCCGGCGTACAGGTGCACGAAGCCGGGGATGTCACCGCGGCCGAAATCGATGTGCAGCCGCTCCTCAAACTCGCGGATCGTGCGCATCGTGCGGTAGGCCTGCAGCAGCTGGTCGCGCGACTGCGGGAAGGGGTTGTCTGCCATCGTGGGTCTCCTGGTGGTGTCAGCGGGGGGGAACAGGGGCCTGCGCCGCGGCGCCCGGGGACGGGCTGCGCAGCAGGCCATCGCGCGCGGCCGCTGCCATGCAGCGCGCCACGTCGATGGTGAAGAACGCGTCTTCGCGCAGCGTCACGGTGACGCGGTCGCCGGTCTCGAAGGCCAGCTCGCGCTCGCCGTCCAGCGCCACGGTGCCGGCGCGCTGCAGCACGGTCACCGGCTCGTCGGCGGCCAGGCGCTGCCAGTTGGCCACCGGCACCGGCAGCACCAGGCCCGGCGCAATGGGCGCATGCAGCGTCAGCAGCGTGTGCAGCGGGTCGGCGGCCAGTTGCACGGCCAGGCCGCCACGCTCGCGCCGGCCCACCGGCTGCAGCAGCCCGCCGATCGACGACAGGCCGATGGCCTCGGGCTCGGCAAAGGCCAGGTAGGCGGCGGCCAGCGAGCCGGTCTTCCACAGTGCGCGCGCACCCACGCTGCGGTCGTGCGTGATCACGACGTCGACGATGGCGATGTCGCGCCGCACCGCGCCGCCGTCGCGGGGGTGGATCAGCACCTCCAGCAGCTTGTTGGGCGCCAGCGCCTCGCCCGCGCCGATGCGGCCGGCGGCAAACAGGCCGGCTGCCAGCCCGGTGATGGTGGGCTCGCGCATCTCCGGAAAGGCGTTGTTGGTGCCGGTGGACAGCCCGGCGATCGGCAGCGCCGCGCCGTTGGACCGTGGCTCGCGCACCAGCTCCCTGACCACCGCGCGGTGCGTGCCGTCGCCGCCCAGCACCACGATTGCCGCCGCACCGGCGGCTTGCAGGCGGCGCGTGGCGGTGAAGCTGTCTTCCACGCTGGAGCTGGGCTCGAAACCCAGCCATTCGACAGCGGGCAGGCTGTCGTCGCCGCGTCGCAGGTGGCGCTCCAGCAGCGCGCGGATGCCGCCGCGATCGGGCATCAGCAGCGCCCGCGCCACGCCGGCCGCACGCGCGGCCTGCAGCACGCGCAACACGATGTTGACGCGGTCGGTGATCTGCAGATTGCCGGCGTTGGCGACGATGCGGCGGATGTCGCGCGCCGACACCGGATTGGCAATGACGCCGAGCAGCGGGTGTGACGATGAGCCTGTCATGCCCTGTGAGGGGCAAGGGCCGTGCCAGTGCGTCGCTGATGCGCACTCGTCCCCGGGGCGGCGTGGGCCGCGCTGCGGGTTGCCCCGCGGGCCGGCGGCTGTCACCCTGCGACAGGTGTCACACCCGCATGTCACGTTGTTCTTGCGCCGCCGGCGCACCAGGCTTTGGTGCGAGACTGCCCCGATGCTGGCCCGCTTGCAACAGCTGATGGTCGCCACCTCGGTGGTCTTGGCGCTGCTCTGGCTGGCCTGGTGCCACGAGGCCGGGCTGGGGCCGTTTGCGATGACCGCCGGTGTGGCGCTGGCCCTGCTGCCGCAGGCGCCGGTGCTGGGGCTGGAGTTCGTGCTGCTGGCCGCCTTCGGCCGCGATGCGGCAGCGCCGCGCGCCGGCGCCACTGCGCTGGTGCGGGCCTGGTTCGGCGAGGTGCTGGCCTCGTGGCGGGTGTTCAACTGGCAACAGCCGTTCTTCGCCGGGCGCCTGCCCGATGCGCCGGTCCCGCCGGGCCCGCCGGAGCGCAGCGGCGTGCTGCTGGTGCATGGTTATTTCTGCAACCGCGGGGTCTGGCTGCCGTGGTTGCGGCGGCTGCGGCACCACGGCGTGCCTTATCGGGCGCTGACGCTGGAGCCCGCTTTCGGCCGCATCGATGACTGGGTACCGGCGATCGAGGCTGCGGTGGCCGCACTGACCCGCCAGACCGGCCGGCCGCCGCTGGTGGTGGCGCACAGCATGGGCGGCCTGGCGGTGCGCGCCTGGCTGGCCGCGCAGCCCGATGCGGCAGCGGCCGATGCCCGCGTGCTGCGGGTGCTGACGATTGCCTCGCCGCACCGTGGCACCTGGATGGCCCGCTTCGGCCACTCGCTCAATGCGCGGCAGATGCGGCCGGGCCACCGCTGGCTGGCCCAGCTGGCCGCCGGTGAATCAGCCGCGCGCCATGCGCGCTTCACCTGCTTCTTCGGCCATGCCGACAACATCGTGTTCCCGGCCACCACCGCCACGCTGGCCGGTGCCGACAACCACCACCTGCCGGCGGTGGCGCATGTGGCGATGGTGCAGCACCCGGCGGTGTGGGACGAGGCCTGCCGCTGGCTGCAGATCGACGTGGCGCGGCCGGACGCGCGTCAGTGATCCACGTCGTGCAGCAGGTGCAGCGTGGGCGTGGTGCCCATGTTCAGCAGATCGGCGATCGCGTCGATGTCGTCGGGCAGGGCGGGGTTGTCCCAGCCGCGGCTGCTGTGGCGGGCCACGCGCATCGCCAACTGCACGTTGCGCACCTGGGCCAGGTGGCTGGCATGGTCGTCGGCGATCTGCACCAGCAGCGCCGGCAGGCACCAGGCCTTCATCAACGCCTGCTGCAGATCGGCCAGCGTCACGTTGAGCAGCGTGCGCTGGGCTTCGGACGAGCGCAGGCCGGGTTGGGTGCGCTGCCAGCGCGCAATGGCCAGCGCCAGCGCCGGGGCGTGGGCCCACAGCAGCAGTTCGGCAAAGTCGTGCAGCAGCGCGGCCTCGTGGATCAGCGTGGCATCGTGGTCATGCCGGTGCACCGCAAAGGCCAGCGCAAAGCGTGCCGCGCGGTGGGCGCGGCGCAGCACCTGGCGCAGGCCCAGCAGCGCCTCGCTCTGCACGGCCAGCGCCTGTTCGACGGTGGGTTGCGGGCCGAAGTCGCGGAAGAAGGGGGTGATGCCCAGCATCACCAGCGCCTCGGTGGCGGTCTCGGCGTCGGCTTGGTCGCGCCCGCGCCGCAGTGCCGCCACGTGGCGCAGCAGCTTCAGCGTCATCAACGGATCGGCGGCCATGGTCTCGGCCAGCAGGTGGGCGTCGACCGCGTCCTCGTTGCTGCGCAGGTCTTCCAGCGCGTCGGCAGTGGCCGCCAGCACCGGGATCTCGCGCCGGTCGAAGGCGGCGACCCAGCCGTCCACGTCGCGCAGCGGCATGGTGATGAACGAGGCCCCGGTGGATGCGGGGCCGTCGGCATTGCTGTGTTCGGCCGGGGCCATGGCTTACCTCATGCGACAGGACGTGTCTGCAGTTTCGGCAAGCCAGGCGCCGGCTTGAGGGCGATCACGACGCCATGCGGGGTCAAAGCCGCGTGACACCGGGCAGATAGCCCACCAGTTCACCGTCGAGGTAGAGCGCGCCTTCGGGCGCGCCGGCTTCGGCGTAGAACTCCAGCTCGACCGCACGCCGTGCGCTGCTGCCGCGCCGGCGCACGGCCAGTTGCCGGGCCAGGCGGGCCAGCGTGCGGCTGGCCTGGCGCAAGGTGGCGGCGGCCAACTGCCGCACGGGGCTGCCGCTGGGC
>Ga0155495_1051_pt1 | contig 23433 bp, 17 predicted proteins | sample RifCSPhighO2_12_FD_107153 | JGI IMG/M metagenome (GOLD analysis project Ga0155495, IMG submission 107153) | Burkholderiales bacterium RIFCSPHIGHO2_12_FULL_69_20
GTTGAGCACCACTTCGGCCGCTTTCTGCAGGTTCAGCCTGCCGCCGGTCTGCACCAGGCCGCGCTGGCGGGCGATCAATTCCAGCAACTCGTCGGCAGGCAGCGCGGCCAGTGCCGCGGCATCGGGCCGCTTGTAGCGGCTGGCGATGTGGGCGGCATAGGCGGGCTGCAGCGTTTCCAGCAGGGCCAGCGCCACCTCCTGCTCGTCGTAGGCGTTGCGGCCGATCGCGCCGCTGGCGGCCAGGTGGTAGCCGCTGCGCTCCACGGTGATGCGCGGCCACAGCATGCCCGGGGTGTCGAACAGCGTCACGTCGCTGGCCAGCACGATCACCTGTTCGGTCTTGGTGATGCCGGCCTCGTCGCCGGTCTTGGCGGCCTTGCGCTTGACCAGGGTGTTGATCAGCGTGCTCTTGCCGACGTTGGGGATGCCGCAGATCAGCACCCGCAGCGGCTTGACCATGCCACCGCGCAGCGGCGCCAGTGCCCGGCAGGCCTGGATCAACCGCGCCGCGGGCGCCGCCTCGCTGGCGTCCAGGCCGATCGCCCGGGTGGCGGGCAGGGCGTTGTAATGCGCCAGCCACAGCGTGGTGCGCGCCGGGTCGGCCAGGTCCTGCTTGTTCAGCAGCTTGAGCGCGGGTTTGCCGGCGGTCAGCGAGGCCAGCAGCGGGTTGGCGCTGGAGCCCGGCAGCCGGGCATCGAGCAGCTCGATCACCACATCGATGCCCGACTTCAGCCGGTCGATCATCGCCAGCCGTGTGGTGTGCATGTGGCCGGGAAACCATTGAATGGCCATCGGGGGCGCCTGTCGTTTCGGGGGTTGCTGAGGCCCGATTGTCCGGGACGCCGGCGCGGCGCGCCTGCGGCGCTGGCGCATTCACGGCCAAGGGAGGAACATCGGCCCCAACAGGAGACCGCCCATGACCCCCGACGACACACCGCAAGACACCACACCGCAAGACGGCGAACTCGGCAAGCTGATCGACGAGCAACTCGAACTGGCCGCCGCCCGGCTGCCGGCATTGACCCCCACCGTGGTGCATCCCTCGCCGGTGGACCACGAAGAGCGCCCGGCGCCGCATCCGAACCTTGAGGACGTGCTGCTCGGCAACGCGCAGCCGTCGCCCGAGATGCTGGAAGAACTGGCCGCGCTGGAAGCCGCGCCCGCATTGAGCGAGGAAGAGCTGGCGCGCCAGGCGCTGGCCGATGGCGGCGCCGACGGCGACGCCGCCACGCCGGAGTAGCTCAGCTCGTCAGCACGGCGCTACCGCCCGGGCTGCTGCTCGAAAGGCGGTGGTTCAGGCTTTGGCGCCCGACGGCTGCGAATGCGGTGCCTGCAGCAAGGACGGCCATCCACGCCGCAGTCACTGCAAGATGAGCCGATTGAAGTACACCGCGATCATTCTCAGGTCATAGAACATCGCGCCCATGTGTGCCACGCTCGCGCTGGAGTCGAGCTGCATGGACTCGAATATCTCCTTGATGAGTTGCACGCGTGCACGCTCGTCATTGGCGTTGATCGTGTTCATGCGCGAAATCAGTCGGGTCATCACGGGCTCGATGTCGACACCGATCGCGGACGGCAGCGGCTGGCCGATCTGCACGAGCCGTGTCTTCGGGGCGCCCGTATCCCGACGTTGCCGCACCGCTGCACTGATCTTGTCGTGGGTGATGGCCAGTCGATCCTCGACCGATGCAATCTCTCCAAGGCGTGCCAGCAAGGTCTGCATGCAGCCTTCGATGTCGGCCTGAAGCGGATCGGCGACCGCCGCCTTCGCTTCGCCCTTCAATTGCAGGCGCAGCCAGACATCCATGGTGACCTGGCACTGTGAGTACTGGTTGATCATGACGGACATCAGATCTTCCAGCTGCTTGCCCTGCGACAAGTACGTGTCCAGCAGCGCGCCGTCGGCGGCGGCAAAGGACACCAGCACCTCCAGACTGCGCGCGCCTTCACTCAGCAGATTGAAGGTCGGCCACGACACACGAGGGGCCTCCTTGTTCACCGCCGTCCACTGACTGCCGCTGATGTACTTGATCGGGATGCCCCAGGCCAACGCGCCGCCTTCGTTCAGGCTGGCCACCAGCACGGCGACGGCCTTTCCGCCCAGCATCACCGGCCCACCACTCATGCCGGTGTAGATGGTGATGTCCAACGGCAGCAGGTCCAGCCGCTGAGCATCGGCTCGGAAGATCATGCGACCCTGGGTATCGCGCATCTGGTCGCTGGGCACCAGCCGATCGGAGGTGACACGTCCGACGAATGTCTGCTGGGCGATGCCGCGCGGGCTGCCGATGGTTCGCAACTCGTCGGTCACGGTCGGCGACTGGCCACTGAAGGGAATGAAGGCCGTAGGACCTTGAAGCCCCGGCACGTGCAGCAGTGCCAGGTCGGCATCCGGTTGAATGTGGGTGACCATCACCTTCTCGTGCGCCCGCCCTGCGGCATCGATGACGCGAATGCGCTGCGCACCGGCCACCACGTGGTAGGCCGTGATGATCTGGCCGCGCTCGTTCCAGAAGAAGCCCGTGCCGAACCGGCCCTTGTTGCCCTCAGCGGTGACGACAATCTGCAGCACCGCATCTGATGCCGTGGCCGAAGAGGCGGACGTGGCGACCGCCAGCACCAGGCCAAGCAGCAACTGTGTCAGCAGGCGCCGCATGTGTTCACCGGCGACTGCGGTTCAGTTCCAGCAGCTTGTCGTAGGCCTCGTCGACCGACAGGGCACCGCTGCGTTTCTGCTGATCGATCATATCGGCCGCATCCATGGAAAACTCACGCAGATAGCTGCTGCCGGACGCCGTTGCGGCGGCACGCGCCTCGGCCGGCGTCAACAGCTTGTGCGCCGATACCCATGCGCCCGAATAAACCCCGATCAAGCATCCCAACGACAGTCCGGCGATGGCCGTGCAGGCGCGGCGCAGCGCAGCGCTGTCCACCTGCCCGGCGAAGGCGATGGCCGACCCGCCGGCAAAGGCAAAGAACAGCGGCAGCAGCGAGGCCACGACACTGGTCGCCGTGAAGGCAGCAAAGGTGCCCACCACCATGCCCAGCAAGTAGAAAGCCACGAGCACTTGCATGGTCATCGCGTTGCAGTAGATCGAAGGGACACGCTACGCCAGTGTGCCGATGCCATGTTGATCATCCGCAACTCCACCTTGCGCTCAGCTCGCCACCACCGCCTGCGCCGCCGCCAGCCGGGCGATCGGCACGCGGAACGGGGAGCAGCTGACGTAGTCGAGCCCGGCGCGGTGGAAGAAGGCCACCGAGGCCGGATCGCCGCCGTGCTCGCCGCACACGCCGCATTCGATGCCGGGGCGCGCGGCGCGGCCCTTCTGCACCGCCATCTCCACCAGCTGGCCCACGCCCTTCTGGTCGATGCTGCGGAAGGGGTCGTGCTCGTAGATGCCCTGGGCCAGGTAGTCGGGCAGGAACTTGCCGGCGTCATCGCGCGAAAAGCCCATCGTCATCTGCGTCAGGTCATTGGTGCCGAACGAGAAGAACTCGGCCTGGCTGGCGATGCTGTCGGCCACCAGTGCGCCGCGCGGCGTCTCGATCATCGTGCCCAGTTCGTAGTGCAGGGTCTCGCCGCGCTCGGCAAACACCGCGTCGGCGGTGCGGCGGATCACCTGGGCCTGGGCATTGAACTCACGCACCGTGCCCACCAGCGGCACCATGATCTCGGCCTTCACGGCTATGCCGCGCGCGCGCATGTTCAGCGCCGCCTCGAACACCGCGCGCGCCTGCATCTCGGTGATCTCGGGGTGGCTGATGCCCAGCCGGCAGCCGCGGTGGCCCATCATCGGGTTGAACTCGTGCAGCTCGTCCACCCGCATGCGGATCTTGCCCGCGGAGACCTTCATCTGCCGCGCCATCACCGCCTGGCCGGCCTCGTCGTGCGGCACGAACTCGTGCAGCGGCGGGTCGAGCAGGCGGATGGTCACCGGCAGGCCGCTCATCTCGCGGAACAGGCCTTCGAAGTCGCTGCGCTGCATCGGCAACAGCTTGGCCAGTGCCCGGCGGCGGCCGGCCTCGTCGTCGGCCAGGATCATCTCGCGCATCGTATTGATGCGTTCACCCTCGAAGAACATGTGCTCGGTGCGGCACAGGCCGATGCCGGTGGCGCCGAAGTGGCGCGCCATCTTGGCCTCTTCGGGCGTGTCGGCGTTGGCGCGCACTTCCAGCCGCTTGTAGCGGTCGGCCAGCGCCATCAGCGCGCCGAAGTCGCCGCTCAGCTCGGCCTCCTTGGTGGTGATGCGGCCGGCAAACACCTCGCCGGTCGAGCCGTTCAGCGACAGCCAGTCGCCTTCGGCCCAGACCTTGTCGCCGATGCTCATGGTGCGCGCCTTCAGGTCCACATGCACCGCGCCGGCGCCTGATACGCAGCACTTGCCCATGCCGCGCGCCACCACCGCGGCGTGCGAGGTCATGCCGCCGCGCGCGGTGAGGATGCCTTGCGCCACGCTCATGCCACGCAGGTCTTCGGGCGAGGTTTCCTGGCGCACCAGGATCACCGCCAGGCCACGCTTGGACCACTCGTCGGCTTCGTCGGCATGGAACACGATCTGCCCGCTGGCCGCGCCCGGCGAGGCCGGCAGGCCGCGTGCGATCGGCGTGGCGGCCTTCAGCGCCGCGGGGTCGAAGATCGGGTGCAGCAGGTCGTTGAGGCGGTCGGGCGCCACGCGCAGCAGCGCGGTCTTCTGATCGATCATGCCCTGCTGCAACATCTCCATCGCGATGCGCACCATCGCTGCACCGGTGCGCTTGCCGTTGCGCGTCTGCAGCATCCACAGCTTGCCTTCCTGGATGGTGAACTCCAGGTCCTGCATGTCCTTGAAGTGGTTCTCCAGCGTGGTTTCGGCGTGCAGCAGCTGGGCGTAGATCTCGGGCATCAACTCTTCCAGCGAGGGGTACAGCCGACGCCGCTCGTCTTCGCTGACCATCGCCAGCTCGGCCCAGCGGCGTGAGCCCACCAGCGACACCTGCTGCGGCGTGCGGATGCCGGCCACCACGTCCTCGCCCTGCGCGTTGACCAGAAACTCGCCGTTGAACAGGTCTTCGCCGGTGCCGGCATCGCGGCTGAAGGCCACGCCGGTGGCGCTGCTGTCGCCGAGGTTGCCGAACACCATGGCCTGCACGTTGACGGCCGTGCCCCAGGACGCGGGGATGTCGTTCAACTCGCGGTAGACGCGGGCGCGGTCGTTGTTCCAGCTCTCGAACACCGCCACCACCGCGCCCCACAGCTGCTCCCACGGATCGGTGGGAAAGTCGCGGCCGATGCGCGCGCGGATCAGGCCCTTGAAGCGGGTCACCAGTTCCTGCAGGTCGGCGGTGGTCAGCTCGGTGTCGAGCTGCACGCCGCGCTGGGCCTTGACCATGTCGATGATCACCTCGAAGGGGTCGTGGTCCTCCTTGCTCACCGGCTTCAGGCCCATCACCACGTCGCCGTACATCTGCACGAAGCGGCGGTACGAATCCCAGGCAAAGCGGGCATTGCCGGATTTGCGGATCAGGCCCTCGACCGCCTCGTCGTTGAGCCCCAGGTTGAGGATGGTGTCCATCATGCCGGGCATCGACGCGCGCGCGCCCGAGCGCACCGACAACAGCAGCGGATCGGCCGCATCGCCGAAGCGCTTGCCCATCTCCTGCTCGACGAAGGCCACGCCCTGCAGCACCTCGGCCTCGATCAGCTTGAGTGCAGCGTCGCGGCCCTGCTCGGTGAACACCGTACAGGCCTCGGTGCTGAGGGTGAAGCCCGAGGGCACGGTGATGCCCAGCCGGCACATCTCGGCCAGGTTGGCGCCCTTGCCACCGAGCAGGTTCTTCATCGCGGCGGCACCTTCGGTGCGGGTGCTGCCGAACAGGTAGACGTACTTGGGGGAGGTGGTCATGGGTGGCGTGCCTTGGGCCTGGGGTTTGAAGCGTTTGCAGCGTTTGCAGCGTGCTGCGTCAACCTGCAAGCGTCCGCCAATGGCGGCCTGCCTGCCTTGACAGCGATCAATAGCGTGCGCGCCGCGGCGCCTCGGTTGTGTATGGGCAGGCGTGTTTCGAGGCGACCCGGCTGATCGGGTGCGCCAGTGCCTGACGTCTCAACCCGGCCGACCGTCGATGCGCGGCCGCCCCAGCCAGCCGCCGTAGCGCCAGGCCCAGCCGGTGGTGGCCGCAGCCCAGGCGGCCACGGCCAGCAGCACCAGCGGGCCTTCGGCCGCGGGCCACAGCACGGCGCCCAGGCGCAGCAGGGTGGCCGTCTGCAGGCCCCAGTACAAGGCCCAGGCCACGTTGTCAGCGGCCAGCGGGCGGCCGCTGTGGCCGGCGGCCACGCGGGTGATCATCGCGATCAGCGTGCAGCCCAGGTAACCCATGGTCAGCGCGTGCGTGGGTGCCAGGCCCAGGCCGACGGCGCTGGTGCCGCTGGCCTGCAGGCCGTGCGACACGGCGGCCAGGCTCAGCGCCAGGCCCAGCCAGACGAAGCCACCGTGCAGCATGGCCAGCAGGCGGATCTTCAGGCTCTGCACCAGGCCCCAGCGCACCGCCAGCCACAGCATCAGCGCGGCGGCCGGCGCCTCCAGCGCCAGTTGCGCCCAGCGCACGGCCGGCGGCAGCGGCCACCACAGCAGATCGGCCACCGCCCCGGCGCCCGCCACCGCCAGTGCCGCCAGCCCCACCCACAGCAGCCAGTTGGGCCGCCAGGCATCGAGCAGCGGCAGCGCGCTGGCGCTGAAGAACGGGATCATGCGGTGCGACACGGTCCAGAACACCGGTGCCAGGCAGCCCCACAGCGCCGCCTGCGTGGCCACGCGCACGGCGGTGGCCTGGTCGGTGGCCAGGCCGGCCGCGGCGGCCCACAGCGCCAGCGCGCCCAGTGCGGCGGCGGCGGCGATCACCCGGGCATGCAACTGGTCGGCCACGGGGCTGCGCCGCACCAGGCCGACGAAGTGCACGACGATCGCGCTCCAGCCGCCGGCCACCGCCGCGATGCCCAGCGCCGCCACCAGGGCGTGGGCATGAAAGCCGATCAGCGCCACGGCCCAGCCGCACAACATCGCCACCACCGGCCAGCGCAGGCTGCGCGCGGCCACGTCGGGCAGCCCCAGCCAGCGGGGGCCGGCGGTGAACAGGAAGCCGACGATGAACAGCGGCATGTTGCCCATGCCCATCAGCAGCCCATGCGCCACCGCCGGTGGCACGGCCCAGGGCAGGGCCAGCCCGGCCTGGCGCGCCACCAGTGCCACGGCCCACCACAGCGCGCTGGTGGCCAGCATCAGCGCCGCGCTGAAGAAGCCCAGGCGGTGCGGTGCGGTCAGCAGCCGGGCCACGGTCCAGCGCCGGTCGACCGGCGGGCCGTCGGCCCCCGGCCGCTGGCCGCCTGGGGTGGGCGGCACCGGGCGGATCGGCAGGGTCTTCATGGCTGGCCCGGCGGGCAGTGGGCGCGGGGCAGGCTCAACCCGTGCTCCAGGTGCGCGGGCGGCGCATGCCGGCGATGCGGCAGGCCTGGGCCACGTAGCCGTAGGGGAACAGCTCGAACAGGCGCTTGCGGCCCTGGCCGGGGTGCTGCTGGTCCAGCAGCTTCATCGCGTGGCGCGCATCGGCGCAGACGCGGTGTTCAAGGTAGTGCTCGCGCATGAAGCGGATCACCTGCCAGTGCTCGTCCTGCAGGGTGATGCCCTGCACCCGGGCCAGCGGCGCGGCCATGTCGTCGGTCCAGCTGTCGGGGTCGACCAGGTAGCCTTCGTCGTCCAGCAGCGTGGGGTCGATCTCGGCGGGTTTCAGATTCGGGGTCGGGGTCAGTGTCATGGGGCACCTCAAAAGCCGATCGGCACACCGCTGCCATCCAGGGTGTCTTGCAGTTCATCGGGCTCGTGCCGACGGTACGGGCCGGTGCCGGCGTTGTCGGCGCTGGACGCCGGGATGAAGCCGCCGCGCTGCACGTCGAACACATGCACCTCGCCGTCCTCGAGCACGTAATGCCAGCCGTGCAGGCTGAGCTGCTGCGCCTCGACCTGTTCACGCACCATCGGGTAGTCCATCAGGCGCTCGAGCTGCAGCACCACGGCGCGTTGCTCGGTGCGGCGCAGCACCTCGGGGCCGGGCTCGGCCACCGGCAGCGCGGCCTCGCGGCCCAGCTCCAGCCACTGCGCCAGGTTGCGCGCGGCCGGGTGTGATTCACCATACAGCGCGCGGATGCCGCCGCAGTGGCTGTGGCCGCAGACGATGATGCGGCTGACCTGCAGGTTGAGCACCGCAAACTCGATCGCCGCCGCGGTGCCGTGAAAGCCCGCCCCGCGCCGAGCCGCCTCAAGCGGGGCGCTCCCCCTTGGGGGGACGACGCCGAAGGCGTCTCGGGGGTCGGGTACATGGCCGTCGTAAGGCGGCACGAAGGCGCCGACGTTGCGCACCAGGAACAGCTCGCCCGGGCCGGTGCCGGTCAGCAGGTAGGGCACCAGGCGTGAATCGCTGCAGCCGATGAACAGCGTGGTCGGGTGCTGGCCGTCGTCGACCAGCAGCCGGAAGTGCGAGCGGTATTGCGGAAAGGCGTCGGTGGTGAACCGGCGCAGCCGCTGCAGCAGTTCGTCGGCCATGACGGCGGCGCGCCGGCCGGTTTACTGCACCAGCGGGCTGTCGGCGGCGTCGAGGTCGACACCCACCAGCCGCGCCTGGCCGGCCAGCAGCTGCAGGTACTGGCGCAGCGCCGTGGCAAAGCTCTGCTGGCGCATCGATTGCGCCACCGCCGAGCGCACCGATTCGTAGCTGGGCACGGTGCCGGCCTCGCGCGCGCGCACCTCGACCACATGCAGGCCGAAGCGGCTGTGCACCAGCCGCGGCAGCACGCCGATCTCGAGGTGGCCGAACAGCTCGCGGCCGAACTCGGGCGCGCAATCGTCGGTGCCCAGCCAGCCCAGCTCGCCGCCTTCGGCACCGCTGGGGCAGTTGGAGGTGCTGGCGGCCACCTCGGCAAAGCGGTCCACCGCGCCATCGGCCGCGGGCGTGGCGCAGCGCACGTCGAGCAGGCAGGCCTCGGCGCGCTGGCGCAGCGCGTTGACGTCGACGCCCGGCGTCACCGCAAACAGCACATGCCGCACCAGCGCTTTTTCGCCGACCGCATAACGCGCGGTATTGGCGGCATGGTGGCGGCGGCAGGCCTCGTCGGACGGCTCGGGCATCTGCAGCGCGCTGTCGAGCAGGGCTTCGATCGCGCTGCTGGCGGCTTCGCTGGTGGCACCGGCCTCGGGTGCCGGATCGTCGGCAGCCAGCAGGCCGGCCTGCATCGCGGCCTGGCGCAGCAGCTCGGTGCAGGCGCGCTGGCGCAACTCGTCGGCGGCCAGCTGTTCGCCGGGCTGCACCAGGGCCACGCCGTTGATGGTGGGCACGAGGTCGAGGGGGTTGGTCAGGGTGGTCGTCATGGCGGTGGTCATCGCAAGGTGATCGTTCATGACTGGCGGTGCGGCTGGTTCTGCCCGGCCGGCACGTTCAGGCGCCGCGCGCGCACCACCTGGTAGGGGCGGAACAGGTAGGCCACCGAGCCGAAGCCGCTCCACACATGCACCAGCCGGCTGAACGGGAACAGCAGGAAGATGGTCATGCCGAACAGCATGTGCGCCTGGAAGTGCCATTCGGTGCCGGTGACCAGACTGGCGTCGGGCCGGAGAGTGGCAATGCCTTGCAGGTAGCTGGCGAGCTGGATCATGGTCTTCGGGTCGGACACATGGTGCAGCGACGACGGCAGGGTCGACAGGCCGATCACCAGCTGTATCCACAGGATGACCAGGATCGCCAGGTCGGTGCGGTGGCTGGTCAGGCGGATGCGTGGATCGAAGATGCGCCGGTGCAGCAGCAGCGTCAGGCCGATGAAGCAGATCAGCCCGGCCACGCCGCCGGCAATCACCGCCAGCAACTGCTTCTGCGGCGCGGTGAGGAAGATCTCGTAGACCGCGTGCGGCGTGAGCTGGCCGAACAGGTGGCCGAAGAACAGGAACAGGATGCCGGCATGGAACAGGTTGCTGCCCCAGCGCAGCTGCCCGCTGCGCAGCAGCTGCGACGAATCGCTCTTCCAGGTGTACTGGTCGCGGTCGAAGCGCGCCAAGCTGCCCATCAGGAAGATGGCCAGGCAGATGTACGGGTAGACGTTGAACAGAAAGTTGTGCACGGTGGAGGTCATGTGCGGACTCCCGGGTTGGTTTGGACAGCGCCGCCGGCTGGCGGGCGCTTGACGATCTGGATCGGTTGCGGCTGGTCCGGCCGGGCCTGGCCCTGGGTCGAGCAGCCGTCGAAGGCCATCGGCTCTTCCCAGCTGTCGTCGATGGCCGGCTCGTCGGGGATCTTGACGGCCTGGGCCTTCTCGCCAGCCAAGTCGAGCACGGCGGCCAGCACGCTGGCGTAGGGGCTTTGCTGCTTGAGCAGCGCGCTGAAGATCACCTGCAGGATGTGCGACACCTCGCGCAGGAACTCACGCGCCTGCGCCGGCGGCTGGGTGGAGGCGTACTCCAGCACCACCGTCAGGTGGTCGGGCAGTTCGCCTTCGCCGATGTACAGGCCGGCCTGCTCGTAGGTCTTGATCAGGTCGACCATCGCCGGGCCACGGTCGCGGCTGTCGCCGTGCACATGCTCGAACAGGTGCAGCGCGGTGCCGCGGCCGCGGTCGAACATCTCGACGTAGGCCGCCTCGACGTCCATCGCGCGGCCGCTGCGCAGGCGGTCGATCAGCGCGTCGAGCTCGACCAGCCGGCCGGCGGTGAGCGCGCGCTCGTCGTGCAGCGCGTCGTGCATCTCGCCCAGGTGCTCACGCAGGCTGGCATCGGGATAACTCAGCAGGTGGGCGAGCACCCGCAGCGTCAGGGGCATGGGGGTGGTCTTCATACGTTGGCCTTGATCGGGATGGTGCGCTTCTTCTCGCTGCCGAACAGGCTGGTCTCGCTCACGCCCTCGCTGCAGCCGTTGCCGAAGCTGAAGCCGCAACCGCCGCGCACGTTGAAGGCGTTCTCGGCGTACTCGCGGTGGGTGGTGGGGATGACGAAGCGGTCTTCGTAGTTGGCGATGGCCATCACCTTGTACATCTCCTCGACCTCGTCCACGCTCAGCTTGACCTGGTCGATCGCGGCCATGTTGGCCACGCCGTCCACGTGCTTGGCGCGCTGGTAGGCGCGCATCGCCAGCATGCGTTCGAGCGCACGCTCGACCGGCGGGGTGTCGCCGGCGGTCAGCAGGTTGGCCAGGTACTTGACGGGGATGCGCAACTGCTTGACGTCGGGGATCTCGCCGTTGGTGCCCATCTGCCCGGCGTTGGCCGCGGCGGTGATGGGCGACAGCGGCGGCACGTACCAGACCATCGGCAGCGTGCGGTACTCGGGGTGCAGCGGCAGGGCCACCTTCCACTCGACGGCCATCTTGTAGACCGGGCTGTTCTGGGCCGCGGCGATCCAGTTGTCGGGGATGCCGTCCTTGCGCGCCTGTGCCTGTACCTTGGGGTCATGCGGGTCGAGGAAGATGTCCAACTGGGCCTGGTACAGGTCCTTGTCCTTCTCGACGCTGGCGGCCTCTTGAATGCGGTCGGCGTCATACAGCAGCACGCCCAGGTAGCGGATGCGGCCCACGCAGGTCTCGCTGCACACGGTGGGCTGGCCGGCCTCGATGCGCGGGTAGCAGAAGATGCACTTCTCGGCCTTGCCGCTCTTCCAGTTGTAGTAGATCTTCTTATACGGGCAGCCCGAGACGCACATGCGCCAGCCGCGGCACTTGTCCTGGTCGATCAGCACGATGCCGTCTTCCTCGCGCTTGTAGATCGAGCCCGATGGGCAGCTCGCCACACACGCGGGGTTCAGGCAGTGCTCGCACAGCCTGGGCAGGTACATCATGAAGGTGTTCTCGAACTGGCCGTAGATGTCCTTCTGGATGTCGTCGAAGTTCTTGTCCTTCGAGCGCTTGCTGAACTCACCGCCGAGAATTTCTTCCCAGTTCGGGCCCCAGACGATCTTCTCCATGCGCTTGCCGGTGATCAGGCTGCGCGGCCGTGCGGTGGGCGCGTGCTGCATCTCGGGCGCCGACTGCAGGTGGTCGTAGTCGAAGGTGAAGGGCTCGTAGTAGTCGTCGATCTGCGGCAGGTTGGGGTTGGCGAAGATGCGCATCAGCAGCTTCCACTTGCCGCCCTGGCGTGGTTCGATCGCGCCGTTGCTCTTGCGGATCCAGCCGCCGTTCCACTTGTCCTGGTTCTCCCACTCCTTGGGGTAACCGATGCCGGGCTTGGTCTCGACGTTGTTGAACCAGGCGTACTCAACACCGGGCCGGCTGGTCCACACGTTCTTGCAGGTCACGCTGCAGGTGTGGCAACCGATGCACTTGTCGAGATTCAGCACCATGCCGATCTGTGCGCGGACTTTCATGCGCCTTCTCCTTGAGCTTGCACGAGGGCAGCGCGTTCATCGCCGCGTGGGGTGTCGAGCCAGTCGACCTTCTCCATCTTGCGCACCACCACGAACTCGTCGCGGTTGGTGCCGATGGTGCCGTAGTAGTTGAAGCCGTAACTGAACTGCGCGTAGCCGCCGATCATGTGGGTGGGCTTGAGCACGATGCGCGTGACGCTGTTGTGGATGCCACCGCGCACGCCGGTGATCTGCGATCCCGGGGTGTTGATGATCTTCTCCTGCGCGTGGTACATCAGCAGCATGCCGGGGTTGACGCGCTGGCTGACCACCGCACGCGCCGCGATGGCGCCGTTGATGTTGAAGACCTCGACCCAGTCGTTGTCTTCGACGCCGGCGATCTTGGCGTCGTCTTCACTGAGCCACACCACAGGCCCGCCGCGGTTGAGCGTCAGCATCAACAGGTTGTCGCTGTAGGTGCTGTGGATGCCCCACTTCTGGTGCGGCGTGATGAAGTTGAGCAGGATCTCCTTGTTGCCGTTGGGCTTGATGTTGTGGATGCCGGAGGTGGTCTTCAGGTCCACCGGCGGGCGGTAGCTGCTGAAGCCTTCACCGAAGGCGATCATCCACGGGTGGTCCAGGTAGAACTGCTGGCGGCCGGTCAAGGTGCGCCATGGGATGTACTCGTGCACGTTGGTGTAGCCGGCGTTGTAGCTGACGGTCTCGCTCTCGATGCCGCTCCAGGTGGGGCTGCTGATGATCTTGCGCGGCTGCGCCTGCACGTCGCGGTAGCGGATCTTCTCGTCCTCGCGGTACAGCGCCAGGTGGGTGTGGTCGCGCCCGGTCTGCTTGCCCAGCGCCTTCCAGGCCTTCACCGCGACATGGCCGTTGGTCTCGGGTGCCAGCTGCAGGATGACCTCGCAGGCGTCGATGTCGGTGACGATCTTGGGCATGCCCTTGGTCACGCCTTCGGTGAGCGTCAGGCCGTTGAGCTGGCCCAGCTGCTCGACCTCGACACCGGTCTTCCAGCCAATGCCCTTGCCGCCGTTGCCCAGCTTGTCCATCAAGGGGCCCAGCGCGGTGAAACGCTTGAACACGTTCGGGTAGTCGCGCTCGACCACGGCGATCTGCGGCGCGGTCTTGCCGGGGATCAGCTCGCACTCGCCCTTGCGCCATTCCTTCACGTCGAAGGGCTGCGCCAGTTCACCGGCGGTGTCGTGCATGATCGGCGTCAGCACCACTTCCTTCTCGACGCCGAGGTGGCCGACGCAGACCTCGCTGAAGGCCTTGGCGAAGCCCTTGTAGATCTCCCAGTCGCTGCGGCTCTGCCACACCGGATCGACCGCCGCCGACAGCGGGTGAATGAACGGGTGCATGTCGCTGGTATTGAGGTCGTTCTTCTCGTACCAGCTGGCGGTGGGCAGCACGATGTCGGAATACAGACAGGTGGTGCTCATGCGGAAGTCCAGCGTCACCACCAGGTCGAGCTTGCCCTCGGGTGCCTGGTCGTGCCACACCACTTCGGCCGGCTTGGCGTCGTCGCGGCCCAGATCCTTGCCCTGCACGCCGCTCTCGGTGCCCAGCAGGTGCTTGCAGAAGTATTCATGGCCCTTGCCCGACGAGCCCAGCAGGTTGCTGCGCCAGACGAACAGCACGCGCGGCCAGTTCTGCGGCGCGTCCGGGTCTTCGCAGCTCATCTGCACGGTGCCGTCCTTCAGGCCACGCACCACGTAGTCCTTGGCGTCCATGCCGGCGGCGCTGGCGTCCTTGACCACCTGCATCGGGTTGGTCTTGAGCTGCGGCGCGCTGGGCAGCCAGCCCATGCGCTCGGCGCGCACGTTGTAGTCGATCATGCTGCCGGCATACAGCTTCTTGTCGGCCAGCGGCGAGACGATCTCCTCCATGCCCAGTTTCTCGTAGCGCCACTGGTCGGTATGGGCGTAGAAGAAGCTGGTGCCGTTCATCTGCCGCGGCGGGCGGATCCAGTCCAGCGCAAAGGCCAGCGCCGTCCAGCCGGTCTGCGGGCGCAGCTTCTCCTGCCCCACGTAGTGCGCCCAGCCGCCACCGCTCTGGCCGATGCAGCCACACATCATCAGCAGGTTGATGACGCCGCGGTAGTTCATGTCGGCGTGGTACCAGTGGTTCATCGCCGCGCCGATGATGATCATCGACTTGCCGTGGGTCTTGTGCGCGTTTTCGGCGAACTGGCGGGCCACGGTGATGATCTGGTCGCGCGGCGTGCCGGTGATGCTCTCGGCCCAGGCCGGCGTGTAGGCCGCGTCGTCGTCGTAGCTCTTGGCGCCACTGCCCAGCCCGCGGTCGATGCCGTACTGCGCCACCTGCAGGTCGAAGACGGTGGCCACCAGGGCTTCACGATGGTCGCCTTCCTTGCCCAGGCGCAGCCGCACGGCCGGCACCTTGACGAAGTTGACCTCGCCGTTCTGCAGGTTCGACTTGAAGTGCGGCGTGCTCACGCCGCCGAAGTAGGGCAGGCCGACGCCGACCACCTCATGCGCCTGCTCGCCGTCCTCGATCACCGACAGCTTGAGCTTGACTTCGGCGCCGTGGCGGGCTTCCTTGTCTTCCAGGTTCCACTTGCCTTCGTCGCTGCGGCCTTCGGGGCCCCAGCGGAAGCCGATGCTGCCGTTGGGCAGCACGGCGCGGCCGTCGGTGTCGAAAGCCACCGTCTTCCACTCGGGGTTGTTGTCCTGGCCCAGCTTGCCGTTGAAGTCGCTGGCGCGCAGGTAGCGGTCGGGCACCAGGGTCTTGCTGCCGTCGGGCAGGGTGTGCTCCTTGAGCATCACCAGCAGCGGCAGGTCGGTGAAGCGGCGCGCGTAGTCGTCGAAGTACGGACTGCGTTCCTTGAAGTAGAACTCGTTGAGCGCCACATGGCCCATGGCCATCGCCAGCGCCGAGTCGGTGCCCTGCTTGGGGTGCAGCCACAGGTCAGCCAGCTTGGCCACCTCGGAATAGTCGGGCGTCACCGCCACCGTCTTGGCGCCCTTGTAGCGCACCTCGGTGAAAAAGTGGGCGTCGGGCGTGCGCGTCTGCGGCACGTTGGAGCCCCAGGCGATGATGTAGGTGCTGTTGTACCAATCGGCCGACTCGGGCACGTCGGTCTGCTCGCCCCACACCTGCGGGCTGGACGGGGGCAGGTCGCAGTACCAGTCGTAGAAGCTCAGGCACACGCCGCCGATGAGGTTCAGGTAGCGGCTGCCGGCGGCGTAGCTGACCATGCTCATCGCCGGGATGGGGCTGAAACCCATCACCCGGTCGGCGCCGTGCTTCTTGATCGTGTAGACGTTGGACGCGGCGATCAGCTGGTTCACCTCGTCCCAGGTGCTGCGCACGAAGCCGCCCATGCCGCGCACCTTCTGGTAGTCGCGCCGTGCTTCGGGGTTCTCGACGATGGTGGCCCACGCGTCCACCGGCGTCTTGGCGGTCTTCATCGCGGTGCGCCAGCGCTCGAGCAGGCGGCCGCGCACCATCGGGTACTTCACGCGGTTGGCGCTGTAGAGGTACCAGCTGTAGCTGGCGCCGCGGGCGCAGCCGCGCGGCTCGTGGTTGGGCATGTCCCAACGGGTGCGCGGGTAGTCGGTCTGCTGGGTTTCCCAGGTGACGATGCCGCCCTTGACGTAGATCTTCCAGCTGCAGCTGCCGGTGCAGTTGACGCCGTGGGTGCTGCGCACGATCTTGTCGTGGGCCCAGCGGTTGCGGTACGCGTCCTCCCAGGTGCGGTCTTCGCCGGTGGTGACGCCGTGCTCGCCGGAAAAGCTCTCCTTGGGCAGGCTGAAGTGGGTGAGGCGGTCTAAGAAGTGACTCATGGTGTCGTCCTTGGGAAATTCGGGGGGCAGGTCAGCAGGGCATGGGTGCGTGGCGGCGACTGTAGTGCCACCAGGTGACCACGATGCAAGAAAGGTAGAAGACGATGAAGGCCTGCAACGCGGCCTCGGGGCCGCCGGTCAGCGCGATGGCGGTGCCGTAGCTCTTGGGGATGAAGAAGCCGCCGTAGGCGCCGATGGCGCTGGCAAAACCCAGCACCGCGGCGGCCTCTTTGCTGGCGTCCCTGGCGGCCCCCAGCTGCTCGCTGGGCAGGTCGCCGGCGGCGCGTTGCCGCTCGGCCATGAAGATCGTCGGGATCATGCGGAAGGTGCTGCCGTTGCCGATGCCGGCAGCGGCGAACAGCACGGCGAAGCTTGCCAGCAGGCCGGGCAGATGGCCGGGTTGGCCGGGTTGGCCCGCCGGGCCGCCCTGGGGCAGGCATTGCAGCACCGCCAGCACGCCCAGCGCCATCGCCACGAAGCACCAGAAGGTGACCCGCGCGCCGCCCACCCGGTCGGCCAGCCAGCCGCCCACCGGGCGCAGCAGCGCACCCAGCAACGGGCCCAGCCAGGCAGCCTGCAGCGCCTCGGTGTCGTGGAACTGGCTCTGGATCAGCATGGGCAGCCCGGCCGAATAACCGATGAAGCTGCCGAAGGTGCCCAGGTACAGCCAGCACATCAACCAGTTGTGCTTGCGCGTGAAGATCACCGCCTGCTCGGCGAAGCCGCCCTTGGCATCGGCCAGGTCGTTCATGCCGAACCAGGCCGCCAGCGCGCTGGCGGCGATGAAGGGCACCCACACGAAGCCGGCGTTCTGCAGCCAGATCGGGCCTTGCGGGGTGGCCTGCGGCGCGCCGCCGAGCGCCCCGAACAGGCTGCCTGCGATGGCCAGCGGCACTGCCAGTTGCACGATCGACACCCCCAGGTGGCCCAGGCCGGCGTTCAGGCCCAGCGCGTAGCCCAGCTTGGCCTTGGGGTAGAAGAAGCTGATGTGGGCCATCGAGCTGGCGAAGTTGCCGCCGCCCAGGCCGCACAACAGCGCCAAGGCCACCATCAGCTCGTAGGGCGTGTTCGGGTCCTGCACCGCAAAGCCCAGGCCCAGCGCCGGCACCGCCAGGCTGGCGGTGGCCAGCGCGGTGAAGCGCCGGCCGCCCACCAGGGGCACCGCGAACGAGTAGAAGATGCGCAGCGTGGCGCCGCACAGCGCGGGCAGCGCGGTCAGCCAGAACAGCTGGTTGGTGCTGTACTTGAAGCCCACGCCGGGCAGGTGGACCACCACCGCCGACCACACCATCCACACCGCGAAGGCCAGCGTCAGCGCCGGGATCGACAGCCACAGGTTGCGTGCGGCCACGCCGCGGCCACGGCGGTCCCAGAAGCCCTTGTCTTCAGGGTTCCAGTGGGCGATCTCGTGCATGGCGGCCACGGTGGTGGATCGGTGCTGCGGGCGGTTGTGCGGTGGCGGGCGGGCAGCGGCTTCAGGGGTTCTTCACGTACGCGTTGGGGCGCAGGTAGAACCACCAGTTCAGCACCAGGCACACGGCATAGAAGATCGCGAAGCCGTACATCGCGTACTGCGGCGTGCCGGCCTTGATCTGCTGGCCGATGACCACCGGCGCGATGAAGGCGCCGTAGGCGGCGATGGCCGACGTCCAGCCCAGCACCGGGCCGGCCTGGGTGCGGTCGAAGATCACGCCGATGGTGCGGAAGGTGCTGCCGTTGCCGATGCCGCTGGCGAAGAACAGCGCCATGAACAGCCCCAGGAACATCGGGAAGTACTGCTCGGGCGTGGCCGAGCCGTAGGCCTGCATCATCACGTAGCCCACCCACACCGAGGCCACTGCCATCACCACCGAGATCACCTGGGTGACGATGGAGCCGCCCACCTTGTCGGAGATCCAGCCGCCGATCGGCCGCACCGCGGCGCCGACGAAGGGCCCGATCCAGGCGTAGGTCAGGGCCGACGGCGCATTGGGGTTCTTCAGCGCATGCTGCATCACGCCATTCGCGTCGGGGATGTGCTGGTAGCCGAAGATCACCGTGATGGCCAGCGGCAGCGCCATCGAGAAGCCGATGAACGAACCGAAGGTGACGATGTACAGGGCGGTCAGCGACCAGGTGTGCTTGTTGCCGAAGATCGCGAACTGCTTCTTCACGCCTTCCTTCATCTCGCCGAAGGCGGCCAGCTTCATCATGCCCAGCGCCAGGATCACGTCCAGCGGGATCGCCACCCACATGCTCAGCAGCCCCAGGCCGGTGGGCTTGGGCAGGTAGAGGTAGAGCATGAAGATCGCCGGCACGAAGGCCAGCGTGTACAGGTAGGTGATCTTGGCGAAGGCGACGATGGGCGAGCCGCTGTTGGGCGACACGGTCTTGAGGTTGTTCATGCCCCACCAGCACAGGATGGACAGCGGCACCAGCGACAGCACCCAGGCGAAGCCGGCGTTCTGGATCCAGGTCGGCGTGCCGGCGGCGATCTTGCCGAAGATCCAGCCGCTGTCCTTGACCAGCGTCATCGGTTCACCGCCGAAGGCGCCGAACAGGCCCACCGTCATCACCAGCGGAATCACGATCTGCATGGTCGTGACGCCGAAGTTGCCCAGGCCGGCGTTCAGGCCCAGCGCCGTGCCCTGCAGCTTCTTCGGGAAGAAGGTGCTGATGTTGGACATCGAGCTGGCGAAGTTGCCGCCACCCACGCCCGACCACAGCGCCATCAGCTGGAAGGCCCAGAGCGGCCAGTCCTGGTGCTGCAACGCGATGCCGGTGCCGATGGCCGGCGCCAGCAGCATCGCGGTGGTCAGGAAGATGGTGTTGCGGCCACCCGCCAGGCGGATCAGGAACGAGGCCGGAATGCGCATCGTGGCGCCCGAGATGCCGGCGATGGCGGTCAGCGTGAACAACTCGGCCTGGGTGAACGGAAAGCCCAGGTTGAGCATCTGCACGGTGATGATGCCCCACATGCCCCAGACCGCGAAGCCGCACAGCAGTGCCGGCACCGACAGCCACAGGTTGCGGTAGGCGATCTTCTTGCCGGTGGATTCCCAGAACTGCTCGTCCTCTGGGCGCCAATCGGCGATGTCGGGGCCGCTGGTTGCGCTGCTGCGCGCATTCGCGGCGTTGGTCGTGTTCATGAAAGGTTCTCCTGATGACTCAGCGCGCGAAGCTGCGCGACATGGGCGACGCGGGTGCGTTCTGGCCCATCATTTCGGTCTTGCGCACTTCGGTCCAGTACATCCAGATCAGCGACACCCAGACCACGCCGTACATCAGCATGAAGGCGCTGGAGCGGATGCCGGTCAGGTCCATCAGCGCGCCGAACATGATCGGCAGCACGAAGCCGCCCAGGCCGCCGGCCAGGCCGACGATGCCGCTGACGGTGCCGATGTTGTCGGGGTAGTCGTTGCCGATGTACTTGAAGACGCTGGCCTTGCCGAAGGCCCAGGCGATGCCCAGCACGAACATCAGCGCGGTGAAGGTGTAGACGTTCAGGCCGACGTGGAAGGTCTTGGGGCCGTTGACGGTGAGGATGGTGAAGTCGGTCTGCGGGTAGCTCAGCAGGAACAGGCAGATCCAGCTGACCCACAGCACCCACCAGGTGACCTGGTGCGCGCCGAACTTGTCGGACAGGATGCCGCCGAAGGCGCGCAACACGCCACCCGGCAGGCTGAAGCAGGCCGCCAGCAGCGCCGCGGTCTGGATCGACAGGCCGAACTCGCCGACGTAGTACTGCACCATCCACAGCGCCAGCGCCACGTAGCCGCCGAAGACGATGCTGTAGTACTGGCAGTACTTCAGCACCTTCGGGTCCTTCAGCATCTTCAGCTGGTCGCTGAACTTGGTGTGGGACGGCACCAGGTGCTTGGGGTCGCTGCTGCTGCCGAACCAGAACAGGATCACCGTGCCCAGCATCACCGCGGCGTAGACCTTGGGCACCAGCGTCCAGCCGCCGGCCAGCAGCAGCGCTGGCGCCAGGAACTTGTTGACCGCCGAGCCCGAGTTGCCGGCGCCGTAGACGCCCATCGCCATGCCCTGCCGGCTCTTGGGGAACCAGCGCGCCACGTAGGGTGTGCCCACCGAGAACGAGCCACCGGCCAGGCCCAGCACCAGCCCGATCGCCAGGAAGTGCCAGTAGGCGGTGGCGTAGGCCATCAGCCAGATGGCGGGCACGGTGGCGGCCAGCAGCGCGGTCATGACGATGCGCCCGCCGTACTTGTCGGTCCAGATGCCCAGCGGCACGCGCACCAGCGAGCCCGAGAGCACCGGCATCGCAGTGAGCAGGCCGAACTCGGTGGCGTTGAGGCCCAGCGTCTTCTTCAGCGGTATGCCGATGACGCCGAACATCATCCAGACCATGAAGCAGACCGTGAACGCGATGGTGCTGACGATCAGCACCGACCAGGCTTGACGGGGGATGGGGGCGTTGGCGGTGGCCATGTGGGGGGCTCTTGAAAGTGAGAACCCCACTGTTGCCCCGGCCCCGCGTGCTGAACATCCATCCGCCGGGCAGGCGGCCCGCGGCAGAAGGACGATGGCGCGGCACCCGCCCATCGTTCTGAAGAACTACCCGGCGCACTGATGCGCCGGAAGTTGCGCTGGATCAAGGGCGGCCCGCCGGCGGGCAGGCGCCTGCCCGCTTGTCAGAGCATGTCTTCGGGCACCAGCAGGCCCAGCAGGGCGGCGGCCAGGTGCTGCCACCAGCGCGCCAGGGGCTCGCTGGTGAGGCGCACCGGCTGCCCGTCCTCGTGCCCGGTCCAGACCAGCGCCGATGCCGGGTTGCCGGGCTCGCTCAGCGCCACCCGGAAGGCCCGTTCGGGCGCCGCCGCCTCGTCGAACCAGTCGCCCAGCTGCTGCGCCAGCACGGTGCTGGCTATCAGCACGCCGATCTCGGTGTTCGACAGCCGTGAGCGCGGGTCGAGGTTCATCGAGCCGATCAGCGCCGAGCGGCGGTCGAAGACGATCGCCTTGCCATGCAGGCTGACCACCGACGACAGCACGCGCCGCACCGAGCCCGGCCCCACCACGCTGGGCCGCAGCTCGTGCAGCGCGATGCCGCAGGCCAGCAGGCGGGCACGGTAGCGTGCATAGCCGGCGTGCACCGCCACCACGTCGGTGGAGGCCAGCGAGTTGGTGAGCACACGCACCTGCGCACCGCGGCGCTGCAGCGCGCACATCAGGGTGATGCCCGTTTCGCTGGGCACGAAGTAGGGCGAGACGATCAGCAGCTCGCTGCGGGTGGCGTCGGTGGCACCGCGCAGCCGCGCCACCACGCTGTCGGTGGGTGTGGGCGTCACCGCGTGCAGCTTGGCGGGCGGGTCGTAGAGCAGTGTGGCCGCGGCGGCCGTCAGCGCCACCTGGCCGTTGCGCACCAGCGGCCCCAGGTCGGTGCTGCGCAGTGCCTGCGCATACGCGCTGTCGCGAAAGGCGCGTGCGCTTGCCTCCATCTCGGCCAGCAGCTGCGCCAGCGGGCGGGCGTTGTGCGCCGGGCCGGTGAAGGCCTCGATCGGCACCGCCCATTCGCTGTTCCAGAAGGCGTCGAAGCTGCGCGAGGCCTCTTGCACCACCGGGCCGGCGGCCAGCACGTCGAGATCGGCAAAGTTGCCCTGCCCGTCGGCGCTGAAGTAGGCGTCGCCCAGGTTGCGCCCGCCGATCAGCGCGGCCGCGTTGTCGGCGATCCACAGCTTGTTGTGCATGCGGCGGTTCAGCCGCGCGCCGTCGCCCAGGTAGTCGATGGCCCGCGCCAGGCCCGAGGTGAAGCGCCGCGAGAACGGGTTGAAGACCCGCACCTGCACGTTCGGGTGCGTGGCCATCGCGGCAAAGTCGGGGTCGCGGCCGCCGGTGTCCAGGTCGTCGATGAGCAGGCGCAGGCGCACGCCGCGCTGCGCGGCCTGCAGCGCGCGCAAGAGCAGCATCGTGCCGGTCGCGTCGCGCGAGACGATGTGGTACTGCAGGTCCAGACTGCGCTCGGCGCCATCGGCCAGCGCGGCACGCGCGATGAAGGCGTCCTGCCCGGTGCTCAGCAGCCGGAAGCCCGACTGCCCTGGCGTGGCCGCCAGCCGGCTGGCAAAGGCGCGGCCCAGCGTCGTCTCCAGCGGCTGGGCCAGGGCCTGCGAGTGGGGCCGCGGCACGTCGAAGGGGACGGTCGAGCAGCCGGCCGCCAGCAGCAGCCCGGCGGCCAAGAGCTGGCCGGTCAGCGCCCGCCAGGCCCGGTGCATGCCGGGCGAGAAGCTGACCCTCATGCCGGCGCCGTGCCGATGGCCTCACCGAGGGTCACCACGATCTTGCCGGTGACACGGCGCGCGGCCATCGCCGCCAGCGCCGCGCGGGCCTCGGCCAGCGTGAAGTGCGCGCCGATGGCCGGCTGCAGCACACCAGCCTCGGCCAGGCGGTGCACGGCGGCCAGGTGCTCGCGGTGGCGATCGGGCCAGTGGCGGCCGTATTCACCCGCACGCACGCCCAGCACGCTGAAGCCCTTGATCAGCGCCCGGTTGACCTCCAGCGTGGGGATGCGCCCGCTGGCAAAGCCCATCACCAGCAGCCGGCCGCTGAAGGCGGTGCAGCGGGTTGATTCGTCGAACACGTTGCCGCCCACCGGATCGGCCACCACGTCGGCACCGCGGCCGCCGGTGGCCTCGAGCACGCCGTCGCGAAAACCCGCCGACGGCAGCACCAACACGCCCAATGCCGCCAGCGCGTCCAGCCGCGCCGGCTCGGTGGCGGTGGCGATGACCCGCGCGCCCAGGTGCAGGCCCACCTGCACGCAGGCCTGGCCCACGCCGCCGCGCGCGCCGTGCACCAGCAGCGTCTCGCCACGCGCCAGCTGGCCCAGCCGCGCCAGCGCCACCCAGGCGGTCAGGCCGGTGACGGTGAGCGCCGCGGCCTGGTCCATGGCCAGCCCCGCGGGCATCGCCCGCAGCGCCGCGCCGGACATCACCACCTGCTCGGCCAGCAGGCCGTGCTTGCCGCCCAGCAGCACGCGCTGGCCGGGTCGCCAGCCGCTGCTGGGGCCGGCCTCCAGCACCACGCCGGCGCCTTCCATGCCCGGCACGTAGGGCAGGGTGGGCTTGACCTGGTAGAGCCCGCGTGTCATCAGCAGATCGGGAAAGTTCAGGCTCACCGCGGCCATGGCCACGCGCACGTCACCAGGGCCCAGCGGCGGCAGCGGCCAGCGGCGCACGGCCAGGCCGGAGAGATCGTCGCTGAGGTGTTCACACACCAGGGCCAGGGTGTCGGCGGGGGAAGGCGTCATCGTCGGGAGAATCGGT
>Ga0155495_1138_pt3 | contig 23339 bp, 14 predicted proteins | sample RifCSPhighO2_12_FD_107153 | JGI IMG/M metagenome (GOLD analysis project Ga0155495, IMG submission 107153) | Burkholderiales bacterium RIFCSPHIGHO2_12_FULL_69_20
GAGTCCGGCGAGACCGACAACACCGTGGACGCCGGCATCTACCGTGCCGCCATCGACATCGAAAAGCTCGTCCATGGCGAGTACACGACCGGCAGCACGGGCGGCACCGAGGGCCTGACGCCCGGCTTCTGGAAGACGCACTCCGAGTTCGGCCCGGCGCCCCTGGCCGGTTGGCCGGAGAGTGGCTACAGCCCGACGCAAAGTTGGGAGGCCGTGTTCGGGGTCGACGTGCTTGGCGCTGCCACGCCGACGATGCTCGATGCACTGGGTGCCGCCGGCGGTGGTGTCAACGCGCTGCTTCGCCACGCCACGGCGGCGCTGCTGAATGCGGCCAACCCGAACGTGGACTACCTGTACACGGTCGCCAGCATCATCAGTTCGACGAAGGCGGCGATCGAGTCGGGCAACGCCACGACGATCGAGAACCTCAAGAACCAGTATGCGAACCAGAACGAGCTGGGTGCCGATCTCAGCACACAAGCCTCGACGGGCACGCTGGTTGTCACGGCAGACGTGGACGCCGACACCTCGGGCTCGGGCCCGCAGATCCCGGTGGGCGGCAAGGCCGTCTTCACCTATGTCGTCACGAACACGGGTGATGTCGAGATTTCCAGCGTTTCGGTGACCGACAACCGGCTGAGCGGCGTGAGCTACGTGGGGGGTGACACCGACGGCGACAACAAGCTCGACGTGGCTGAGACCTGGACCTATCGCGCCGAGGAAATCGTCACCTCAGGTGACGAGATCTCCAACATCGGCACCGTCACCGGCATGGGTGGAAGCGTCCCGGTGACCGACAGCGACGCAGCGCACTACAACGGTTCGACGCTGACGCAGAGCCTGGGTGACTTCGTCTGGCTGGATGCCAACGTGAATGGCAAGCAGGACAGTGGCGAAGCCGGCGTGTCCGGGTTGACGATCACGCTGATCGGTGGTGGCACCGATGGCCTGATCAACGGCCTGGGTGACACCACGGCGACCACGACCACCGACGCCGATGGTTACTACCAGTTCAACAACCTGCTGGCCGGTGTGCAGTACCAGGTGCAGTTCAGCAAGCTGGCGACCATGGCGTACACCACGCCTAACGCCGGCAGCAACGGGTTCGATGCCATCGATTCCGACGCCGACACCACGACCGGCAAGAGCCAGATCGTCACCCTCAGTGCAGGGCAGAACGATCCCACCATCGACGCCGGCGTGTACCTGTTGGCCCCCGGCATCGACATCGAGAAGACCACCAACGGTTCGAGCAACTCGAACACCACCGCGCCGAACTACGACAACGAAGATGCCGCCAACGGCGTCGGCGTGCCGGTCCTGACGGCCGGCTCCGACGTGACCTGGACCTACAAGGTCAGCAACACCGGCAATACGAACTTCGCCAAGAGCGACATCGCCATCGTCGACGACAACGGCACGACCGCGACCACGGCCGACGACATGTCGATCGCCAACGGCAAGATCACCTACCAATCGGGCGACGATGGCGACAACGTCCTCGAGGCGGGTGAATCGTGGCTGTACAAGGCGACCGGCACGGTGCAGCCGCTGGGCGGCCTGGGTGCCGCGACGACGTTCAACTTCTCGGGCAACAGCGCCACCGACGGCAGCGATGGCAACACCCGCACCTACACCTCGGGGGGCATCACGGTTGACGCCAATGCCTGGAGCCGTGACAAGACCTATGGCACCTGGGCCAAGGCCTTCGTGGGCGCCTACGGCGGCGGCCTCGGTGTCACCGACAGCAGCGAAGGCGCCGGCAGTGGCAACGCCCACACCGTGGACAACTACGGTCGCGACAACTACCTCGTCTTCCAGTTCTCGCAGGACGTGGTGGTCGACAAGGCTTTCCTCGGCTATGTCGTCGGCGACAGCGACCTGACCGTGTACGTCGGCTCGTCGGCCACTCCGATCACCAGCATGAACAATGCAGTGCTGAACGGCATGAGCCTGAAGGAGTTCAACGACACCGGCTCCACCAATGCCCGTTGGGCCGACTTCAACGATGGCGATGTCGCGGGCAATGTGCTGATCATCGCCGCGCGCGACGATGGCCACAGCATGGACTACTTCAAGCTCGAGCAGCTGACGCTGCAGGCCGTGCAGTCGGGTGGCGTGTACTCGAACAAGGCCACGGTGACGGTGACGGATGGCTTGAGCGACTCCGACCTGAGCCACTACACCACGGTGGCGGCCAAGGCCAGCATCGGCGACACGATCTGGTACGACAAGAACGTCAACGGCATCCAGGACGCGGGTGAAACCGGCGTGGCCGGTGTCACCGTCGAGTTGCGCGACGACACGGGCACCTACGGCAATGTGCTGGCCACCACCGTCACCGACGCCGACGGCAAGTACCTGTTCGCCAACCTCACGGCGGGCGACTACCACATCGACGTGCAGGAAGGCACCCTGCCTTCGGGCTTCGTCTTCACCAAATCGAACCAAGGTGCCAATGACGCCGTCGACTCCGACGTGCGTGCCACTGCTGATGCGCCCCTGAACTGGGGCATCATGGACAACACCACGCTGAGCGCGGGCGAGAACGACCTGAGCTGGGACGCCGGTGTCTACAAGGTGGGCATCGACGTCGAGAAGTATGTGTCGGGCACCACCACCACCAGCACCAACAACTGCGGTGGCGAAGGCGCCAACGTCAGCCACTGGAAGTCGAACTGCAGCTGGCAGAGCGGCCTGGGCACCTACGGCTGGTCGGGCACCAGCGTCAAGTACTACACCAGCTTCAACTCGGTGTTCGGCTGCAACGTCACCAACGGCACGAAGTCGCTCTACAGCATCCTGTGCTCCACCGGCACCAGCAGCCATGAGGTGCTGATGCGCGAGAGCGTGGCGGCCTACCTGAACGCCTGCCATTCCAGCGTCGACTACGCCTACAGCAAGGACCAGGTCCTGGCGCAGACCAAGTACGCGCTGAGCAGTGGCAGCCACGACAGCACCATCAAGTCGTACAGCAGCGAGAACAACCAGGGTTGCAACTGGACCACCACCAAGACCAGCTGGAGCAGCACCGTCGACGCCACGCTGTACGACGCCGACGCGCCTCCGGGGCTGGAGGTCAGGACCGGCAGCACGGTCACCTTCACCTACCTCGTGAAGAACACCGGCGACGCCGCGCTGAAGAACGTGGTGCTGAGCGATGACCGCATCGCCAACGTGACCTACGTCAGCGGCGACACCGACCACGACGGCCTGCTCGATACCAACGAGACCTGGACCTACACCGCCAAGGAAGTGGCCTCGTCGGGCACCATCAAGAACACCGGCACCGTCACCGCGGTGGATGCGGTGGGCGGCGTGGCCGGCGTCACCGACAAGGACGATGCCTACTACACCGGCACCGGCGCGCTGAAGTCGTCGCTGGGCGACCGGGTCTGGAACGACAAGGACAACGACGGCATCCAGGAGTCGGGCGAAGCCGGCATCGCGGGCGTGAAGGTCACGCTCAAGGGCGCCGGTGTCGACGGCGTGTTCGGCACGGGCGACGACATCACCGCCACCACCACCACCAGCAGCGCCGGCTTGTACGAGTTCGGCAACCTGGGTGCGGGCAAGTACACGGTGACGTTTGCGCCGGTGGCCGGGTATGTGGTCACCAAGGCCAACCAGGGTGTCAACGACGCGGTCGACTCCGACATCGATGCCGCCGGCACCACCGGCGTCATCACGCTGGGCGCCAACGAGCAGAACCTGACGATCGACGCCGGCTTCTACAGCGCACCCAAGGCCAGCGTGGGCAACAAAGTGTGGGACGACATGGACCACGACAACATCCAGGACTCGAACGAGCCGGGCATCGCCAACATCACCGTCAAGCTGTTTTCCGGCACCGGCACGCTGCTGGGCACCACCACGACCAACAGCACCGGCAACTACCTGTTCTCGAACCTGGATGCGGGCAGCTACTACCTGCAGTTCGACAAGACCAACGTCCAGCACTGGAACTACAACCAGTGGAACAACATGTCCTACTGGAAGTGGGCCAAGAAGAACACCGGCAGCAACGACAGCATCGACTCCGATGTGAACGGCGATGCGGTGTCGACCACCAACGTCACCCGCACCGATGTGTTCACGCTGGCGGCCGGCCAGAACGACATGACCCGCGACGCCGGCATCACGCCCATCGTCATCGACCTGGACGGCAACGGCATCCAGACCACCGCCCGGGCCGATGCCAGCGCAGGCTTCGACCTGTTCGGCAACGGAACGGCGGTGAAGTCGGGCTGGATCTCGGGCAGCGACGGCTTCCTGGCGGTCGACAAGAACGGCAATGGCCGGGTCGACAGCATCCACGAGCTGTTCGGTGGCACGGCCAAGGGGGCGGGCTTCGCCAACCTGGCCAGCTACGACAGCAACGGTGATGGCCTGGTGGACAACGCCGACGCCGCCTTCGGCCAGCTGATGATCTGGCGGGACGCCAACGGCAACCATGCCACCGACGACGGCGAGCTGGTGACGCTGGCGCAAGCCGGCGTGGCCAGCCTGACCGTGGGCTACACCGAGCTGCCCTTCCTCGACGCGCAGGGCAACCTGCACCTCGAGCGCAGTTCGGCCACGCTGGCCAGCGGGGCCTCGGTGGACATGACCGACGTGTACTTCAACGTCTCGGCCGACGACGCCGCCGCCGCGGGTGTGCAACTGCCGACCATCGCCGACCTGCTGGGCAACGACAGCTCGCTCGACAGCCTGCTGGGTGCCAGCCCGGCCGCGGCGCACTGCGGCATCGCCTGTGCCGACGAGGCGGGCAATGGTGGTGATGCGGCCGAAACGCTGCGCCGCCTGGCGGCCTTGTCGCGCGACGACAGCCACACGGTGCTGTCGGCCTGACGCCCCTCGGCCGGGCCTGGGCGGCCCGGCCTCCCTCCTGCGCCACGACGCCCCCCGGGGTGTCGTGGCGCAGTTCATTGAGGGCGGCCTGTTTCGGCGCGCCAGCCCGGCCGCCGCTGTGTGCAGCGTCACGCAACTGGCCCGGCTTGGCCCGGGTGTTCCGGCCATCGGGGCCGGACAATGACGTCCAAACTGTGCGGGCCACGATGGTGCTCGCGCGCCCCTGCCAAATGCCATGACCGAACGCCGTACACCGTCTGCCACCACCGTCGGCCCCGTGCCCCTGCATGAGAGCGTGGTGTTCCTGGCCCGCTTTCTCGGCACGCCCGTGCAGGTGGAGCGGCTGCGCGACAGCCTGTCCTCGCACGACCTGGCGCACGGCGATGCGCTGGCGCAAGAGGCCCTGAACGGCCTGCTGCAGCATGCCGGCCTGGTGGCCAGCGCCTTGCCAGCCGGTGCCACGCGCCGGCCCACCGAACTGCCGGCCCTGCTGCTGGGTGAGGCCGGCCGCTGTGTGGTGGCGCTGTCGCTGAAGGACGGGCGCTTTGAATGCCACCTGCCCGGCATCGCCGGCAGCAGCTGGTTGACCGCCGAGCAACTGCAGCAGGAAGTGCCGCAGGCGCGCTGGCTGGCGATCCGGCCGGCGCTGCACTTCGACGCCCGCAGCCTGCTCTACACCTTGCCGCAGGTGGGCCGCTGGTTCTGGGACACCTTCAAGCGCAACCGCTGGATGTTTGGCTGGGCGCTGCTGGGCACGCTGGCGCTGAACGTGTTCGGCGCGCTGATCCCGTTCTACAGCATGGCGGTCTACGACCGCGTGATCCCCAACAACGCGCTCGGCAGCCTGGGCGTATTGACCACCGCGGCGGGCTTGATCATCGGTTTCGAGCTGGTGATGCGCGTGCTGCGCAGCCATTTGCTCGAAGCCGCCGCGCGGCGCATGGACGTGGCGCTGTCGGCCCAGGTGTTTGCCCAGTGCCTGCGCATGCGCGCGGCCGACCGACCCGCCTCGGGCGGCGTGCTGGCCAACACGGTGCGCGACTTCGAAGCGGTGCGCGAGTTCTTTGCCACCAGCACGCTCACCGTGCTGGGTGATCTGCCGTTCATGTTCCTGTACCTGGGTGTCATCGCGCTGGTGGGCGGCTGGCTGGCGCTGGTGCCGCTGGCGGCCATCCCCATCCTGCTGGGCATCGCCTTTGCCGCGCGCCGGCCGCTGGCCAAGAAGGTCGGCGAGTCGATGCAGGAAAGCTCGCAGCGCACCGCGCACCTGTTCGAGACCATGAACGGGCTGGACACCGTCAAGGCGCTGGGCGCCGAGGCCTGGAGCCGCCGCAAATGGGAGGGGCTGACCCAGGCCATCGCCCACAACAACCTCGAAACGCGCGAGATCACCTCGCGGGTGAACTACCTCAACACCGCGGTGCTGGCGATTGCCGGCGTGGCGGTGGTGGCGGTGGGCGCCATCCTGATGAGCGAGCAGGCGATGACGCTGGGCCAGATCATCGCGGTCAGCCTGCTCACCGGCCGGGCGCTGGCGCCGGTCAGCCAGGTGGCCGGGCTGGTGGTGCGCTGGGAGCAGACCAAGCTGAGCTACCAGGCGCTGGACAAGATCATGCAGGCCCCCACCGACGAGGCCGCGGCCAGCCTGCAGGCGCCGCCGATGCAGGGTGCGCTGGAGTTCCGCGACGTCACCTTCGCCTACCCCAAGCAGCCGCCGGTGCTCGAGCGTTTGAACATCCGCATCCGCCCCGGCGAGCGGGTGGGCGTGATCGGCAAGCTGGGCTCGGGCAAGAGCACGCTGCTGCGGCTGATCCTCAACCAGTACGCACCCGACACCGGCAGCGTGCTGGTCGACGACCTGGTGACCACGCAGATCGAGCCGCTGAGCCTGCGCCGCCAGATCGGCTACGTGCCGCAGGACGTGACGCTGTTCCACGGCAGCCTGCGCGAGAACATCGAGCTGGGCCGGGTTCAGGCCGACGATGCCGCGCTGCTGGCGGCGCTGCGCAACGCGTGCCTCGACGAGATCGTGGCCCAGCTGCCCGGCGGCGTGGCCACGCAGGTGGGCGAGCGGGGTGAGCGCCTGTCGGGCGGCCAGCGCCAGATCGTGGCCATCGCCCGCGCGCTGCTCACCCAGCCGCGGCTGATCCTGCTGGACGAGCCCAGCAGCATGGTCGACCCGGCCACCGAACAGAAGTTGATCGCCCGCCTGCGCGCGCTGCCCGACACCACCATCGTGCTGGTGACCCACCGCATGGCGATGCTGGCGCTGGTGGACCGGCTGATCGTGATGGACCGCGGCCGCGTGGTGGCCGACGGCCCGCGCGACGAGGTGCTCAAGGCCTTGTCGCAGCCGCGTGGCCCCGAGCCGGCGCCGCCCGCCGCCGGCCCGCCGGCGGGCGGGTTGCAGCGCGTCGTGATCGGCGCCAAGCCATGAGCGGCACCGTCGAAGTACGGCCGCTGCCGGCCCCGCATCCCGACCCCGACCGCGGCCCGCGCCGCACCGTGGCGGCGATGGTCGTCGTGGTCGCACTGTTCATCACCACCGCGCTGGTCTGGGCCACGGTGGCCGAGCTGGACGTGGCGGTGCAGGCGCGTGGTGCGGTGATCCCGCCCAGCCGCCTGCAGGAGGTGCAGAGCCTGGAGGGCGGCATCGTCGAACAGATGCTGGTGGCGCCCGGCCAGACGGTGAAGAAGGGCCAGCTGCTGGCCCGGCTCGACACCGCGCAGTACACCGCCACGCTGGGCGAGAGCCGCCAGCAGCAGCTGGCCGCGCTGGCCGGTCGGGCCCGGCTGGATGCGCTGATGTCGGGCCGCGCGCCGGTGTTCGAGGATGCCTGGCGGCAGGAAGCGCCCGAGCTGATCGCCAAGGAGACCCAGCTCTGGCGCGACGGTCTGCGCGAGTACCAATCCAACAGCGCCGTGGCGCGCGAAGGCGTGGTGCGCCGGCGTGGCGAGCTGGCCGAGGCCCAGGCGCGCATCACGCAGCTGCAGGCCGCGGTGACGGTGGGCGAGCAGAGTTTTGCCATCGAGGAGCGCTTGTTCAAGGAAGGCGCCGGCGCCCGCGCCGACTACCTGTCGGCGCAGCAGAAGCTGATGGGCCAGAAGGCCGAGCTGGACGGGCTGCGCCAATCACTGCCGCGCCTGCAGGCCGGCCTGGCCGAGGCGCAGGCCACGGCGGCCGAGGCCGATGCCCGCGCACGCTCGCAGTGGGGCGGCCTGCGCAGCGAATACGAGACCAGGGCGGCCGCGCTGGCCAGCACGCTGACCGGCCAACAAGACCGGGTGACGCGCCGCGAGGTGCTGTCGCCGGTGGACGGCGTGGTCAACCGGGTGCTGGTGCCGACCATCGGCGGCGTGGTGGCGCCGGCCAAGGCCATCCTGGAGATCGTGCCCGAGGAGGCGACGCTGTTGATGAACGCCCGCATCAAGCCCTCGGACATCGGCTTCATCCGTGCTGGCCAGCAGGCCCATGTGCGTGTGCTGGCCTACGACGCCAGCACCTACGGCAAGCTCGAAGCCAAGGTCGAGCGGGTGGGCGCCGACGCGGTGGTCGACGAGAAGGGCGAGCCGTATTTCGAGGTGCAGCTCAGTGCCGCGCGTGGTCAGCTGCTGCTGCACGGCAAGCCGCTGCCGATCACCCCGGGCATGCCGGTCGACATCGGCATCCTCACCGGTCAGCGCAGCGTGATGCAGTACCTGCTCAAGCCGGTGCTGCGCAGCGTGCAGGGCGCCTTGCAGGAGCGTTGATGAGCAAGAAAAAAACGTCGAAGGCCCTGCGGCCCCTGGCCTGGCACGCCATGGCGTTGGCCGTGGCCGCGCTGAGCTGGGCCGCTGCGGGCAGGGCCGCCGAGCACCTGCCCGAGCCGCCACCCCGGCTCGACCTGGGCGTGCCACCCGCGGTGCTGGCCGAGGTGCCGCCACCGCCGCCGGCCGATCAGCCCGAAAGCCTGGCCGGCTTGCTGGCGCGCGTGCTGCCGCGTGATGCGCAGGTGCGCACCGCCACCGCGCTGTGGCAGGCGGCGCAGCAGCGCCGGCTGCAGGCGCGCTCGCGGCTGGGGCCGTCGCTGTATCTGTCGGCCACTGCCGGTCAGGGCGTCGAGACCGAATTCGGCCGGGTGATCGACCGGCGCACCGACCGCGCCGAGGCCGGCCTGCGCTGGAACCTCTACAACAGCGGCAACGACCAGGCCGAGCTGAACGCCAGCGAGCGCGACGTGGCCGCCACCGAACAAGACCTGCGCCGCGCCCGCGAAGACAGCAGCGAGCGCCTGGCCGAGACCTACGTGTCGCTGCTGTACGTGCAAGACCAGCTGCCGGCTGCGGCCGAACGCCTGTCGACCGTGCGCCGGCTGGTGGCCCAGGTGCAGCGCCAGAACGAGGCCGGCAAGGCCAGCGATGCCGATGCCACCCAGGCAGCAGCCTCGCTGCTGGATGCCGAGATCGTCTACGAGCAGTTGCTGGCCGACCACGCCAGCGCCCGCGCCAAGCTGGCCGCCCAGGCCGGCACCGAGGTGCGCAACGTGCAGCCGGTGATGCTGGCCGCCGTGCCGGCCAGCGCATTGCAGGCCGGCGTGCCCGGGCTGGTGACGGCCGCCCGCCTGCGTGCCGAGGCCGCGCGGGCGCGGGTGCGGCCGGTGCCTGCGCTGCTGGCGCCGCGCATCGACCTGGAGATGCGGCATCGATTGAGCGACCGCACCCTGCCGGTGCTGACCACCGAATCGCAGCACAACTGGCAGGTCACCGCGCGCTGGGAGTTCCCGGTGCTGGGCGAGAGCATCGCCCGCCGCAACGAAGGCCAGCGCCGCGCCGAGGCCGCCGAGGCCGATGCCGACCGGGTGGCGCAGGGTGTGCAAGCCGACCTGCAGGCGCTGGCCGCGCGCATCGCCATCGCCGAGCGGGCGGTGACGCAGCTCGACAAGCAGATCGCGCAGTACGACCTGCTGGTGCGTGCCGGTGAATCGCAGTTCGAGGCCGGGCGGCGCAGCGTGCAGCAGTTGATCGGCCTGCGCGACAGCCGCTTCAACATCGCGCAGCGCCGCGCTGAGCAGGCCAACCGCCTGCTGGCCGCACGCATGCGCCAGCTGGCGCTGACCGGCAACCTGCTGCCGGCGCTGGGGCTGGGGCCGGGCAGCAGCAGCGACTGACCGTACCCATCTGCGGGTGAACGGCGGCAACGTCCGCGTCCCGCAGAATGCCGGCATGACGCTGGCCGCCCCTGACGCCGAAGGCTGGTTCAACCGGCGCGGCTGGGCGCCCTTCGATTTCCAACGCGAAGTGTGGGCGGCCATGGCCGCGGGCCAGGGTGGCCTGCTGCACGCCACCACCGGCGCTGGCAAGACCTACGCGGTGGCCCTGGGCGCGCTGGCCCATGCGGCGGCGCTGGGCGTTCCGGCCACCGGCAAGACCGCCCCACCGGTGGGCGTGTTGTGGATCACGCCGATGCGCGCGCTGGCCGCCGACACCCAGCGCGCGCTGGCGGCCCCGCTCACCGACCTGGCCCCCGCCTGGACGCTGGGCCTGCGCACCGGCGACACCCCCAGCGCCGAGCGTGCGCGCCAGGACCGCCGCCTGCCCACGGTGCTGGTCAGCACGCCCGAATCGATCACCCTGCTGCTGACCAAAGCCGATGCCGCCGAGCGGCTGGCCGCGGTTCACACGGTGATCGTCGACGAATGGCACGAGCTGGTCGGCAACAAGCGCGGCGTGCAGGTGCAACTGCTGCTGGCGCGGCTGGCCACCTGGAACCCGCGACTGCTGGTGTGGGGCCTGTCGGCCACGCTGGGCAACCTGCCAGAGGCCATGGCCATGCTGCAGGGCCCACGCCCGCCGGGCGATGCGCCGCCGCGGCTGGTGCGCGGGCGCATCAACAAGGCGCTGCTGATCGACACCTTGCTGCCACCCAACCCGGGCCGCTTCTCCTGGGGCGGCCATCTGGGCGCGCAGATGCAGCAGCCGGTGGTCGATCAGATCGCGCGCACCGATGCCGAGGGCGGCGGCACCACGCTGGTCTTCACCAACGTGCGCTCGCAAGCCGAGGCCTGGTACCAGATGCTGCTGGCCGCGCGGCCCGATTGGGCCGGCCAGATCGCGCTGCACCACGGCTCGCTGGCCAAGGAGGTGCGTGAATGGGTCGAGGCCGGGCTCAAGGCCGGCAGCCTGAAGGCGGTGGTGGCCACTTCGTCGCTGGACCTGGGCGTGGACTTTCTGCCCGTCTCGCGGGTGCTGCAGATCGGCTCGGCCAAGGGCGTGGCGCGGCTGCTGCAGCGCGCCGGCCGCTCGGGCCACCAGCCCGGCCGGCCCAGCCGCATCACCCTGGTGCCCACCAACACGCTTGAGCTGATCGAGGCGGTGGCTGCGCGCCGCGCGGTGGCGGTCGGCCAGGTGGAGCCGCGCCATGCGCCCGAGCAGCCGCTGGACGTGCTGGTGCAGCACCTGGTCAGCATCGCGCTGGGTGGGGGCTTTCACGCCGAGCCGCTGTTCGACGAGGTGCGCCGCGCCTGGAGCTACCGCGCGCTGAGCCGTGAATCCTTCCAATGGGCGCTGGACTTCGTGCAGCGCGGTGGTGATTCGCTGGGCGCCTACCCCGAGTACCACCGCGTGGCCGAGGTCGACGGCGTCTGGCGTGTGCCCGACAAGGGCATCGCGCTGCGCCACCGGCTGCAGGTGGGCACCATCGTCGGTGAGTCGGCGATGCTGGTGAAGTGGTGGTCCAAGGGCGGCAGCGGCGGCGGCACGCTGGGCCAGGTCGAAGAGAGCTTCATCGCGCGGCTCAACAAGGGCGACTGTTTCGTCTTCGGCGGCCGGGTGCTCGAGTACGTGCGCACCCAGGACATGGCCGCCTACGTGCGCAAGGCCACCGGCAAACGCGGTGTGGTGCCCAGCTGGGCCGGCGGCAAGATGCCGCTGTCCAGCGAGCTGGCCGACGCCACCCGCGCGGTGCTGGCCGGCGTGGCGCAGGGCGACCCCGCCGCCGCGGCCGTCGACCCCGAGCTGGTCGCCGCCGCGCCGATGCTGGCCGCGCAGCGCACGCTGTCGCAGCTGCCGGCGCCCGGCGCGCTGCTGGTCGAGCAATTCCGCTCGCGCGAGGGCTGGCACCTGTTCGTCTACCCCTTCGCCGGCCGCCATGTGCACCTGGGCCTGGCCAGCCTGCTGGCCTGGCGCTTGTCCCAGCATCGGCCCAACACCTTCAGCATCAGCGTCAACGACTACGGCTTCGAGCTGTTGGCGGCCGAGGCCGTGGACCTGGCACCGGTGCTCGACCAGTCGGCGTTCGACGCCGGCCCCGACCTGCTGCACGACGTGCTGGCCAGCCTCAACAGCAGCGAGCTGGCGCGGCGCCGCTTTCGTGAGATCGCCCGCGTCGCCGGGCTGGTGTTCACCGGCTACCCCGGTGCACCCAAGAGCACCCGGCAACTGCAGGCCAGCTCGGGCCTGTTCTACGACGTGTTCCGCCAGTACGACCCGGCCAACCGGCTGCTGCAGCAGGCCGATGCCGAGGTGTTGGCGCAGGAGCTGAACCTGCAGCAGCTGGCCGCTTGCCTGGCGCGGCTGCGCGGCCTGGCGCTGGCCGCGGTGACGCTGCGTGCGCCCAGCCCGTTGGCGCTGGCGCTGATGGTCGAGCGTTTCCGCGAGCAGCTCAGCACCGAGAAGCTGGCCGACCGGCTGGCGCGTTTCGTCGCCGATGCCGAGGCCACGATGGCCCGTGTCGATGCCGATGCCGAGGCGCCGCCGCACCCGCCCCGGCGCCGCCGGCGCCGCGCCGGGGCTTGAGGCCGATCAGCCCCAGGGAAGCCCGGCTCATCACGCGATGGCCCGGGGCGCGGCGCCACGATCATCGTGGGCACCTTGCCCGCCATGATCCTGTCGTCCCGCTTCAACCCTGCTGCGCGCCTGCGCAGCCTGCTCGTGCTGCTGTTGCTCACGCTGGGCTTGCTCGCGGGCGTGTCGCTGTCGCAGACGCGGCAGATCGAGGCAACCAGCATCGCCTTCGACGAGCGGGTGATGCCGGCGATCAAGCAGGTGCACGAGCTGACGACCGGCGTCGACGAGCTGCGTGGTCTGGCCGCCCTGCACCTGCTGCTGCGCAACGAGGTTGAACGCCGGGCGCTCGAGGCCCGGCTGCAGGCCGGGCGCCATGGGGTCGAGCGGCTGCTCAACGCCTACGGCAAGCGCCTGGTCGACGACACCGACCGCCAGCACCACGCGGCGGTGCAGGCCAGCCTGGCCCCGTTCTGGGCGACGCAGGACCGGCTGCTGGCGGCCTCGCGCCGCGCGCCGGCCGACCCGGCCGCCGCGGCGCTGGCGCGGGCGCTGCTGACGGGTGAATCGCAGCAGGCCTTCGTGCGCGTGCGCTCCGACCTCGACGCCTGGTGGGCCTACACCGAGGCCGCCGCCGCGCGCGCGGCGCAGCAGGCCCGCGCCGCGGCGCACACCGCGCTGTGGCTGGCGGGGGCCGGCGTGGTGCTGGCGCTGTTGTCGCTGGTGGTGGCGGTGGTGGTGAGGGTGCAGCGGCCGCCGGCCGACCGCGCCCGGCGCCGGCCGCTGCGCGATGCGGCAAGGGACGTTTCGGCGTCGGGTTTGCCGGTCGACAGCCTGGCGCTGCAACGGCACCTGGCGGCGCTCAATGCCGCAGTGGCGGCAGCACGGCGGGGTGAGCCCGGCCGTGCCGCCGGCCTGTCGGCCCAGGAGGCGCAGCGCCTGGCCGAGCAGGTGGACGCCGCGGCCCGGGGCCTGCGGGCGCTGATCGACCGGCCGGCCTCGGCGCCGCACCACACCACCGAGCGCACGCCGCACTGACCTTGCGCGGGTTGGCCGCCCGTGGTGGCTGACCGCTCCACCCCGCACGCAGGGCCCGGGGCCGCCGCTGCAGGCGCTGCCGTACAGTGCGTGGGCCCTCGCTGCCCGCCCGCCCCATGCCCCCGTTGCCCACGCTGCCGCAAGACGCCGATGGCCTGCTCAAGCTGGCGGCGCAATCGATGTTCGACCTGTACGCGCAGACGGTGCAGGGCATGATGGTCGTCGACCGCGAGCACCGCGTGGTGTGGATCAGCGAAGGCTACAAGCGCTTCCTGCCGGCGCTGGGTTTTGCCGCCGAGCACGAGTTTGTCGGCAAGCGCGTGGAAGAGGTGGTGCCCAACACCCTGCTGGCCCAGGTGATCGACAGCGGCCAGCCGATCATGGTGGACCTGCTCACCAACAAGGCCGGCACCTTCCTGGTCAGCCGGGTGCCGCTGCGTGATGGCGATGGCCGCGTCATCGGCGCGTTGGGCATGGTGCTGATGGACCACCCCGAGCGCGCCGACAGCACGATGCAGCCGCTGATGGCCAAGTTCGCCCAGCTGCAGCGTGAGCTGGCCGACGCCCAGCGCCAGTTGGTGGCCGAGCAGGTGCGCAACCGCCGGCCCAAGTACACCATCGCCGCCTACATCGGTGCCAGCCCGGCGGCGCTGGAGGTCAAGCGCCAGGCGCGCCGCGTGGCCGGCACCGGCTCCACCGTGCTGCTGCTGGGTGAGACCGGCACCGGCAAGGAGCTGCTGGCCCATGCCATCCACGCCGCGTCGCCGCGCGCGGCCAAGCCGTTTGTCGGTGTCAACATCGCCGCGGTGCCCGACACGCTGCTCGAGGCCGAGTTTTTCGGCGTGGCGGCCGGCGCCTACACCGGCGCCGAGCGCAAGGGCCGCGACGGCAAGTTCCGCGTGGCCGACGGCGGCACGCTGTTCCTCGACGAGATCGGCGACATGCCGCTGGCCCTGCAGGCCAAGCTGCTGCGGGCGCTGCAGGAGCAGGAGGTCGAGCCGCTGGGCAGCAACCAGATCATCAAGGTCGACGTGCGGGTGATCGCCGCCACCAGCCGCGACTTAGGCGCGATGGTGGCCGACGGGCTTTTCCGCGCCGACCTGTACTACCGGCTCAACGTGCTGCCGATCCGCCTGCCGGCGCTGCGCGAGCGGCTGGCCGACATCGAGGCGCTGGCCGAGACCCTGCTCGACGACATCGCCCGCCGCAGTGGTCTGCCGCTGAAAGGCCTGTCGGCCGACGCCATCGACCGCCTGGCCGGCCACGATTGGCCCGGCAACTTCCGCGAGCTGCGCAACGTGCTGGAGCAGGCCGCGCTGATGACCGACGAGGCGGTGCTGCGTCCGCATGATCTGGACGGCGCGCTGGCGCCGGGGCAGCGAAGTGCATCGCCAGCGCCGGCGCCGGCCTTGCCGGCCTCGCGCTCGGCGCTGTTCCGGCCGGCGGCGCTGCCGTCTGCCGGCGGGCCGCCCGCGCCGGCACCGGCACCGGCACCGGCACCGGCACCGGCACCGGCCACCACCATCAAGCCGCTGCCCCAGGCCATCGCCGAACTGGAAGCCCAGGCCATCCGCCAGGCGCTGGCCGCCACCGGCGGCAACAAGCTGGCCGCCGCGCGCCTGCTGGGCATATCGCGGGCCACGCTGTATCTGAAGCTGCCCGAGATCGACAGCGCGCCCACCGATACTGTCTGATTTTCAGTCTATGTCTGAAAAATAGACATATCTGGATCTTGAGTGTCTGGTTGTTGGCCATGCCGCGGTGGATCTTGGTTCGCGGCGACGCTAGGCCCGGGCTGATTTTGGCGGCATTCGCCTCGGCGGCCTCCCAAACCCAAGGGTTTGCCCTGGTTTGGTGCGGCTTGGCACTGGCCTTGCGAAGGTAAGTCCACGTCAAGCACCCCGGCGCTGCCCGTCTAACCTTCAAGGAGACCCCATGACCGCACCGATCCGCGCACGCCGCCTGGCTTGCCTGACCCCCCTGGCCCTGGCCGCCGCCGCGCTGCTGGCGCCTGCTGCCGCATTCGCCCAGACCACCGGCGACGTGAACATCGCGCTGATCGCCAGCAAGAGCGGCCCGCTGGAGCCCTACGCCAAGCAGACCCTGGTCGGCTTCCACATGGGGCTCGACTACGCCACCGGCGGCACCATGATGGTCAACGGCCGCAAGCTGGTGGTCATCGAGAAGGACGACCAGGGCAAGCCCGACGTGGGCAAGAGCCTGCTGGCCGCCGCCTACGCCGACGACAAGGTCGACATCGCCGTGGGCCCCACCGCATCGCCGGTGGCCCTGGCCATGCTGCCGGTGGCCGAGGAGTACAAGAAGATCCTGCTGGTCGAGCCGGCGGTGGCCGATTCGATCACCGGCGATAAGTGGAACAAGTACATCTTCCGCACCGGCCGCAACAGCAGCCAGGACGCGATCGCCAACGCCGTGGCGCTGGACAAGCCCGGCACCACGCTGATCACGCTGGCGCAGGACAACGCCTTCGGCAAGGACGGCGTCAAGGCCTTCAAGGAGGCCGTCAAGAAGGCCAAGGTGGCGCACGAGGAGTACCTGCCCGCGGCCACCAGCGACTTCACCGCCGCCGCGCAGCGCATCATCGCCAAGGTCAAGGACCTGCCCGGGCGCAAGATCATCTGGATCATCTGGGCCGGCGGCAACCCGTTCAAGATCGCCGACATGGATTTGAAGCGCCACGGCATCGAGATCGCCACCGGCGGCAACATCCTGCCGGCGATGACGGCCTACAAGCAGTTCCCCGGCATGGAGGGTGGCCTGTACTACTACTTCGGCATCCCGAAGAACCCGGTCAACGAGTGGCTGGTGGCCAACCACTACACCAAGTACAAGGCGCCGCCGGACTTCTTCACCGCCGGCGGCATGAGCGCGGCGATCGCGGTGGTCGAAGCCCTGAAGAAGACCAAGGGCGACACCAACACCAACAAGCTGATCACGGCGATGGAGGGCATGAGCTTCCAGACGCCCAAGGGCCGCATGACCTTCCGCAAGGAAGACCACCAGGCGCTGCAGGACATGTACCACTTCAAGATCAAGGTGGATCCGGCGTTTGCCTGGGGCGTGCCGGAGCTGGTGCGCGAAATCAAAGCCGAAGAGATGCAGGTTCCGATCCGCAACAAGCGTTAGATCGGCTACTGCGCGGCCGGGATCCGTCGTTGCGGGGCTCGCCGTGAATCCTCATGCACGAAAGTGCATTCCGGTTCCCGGCTCCCCCCGCGCCTAGGCTGCCGGCCGCTCGCTACGCCTCGGACCGCTGCGGTCCCACTGAAACACAACCCTATCGCTGTTGCGAGGAGTTGCCTTGCTCGAAACCCGTGACTTGACGATCCGCTTCGGCGGCCACGTCGCTGTCGACCACGTGTCCTGCGCGTTTGCGCCGGGCACGCTCACCGCCATCGTCGGCCCCAACGGCGCGGGCAAGACCACCTACTTCAACCTGATTTCGGGCCAGTTGCCGGCCAGCGAGGGCACGGTGCTGCTGGACGGTCAGGACATCACCACGCTGGCGGCGCCGCTGCGCACGCGGCGCGGGCTGGGCCGGGCGTTTCAATTGACGCAGCTGTTTCCCAACCTCACGGTGCGCGAGAACGTGCGGCTGGCGATCCAGGCGCGCGAGGCCGGGCGTGGGCAGGGCGGCGGCTGGGGCGGGGTCGACCTGTTCCAGATCTGGCTCGACCGCCAAGCCTGGATCGACGAGGCGCAGGCGATCCTGGCCCAGGTGCGGCTGGCTGGCCAGGCCGATGCCCATGCCAGCGCGCTGCCGCACGGTGACCAGCGCAAGCTGGAGGTGGCGCTGCTGATCGCCCTCGACCCCAAGGTGTTCATGTTCGACGAACCCACCGCGGGCATGAGCGTCGACGAGGTGCCGGTGATCCTGGACCTGATCCGCGATCTGAAGAGCCGCCGCGACTGCACCATCCTGCTGGTGGAGCACAAGATGGACGTGGTGCGTGAACTGGCCGACCGCATCATCGTGCTGCACAACGGCCAGCTGGTGGCCGATGGTGAACCGGCAGCCGTGATCGCGTCGCCGGTGGTGCAGCAGGCCTATCTGGGCATGGCCGCGGAAGAGCCCGCATGAGCCAGAACCTGCTTGAACTGACGGGCGTGCACACCCATATCGGCGCGTACCACATCCTGCACGGCGTCGACTTTGTGGTGCCCGAGGGCGAGGTGACGATGCTGCTGGGCCGCAACGGCGCCGGCAAGACCACCACGCTGCGCACCATCATGGGCCTGTGGCAAGCCAGCGCCGGCGACTTGCGCTTCAAGGGCCGCTCGCTGAAAGGCCAGGCCACGCCCGACATCGCCACGCAGGGCATCGCCTACGTGCCCGAGAGCATGGGCATCTTCACCGACCTGACGGTCAAGGAAAACATGGTGCTGGCCGCCCGCGCCGCGCGCAACGCCAGCGAGCTGGACACGCAGCGCCTCGAATGGATCTTCGGGCTGTTCCCGGCGCTGAAGAAGTTCTGGCTCTACCCGGCCGGCAAGTTGAGCGGCGGGCAGAAGCAGATGCTGGCCGTGGCCCGCGCCATCTGCGAGCCGCGTGCGCTGATCCTGATCGACGAGCCCAGCAAGGGCCTGGCGCCGTCGATCATCAACAACCTGATCGCCGCCTTCAAGGAGCTGAAGCGCCAGAAGACGACGATCCTGCTGGTGGAGCAGAACTTCATGATGGCCAAGGCGCTGGGCGACTGGGTGGCGGTGATGGACAACGGCCGCGTGGTGCACCGCGGGGCGATGGCCGAACTGGCCGAGGACGAGGCGATGCAGCAGCGCTTGTTGGGCTTGTCTTTGGGAACACACCAATGAGTGCCACCACCGCCATCGCCACGCCGACCGCTGCCGCTGCGGCGGTGCCGAAGGCGCAGTTCGACTGGCGCCCGCTGGCGCTGCTGGTCGGGTTGATGGGTCTGGCGTTGCCAGCCATCGGCACGCCCAGCACCTGGCTCACGCTCACCGTGGCCGGGCTGGCGATGGGGCTGATCATCTTCGTCATCGCCTCGGGCCTGACGCTGGTGTTCGGCCTGATGGACGTGCTGAACTTCGGCCACGGCGTGTTCATCGCGCTGGGCGCCTTCATGGCCACCACGGTGATGGGCGGCATGACCGGGTGGGCGGGTGAATCGACCGCACTGCAACTGACCAGCGTGTTCACCGCGATGGTGGTGGCGATGGTGGTGGCCGGCGCGGTGGGCTGGGCCTTCGAGCGGGTGATCGTGCGGCCGGTCTATGGCCTGCACTTGAAGCAGATCCTGATCACCATGGGCGGCATGATCGTCGGCGAAGAGATCATCAAGGTGATCTGGGGCCCGCAGCAGATTGCGCTGCCGCTGCCCTCGTCGCTGACCGGCTCGTGGCTGCTGGGCGAGGCGTCGATCGAGAAATACCGCGTGATGGCCGCCGGCATCGGCCTGCTGGTGTTCGCCGCGCTGGCCTTCACGCTGAACCGCACCAAGGTCGGCCTGCTGATCCGCGCCGGCGTGCAGGACCGCGAGATGGTCGAGAGCCTGGGCTACCGCATCCGTCGGCTGTTCGTCGGCGTGTTCGTCGCCGGCTCGGCGCTGGCCGGCCTGGGCGGCGTGATGTGGGGCCTGTACCAGCAGAACGTGACGCCGCAGATCGGCGGCCAGGTCAACGTGCTGATCTTCATCGTCATCATCATCGGCGGGCTGGGCAGCACGCTGGGCTGCTTCGTCGGTGCGCTGCTGGTCGGGCTGATGGCCAACTACACCGGCTTTCTGGCGCCCAAGGTGGCGCTGTTCTCCAACATCGGGCTGATGGTGGCGATCCTGCTGTGGCGGCCGCAGGGCCTGTATCCAGTGACGAACCGCTGAGACGCGCGATGTTGAACAGACTCCTGTCCCACGATCTGCCGCGCAGCCGCTGGCTGGCGATCGCGCTGCTGCTCATCGTCATCGGCCTGGCGGTGGCGCCGTTTGCCTTTCCCGGCAGCAAGTCGCTGAACGTGGCGGCCAAGATGCTGGTGTTCATCCTGCTGGTGGCCAGCTACGACCTGCTGCTGGGCTACACCGGCATCGTCAGCTTTGCGCACACCATGTTCTTCGGCATCGGCGCCTACGGCGTGGCGGTGGCCAGCACCCGCATGGGTGAAGGCTGGCCTGCACTGGCGGTGGGCGTGGCCGGGGCCTTGTTGATCTCGCTGGCGCTGTCGCTGGTGATCGGGCTGTTCTCGCTGCGCGTCAAGGCCATCTTCTACGCCATGATCACGCTGGCGGTGGCCTCGGCCTTCCAGACCCTGGCGTCTCAGTTGAGCGACATCACCGGCGGCGAAGACGGCCTGAGCTTCAAGAACCCCACGCTGTTCAGCCCCTCGTTCGAGCCGTTCGAGAACGTCGTGCTCGGCATCACCATCGACGGCAGGATCTTCAGCTACTACGCGCTGTTCTTCGTGGTGCTGGGGCTGTTTCTGGTGCTGCTGCGCATCGTCAATTCGCCCTTCGGCCGGGTGCTGCAGGCGATCCGCGAGAACGACTTCCGCGCCGAGGCCATCGGCTTTCGCACGGTGGTGTTCCGCACGCTCAGCAACGTGCTGTCGGCGCTGTTTGCCTGCGCTGCCGGCGCGCTGCTGGCGCTGTGGCTGCGCTACACCGGGCCCGACACCACGCTGAGCTTCGAGATCATGCTCGACATCCTGCTGATCGTGGTGATCGGCGGCATGGGCACGATGTACGGCGCGGTGGTGGGCGCGGTGCTGTTCGTGCTGGCGCAGAACTACCTGCAGGACCTGCTGAAGATCGGCGCCACCGCGCTGGAGGGCGTGCCGGTGCTGGCGCAGTTCGTCTCGCCCGACCGCTGGCTGCTGTGGCTGGGCGTGCTGTTCGTGCTGTCGGTCTACCACTTTCCCACCGGCGTGGTGGGGCGGTTGCGGGCGCTGGCGCTGTCGCACAAGCCCTGATCGCCCGGAGCCGACGCCGTGACCCCCCTGTCCCGTTACCTCGAATGCGCCGGCCGCGAGATCCACTACACCGAGTGGGGCAGCCAGCATGCCGAGACGGTGATCGCCTGGCATGGCCTGGCGCGCACCGGGCGCGACATGGACGACATCGCCGCCCACCTGGCGCAGCGCTGGCGCGTGATCTGCCCCGACACCATCGGCCGCGGCCTGTCGCAGTGGAGCCCGGTGCCCGACGACGAATACCACAACGCCTTCTACACCCGCATCGCCACCGCCCTGCTCGATCAATTGGGCATCGCGCAATGCCATTGGCTGGGCACCTCGATGGGCGGGGCGATCGGCCTGCGTGCGGCGGCCAGCACGCTGCACGGCCGCATCCAGCGGTTGGTGATGAACGACATCGGGCCCGAGCTGGCGGCGCCGGCGGTCGAACGCATCCGCACCTACGCCGGCAGCCCGGCGGCCTTTGCCACCGTGGGCGCGCTGGAGCAGTATTTCCGCACCATCTACAAGCCCTATGGCTGGTTGAGCGATGCGCAGTGGCGGCGCCTGACCGAGACCAGCGTGCGCCGCCTGCCCGATGGCCGCGTGACGCCGCACTACGACCCGGCAATGGTGCGCCAGTTCATCGCCCACCCCAACGACTATCACCAGTGGGAGGCGTGGGACGCGCTGACCATCCCCGTGCTGGTGCTGCGCGGCGCCGACAGCGATCTGCTGCTGCCCGACGTGGCCGAGGCCATGCGCAACCGCGGGCCGCGTGCGGTGGTGGTCACCATGCCAGGCTGCGGCCACGCACCGGCCCTGAACACGCCGGCGCAGTTCGCGCTGGTGGAGCGGTTCTTCGCGGGTTGAGGCGATCGGCCGGATTGAATCAGCCGGCTGTTACCTGCACCGGCTGCACCGCGTGCGCGCTGCTTTCCCAGGCGCGCCGCAATTCGAAGCGCAGGGTCCATTTGCCGGGCTTGGTGGCCTCGAAGGCGAAGTGCTGCTGCTGGCCCGCGCCCTCACCGGCGCCGCCCGGCGCGTGGCCGGCGGCTTTCAGCGTGCAACCGGCCGGCGCGGCCGGTGGCTGCCACAGCAGGCCGGCGCCGGGCGCGCTGTCCAGCACGATGTCCAGCGACCGGCCCGCCGTGGCCTGCAGTTGCAGCGGGGGATGCTCTAGGGTGCGCATGGGGGCTCTCCAGGACAGGCGGTGTGGCGCACATGATGGCCGCCGCCGGGCCCGGGCGTCAACGCTGAGTCGCTGGCGCCTGCCAAAGCCGCCGCGTGGCACGACACATCTGGCGTGGGCGACTTGAATTGCGCCCGGATGGCGCCAACTGTTTGGGGTTTTGGGCGATCGAAAGGCGGGAACTGCGTTACCGTTCGGCGCTCAAAGCTGCGACGCCCCTGTCGGGCGCGCCTCGACTTTCTGGAGACCTCGACTGTGAAAAACCTGCTGTTTGCGCTTTCCGTGGCCGTTGCCGCTGTCTCGCTGGGCCTGGCCCCGATGGACGCCGACGCCCGGCGGCTGGGTGGTGGCAAGGCGGCCGGCATGCAGCGCCAGGCGCCGCCGGCCAATGCCAACACCGCCACGCCGCCGTCCACGGCGGCCGCACCTGCGGCTGCGGCCGCCACCACCGGCGCCGCCGCGGCGGCTGCGCCCAAGCGCTCGTGGATGGGCCCGCTGGCCGGGCTGGCTGCCGGCATCGGCCTGGCCGCGCTGTTCAGCCACCTGGGCATGGGCGAAGGCCTGGCCAACTTCATGATGATGGCCTTGCTGGCCGTGGCCGCGTTCGTGGCCATCCGCTTCATCATGAGCCGCTTTGCCGGTGGTGGTGCCAAGCGCAGCGCCGGCCCGCAACTGGCCGGCGCCGGTGCCCCGGTGGGCGGCTGGCAGCCGCAGCCTTCGGCACAACCGGCAGCGCAGCCCGCACCGATGCAGCGCAGCGCGCTGCAGGACACCCCGCTGTCCACCGGCGCCAGCACACCGGCGGCCATCACGCTGCCGGGTGGCATGGCGGCGGGTGATTTTGAGCGCCTGGCCAAGATGGTGTTCATCCGCATGCAGGCCGCCAACGACGCCGGCAATGTGGACGATCTGCGCAAGTTCACCACGCCCGAACTGTTCGCCTCGCTGCGGCTCGACCTGCAGGAGCGCGGCGCCGCGCCGCAGCAGACCGACGTGGTGCAGATCGACGCCCAGGTGGTGGAAGCCACCCAGGAAAAGGGCCAGGACATCGTCAGCGTGCGCTTCACCGGCCTGATCCGCGAGGCGGCCGGTGCCGGCGCCGAGCCGTTCAACGAGCTGTGGCACCTGGTGCGCCCGGCCGATGGCAGCGGCGACTGGGCGATCGCCGGCATCACGCCGGTGCAGTGATCCCCCGCGCACCGGCGCCAGGCCGGTGCGGCACGACGGCGGCTTCGGCCGCCGTTTTTCTTGGCTGATGCCGAACTGGCAACGGCAGCGGCGCTGGGCCACCGCCGGTTTGCAGCTTGTTCGCCGCTGGTAACCGCCGGTGCCCGTCCACCCGCCGCGGGCTGACTACACTCGCGGCTTCGCCGACCCGGCCCGACTATTTCAGGCGCTGCCCGTGAACCGTCCCACCCCCGCTCTGACTTCCGTTCGATTCCTGCTGCGTCCGCTGGCGCTGGCGCTGCTGCTGGCAGGCCACCTCGGCGCCGCCGGGGCGCAGACCGCACCGGCTGCCGCGGCGCCCGCGGCCTCGGCCGCGTCGGGCCCCACGCTGCGCGCCGATGTGGC
>Ga0155495_1112_pt1 | contig 23174 bp, 19 predicted proteins | sample RifCSPhighO2_12_FD_107153 | JGI IMG/M metagenome (GOLD analysis project Ga0155495, IMG submission 107153) | Burkholderiales bacterium RIFCSPHIGHO2_12_FULL_69_20
GCGCTCCATGTTGCGCAGCACCAGCCGCAGCGCCGGCGACAGGCCGGTGTAGCCCAGCCGCTCGACCAGCGTGCGGCGATAGCCGGCGGGCGCGGCCGGGCGCATGGCCTCGGCCGGTGTGAGGCGCACCGTGGCCAGGATCGCGGCCAGCGTGCCGGCCACCGCGGTGGCGGCGGTGGCGCCACCGCCCACCAGCACCAGCGCCGGCGCTATGGCGTGCGGAAATTGCGGGAAGTGGAACACCTCGGCATACAGCCCGGTCAACAGCCCGCCCAGCCAATGGCCCAGCCCCACGCCCAGCACCAGGCCCATCAGCACGATGGCGCCGACCAGCTTCAGGTAGTGCGCCGCAATCGTGCGGTTGCGGTAGCCCAGCGCCTTCAGCGCGGCGATCTGCTCGCGCTGGGTGGCCACCAGCCGCGACACCACCACGTTCAGCAGGAAGGCCGCCACGCCGAGAAAGATCGCCGGCAGCACGGTGCCCAGCACCCGCTGCTCCTTGATCTCGTTGTCCAGCATCGCGTGCGAGGTCTGCTCGGCGCGCGGGCGCGGTGCCGCACCGCCATAACGCGCCAGCAGCGCGGCCAGTTGATCGATCACCGCACGCTCGCTCACGGTGCGCGCACCGGCCGGCGCCAGCCGCACCGCCAGCGCATTGAAGGCGCCCTGCATGTCGTAGGCCGCGGCCAGCGCCGCCTGATCGACCCAGAACACGCCGAAGCCACGCTGGTCAGGCATGCCGAACAGCCCGGCGAAGATGAACTCGGGCGAGGTGGCCAGGCCGACGATGCGCAGCGTGCGGTGGCGGCCGTTGACCAGCGCGCTCACGGTCGATCCCGGCTGCAGACCGCGCATCTGCGCAAAACCCTGCGACACCAGTGCGTCCAGCGCGCCGCCGTCGCCGGCGCTGCTGCCGTCGCCCTCGGCCGCGCCGGTGGCAAACAAGCCGCGCCCGGCCACCACGGTGACCTGGTTGAGCCGCGGCGGCTGCAGCCGGTCGACGCCGATCAGCTGGCCCAGCACCGGGTCGGGGCTGTCGACCAGTTGGATGCGCACGATCTGCTCGATGGTGGTCTGCACGTCGGCCACGCCGGGCACCTCGCGCAGGCGATCGGCCAGCGCCAGCGGCGCGCGCTTGACGGTGGCAAACAGGTCGGCAAAGCGGCCCTGGGCGTAGAAGGCCTCGCGCGCAGCGTCGAGCGACTCCACCGCCGACAGGCTGGTGAGAAAGCCGCCCAGCCCGCTGGCCACCACCAGCGCGATGGTCAGCGCCTGGCTCCACATCGTGCGCAGGTCGCGCAGCAGTTTGATGTCGAGCGCTTTCACCAACTCAACTCCGCGGGCGACAGCTTGTGCGCATTGATCTCGATGCGCTGGATCTTGCCGTCGCCCAGGTAGACCACGCGGTCGGCCATGCCGGCCATCGCCGCGTTGTGGGTGATCACCACCACCGTGGTGCCCAGTTCGACATTGATGCGGGCGATGGTCTCCAGCACCAGCTTGCCGGTGGCGTAGTCCAGCGCGCCGGTGGGCTCGTCGCACAGCAGCACCTGCGGGCGCTTGACGATGGCGCGCGCGATCGCCACACGCTGCTGCTCGCCGCCCGAGAGCTGCGACGGAAAGTGATCGCGCCGCGGGCCCAGGCCCACGCGCGCCAGCGCCTCGGCGATCGGCATCGGGTGCTCGACGATGTCGGTCACCAGCGCCACGTTCTCCCAGGCCGTCAGGCTGGGGATCAGGTTGTAGAACTGGAAGACGAAGCCGACATGTTCGCGCCGGTAGCGTGTCAGCGCCTCGTCGTCGGCGGCCGTCAGGTCGTGGTCGTCGTAGCGCAGCGTGCCGGCGCTGGCTACCTCCAGTCCGCCCAGGATGTTCAGCAGCGTGCTCTTGCCGCTGCCCGACGGGCCCAGCAGCACCAGGAATTCACCGCGCCGGATATCGAGATCGACCTCGCGCAGCGCCGGCACGGCCACGTCACCCGCGTGGTAGGTTTTGCTCAGACCGCGGGCGCAGAAGACGATCTCGGGCGCGGCGGTGGGATCGACAGGCATGGCGTGATGCTGCGGCGGCGGTGGTTCGGTGGTCATGATCCCGCTCAAGGGTCGGCCGGTGGGCCACGATGGTGGCGCACCGGCCGGTTTTGGAGTGAACAGCCTAGCGAAATCCCGGTGAATTGGGTTTCGCCCTCTAGAGGGTCCTGGTGACACTGAAGGCCTGGATGCGCACAACGCACCGCCCGATCCGATCCAAGACCTTCCCTGTTCACTTCGAAAGACCATCATGACCCCCACCACCCTGCGTGCCGTGACCCTCAAGACCGTTGCCAACTACCGCCACGCCGCCGAGCGTGCGGTGGGTGCCTACCGTGCCGGTGGCCGCCGCCTGATCGCGGTGGTGCGCAATGGCGTGGACCAGGCCGCCCAGCGTGGTGCCGAGCCGTATGTGCCGGCCTTCGCGGCCGCGATGCAGCGTGCCGGCGATACCATGGGCACCCTGGCCGTCAAGAGCCTGGAAGCCGTCAGCGCCGGCACCGAGCGTGCGATCGAGCTCGGCGCCGACGGCGTGAGCACGCAAGTCAAGCGCGTGGCCGAACTGGCCGGTGGTGTCGAGAACAGCGTCGTGGTGAGCGGCCTGCAGGTCGCCGTGCGCTTCACGCTGCCAGGCGCGCAAGCCGCGCTGGCACTGTCCGAGCGGGTGGCCGCCGGTGCCGACAAGCTGGCCGACGTGGCCGCCGGCCCGCGCAGCACGCGTGCCAAGGCAGCAGCCCAACGTGCACGCCGCGCCACGCCCAAGCTCGGCCAGGCCACTGCCCGCACGGCCGCCAAGGCCGCGCGTGAAGTTGCTGCGCAAGCCGAAGGCTCCGCCCAGGCCGTGACCCGCCGCGCCAAGGCCCAGGTGGCCAAGGTCAGCAAGGCCGCCCGCAAGCCCGCCGCCAAGCCGGTGGTCAAGGCCGCCAAGGCCGCGCCCAAGGCGGCTGCCAAGCCCGCCCGCCGCGCCGCCCGCAAGACGTCGCCGGTGGTGAAGGCCGTGCAAGAGGCCGTCGCGGCCGTGACTGCCTGATCACCGACGGATCGCGCCTGGCAAGATAGCCAGGCAACATCGGTGCACCGACAGGACTGATCACGATGCGACAACTCAGCGGGCATGACGCAGGCTTTCTCTACGCCGACACGGCGCATGCCAACGCCAATGTCAGCCTGCTGCACATCCACGATCAGTCCACGGCGCCCGGCGGCGTGGTGCGCTTCAAGAGCATCCTGGCGCACATCGAGCGCCGGTTGAGTGCCTCGCCGCTGTTCCGCCAACGGCTGCAGCGCGTGCCGTTGGGGTTGGACCATCCGTACTGGGTGGACGACGACGACTTCGACCTCGAATACCACGTGCGCCACATCGCCCTGCCCAAGCCGGGCGACTGGCGCCAGTTCTGCATCCAGGTCTCGCGCATCCATGCGCGCCCGCTCGATCTGGACCGCCCGCTGTGGGAGGCCTACGTCATCGAGGGCCTGGACAGTTTTCTCGACCTGCCCGCCGGCAGCTTCGCGCTGCTGTTCAAGACCCACCTGGCGGCAGTCGACCTGCACCGCCTGGGCGCGCTGAGCAGCCTGCTCTACGACACCAGCGCCCACCCGCCGGCCCCGCCGCCGCCCGAGCCCTGGTTTGCCGATTCACCACCCGGCCGGCTGAGCCTGGTGCGCCACGGGCTGGTGAGCACCGTCACCTCGCCGCTGCGGCTGGCGCGGCCGCTGCTGCGCGCCGCCACCAGCGTGGCGCCGGCGGCCGCGGCGCTGGCCAGCGAGATGCTTCTGCGCCCGCAAAACCTGCCGACCACGCGCTTCAATTCGGTGGTGTCGCCGCACCGCGTGTTCGAGACCCGGCGCTTCACCGAGGCCGAGTTCGAATCCATCCGCGCGCTGGTGCCCGGCGCCAGCGTCGACGACGCGGTGGCGGCCGTGTGCGGTGGCGCGCTGCGCCGTTACCTGGATGCACAAGGCGAGTTGCCCGAGGGCCACAGCCTGGCGGCCATCGTGCCCGAGCCCGAGGTCAGGCCCGCGCCGCCCCCGCCGGGCAGCGCCCGGCGGCGCGCCGAGCCGGTGGTGCCGCTGGCCTGGCGGCATGTGCGCCTGGGCACCGACATCGCCGATGCACGCAAGCGCCTGGCCTTCGTGCACCAACAAACCGTGGCCGGCCCCGACGAGGTGGCCCTGGCGCTGGGCAGCCGTGCGCTGGCCGAAGCCGGCGAGCAGGCCTCGGCCAGCCTGCTGGCCTGGAGCCGCCGGTTGGCCATCCGCGCCGGCGCCCGGCTGGGCACACGCACGCCACCGGCCAACTGCACGCTGGCCTATGTGCCGGCACCGCCGCAGGCGATGTACCTGTGCGGTGCGCGGTTGAGCTACTTTTCGGCCATCCTGCCGATCAACGACGGCCTGGGCCTGGCCTTCGCCGTCACCCGCTACGACGGCCGGCTGGTCATCTCGCCGACCAGCTGCCGCGAGCTGATGCCCGACCCCGAGGTGTTTGCGCAATGCGTGCGCGACAGCTTCCAGGAATACCTGGCGCTGGCGCAAGCTGCCGCGCGCAAGCTCCGCGCGCCGCGCAAAGCGCCATCATCATCGGCGCCGGCCAAGACCGTTGCGCCGCGCAAGGTGCGCGCCGCCGCCCAGCCTAGACCGGCAGCGCCGCGTGCGTCATCAGCCGGTACAGCGCGCCGGGCCAACCGGCCGGGTTGAACGGCTGCCACTGGCCTTCGGGCTGGGCCAGCCGGTCGGCCACGATGCACAGCACCATTGCGTTGAAGCCCAGGCCGGTGTGGCTGCCCGACACGCGGATGTTCTCGCAATGCGTGGCCGGGCCGTCGATGGTGGCCTCCTGCGGCGGCACCACGCCGTCGCTCAGCGTGTAGAGGCAGCTGATCGGCACCGGCGGCAGCTGGTGCTCGCGCAGCATCTTGGCGCGCGGCTGCATCGAATGCACTTCGGGGCCCATCGGGTGGGCGATCATGCGGTACAGCGCCTTGACCAGCGGCGGCGACTTGCTGCCGTGCGGGTCCAGGTTCACCGGGCTGCCCAGCGTGATCAGCTGGCGCACGCACTCGGGGGCCTGCAGCGCGCCGTAGAGCGCAAACACCCCGCCCAGGCTCCAGCCCACCAGGCTGACCGGCCGGCCGGTCTGGTGGTGCAGGTGGCGGATCTTCTGCTCCAGCGCATGGGCGTGGCGGCGCTGGAAGCCGATGTTGCGGCCCAACCCCCAGGTCTGCACGTTGTAGCCGCGGCCGGCCAGAAAGGCCTTCAGCGCGATCAGCGTGCCTTCCTCGGCCATGAAGCCCGGCAGCAGCAGCACCGGATGGCCGTCGCCGGTGGGCGCGGTCGACAGCAGCGGCCAGGTGAAGGGCAGCACCGCCATCTCGGCCAGCGCCCGCCATTCGATCAGCGAATGCAGGCGGTTGGGAGCGCCGGAATGGGGGTGACGGGTGGCCATGGTGTGGGGGTGGGGGTATCTACCCGCAAATTGTGAACCCACCCCGGGCCTGGCGGGAGGGTGAATCGTCTAGCCACCGTCAGGGTTCACCCGTCCAGCAGGCCACGCGCGCGCAGCATCGGCTCGATCTGGGGGTCGCGGCCGCGGAAGGCGCGAAAGGCCGCGCCCGGCTCCACGCTGTCGCCGCGGCTGTAGATCTCCGCCTTCAGCCGTGCCGCCACGGCCGCGTCGAAGGCGCCGCCGGCTTCGCCGAAGGCGTTCCAGGCGTCGGCCTCCAGCACCTCGGCCCACAGGTAGACGTAGTAGCCGGCGGCGTAGCTGTCGCCCGAGAACAGGTGCTGGAAGTGCGGCAGCCGGTGCGCCATGCCGGTGTCGGCGGGCAGGCCGCGCGCGGCCAGCAGCTCGCGCTCGAAGGCAACGACGTCGTCCACCAGCGTGGCGCTTTCATGCGCGGCCAGGTCGAGGATCGCGCTGGCGGTGTAGCGCACCGTCTCGTAGCCCTGGCCGAAGCGGCGCGCCGCCGCCAGCCGGTCGAGCAGTGCGTCGGGCAGGGCCTCGCCGGTCTGCCAGTGGCGGGCATGGCGGCGCAGCACCTCACGTTCCTGGCCCCAGTGCTCGAACAGCTGCGAGGGCAGTTCGACAAAATCACGCAGCACCCGGGTGCCCGACAGGCGCTCGTAGCCCACGTCGCTCAACAGCCCGTGCAGGCCGTGGCCGAACTCGTGGAACAGCGTGCGCACGTCGTCGGGCGACAGCAGCGTGGGCGTGCCCAGCTCGGCCCGGGCGAAGTTGTTGTTGTTCAGCACGATGGGCAGGCTGGGCAGGCCGCCGGGTGCGTTGCGGTGCTGCACCGCCAGCGAGCTCATCCAGGCGCCGCTGCGTTTGGTCGGGCGCGAGAAGTTGTCCTGCAGGAACAGCCCGATCGCGGCGCCAGCCGCATCGTTGACCTGATACACCGCCACGTCGGGATGGTAGGCGGCCAGGTCGGCACGGTGCACGAACTGCAGCCCGAACAGCCGCTGCGCGCATTCGAAGGCCGCGGCCACCATGTTGGGCAGTGCGAAGTAGGGCTTGAGTGCCGCGTCGTCCAGCGCATAACGCGCCTGGCGCACCTGCTCGGCCCAGTAGCGCCAGTCCCAGGCCTCCAGCGGGTGGTCGATACCGGCGCTGGCCATGGCCTCGCGCAGCAGCGCGCGCTCGCGGTCCAGCGCGGGCAGGGCGCGCGTCCACACCTCGTCGAGCAGCGCCCACACCCGTTGGCGCGTCTGCGCCATGGTGTCGGCCAGCTTCAAGTCGGCGTAGTTGGCGCAGCCCATCAGCGTGGCCTGGCGCTGGCGCAGCGCCAGGATCTGCCGCGCCACCGGCCGGTTGTCGTGCGCGCCGGCCTGCTCGCCACGGCCCACCCAGGCGCGCCAGGCGGCCTCGCGCAGGTCGCGCCGTTGCGAGAAGCTCAGGAAGGGCACGATCAGCGAGCGGCCCAGCGTGATCACCGGCGTGTCCAGCCCGCGGTCGGCCGCCGCCTGGCGCGCCGCCGCGCGCACGAAGTCGGGCAGGCCGGCCATGGCCGCCGCGTCGGGCAGCGGCAGCGTGAAGGCGTTTTCGTCGTGCAGCAGGTTCTGTGCGAAGCGGGTGTTCAGCTCGGCCAGCTGGCCCTGCAGCACGGCAAACTCGGCGCGCGCCTCGGGCGGCAGCTGCGCGCCGGCGCGGATGAAGTCGCGGTGCGTGCGCGCCACCAGCCGCTGCTGCTCGGGCGTGAGGCCCAACGCCGCGCGCTGGCGGTGCACCGCATCGATGCGTTCGAACAGCGCCGCCTGCTGGTAGACGGCGCTGTGGTGCGCGGCCAGCGGCGCGGCCAGCGCGCGCTGCACCGCCTGCAGCGCCGGCGACGTGGCCGACGCCGTCAGGTTGTGGAAGATGGCCGTCACCCGGGCCAGCAGCGCACCGCAGCGGTCGAACGCGGCCACGGTGTTGTCGAAGTCTGGCGGCGCGGCCTGCGCTGCGATGGCATCGACCTCGCTGCGGTGCAGGCGCATCGCCCGGTGGATGGCGGGCTCGAAGTGCTCGGCGCGGATGCGATCGAAGGCGGGCAGCGAGAGCGGTGCTTCGCCCTCGATCAGCAGGGCGTTGGTGGTGGCGTCCATCGTGGGGGGTCCGGGCTGAAAAGTCGGGTGGTCGGATCATGCCAGCGTCGCGCCGGCCCACCGCATCGGCGGTTTGCTGCGGTCTGTTTTGCAAGCAACGGTATCTCCTGCGTCGGGATGAAGCGGCGCGCGCGCGCAGGCCGTTCGCGGCCATACTGGCCTTTTCCGGAGCGGCAGGCCATGCCAAGCCGCGGGCCCCTGAGGCCCCACGTGCCGCGAGCCCGCCCCCCAACGTCGGCAGGGAGTCGTGTTTGAGCTTCTTTCGTTTCTGGTCAGGGCCGTCGGCGCTGGACCGCGCCGCACAAGAGGCCGGCCTGCAGCTGACCGCTGTGCACCGCAGCCAGGTGGCGCACGAGCAGATGCGCATGGTGCTGCTGCACACGCGGGTGGGCACGCTGGCGGCCACGGCCTTTGCGCTGATGCTGGCGGCTTACCTGTACGGCAAATTCGACGACGCGGCCGCCCGGCAGGCGCTGCTGGCCTGGGTGGTGATCAAGCTGATCGTGGCCGGTGCGCGCGTGGTGTTGGCCCAGGCCTATGCCCGGCTGGCCGCGGCCCCGGCGCAGCACCAGCGTTGGCAGCGGGCCATGCTGGTGCTGCTGGCCGTGGACGGCCTGGTGTGGGGCGTGGCGGGCTGGCGCCTGATGGGCGAGCCGGTGCCCATGGCCGCGCTGGTGGTGGCCGCCATCGACGGCGTGAGCTGCGTGGCCACTTTCGGCCTGCAGGTGCGGCTGGCCGCCACGGCGGCCTATGTGCTGCCGATGCTGCTGCCGGTGGCGCTGGGCCTGGCGCAGCGCCCCGACGACATCGCGCCCGTCACCGCGTTGGGCCAGCTGCTGCTGGCCTCGCTGCTGCTGACCACCTCGCGCGCCACGGCGCAGCGCCTGGCCACCGGCGTGCTGCTGCGCATCCGCGCCGATGAACTGGCGGCCGAGAAAGAGGCCGCGCTGCAGCTGGCGCGTGAGCAGAGCGCCGAGCGCGACCGCTTCCTGGCCAAGGTCAGCCACGAGCTGCGCACGCCGCTGCACGGCATGCTGGGGCTGGCGCGGCTGCTGCACCTGGAGGCCCGCGACCCCACGCTGAGCCACCGGCTCGAGCTGATCGAGGGCTCGGGCACCCAGCTGCTGGCGCTGATCAACGACCTGCTCGAGGTCTCGCGCATCGATGCCGGCCACTTCGCGCTGCAGATCGGCAGCTTCGACCTGGCTGCGCTGCTGGACCAGCAGGCCGAGCTGTTCGGCCTGCGCGCGGCCGACAAGGGCCTGCGCCTCGACCTGCAGCTGGCGCTGCCGCGGCCCTGCTGGGTGCGTGGCGACGCCGCGCGCCTGCGCCAGGTGCTCAACAACCTGCTGGGCAATGCGGTCAAGTTCACCCACCGCGGCAGCATCACGCTGCAGGCCTCGCCGGGCGCCCAGCCCGAGTGGGTGCGGCTGGCCGTCAGCGACACCGGCGAAGGCATCGGCGCGGCCGAGCGGGTGCGCATCTTCCAGCCCTTTCACCAGACCGGCGCCACCGGCCCGGCCGGCAGCACCACCGACGGCGTCGGCCTGGGCCTGACGATCGCCCGCGAGATTGCGGTGGCCATGGGCAGCGACATCCAGGTGCGCAGCACGCCGGGCGGGGGCTCGACCTTCAGCTTCGAAGCGCTGCTGCCGCCGGCCGCGGGGGCGGCTGCCGATGACAACGCAGGCGACGCGTCGGCTGGCCGCGGGCACCGCCTGCCCGGCCTGGTGCTGGTGGCCGAGGACGATGAGGTCAACGTGCTGATCGTCGGCGCCTACCTCGACAGCCTGGGCGTGCGCTACGAGCGCGTGGCCGACGGCAAGCAGGCGGTGAGCCGCGCGCTGCGCGAGACCGACCGTCCCGAGCTGGTGCTGATGGACTGCCGCATGCCGGTGATGGACGGCCTGAGCGCCACCGCCGACATCCGCCGCCAGGAGCGCATCCTGGGCCTGTCGCGGCTGCCGATCGTGGCGCTCACCGCCACCGCCACCGAGGCCGACCACCAGGCCTGCATGGCCGTGGGCATGGACCAGGTCATCACCAAGCCCTTCACCCCGACGCAGCTGGCCGACGCCTTGCGCGGCGCTGGCCGCTCGCGCCCGGGGTGCTGACGCGGCGCACCGGGGCCACGCTCAGGCCGCTTCGCGCCAGGGCAACGCGGCCATCGCTGCCGCCGGCGCGGTCAGCAGTTGCAGGTCGGGATGCCAGGTCTCGACCATGAAGCCGTACAGCGCATGCCGTGCGCCATGCCAGCGGCGCTCGGCCGATACCACGTCGAAGGCCAGCACCTGGTGCGGCAGGTTGCCGGCGTGCGCCAGCGGCACCGGCCGCGCGCCTTCGCTCAGGTCGGCAAAGCCCAGGCCGCGGTAGATGCGCACCAGCGCCGGGCTGCGCGCGCCGATCACCAGCAGCCGGATCTGGCTGGCCACCGCGGCCAGGTAGCAGGCCTTGACCAGCATCGGCCGCACCAGCGCATCGGCGCCGGCGGCGATGGCCAGCCGGGTGATCTCGGCGCGCGGCAGCGCGGCCAGTGCATCGGGCAGCACCACGCTGGCCTCGATCGCCAGCGGCTGCGGATGGTTGCGCTGCAGCCGCGCGGTGCCGATCACCTGGCCACTGCGCTTGCTGCGGCACAGCAGCACCTGCGTGCCGGGCAGCAGGTCGGCCGCATCGGGCTCGGCCAGGCTGTGCGCCAGCGCCGGCAGGTGGTGGCCGTAGGCCTGGGCGCGCAGCACGCTGACCTCGCGCAGCTCGGTGTCGGTGGTGGCGATGGTGACGGTGAAATCCAGCGTGGCGGTGGTCATGGCGGCGGTGCTCCTGGTGCGCACCGCAGCGTGCCGCGCCGGTGCCTGGCGCGATCGGTGGATCAAGCCGGCCTTTGCCGGGTGCTTGTCCGGCCCGGCGGCTACAGTAGCGCCCGTCCTCCCTCCCAACGCGGCCCTGCCGGCTGCGCCCTGCATGCCTGCTGCCAAGCCCTCCACCACCCCGCTGCGCCCGCCCGCCCGGGGCCGCGCCTCGACCCCGTCGCTGGCGCTGTGGCTGGGCCTGGCGCTGCTGGTGATGCTGCTCGACCAGCTGACCAAGACGCTGGTGATCGACCGCTTCGCGCTGGGCGACAGCCTCACCATCACCGCCTACTTCAACTTGGTGCGCGCACACAACGCCGGCGCGGCGTTCTCGTTTCTGGCCGGCGCCTCGGGCTGGCAGCGCTGGTTCTTCGTCGGCCTGGGCGCGCTGGCGTCGGGCTTCATCGTGTGGATGCTGCGCAAGCACCCCGAGCAGCGGCTGTTCTGCCTGGCCATCAGCCTGATCATGGGCGGCGCGGTGGGCAACGTGGTCGACCGTCTGCTGCACGGCCACGTGATCGACTTCCTGCAGTTCCACTGGGCCTTTCTCGCGCCGATGTTCCCGGGCGGCTACTTTCCCAGCTTCAACATCGCCGATGCCGCCATCACCGCCGGCGCGGTGGGGCTGATCCTCGACGAGATCCTGCGCGTGCGGCGCGGCCGTTGATCGCCGCGCGGGACTGTCCGCATGGCGGTGGCCCCCACCCGGCGCTACGCTGACCGCCCATGAGCGTGTCGTCCACCGATCCCCCCCCGCCGCCCGAGGCCGTGCCGGCGCACAACAGCGCCACCCCACCGGCCGACGGTGATGGGCACGCCGCAGGCGAAGACGATGGCGCGGCCGAGCGCAGCGCCTTCAGCCTGGTGCTGCGCCCGCTGAGCTTCGGCGACCCACTGCGCTGGCTGGCGCTGGGCTGGCGCGACTTCATCCGCTGTCCGGGCATCGGCCTGTTCTACGGCGCCTGCTTCATGGGCATGGGCTGGCTGCTGATGGCGGTGTTCCGGCAGGCGCCGGCCTATGTGCTGGCGCTGTCGGCCGGCTTCCTGCTGACCGGCCCGTTCCTGTGCCTGGGGCTGTACCAGGCCAGCCGCCGGCTTGAGCAGGGCGACCGGCCCGACCTGGGGGATTCGCTGCTGGCCTGGGACCAGCGCACCGGCACGCTGGCGATCTTCGGCTTCGTGTTGCTGGTGCTGGAGATGCTGTGGGGCCGCGCCTCGCTGATCGTGTTTGCGGTCAGCTTCGACGGCATGCCCGATTTCAAGGGCTCGATGCTGGCCCTGCTCGACCCCGAGAACCTGCAGTTCATCGTCGCCTACCTGCTGGTGGGCGGTTTCTTTGCCGGGTTGATCTTCGCCGTCAGCGTGGTGTCGATTCCGATGATCCTCGACCGGCCCACCGATGCCATCACCGCCGGCCTGACCAGCCTGCGCCTGGTGCTCACCCAGCCCGGCGTGATGCTGTGCTGGGGCGCGCTGATCACCACCCTGGTGGTGCTGGCGCTGCTGCCGTGGTTTGCCGGCCTGCTGGTGGTGGGGCCGGTGGTGGGGCATGCCTCGTGGCACGCCTACCGCGCGGCGGTGGCCGATTGATGCGGCCGGCGCGCCGCACCGCGCTGCTGCTGCCGCTGCTGCTGGCCGGCAGCCTGCTGGTCACACCCGCCAGCGCCGGCCTGCCCGAGGTGGTGGCCGCGGCCAAGCCGGCGGTGGTGGCCGTGGGCCTGTACGACCCGCTGGCCAGCCCGCGCTTCAACTTCCGCGGCACCGGCTTCATCGTCGGCGACGGCCGGCTGGTGGCCACCAACGCGCATGTGCTGCCCGACGACCCCACCGTGATGGCCAAGCTGGTGCTGCAGGTCGCCGGCAACCGCAACGCCGCCCGGGACGGTCCGCCGCTGATCCGCGCGCTGACGCTGGTGACGGTCGACCGTATCCACGACCTGGCACTGCTGCGCTTTGCCGGTGAGCCGCTGCCGGTGCTGCCACTGTCCGAGGGGCCGGCGCGCGAAGGGCAGGCGGTGGCCTTCATCGGTTTTCCGATCGGCGGACTGCTGGGTTTCTCGCCGGTCACGCACCGTGCCATCGTCTCGTCGATCACGCCGATCGCGCTGCCGCCGCCCACCGCCGCGCGGCTGGACGCCGCCGCGGTGGCGCGGCTGCGCCTGGGCCCGTTCGACATCTACCAGCTCGACGGCACGGCCTACCCCGGCAACAGCGGCGGCCCGCTGCTCGACGCCGAGACCGGTGCGGTGCTGGGCGTGGTCAACATGGTGCTGGTCAAGGGCAGCCGTGAATCGGTGCTGAGCCAGCCCTCGGGCATCAGCTACGCGATCCCCGTGCACTTTCTGCGCGAGCTGCTGGACCGGCGCTGATGCGCCGAGGCAGCGCCGCTCAGGCGCCGGGGTAGGTGCCGGGCAGCAGGATGCCCTTGTCGACCTGCTCGATGCGGGTCTTGCCGCAGAAGGCCATGGTCAGGTCGAGCTCCTTGTGGATGATCTCCAGCGTCTTGGCAACGCCGGCCTCGCCCATCGCGCCCAGCCCGTAGAGGTGGGCGCGGCCGATGTAGGTGCCGCGTGCGCCCAGTGCCCAGGCCTTTAGCACGTCCTGGCCCGAGCGGATGCCGCCGTCCATGTGCACCTCGATCTGCGGGCCCACCGCGTCGACGATGGCCGGCAGCGCGCGGATGCTGGATTCGGCGCCGTCGAGCTGGCGCCCGCCGTGGTTGCTGACGATCAGCGCATCGGCGCCGCTGGCCACCGCCAGCTTCGCGTCCTCGACGTCCTGGATGCCCTTCAAGATCAGCTTGCCGCCCCAGCGCTTCTTGATCCACTCGACATCGCCCCAGTTCAGCCGCGGGTCGAACTGCTGGGCGGTCCATTGCGACAGGCTGCTCATGTCGTCGACCCCCTTGACATGGCCGACGATGTTGCCGAACTGGCGGTGCTTGCTGCCGGCCATGCCCAGCACCCAGCGCGGCTTGGTGGCCAGGTTGGCCAGCGCGGCCAGCGTGGGCTTGGGCGGCACCGAGAGGCCGTTCTTCAGGTCCTTGTGGCGCTGGCCGAGGATCTGCAGGTCCAGCGTCAACACCAGCGCGCCGCACTTGGCGGCCTTGGCGCGGTCGATCAGGCGCTCGCTGAAGTCGCGGTCGCGCATCACGTAGAGCTGGAACCAGAACGGCGCCTGGGTGCTGGCGGCGATGTCCTCGATCGAGCAGATGCTCATCGTCGACAGCGTGTAGGGGATGCCGAACTTCTCGGCCGCCCGCGCGGCCAGGATCTCGCCGTCGGCATGCTGCATGCCGGCCGACCCGGTGGGCGCGATGGCCACCGGCATCGCCACGTTGACGCCCACCATGGTGGTGGCGGTGCTGCGGTTCTCCATGTTCACCGCCACGCGCTGGCGCAGCTTGATGGACTGGAAGTCGGCCTCGTTGGCGCGGTAGGTGCTCTCGGTCCAGCTGCCCGAGTCGGCATAGTCGTAGAACATGCGCGGCACGCGCTTTTGCGCCAGCTGGCGCAGGTCTTCGATGGTGGTGATGACGGTCATCGGGGTCTCCGGTGTGGTGTTCGTTGCGGGCGCATTTTGACCGCGCCGCCCGCGGGAGGCGGGCCATGGGCCGGGCGGGGGGTGACTACAGGCCCAGCAGTTGCGGCAGCCACAGCGCCAGCGCCGGGAAGGCGCACAGCAGCAGCAGGCGCAGCACGTCGACGGCGATGAAGGGCATGGTGCCGCGGTAGATGGCGGCCAGCCCGATGTCGCGCGCGATCGAATGGATCACGAACACGTTCATGCCCACCGGCGGGCAGATCATGCCGAAGGTGACCGCCATCACGATGATCACGCCGAACCACACCGGATCGAACCCCAGCTGCATCATTGCCGGGAAGACGATGGGCACGGTCAGCAGGATCATCGCCAGCTCGTCCATCACCGCGCCCAGCACCAGGTAGCCCACCATCACCAGCGCCAGCACGCCATAGGCGCCGATGGGCAGGCTGACCAGCCAGTCAACCGCCTGCTGGGTGAACTGGGTGATGGTGAGGAAGTAGCCGAACAGGAAGGCGCCGACGACGATGGTCATGATCGCCGACGACACGCGCAGTGCGTCCACCAGCGCGGCGCGGATCTGCCGCGCGCGCAGCCGCCCGCGCAGCAGGCCGATCACCAGCGTGCCGGTGGCGCCCAGGCCGGCGGCCTCCTGCACCGTGAACAGCCCGCCGTAGATGCCACCCAGCACGAAGACGAACAGCACCAGCACCGCCCACAGGTCGCGCAGGCTGCCCCACTTCTCGGCCCAGCTGTGCGGCTCGCCGAGCGGCAACGCCTGCGGGTGGCGCCAGCCCATCCAGGCCACCACGACCAGGTAGAAGGCCACCGCCATCAGCCCCGGCACCACGCCGGCGGCGAACAGCTTGGCGATGTCGACCTCGGTCATCACGCCGTAGAGCACGAAGATGGTCGACGGCGGGATCATGATGCCCAGCGTGCCGCCTGCGGCGATCAGCCCGGCGGCAAAGCCCTGGTTGTAGCCGGCGCGGCGCATCTCGGGCAGCGCCACCTGGCTCATCGTGGCAGCGGTGGCCACCGACGAGCCGTTGATCGCGGCAAAACCGGCGCAGGCCGCGATGCTGCCCATCGCCAGCCCGCCGCGGCGGTGGCCCAGCCAGGCCCGGCCGGCGGCGAACAGCTCGCGGCTCATGCCCGAATGCGACGCGAACGAGCCCATCAGGATGAACATCGGGATCACCGCCAGGTTGTAGTCGGTCAACACCGACAGCGGCACGTTGCCCAGCAGGTTCATCGCGGTGCCCAGCCCGCTGAGGGCGGCGAAGCCCAGCACCCCCACCACGCCCATCGCCACGCCGATGGGCACGCGCAGCGCCATCAGCACGAACATGCCGATGAAGCCGCCCAGCGCGACCAGGTCACGGTCCATCGGGGGCCCCGTCGGCGAATCCGCCCGGGGCCGGCGCGTTGCCGCGCAGCAAGGCCACCAGCCGCACCGCGGCCAGCACCGCGGCGGCCACGGCGCCGCAGGCCGCCACGCCGGTGAACCAGGCCACCGGCAGGCGCAGGTCGGTGGTGGCCTGGCTGCCGCTGGTCAGCACCTTGGCCCACACCATCCAGGCCATCGGCGCCAGAAAGGCCAGCGTCACCGTGCCGGCCACCAGATCGAGCGCCAGCCGGCCGCGCCGGCCCAGGTGCTCCCACAGCACGTCCACGCAGATGTGGCCGGCCTGCCAGGTGGCCACCGCGATGCCCCAGAACAGCGCGATGCCCAGCAGCAGCTTGGAGCCGTCGAACCAGTCGGGGATCTGCACCGCAAACAAGCCGCGCAGCGTGACGTTGCCCGCGGTGACCAGCGCGATCAGCAGCAGGAACAGCGCCGCCACCGTCTCGATGGCGGAGATCAGGCGTTGCATCGCGTGGTGATGGGCAGGCCGCGATCAGTACGCGCCGCCGGTGCGCTTGAGCTGGGCCTTCAGGTCGTCGAGTGCCTTGCGGCCGGGGTAGCCGGCCTTGTCGGCGGCGGCCACCCACTGCTCGGCCACCGGTGCCGCGGCCTTGCGCCACACGTCGATCTGGGCGGTCGACATCGGCACGATGGTGTGCCCGCCCTTGGCCTGCAGCTTGGCCTTGCCGTCGTCCTCGGCGGCGCCCCAGTCGTGGCCCACGCGCGCGGCCCAGTCGTTGTTGCAGTGGTCGTCGATCACCTTCTTCTGGTTGACCGACAGCGCCTCGTACCAGGGCTTGTTCAGCGCCCAGACAAACACCGCCGCGTACAGCCGCATGTCGGTGTGGTAAGTCACCGCCTTGTCGATGCCGAACGAGACGATCGAGTTCCACGGGAAGGTGATCGCATCGGCCACGCCCTTGGTCAGTGCATCACGCGCTTCGGGTGCCGAGACCTGCACGTTGGTGGCGCCCAGCAGCGACATCAGCTGGCCCACGGTGCCGTTGGCCGGACGGATCTTCATGCCCTTGATCTGGCCGGGCTCGCTGATCGGCTGCTTGCTGTGGAGGGTGCCCACATGCAGGTGGGTCAGGCAGACCTTGACGTCCTTCATCTCGCGCTCGGCATGGGCGCCGCGGTACCAGGCATCCAGCGCCGCCGAGGCCGGGCCGGGCTTGTCCATCATGAAGGGCAGCTCACCGGCGGCGATCAGTGGAAAGCGCCCGGCCTGGTAGCCCGGGTTGACATAGGCCATGGTGGCGATGCCGTCGCGCGCCAGGTCGTAGTGGTCGGGCGCCTTGCCCAGCTGCTGCGCCGGGAAGATGGTGACCTTGATGCTGCCACCCGAGGCGGCCTCGACCGACTTGGCCCAGGGGATGAAGCCGGTGACCGCCAGCGCGTGGTTGGCCGGCACCCAGTGCGCGAACTTCAGCTCGACGGGCTTGTCCTGCGCCAGTGCGGCGCCGGTGGCCAGGGTGGCCGCCAAGGCCAGCGCGCTCAGGGGGATGAATCGGGTCATGGGGGGTCTCCAGTCAGTGTTGTCGTGGTTGACAGGGATCATCGGCTGGCGCCGGGACCGCCGGCGCCGTGGGAAACCCGGGGATGGAATACCAGCGGCTGGCTGCCCCCCGAACCACCCCCCGAACCACCCCCCGAACGCGGCGCGGCGGGCGGCGCGCCGATGGCGTGGTTCAGCGCCTGGTGCTCGGGGTCGGCCAGCGCGGCGGTGATGGCCTGCGCCAGCGCGCGGGCCGCATCGTCGTCGGGCCGGTGGCCGTTGATCAGGCGCGGCGCCACGCAGGTGTCGAAGACGCGCTCATAGGCCACCTTGCCGCGCACGAAGGTGTCGCTGTAGCCCTTGCGCAGCCGCGGCAGCTGGGCCAGCTGGCGCGCAAAGCCGGCATGCAGCGGCAGCCCATGGGCCAGCGCGGCCAGCCAGGTTTCGATGGCCGCGTCTTCCTCGGCAAAACGCAGCGAGTGCGGCCGCAGCGGCCGCAGTGCGGCCAGCAGCCGCAGCGTCAGGAAGCCGCGGATCGAGCTGGTGTGCAGGGTGATGCCGTTGCCGCGCGGGCCCGGCGCTGCGGCCTGCCGGCGCTGCGCGCGCTGCATCAACCACTGGCCCAGACGCCGCGGCGCGATGGCGGCGATCTCGTCGAGACCGGGCTTGAGGTGCTCACGGATCTGCACGATGTCGTCGGGCCCGGCCTGGGCCTCGGCGCGCACCCGCTCGAAGCGTTCGCGCCGGGTCTTCAGGTCGGCCACGCGGATCACGTCCTCGTAGCTCATCCACAACGCCAGGTGGCGCGCGGCTTCGCTCAGCGCGGCCTCGGCCTCGGGATCGGCACTGGCCGGCAAGGTGGCCTGCAGCGCGGCGATGCGGGCGCGGTAACGTGCGGCGTACGCGGCGTTCTGGTAGTCGGTCAGGCGTGCCTCGGCCAGCGCCAGCACCGAGGGCAGGCCCGGGTCGCTGAGGGCGGCCGGCGCCGCGGTCGACGGTGCGGGCAGCGCGGCGTGGGGCAGCGCAGCGGCGGCCGCATCGAAGGCCGCGGCAAAGCCTGCCAGGCTGGCCTCCACACCCAGCCCGCTGTCGCGGATCACCGCCTCGCTGACCGCACGTGGCCAGGGCAGCCGGCCGCTGCCGGCCAGTGCGCCGAACAGCACCGCGCTGATGACAGTGCGGTGGCGTGCGGTCAGCGCCTGCAGGTCGAGTGCCAGGCAATGCTGCGCCAGGCCCTGCACGGTGGCCAGCAGGCGCTCGCTGTCGAAGCGGCCGTCGCCCATCGCCATCTTCTCGGCGGTGGTCAGCACGCGGTGACGGGCGGTGATCAGCAGCGTGCGCTCGGGCGAGACGAAGCCGCGTTCGACCATGCGCGTGGCCTCCAGCAGCTCGCTGGCCAGCAGGATGTCGACGCGCCCGGGCACCGGCATCAGCGCAAACACCGGCTGCGCGCCGGCCGGCGCGGGCGCGGCCAGCCACTCGATGTAGTAGCTGGTGGCGCCGGTGCGCTGCGCGACACCGGGCACCGAGGTGGCCTGCACCGGCAGGCCGGCGCGGGTGGCGGCGTCGACCAGCCACTCGGCCAGCGCACCGCCGCCTTCGCCACCCAGCGCGGCGATCAGCAGGGCGGTGGGTTGCGCGGACGATGTACTGTTCAAACGGTTCTCCCAAGCGTCAAGGTGGCACTCACCAAGCACGAACCGCAGCAGCCAAGCGGCCGCCGCGGATCCGGCTGCGCCGGTCCGCTGACGGCGCCCCCTTGAGGGGGAGCGCCGAAGGCGCTTCGGGGGTGGGTCATGTCTGCATCCATGAGATCACGCGGCGGCGCAGCCGGTCGCGCCAGCGCTCCCAGCCGCTGGGGTGGGTGATGACGTCGGCGCGCCAGAAGCTGGGGCACAGCGCCGCGGCCTGCGCCACCTCGCCGCACAGGCCGCAGCCGACGCAGCCGTTGTCGACGCTGGCCACCGGGTCGGTCTTCAGCGGATCGCGCGAGGGCTTGACCGTCAGCGTGGGGCAGCCCGACAGCCGCACGCAGGAGTGGTCGCCGGTGCAGGTCTCGTCGTCGACGCCGTAGCGGGTGCGCTGCACACGGCGCCCGGCCTTCAGCGCGGCGGCGCGCAGCGGGCGGATGCGGCGCTGGCGCTCGAGCTGGCATTCACCCTCGGCGATCACCACCTTGAGGCCGCGCTCGGGGGTGGTGAAGGCCTCGCGCAGCACGTCGCGCACGTTGCCGACGCGGTAGTTGTGCACCGTGCGCAGCCACTTCACGCCCATGCCCTGCAGCGTGCGCTCGATGGTCAGCTCGCTGTCGGTGGCGCTGGCGGCCTCGGCCTGCCGGCGCACCGCGCCATCGGGCGTGGACACCAGGTCCTGCGTGCCGGTGGCCGAGGTGTAGCCGTTCTTCATGATCACCAGCACGCCGTCGCCCTGGTTCAGCAGCGTGCTGCTGACGCCCGACAGCAGGCCGTTGTGCCAGAAGCCGCCGTCGCCCATGATGGCCACCGGCCGCCGCTGCTGGAAGCTGCGCACGCCGGCGCCACTGGCCAGGCTCATGCCGTAGCCCAGGATCGAGTTGCCGAACGAGAACGGCGCGAAGGTGGCCAGCGCATGGCAGCCGATGTCGGTGCTGATGTGCATGGCGCCGATCTCGCGCTGCACCAGCTTCAGCGCCGAGAACACCGGCCGCTCGGGGCAGCCGATGCAGAAGTTGGGTGGCCGCGCCGGCAGCGCCTGACCCAGCAGCTGAGCGGCCAGGGCGCGGTGGCTGGCCACGTCGGCCAGCAGCGCATGCGCCGGTGCGGTGAGGTCGGCCAGCTGCTCGGCGTCGAACCATTGGGCCAAGCCAGCCAGCACCACCTCGGCGGTGTATTCGCCGGCCATGGGCAGGTGGTCCTTGCCGTGCAGTGGCGTCTGAATGCCGGCGCGGCGCAGCAGCGTCGCGATCTCCTGCTCGATGAACTCGGGCTGGCCTTCCTCGACCACCAGGACGCTCTGCTTGTCGCGGCAGAAGTCCTCGACCTGGCCGGGCACCAGCGGGTAGACCACGTTGAGCACCAGCATCGGCACCTGGCTCACGCCGCAGGCGTCGGCCAGGCCGAACTGCTGCAGCGCGCGGATCAGCGTGTTGTACAGCCCGCCCTGCACGATCAGCCCCAGGCCTTGGCGCGGGCCGTCGAACAACTCGTTCAAGCCGCGCTCGACGATGAAGCGGCGCGCCGCCGGCAGCCGCACCGCGCCCTTGTGCTTCTCGTGGCCGAAGGTCACCGGCGGGTGGCTCAGCTGCTCGTAGTTGAACGGCGCCGGCTCGGCCATCAGCTGGTGCGTGCCGATGGCGGGCTGGCGGTTGTCCTTGGCGACGAAGCTGCCGCGCACATGGCAGGCGCGGATGCGCAGTTCCAGGATCACCGGCGTGTGCGAGGCCTCGGACAGCTCGAAGGCCTGCTCGACGCAGTGCACGATGGTGGGCAGATTGGGGCGTGGGTCCATCAGCCACAGCGAGGACTTCATCGCGAAGGCGTGGGTGCGCTCCTGGATCACGCTGGCGCCTTCGCCGTAGTCCTCGCCGACGATGATCAGCGCGCCACCGATCACGCCGGGCGACGACAGGTTGGACAGTGCATCCGACGCCACGTTGGTGCCGACGATGCTCTTCCAGGTCACCGCGCCGCGCACCGGGTACATGATCGACGCGCCCAGCATCGCCGCGGCCGAGGCCTCGTTGGTGCAGGCCTCGACGTGCACGCCCAGCGTGGCCATCTCGTCGCGCGCCTGCACCATCACGTCGAGCAGGTGCGACACCGGCGCACCTTGGTAACCGCCCACGTAACTGACGCCCGACTGCAGCAGCGCCTTGGTCACGGCCAGGATGCCCTCGCCGTGGAACACCTCGCCCGCGCCCAGCCGCAGCGCGCGGATCTCTTCATGGAAAGAGCGTTCCAGGATCGTCTCCTCGTTGTGCCGCTTCGGGTGGCAGGTCGGGCGCCGGCCGGACGCCGGCTGACCGGCGTCAGACGTCGAGGGTGTAGACCTCGGCGCCCGCACGCTCGGCCGCGCTGTGGCCCTTCAGCGCCTGATCCCATTCTGCGCCGGCCGCGCCGGTGGCCGGGACGAGGCCCCGGGTCATCAGCGCCGTCTCTTCGGTGCTGGCATCGAATTCGGCCACCTGCTCGCGCGTGGCGAGAAAGAGTCGCGCGACGGCGAAGCCACCGGAATCGATCACCACCAGGTAGCGCGAGGCTGCCTTGTGCGCCGTCTGCCGGTGCCGACGGGGAGATTCACCGCCAAAGCCTTGGTTCATGAGGTCACCTCGCCGCTAGGCATCGTGGGATGAGTGCCTGACAGCCTACTCGCGTTCGCGGTCACTTGACCGCTTGGACCTCGGCCTCAGCCGACTTGGCGTCTCAGCCGCAGCGCTGGCCGCCGCAGCCGGTCAGGGCCTCGGCGGGCTGCGGTGGCGTCGCGCACTGGCCGGTGGCCGGGTCGAAGCCGACGCTGGCCAGGTGCTGCGCCAGCGCCGCGTCCATCATCTGCGCATGCTGCGGAAACCAGATCGCCAGCTCGTCCACCGCCAGGCGCAGCGGCTCGAAATCGGCGCCCTCGCGGGCGCGCTTGGCGCATTCGCTCATCACGCCCAGCACCGCCTGGTGCTGGAAGGCATGGCAGTTCTCGGGCGCAAAGCCGGTGGCGGCCATCCAGCGCTCTTCCTGCGCGAAGTGCTCGACGGTGTGCGTGATCAGTTCATCGAAGGCCTGCAGCAGCGGTGCATCGGCGCCGGGCAGGGCGGCTGCGGCGTTGGCCAGCAGGGCCACGAACTCTTCGTGGGTGCGGTCCATCTGCGGGTGATCGATGGCGAGGTTGTCGCTCCAGGTCAAGGGGGTCATGGGGGTGAGGGGCAGACGCAAGGGCCGCCAGGGTAGCAGCGACGGGGCGTGGTGGCGCTTGCGCGATGTCAATGCACAGCGGCGGGGCGGGGTGCGCCCGTTAGGCCCGTTAGGCCCGTTAGCATGCTGCGGTGACTTCCGACCCCCCGCCCGATGCCCCGCTGGCCGCCGCGCTGCCCGACCCGCCGCCGCGCCCGCTGTGGCAGCGTGTGCTGTGGCTGCTGGCCGGGGCGATCTGCCTGGGCGCGGGCGTTGTCGGCATCTTCCTGCCGCTGCTGCCCACCACGCCCTTCGTGCTGCTGGCGGCGTTCTGCTTCTCGCGCAGCAGCACCCGCTGCGAGCGCTGGCTGCTGCAGCACAAGACCTTCGGGCCGATGGTGCGCGACTGGCGCCGCAACCACGCCATCCCGCTGCGCGCCAAGCAGCTGGCCTGGGTGATGATGACCGTGGGGTCGGTGTGGGCCGGGCTGGTGCTGCCGGCGCGCTGGGCCTGGTTGCCCGCCGCCTGCTGCGTGGTGGTGGCGCTGTGGATGTGGCGGCTGCCCAACGCGCCGTCGCACGCGGGCGGCTCGCAAGGCTGAGTTGCATCGGCGCCGCTCAGGCGCTGGGCAGGTCTTCTTCGGCTGGTGACGTGGCGCGCTCCCGCGCGGTGGGCGCCGGCGTCGGCGCTGCCGCATTGATCGGCCGCGCCGGCCCGGCGCCCGGCGCGCGCTGCAGCGTGCCCACGCGCACCCCCAGCAGGCGGATGCGGCGGGCCAGATCCACCCGCTTCAGGCACAGGCCGGCGGCCAGGCGGATGGTGCCGGCCTCGGCGGTGGGCTCGTCGACCGTCATGTCGCGGGTGACGGTCTTGAAATCCTCGAAGCGCAGCTTGATGCCGATGGTGCGGCCCACGTAGCCCTTGCGCTGCAGGTCGGTGGCCACCTGTTCGGCCAGCTGGGTGAAGATGGCGCCCAGCGCGGCCTTGTCGCGCTTGGCATGCAGGTCGCGGTCGAAGGTGGTCTCGCGGCTCATCGACACCGGCTCGCTGAAGGTGACCACCGGCCGCTCGTCCACGCCGTGCGCCGCGTCGTGCAGCCAGGCGCCGTGGCTGTGGCCGAACTGCTGCACCAGCCAGGCACGCTCCTGCTGCGCCAGCTGGCCCACCGTCTCGATGCCCAGCGCGGCCAGCCTGGCGCCGGCCTTGGGGCCGATGCCGTTGATGCGCCGCACCGGCAGCGGCCAGATGCGCCCGGGCAGGTCGTCCATCGTCAGCAGCGTCAAGCCGTCGGGCTTGTCCAGGTCGCTGGCGATCTTGCTCAGCAGCTTGTTGGGCGTGATGCCGATCGAGCAGTTCAGCCCGGTGGCGCGCTTGACGTTGTTCTTGATGTCCAGCGCGAT
>Ga0155495_1113_pt3 | contig 22972 bp, 22 predicted proteins | sample RifCSPhighO2_12_FD_107153 | JGI IMG/M metagenome (GOLD analysis project Ga0155495, IMG submission 107153) | Burkholderiales bacterium RIFCSPHIGHO2_12_FULL_69_20
GCCGGTGGCGGCGTGGGAACATGGCAGTCTCCGTTTGTTGGTGATGTCTATCGACCCATGTTGCAGCAAGCCATGTTCCCGATCGGGCGGGAAATCTTCCCGACCCCAGCGCCCAGGCCCGCGCGATGAGCCTGCGCGTGATGCTGGTCGACGACCACGCCGTGGTGCGTGCGGGTTATCGCCGGCTGCTGGAGCTGGAGTCGGATTTCGAGGTGGTGGCCGAGTGTGCCGACGGCGATGCCGCCTTGACGCTGCTGCAGCAGCGCCAGGGCGCTGGCGTGGACGTGATGGTGCTCGACCTGTCGATGCCCGGGCGCAGCGGCCTGGATCTGCTGCGCCGCGTGGCGCTGCGCTGGCCGGCGGTGCGCCAGTTGGTCTTCAGCATGCACGACAGCCCGGTGATGGTGGCGCAGGCCCTGCAGGCCGGTGCCGACGGCTTCGTCACCAAGAGCAGCCAGCCGGCGTGGCTGGTGGCGGCGTTGCGCCGTGTGGCGGCGGGCGAGCGCCCGGTTCTGTCGCCCGACATCGCCCAGGCCCCGGCAGCCGCCTCGGCGCAACCGCCGCACCGGGCGCTGTCGTCTCGCGAATTCCAGGTGCTGCAGGGCCTGGTGGCCGGTGAGCCGCTGGAGGCCATCGCCACGCGCCTGCACCTGAGCGCCAAGACGGTGTCGAACTACCAGACGCTGATCCGCCAGAAGCTGGGCGTGGGCACCGCGGTGGAGTTGCTGCGCTATGCGCAGCAGCATCGCTTACACAACCCTTGAAACGCCGGGCAGCAGCCCCACCAGCCCCCCGCCCCATCAGCCCCATCAGCCCCAGGCGGACCGGCTCGGCACGCGGCCGCTCACTCGGTGCGTTGGGCCAGCCCCAGCCGGTCGACCACCTGGCGCTCGTGCTCGTAGGCCGCGCGCAGTGCTCGGCCGTAGTCGTCGGGGCCGAGGTAGGCCGGCTCCTGGTCGTAACGCGCCAGCTCGGCGACGAAGGCGGGGTCCTGCATCGCCGCCTTGAAGGCTTCGTGCAGCGTCTGCACGATGGCCGGCGGCACACCGGCCGGGCCGGCCAGGCCATAGGGTGACATCGCCACGATGCCGTGGCCCAGTTCCTTGAGCGTGGGCACCGTGGGCCAGCGCCGCGTGCGCTGCGCGCCGAAGGTGACCAGCAGCCGCAACTGGCCCGAATCGACGAACGGCGCGAAGCCGTTGGAGTTGACGCCCACCATCACCTGGCCCGCTGCCACCGCGATCATCTGCTCGGCCGTGCCCTTGTACGGCACGTGGATGTAGCGCAGCCCGCGCTTGCCGAACAGCTCGTCGATCACCACGTGCGGCGTGGTGCCACCACCATTGGTGGCGATGCTCAGTGTGCCGGGGTGGGCCTTGGCATGGGCGAACAGGTCGTCCAGCGACCTGAACGGGCTGTCTGCCGGCACCACGATGCCGAAGGTGACGCCCGAGAGCTGGATGATCGGCGTGGTGTCGCGGATCGGGTCCCACAGCACCTTGCGTGTCCATGGGGCGCGCAGCACCGTCTGAGGCAGTTGCGCCAGCGTGTAGCCGTCGGGCTGGGCCTGCTGCAGGACGGGCATGGCCAGCGTGCCGCCGGCGCCACCCCGGTTCTCGATCACCACCTTCTGGCCCAGCTTGCGCGCGGCCACCTCGGCCAGCACGCGGAAGGTGAGGTCGGTGGCGCCGCCCGCCGGCCAGGGCAGCCACAGCGTGATCGGCCGGGTGGGAAAGCGCTGCGGCGCCTGTGCCAGCGCGGCACCCCAGGCCGGCCCCAGCGCCAGCGCGCCCAACAGCCCCAGCGACTGCCGGCGCCCGGCGTCCAGCGACGGTCGGGCGCTGCAGCCCGGGTGTTTGCGGTTCACTGCCATTCGATCAGCTCCAGGGTCATCGTGCCGCCGGCCAGAAAGGTGGATCGGGCCGGCTCGGCGCGCTGCACCTTCACCAGGCCCACGCCCTTGCAATACCACTCGGTGGTGTTGAGCGGCAGGTCCTTGAAACCCACCACCGGGTCGGCGAAGAGCTTCATCACCGCCGTGCCCTGCACGCGGATGCAGTCGTTGAACTGGCCGGCGCGGGTGGCCACCGGCTGGCCCAGCGCCTCGATGCGGTAGTTCATCATCACCGGCTTGTGGGTGTGGCGGATCTCGGGCGGAAAGTCGGCGTTGCGCTTGAGCAGGTAGCTGGTGGTGGTGGCCTGCCAGCTGGTGCCCACCGCCAATGGCATCTTCAGCACGAAGCGCGGCGTCTTGTCGGGCTCGGGCGCTTCCTGCAGGTCGGTCTTGGTGGCCACGCGGTAGATGCCGCTGTCGTCGGCACGCAGCCAGTAGTCGATGCCCGAATCGCTGCGCCGACGCCAGGCCTGGCCGCTGTCCAGCGATTCGCTGCCCAGCGTCTGCAGCACCAGGGCCTCGCGCTCGCCGGTGTTGTTCTCCCACTCGGTGCTCAACTCGTAGACCCAGCGGTGGCCGGCTTCGAGCGGAAAGTACGAGGTGCTGGCCGGCGGGCCCGAGCAGGCGGCCAGCATCGCCAGGCCGGCCGCTGCGATCAGGCGTTGGGTGGCGGGGCTCATTTTTCTGGAAGCTGGGGTGCGGGCAGGTCGCGGATCTTCACTTCCTGCTCGTCGGCACCGGGGCGCAGCCAGCCGACGCCCTTCTTGCCGGCCCTGGGCACGGCGGTGCCCATCTGGCTGATGCCCTGGCGCGCCTTCTTCATGCCCTCGTTCAGCAGCGCATGCAGGTCCTTGGTGTAAGGCAGTTTGTAGGCGCGCGGTTGCGCCACCGGCTTGCCCTTGTCAATGGCGTTGACCCAGAGGTAGAGCGCGCCGGCGGTCTTGTTGCTGGGCTCCTCGATCACCACCGCCAGCAGCGCAAAGCGTTCGGGCAGCGCATCGGGCGTGGGCCAGCCCGAGAGGTTGTGCACCACGTCGTCGCCCCAGAAGTACAGCACGGTGACGCCGGCCAGCAGCAGCGCCTTCATCCAGGCCGGCCAGCGTGACCACAGCAGCGCCAGCGTGCACAGCAGCACCAGCGCGGCAAACGAGAGGGAGAGCGCAAGGGACATGGCGGGTCAGATCCGTTCCACGATGGTTTTCGGCAGCGTGTTGATGTTGGTGGCGCTGCCGTCGGGCAGCAGGGTGAAGCGCGCGGCGGTGGCCTCGTCGCCCTTGCGCGCCACGCTGACCTGGCCGTAATAGACGATCTCGGCGCGCGGGTTCACCTTGACGATGGACACGGTGATGTCGACCGGCTTGCCGTCCTTGCTGTCGTAGTAGTGGGCGTTGACGGTGTACTCGCCCGGGGCGATGCCGCGCAGCGTGACCACCTCCTGGTTCAGCGGGTTGACGATCTGCTTGCCGTTGACCACGATCGAATCGTTGGCCAGGCCGCGGTCGTCGCGGTCCAGGTGCATCAGCCCGGCCTCGCGGGCGCGGAACCACACCAGGTTGCCACCCGGGTCCTGCACCCAGGCGTCGATGTCGTTGGGGTTCATGTCGGGCCAGCTCACCGTGATGATGAACTCGGCCTTGGCCGGGATGTCGCCGGCCTTCAACGCCTTCGGGTTCATCGCCAGCAGCGCGATGATGAAGCAGAAGACGAAGGCGATCAGCATGTTGAACAACATGTCGTAGAACGGATCGACCTCGGCTTCGCGGATGCGGCGGCGGCTGCGCATGGCGCGTGGTCAGTCCTGGGCCGTGGTGCGAACGGCCAAGCCGAGGCGCTGGCAATCGGCCACGATCTGGTCGGCGAAGCGGTCCAGCCGCGTCAGCTGCAGGCCCAGCAGGATGTTGCCGACCAGCCCCACCATGGTGGTCAGCAGCGCGATGCCCAACCCTTGCGTCAGGCTCTTGAGCAGGTCTTGCGACTGGCTGGCGTCGAAGCTCTGGATGTTGCCGATCTGCAGCGCCAGCACCGAGAAGCCGATCACCTTGCCCAGCAGCCCCAGCTTGAGCTGGATGCCGTTGACCCACCAGGCGGTGTGGTGCGGGCCCTGGGCGGCCTCGACCAGCAGGTCCAGCGGCGCGTTCTCGTCGACCGGCCGGGCATGCAGCGCGGCCAGGTACTCGGCGGCCCAGCCGTCCTGGCCGCTGCCGTTGCGCGTGGCCGCCAGCAGCCGGCGCTGGCGCTGCAGCTCGCGGCTGCGCGCGCCGCACCACAGCGTGGCGGCGAAGAACAGCGCGATGATCACCAGCGTGATGCCGGTGGGGTCCGACGACAGCAGCAGCGCCCACACGCCGCGCATGCCCAGCAGCCAGCTGCCGAAGGCCAGCATCCCGCCCAGCGCCAGCCATTCGAACCAGATCGGCTCGATCTGCAGGGCATCGTCGCGCCGGCTGGCCGCGTCACCCAAGCGCTTGGAGAAAAAATCCATGTTCAGCCGCCGCGTTTGGTCAGCGCGCCGAAGCCGCGCTGCGGGTCGTAGCCCCAGGCCGCCAGGCCGAAGCACAGCGCCAGCGTGCCCAGCACGATGTACGGCGACATCCCCGGGTCCTTGTCGTAGAGCGCAAAGCGCATCCACTCGACCGCATGGGTGAAGGGGTTCACCCGGGCGATCTGGTAGACCCAGGCGGCGCCCGATTCCTCCAGCTTCCACAGCGGGTAGAGCGCGGTCGACATGAAGTACATCGGGAAGATCACGAAGTTCATCGTGCCGGCAAAGTTCTCCAGCTGCTTGATGTGCACGCTCAGCAGCAGGCCCAGCGAGCCCAGCATCAGCGCCGAGGCCACCGCCGCGGCCAGCACCATCGGTGTGTTGGGCCCGATCACCGGCAGCGTGGTGCCCAGCGCCCAGGCCACGATCACGAAGGCCGCGGCCTGTGCCAGCGACAGCACTGCGGTGGCGGTGAGCTTGGCAAACAGGATCCACCAGCGTGGCAGCGGCGCGGTCAGCAGCAGGCGCATCAGCCCCATCTCGCGGTCGTAGACCATCGCCAGGCTGGACTGCATGCCGTTGAACAGCAGCACCATGCCCACCAGGCCCGGCGCGATGTAGACGTCGTAAGGGATGTAGGTGTCGTAGGGCTCGACGATGGCCACGCCGAAGACGTTGCGAAAGCCCGCCGCGAACACCGCCAGCCACAGCAGCGGGCGCACCAGCGCCGAGACCAACCGGCCGTATTGCCGCGCGAACTTCAACAGTTCTCGCATCACGATGGCGCGCAGCGCCTGGAGTGCGTGGCTCATCGGGATTTGCAGAGTTTCTCGGGCGCATCGGCGCCCAGCGTGTCGAGCGCGTTCTTCGGATGCAGGATGCCCTCGACCGGCGCCATCGCCACCACGCTCTGGCCGTCGCCCAGCAGCAGCGGCTGGCGCAGCTGGCCGTCCCAGGGGCGGAAGTTCATGCCCACGCCTTTCGAGCCGTCCAGTTCGACGCTTGCCAGCGCCTGCTGGAAGGCTGCCGCCGGGCCCTTGGGCGTGGCCACCGCGGCGGCCACCAGCGCCTTGCCCGCCAGCCAGGCCACCCAGTCGGCGCCCAGCATCGGCCGGCCGGCGGCTTTGGCAAAGCGGCGCGAGACCTGCGGCGCGCCAAAGCGCTCGAAGCTGGCCGCCCAGGCCAGCGCCACCAACCCGGCATCGCCCACCACCGGCCGCGGCAGCACCGTGCGGTAGGGCAGGGCGCGGGCGAACTCGCCGTCGCTGTCGACCACCCAGACCACGTCGTAAGCCCCCTGGGTCAGCAGCAGCGGGTTGGCCAGGTCGCGTTCACGCGGGTCGGCCGACAGCTTGAAGGGCTTGCTGCCGGCCAGCTTCAGGCCGTAGCGCTTGATCGCGGCCTGTGCGGTGGTGCTGCGCTCGCGGTCGGCCTCACTCGGGCCGGTCAACAGCAGCACGTTGATCCAGCGCCGCTGCGCCAGCGTTTGCGCCAGGGCGTCGGCGCGCATGCGCTCGCTGGGCGCCACATGCAGCAGGCGTGCGCGGCAATCACGCTCGCGCAGCCGGTCGGACGACTCGCCGATGTTCAGCAGCGGCAGCTTCGTGCCATCGGCAGCGGCCAGCAGCCAGTCGGCGGGCAGATCGGTCAGCAGCGCCACCGCGCCGGCCTTTTCGGCCTTGGCGGCAGCGTCGCGCGCGGCGGCGGCCGAGCCCACCTTGATGGTGTCCAGCACCAGTACCGCGCCCTCCGCGTCGAGCTCGAGCTTCGAGTCCTTCAGCGCCAGATCCAGCGCCGGATTCACCGGGCCGCCGGGGTGGCCCAGCGCCGGGCGTTCGACGCGGCTGCGCTCGAGCCGCGGATCGTCGTCGCGCTGGATCAGCGTGGCCTTGAAGCTGGCGGCCCAGCCGCTGCCCGCACCCAGGCTGGCGGCGACGGCCACGCACAGCGCCAGCGCACGCCGGGCCCGGCGCGCTGGCCGGGTGGCAGCGCCACGCACGGGATCCCTCATTCGACCACCAGCGCCATGTACGGCACGCGGCCCACCGCAATGCTCTTGAGCGCCTTGGCCGCGGCCACGTCGACCACCGTCAGGTCGTCGCTCAGGCCGTTGACGACGTAGAGCCGGGCCTCGGCCTTGTCCAGCGTGACGTTCCACGCCCGCTTGCCCACCAGCACCAGGTCGGTCACCTTGCGCGCGGGCACGTCGACGAAGGCGACATGGTTGGCCTTGCCCAGTGCGACGAAGGCGCGCTTGCCGTCGCGCGTCATGGTGATGCCCACCGGCGTGATGTCGGCCGCACGGGCGCCCTTGACCTGGAAGGTCAGCGTGCCCAGCGTGCTGTAGTCGCGCGTCGACAGGATGGTCACGCTGGCCGCCAGTTCGTTGGTCACCCACAGCTGGCTGCCGTCGGGCGTCAGCGCAAAGCGGCGCGGGCGCTTGCCCACCTTGACGTTCTTCAGCACCTTGCCGCTGGCGGTGTCGATCACATGCACCAGGCTGGCCACCTCGGAGGTCACCCACACCGTCTTGCCGTCGGGCGAGACCTTCACGCCCTCGGGCTCCTTGCCCACCTCGACGCTGCGGATCAGCTTGCCGCTGGCGATGTCGATGACGCTCAGTGCGCCCTCGTCCTCGTTGGAGACATAGATCGTCTTGCCGTCGGGCGACAGGTCGAAGGCTTCGGGCTCGGCGCCCAGCGGCAGCTTGCCGACCGACTTTCGCGTCGCCAGGTCGATCAGGTCGGCCTGGTTCGAATCGGTGCAGGCCACCAGCATCTGCTGGCCATCGGCGCTGCGCTGCAGGTGGCGCGGCCGCTTGCAGGTGGCCAGCGTGCCGGTGACGGCCAGGGTCTTGAGGTCGACGATGGTCAGCGCGTTGTCCTTCTCGCTGGACACATAGGCCACGCCCTGGGCCTGGACCTGCGCCTGGACAAACGGCAGGGCGGCGGCCAGGGCCAGGCCGGCCACGCAGGAACGGAAGTAGCGCGTCTTCATCGGGCAACTCTCTGATCGGGTTGGGGGGTGAACGTGTGCGGGTTCATCGGGCGGTGGCGCGGATGAACGCCTCCTCCAGCGTGCCGCCGCCCAGCGCGGCGGCCACGGCGGCGGGCGGGCCATCGGCCAGCAGTTTGCCCTGGTGCAGCACCAGCACCCGGTCGGCGGCTTCGGCCTCCTCGACCAGGTGGGTGGCCCACAGCACGCTGCTGCCGCGCTGGCGCACGTCCTGGTGGATGGCCTCGCGCAGGTCGCGGCGGCTCTTGGGGTCGAGGCCCACGGTGGGCTCGTCCATCAGCACCAGGCCGGGCCGGTGCAGCAGCGCGCGCACCAGTTCGACCTTGCGGCGATTGCCACCCGACAGCTCACGCACCGGGCGGTCCAGGTCCTGGCCCAGGCCGGCGGCGGCGCAGCCTTCGGCGATGCGCTGCTGCGCCAGCGCCCGTGGCAGCCCGTGCAGATCGGCATGGAAGCGCAGGTTGCGCGACACGCTCAGGTCCAGATCGAGCGACATGGCCTGGAACACCACGCCGATGTGGCGCAGCGCGGCCACCGCGCTGCCACGCAGCGAGTGGCCATCGACGCGCACCTCGCCGGCATCGGCCGCGAACAGGCCGGTCAGCACCTGGAACAGCGTGGACTTGCCCGCGCCGTTGGGCCCCAGCAGCGCCGCAAAGCAGCCGGCCTGCAGGTCGAACGTCAGGTGGTCGAGCGCGGCACGCGCACCGTAGCGTTTGACGAGGTCGTCAATCCGCAGGCGCGGCGCCGCAGCGGTGGGCGCAGAGACTTCAGGTGTGGCGGTCATGAAGCGGCGTTTGTAGCCGCTGCGCCAACGCACGCAAACCTGCGGAATGCCCGGGGCTTGCGGCGGGGCAAAAAGCCGCTCACAGCTCGATCTCCATGCCGTCGTAGGCCAGCGCGATGCCCTGCGCCGCCCAGTCGCGGCCGCCCGCGCCGGCGGGCGTCTGACCAAACAGCACCTTGTGCCGGGCCGGCAGGCTGCGCAGCAGGTCCAGCCACCGCTGGGCCTCGGCGTGTGCGCCCGGCGCCTGGTCGCTGCCGTCGAATCCGGAGCCGGTGCCCAGCTCGGGCAACGGGTTGTCCAGCAGCAGGCAATCGGCCTCGCGCATCCACTCGAACTCGGTCGCGCCGATCTGCGCCAGCCCGGGCGCGCAGAACACCCGCTGCCCGGTGGCCAGGTCACGCACCGCCAGCGCGATGCTGTCGCCCACGCCCGGGCCCTCGCCACCCTGGGCCAGGTGCGGCGGCGCCGGGCACCGCGTGGCCAGCGCGGTGAACTCCAGCGTGGGCAGGCCGTCCACCCGGAACGAGGCCACGCGCCGGTCGCCCGCCACCGGCACCACGTGCCAGTGCACGCCGCAGTAGTGCTGCAGCACCGGCAGCACCGGCAGCGCAGTGGTGAGCTGCTCGAACACCGCCGGCGTGGCGTACAGGTCGATCGGTGCGCCATCACGCAGGCTGAGCAGGCCGCCCACGTGGTCGACCTGCGCATCGGTCAGCACCACCGCGCGCACCTCGGGGTCGGCCAGCCCCGGGTGGCTGTCGAGCCGCGGATCGCTGTCGAGCTGGTGCGCCACCGCGGGCGACATGTTCACCAGCACCCAGCGGCCGCTGCCGTTGCCCAGCGCCATCACGCCCCGCTCGCGGGTGGAGCCGGCGCCAGCGGGGCGGCCGTCTTGGCGGCGGCGCCGTGTGGCACCGCCTCGCAGGATCACGATCTTCACGGGCAGCGTGCGGCGGATGACGCGGGCCGACCGGGCCGGGCTGACCTTGGGGCAAGATGGCTCATGTGCTGCGTATTCCCTCGTGTTGTATTGGCATCGTCCGGCGGTGGCCGGGCGTGGACCTTTGTCAGCGTGCTGCAAGACACATGCCGTGCCGTGCCCTGCCGCGAGACGCTGGTGGTGCCCCGGGCGTGCCCCCTGCGGCGCGGTGGTCTTGTGACACCTTGCGCCAGGGTTGCGACATCGTGACACAGGGTCAACCCTGGCTTTGGCGCCAGGTGTGGCGGCTGTTGTTCTGGCTGCTGGCGTTGGCACTGCCGTCGATGGTGGCGGCCGGTTGCCCCGGCCCTGAACTGCGCCTGCTGCCGCTGGCGCCCGGGCTGTGGTGGGTGCCGGCGGCGCCGGGTGAGAGCGATGGCGGCAACCGCGGGCAGGTGTCGAACATCGTGCTGGCGCAAGAAGGCCGCGGTCGGGCGGCGCGTTTGTGGGCGCTGGGCAGCGGGCCGTCGCCGGCCTGGGGTCGGGCGCTGGCCTGCCAGGCACGTGCCCGGCTGGGCCTGTCCATCACCGATGTGATCAGCCCCTGGGCGCGGCCCGAACTGGTGCTGGGCGTGGTCGGCCTGCGGCAGGCGGGCCCGGTGCGGCACTGGGCGCATGCCAGCGTGGCGTTGGCCATGGCCGAGCAATGCCCGCACTGCGTGGCGCGCCTGAGGCTGCGGCTGCAGGCCGCGGCGTCAGACCTGGGCGACGAGCCGATTCACCTGCCCGATCAGCTGTTGCAAGGTGAGCAAGGCCGGCTGGGCCCGTTCGACTGGTGGCGGTTGCCACGCGCCGAGGGCCGCTGGATCACGGTGTGGCGCCTGCGTCCGACCGGGGCAAAGCAAGCACCGCTGTGGGTGGCGCACGGCCTGCTGCAGGGCGAGGGCCCACCCGATGGCCGCGACGCCGACCTGGCGCTGCTGCTGCAGGCCAGCCAGCGCCTGGCCACGCTGGCGGCGGCCGATGGACCGGCGGCACGCTTCATCGGCGAGCAGGGCCCGGTGCTGGGCGCCGATGCGCCGGCGCGGCAGGCGGTCTACTGGTCGAATCTGCTCGACGAAGCCCGTGCCGCCGTGGCCCGTGGCGACGACGAGGCCGCGCCGGCGCCGGCCTGGCCGGACCTGCCGGCGGGCTGGCAGCGCCATCCCTGGCATGGCTTCAACTGGCAGCGCGCCTGGCGCCAGGTCGAGCCCGAGGTGCTGGCCGCGCCCCCGCGCTGAGCCCGGTCGGGCGACGGCCCCTGCGCCGATCAGCGCGCGACGTCGTCGAACACGCGGTTCCTGCCGGCCTTCTTGCCCTCGTACAGCAGCACATCGGCGCGGGCCGTCAGTGCGTCGAGCGACAGCGTCGAGGGGGCGTCGGTGACCACGCCGATCGTCGCGGTGACGCCGGCAGCGCGGATCTGGGCCTGTGCCTCGATCGCCTGGCGCAAGCGCTCCATCAGCGCGACGGCGGCCTCGCGCGGGGTTTCGGGTAGCAGCACCAGGAACTCGTCACCACCGACCCTGGCGGCGAGATCGGTCGAACGCAGCGACGACATGAGGGCCGAGGCGCAGGCCACCAGCACCTGGTCGCCGACGGCATGACCGAAGCGGTCGTTCACCTGCTTGAAGTGGTCCAGGTCGATGCAGGCCAGCGACACCTCGCGGGCGTGGCGCCGGCTCAGCGCCAGCACCAGGTTGGCCCGGTCGGCCAGGCCGCGACGGTTGTGCAGGCCGGTCAGCGCATCGGTGCGGCTGAGCGCCTCCTCGGCCTCCAGCCGGCCGGCCAGCAGGGCCACCAGCCAGCCCACGGTCAGGAAGCCGGCACCCTGGGTGAGCAGGTTGACGAGCCAGATCGCGCCGTCCACGTGCCGCACACCGCCGGCGTACTGCGCCAGCGTCCAGACCGCCGCCGCCACCGCGGCGCCCAGCAGCGCGCCCGGCCGCTTCAGCCGCCAGCCGGCCCAGGCGAGCGGCATGAAGTACAGCGAAACCGCCCGTATGTCGACGCCGGTGACCCAGTCGATCAGGCCGACCGCCGCGATGCCCAGCGCGGCCATCGCCCAGTCCGCGGCACGGGGTGGCCGGCGGCCACCCGCCAGGCGGCGGGCGGGGGGCGTGGTCATAAGCCGGGCTTGTTCCAGCGCAGCTTGCGGTAGATGGTGTTGCGGCTGATGCCCAGGCGCTTGGACGCCTCGGAGATGTTGCCACCGGCGGTGTCGACCGCGCGGCGGATGGCGTCGATCTCCATCTCCTCGAGCGAGCGGTTGGCCACGGCGGTGTCGCCCGCCCACATTGGCGCGGGCGATGCGCTGGCCGCGGGCTGTGGCGTCGCCGGCGCGGCGCCCTGGCCCGCCGCGGCCACGATCGCCGGGGCGCTGAACGCGGTGTCCGGCAGCGGCGCCGCCGCCGGTGCCTGGGCCTCGGCGGGGCGGCCAGCGGCCAGGCCGGCGGCCTGCGCCGCGCGGGCTTCGTCGAGGAAGTCGTCGGACAGGTGCTCGCGGGTGATCACCGCCTCGCCGGCGGCCATCACCGCGGCGGTGCGCAGCACGTTGAACAGCTGGCGCACATTGCCCGGCCAGTGGTAGTGCTGGAACAGGCGCAGCACGTCGCTGTCGGGCTGCAGCTGGCGCTGGCGGCGCTCGGGCCCGGTCGATTGCTGCAGCAGCTGGTCGAGGATGCGGCGCACCAGCGGCATCAGGTCGCTGCGCTCGCGCAGCGGCGGCAGGCGAACGGCCAGGCCGTTGAGGCGGTAGAACAGGTCTTCGCGGAAGGCCTTGCGGTCGATCATCTCGCGCAGGTTGCGGTGCGTGGCGCAGATGATGGACACGTCCACCGCCACGCTCTTGCTGCTGCCCAGCGGCGTGACCTGGCGCTCCTGCAGCACCCGCAGCAGATGCGCCTGCAGGGCCACCGGCATGTCGCCGATCTCGTCGAGGAACAAGGTGCCGCCGTTGGCCTGCACGATCTTGCCCACCGCGCCCTTGCGGCGTGCGCCGGTGAAGGCGCCGTCCTCGTAGCCGAACAGCTCGGCCTCGATCAGCGTCTCGGGGATGGAGGCGCAGTTCACCGCCACGAAAGCCTGCTTGGACCGCGCCGAATCGACATGGATGGCGCGCGCCAGCAACTCCTTGCCGGTGCCGGTCTCGCCCAGGATCAGCATCGGGATGTCGCGGTCGATGACGCGGCGGATCTTGTCGATCACGCTGGCGATCTGCGCATCGCCGGTGCGCAGCTGAGCCAGGCCGCTGCCGGCCGGCGTGCCCGCGGGCGACGCGCTGGTGGCCGAGGCGCTGCGCTCGGCACGCAAGGTGTCAGCCATGCTGGCGGGCGCCTGGTGCGGCATCTGCACCGTGCCCGTCGACGGCTCGGTGACACCCGGCGCCGCACCGGTGTTGCCCGACACCGCCTCGGCCAGGCTGGTCCACACCGGCCAGTTGAAACGGGCGTGGATGTGGAACTGCCGCCCGCCGTTGAGCTGCACCGGCATTGGCGTGGCCAGCGGGCTGCGGAAGCGGTCGACCAGGGCATTGACGGTGGTGCCGAACAGCGTGGTCAGGCTGTGCATGCGCAGCGCCGCGCCGCTCAGGCCCAGCTGCTCCAGCGCGCCGCGGTTGGCGCCCACCAGCTTGCCGTCGGCGCTGATCGCCAGGATGCCCTCCATCAGCGTGCCGATGAACTCGACCCGGCTGTGAAAATGCAGCCGCATCACGTTGCGGTAGTCGTCGGTGAGCCAGTGGTTCTCGATCATGCGCGCCGACATTTTCACCAGCGCCATGGTGTGCTGGTGGAAGCTGCGGTGATCGCCCGTCACATCCAGCACGCCCAGGATGTTGCCGCGCGGGTCGAGGATGGGCGCGGCCGAGCACGTCAGAAAGTGGTTGGCGTGCATGTAGTGCTCGTCGGCATGCACGAGCGTGGGCACTTCCTCGATCAGCGCGGTGCCGATGGCGTTGGTGCCCTTGGTCTGCTCGCTCCAGTTGACGCCCGGCTGCAGCGCCACCTTGCTGGCGCGGGCCAGAAAATCGTCGTCGCCGATCGAATGGATGATGGTGCCGCTGCTGTCGCACAGCACCACCATGCTCTCGGTGTTGACGATCTGCTCGTAGAGCATTTCCATCACCGGCGCGGCATGGTCGTGCAGGCGCAGGTTGCGGTCGCGCGCCACGGTCAGGTCGCTGCGGCCCAGTGGCGAGTAGTCGGGCCGCTCGATGCGCGAGACACCCAGCGCGACACAGCGCTCATGGCTCTGGTCGATGGTCTCGACATGGTCGGGGCCGAGCTTCAGGCCCGAGGCGATCGGCCGCACCGGCTCGTCGCCGCCGCGCCGCACGCCCACCGAGCCGCCTGAATTGAACGCCGAATGCAACGGCCCACGCATGCTGTCACCTCCTGGGGCCGCCTTGCGGCGGCTTGTCTGCTCGGGCCGGCGCTGGCAGCGCCTTGTAGGCCCCTGACGAATGATCGGCGCGTGCTGTTGGGCAATCAACTGCCCGCAGCCCGACCGGCCATCCGGCGCATCACGCGCCCGATTGTCACGTTCGCAAGAGCCGGGCCGGCACCGAGTGCTACAACTTCGAACACTTGCAGCTGCATTCGGCCGCAATGGGCCACGATCGTACCGCTGGCGGCCGCGAGCGCTCAAAATCTCAGCACCCGTGTCGGGCGCTGCCCGCATGCCGGGCCCCTGTCGCCGACCCGACACGCCGTGGCACGGTGATTGCAGACAAGCTCGGCAAACAGGTTTCATCAACGCACGGAGACGCCTCTCATGACCACCCCGCAAACCGCTCACACCCGGCGCCGGCCCCCGGCCGGCCTGCTGGCCACCTTGCTGCTGGCCGCCGGCCTGGCTTCCGGCCTGGCCCAGGCCCATGGCGACGTGACGCCGCAGGCCGTCGATACCAAGGACTTGCCGGCGCTGGGCGAAGCCTGGCTGCCCGAGAACCCCTACCGCAAGAACGACAAGGCGATCAAGGTCGGCACCTCGGCCTACAACCAGAACTGCGCGCGCTGCCACGGGCTGGAAGCCATCTCCGGCGGCATTGCGCCCGATCTGCGCAAGATGGACAACGACTGCACCGCACTGAAGGACGCCCGCAAGAAGGCCGCCTGCGTCAAGGAGATCGACGACTACTACCTGGGCAGCGTGCGCCGCGGCAAGGTGCGCAACGGCGCGGTGTACATGCCGCCGTTCGAAGGCATCCTGAACCAGGAAGCGATGTGGTCGATCAAGGCCTACCTCGAAACCCGCCGCGAGAAGCCCCTCTGATGGCCACGACACCGTCTGACGCGCGCGGTGCAGGCAGGCGCCGCTGGCTGGCCGGTGCGGGCGCCACGCTGGCGGCGCTGGCGCTGCCCGCGCTGGCGCAGGACAAGCCCGCGCTGCAGCGCATCCGCGAGCGCGGCACGCTGGTGGTCGGCGTCTACAACGACATGCCGCCCTTCCACGTGGGTGGACAGGGCATCGACGTGGCGCTGGCCGGCGCGCTGGCCAGGGCGCTGGAGGTCAAGCTCAGCCTGCTGCCCTTCACCGCCGACGAGAACATGGACGACGACCTGCGCAACATGGTCTGGAAGGGGCACTACCTGGGCTTCGGCCCGGCCGACGTGCTGCTGCACGTGCCGGTGGACCGGCCGCTGATGGCCGCCAACCCGCGCGTCAACATCTTTGCGCCCTACTACCGCGAGCGGGTGATGATCGCCCGCAACCTGGCCGCCGCGCCCAGGATGGAGTCACTCGACGACCTGGCCGGCAAGCCGATCGCGGTGCCGGGCCTGAGCCTGGCCGGCTGGCTGCTGATCGGCGCCGACAGCGGCAAGTACCGCGAGCAGCTCAGCACCCGCTGGAAAGACGGCGCCGAGGCCGCCGGTGCGCTGCAACGCGGCGAGGTGGTGGCCGCGGCGGGCAACGCATCGGAGCTGGAATCGGTGCTGGGCGGCGATGCACGCTTCGCCATCGAGCCGCTGCCGCTGCCGCGCATGCGCGACGGCTGGGCGGTGGGCCTGGCCGTCAAGAAAGACAGCGAAGACCTGGCGCATGCGCTGCAGGCGGCCGTCAATGCGGTGGCCGACAACGGCGAACTGGGCAAGATGTTCGCCGCGGCCAAGGTGGGCTGGCGCAAGCCCTGACGACGCTGCCGGGCCGCCGCTGTCAGGCCGCTTCGGCCAGGCGTTGCTCGAGGTCGCGCTTGCCCGCCGCCGAGGCCAGCACGATCAGCACGCTGCCGGCGTGCAGCAGGGTCTCGGGCCCGGCGTTCACCTCCAGCTTGCCCTGGTGGCGCACGCCCAGCACGAGGTAGCCGCTGCCGCGCAACTCGAGGTGGCCCAGGGGTTTCGAGGTGATCGAGGCCGGCACGGCCACGTCGACCACCCGCATCGCATCGGGGTGGCTCAGCAACTCGTCGATGAAGCCGGCGGCCTGCGGCCGCAACATCGCCGAGGCCATGCGCAGCGCGCCGGTGAAATCGGGCGACACGATCTCGTCGGCCCCGGCGCGTCGGCACTTCTCGATGTTGCCGACGTCGTGCACCCGCGCCACCACCCGCACGGCGGGGTTCAGCTGCTTGGCCGACAGCGCGATCAGCATGTTCTGGCTGTCGTCGCCGGTCACCGCAAACACGCCCGCCGCAGACTTCAGGCCGGCGTCCAGCAAGGTGTTGTCGTCGCTGGCATCGGCGACAAGCACGCGCGCGTCGCCGCGGTCGGGTTGTCGCAGGTAGTTGTCGATCGCGGTCTGCAGGGGCTCGATGGCGACGAAGCGGTGCCCGGTGGCGCTCAATTCGCGCGCCACGTTGGCGCCGATGCGGCCCAGCCCGCAGACGATGTAATGCCCTTGCATGCTCTTGACCTCCTTGATCAGCCGCGCCCGCTGGCGCGAAGGGTCCATGGCGCGGGCCAGCAGCAGCGCCGTGAAGTTCGAGAACATCACCCAGACGAAGCCGATGCCGCTGATCGCGATGGCCACGTTGAACAACCTGCCGGGGTTGTTGCCCGTGAGGTCGATGGTCTCGGCATAGCCGATCGTCGCCACGGTGATGAAGGTCATGTAGAAGGCATCGAAGACCGTCGCGCGGCCGTCATCGATCACGTAGAAGCCGATGGTGCCCACGACATGGATCGCCACCAGCGCCAACGCCGCGTTGACCAGGTTCTCTTTGAGCGCGCGGGTGGTGGCAGTGTCCATCAGGGGGGTGGTCGACTGCGCTGCAGCGTAGACAGGGCCGGCGGCCCGCCCATTGCGGCAGCGCAATCCGGCCGGTGCGCCAGCATGCCATGCGGGGCGGCCGGCTGCCGCTGGATGCCGCCGGAGGTGGCCAGGGTGAGCATCAGCTGTTGCTGATGGCCCGCACTTCCTCGATCGCGGTCAGCCCGGCCAGCACCTTGTGGATGCCGTCCTGGCGCAGCGTGCGCATGCCTTCGCCCATGGCCACGCGCTGCAGCTCCTCGGCGCGGGCGCTGGTCTGGATCAGGTGGCGCAGTTCGCGGCTGACCACCAGCAGTTCATGCAGGCCGACGCGGCCGGCAAAGCCCGAGTTGTCGCATTTCGGGCAGCCCGGTGCGTGGTGGTGCAGCAGCACGCCGTCCACGCCGTAGCGCGCGGTCCATTCGTTGAGCAGGGCCTCGCGGCTGGGGCGCTGCTCGGGGTCGGCAAAGGCGAACAGGTATTCGTCGACCAGCGCCTGCATGTCTTCCACCGTGGCGGGATGGTGTGTCACGCAGTGCTTGCACAAGCGGCGCACCAGGCGCTGCGCCAGCACCGCCAGCAGGCTGTCGGCAAAGCTGAACGGGTCCATGCCCATGTCGAGCAGGCGGGTCACCGTCTCGGGCGCGCTGTTGGTGTGCAGCGTGCTCATCACCAGGTGGCCGGTGAGGCTGGCCTCGATGGCCATCTGCGCGGTCTCGCCGTCGCGGATCTCGCCCACCATCACCACGTCGGGATCGGCGCGCAGGAAGGCGCGCAGCGCCTTGGCAAAGGTCCAGTCGATCTTGGGGTTGACCTGCACCTGGCGCAGGCCGGGCTGGGTGATTTCCACCGGGTCTTCGGCGGTCCAGATCTTGCGCTCGGGGGTGTTGATGTGGCCCAGCGCGGCATGCAGCGTGGTGGTCTTGCCGCTGCCGGTGGGGCCCACGCACAGCACCATGCCATAGGGCCGCTCGATCACCGCCTTGAGCTTGCTCAGCGTGTCGGGCTGCAGGCCCATGCCTTCGAGCGGCATGGTCCTGGCCGAGGCCAGCAGGCGCATCACCACGTCTTCGAGGCCGTTGGCGGTGGGGATGGTGGCCACCCGCAGCTCGAGCTTGTGACCCTGCATCCAGCGGCCGAAGTTGATCTTGCCGTCCTGCGGTTTGCGGCGCTCGGAGATGTCGAGATCGCACATGATCTTGATGCGCGCCACCAGCGCCTGGCGGTAGGTGTGCGGCAGCTCGATGTAGGGCTTGAGCACGCCGTCGCGCCGAAAGCGCACCCGCACCTTCTCGGTGTTGGGCTGGCACTCGATGTGGATGTCGGACACACGCTGCTGCTGCGCCTCCAGGATCATGGTGTTGATCAGCCGCACCAGCGAGTTGTCGCTCTGCTCGATCGGCGTCTCGTCCTCGTGGCTGTCGTGGGTCTGCTGCTGCTCCAGGCTGGCCAGCAGCTTGTTGGCGCTGTCGGCGCCGTCGTGGTCCATGTTGAACGCCAGGCTCAGGTCGGCGGACGGCTCGATGCTGTCTTTGCCCAGGCGTTGGTACACCCGCTCGATCACGCCCGACAGCGAGCCGGCGCGTGCCAGCACCGGCAGCACCTTGCACTGGGCGCTGAACTCGATCTCGTCGAGCGCGTTGCGTGCCGACGGGTCTTCCAGCGCCACCACCAGGCGGCCGCCGCGCATCATCAGCGGCAGCGCGGGCAGGCGGCGTGCGGCCGCCACCGGCAGGCGCAGCGCGGCCTCGGGCTCCACCGGAAAAGCGCTCACGTCGACCATCGGATAGCCCATCTTGCGGGCCAGCGCGGTTTCAAGATCGGCGCGCGACACCGTGCCGCGGCTGACCAGCAGTTCACCCAGCGGCAGGCGGCGATCGCGTGATTGCAGTTGCAGCGCCTCGGTGAGCTTCTCCTCGGTGATGAAGCCCAGGCCCAGCAAGGCCTCGCCGATGCGCACCATCGGCATGCGGGCCTGCTGGTCGATGGCGGCGCTCAGCTGCTCGGGGCTGGTGATCTGATGCGTGGCCAGCATGTCGCCCAGCTGGCGCGCGCGTGGCAGTGGCGCGGCAGCGGCCGCTGCTGCGAGCGCGGCGTCGACCACGGGCGCGGGCGCGGCCGGGTGAGGCAGTTCGTCCAGGGCCATCGGCTCGGTGGCCTGGTCCTCGGTCGAGAAGTCGATGACCTCGTCGTCGGACACCGGTGCGAAGGACGCCAGCAACGGGCGCGGGTACAGATTGCGCTGCACGCGGCCGGTGGCATCGACGGGCGTGAAGGTGAACAGCCCCAGCGGGGTGTCGACCACACCGACGCTGTCGATGGTGAGCGACACCCCATCGCTGAAACGCAGGCGCAGGGGCTGCAGCAGGCGCTGCGGCAGCAGCGGGGTGGTGGCGTCGAAGGCCGCATCGTCCGCACAGGCCTGGGGCTCGAGCACGCGCATCAGGGACAGCCGGCGAAACTGGCTGAACTTCAGCGACAGCGTGCTGCGCGCCGGCGGAATCTGCACCTGCAGCTTGCCGGTGTCGCCATCGACGCTGATCAGCCGCCCGGCGTTGACCTTGCCGCCCGGGCCTTCCAGCTCACAGGCTTCGCCCGCGGCCAGGGCGGTGGCCCCCGGGTAGCCGGGCGTGGGCGGCGCGGGCCAGGCAAAGGCCGTGGTGGTGGCAGCGGCGCTGGCGGGCGTGGACGCCGAGGGCGGCGTGGACGGCGGGATGCTGCCCTCGGGGGCCAGCGGCACCAGCGACAGCGGCAGCATGGACATGTCTGACATGGCGGTTCCTAGCGGGGGCGGCAGCGACCATGCGTGCGCGTCACACGGCATGCCTGCCCTGGTGATGCTAGGGATGCGGGGCGCCGGCCAAGGCCGGAAATGCGGGGTGTTTGGCCGCCGTTCAGCGGCTCATCTGCGCCGGCAGCGCGGTGACGATGCCCGGAAAGAGCCAGATCAGCGCCACCGCGGCCATCATCAGCAGAAAGAACGGCAGCGTCACCCGCGCCAGCCAGCCGATCTCGCGCTGGGTCATGCCCTGCAGCACGAACAGGTTGAAGCCCACCGGTGGGGTGATCTGCGCCATCTCGACCACCAGCACCACGTAGATGCCGAACCACAGCAGGTCGATGCCGGCCCTCTGCACCGTGGGCAGGATCACGCCCATGGTCAGCACCACCATCGAGATGCCGTCGAGAAAGCAGCCCAGCACGATGTAGAAGCCCATCAGTGCGGCCAGCAGCGCCACCGGCGACAAGTTCAGGCTGCCGATCCATTCGGCCAGGTGCCGCGGCAGGCCGATGTAGCCCATCGCCAGCGTCAGGAAGCTGGCGCCGGCCAGGATCATCGCGATCATGCAGTACAGGCGGGTGCCGCCCATCAGCGACGCCTTGAAGGTGGCCCAGTTCAGCGAACCCTGCGCCGCCGACAGCGCCAGCGCGCCCAGCACGCCCACGGCGGCGGCCTCGGTGGCGGTGGCCACGCCGCTGTAGATGGAGCCCAGCACCGCGGCGATCAACCCCACCACCGGGATCAGGTGGCGGCTCTCGTGCAGCTTCTCGCGCAAGGACATCGGCGCGTCGGCCGGTGGCACGCGGCCGGGGTTGAGCAGCGCCCACAGCGCCAGGTAGCCCGAGAACAGGCTGGCCAGCAGGATGCCCGGCAGCACGCCGGCCATGAACAGCTGGGCGATCGACACGTCGGCCGACACGCCGTAGACGATCATGATGATCGACGGCGGGATCAGCAGGCCCAGCGTGCCGGCGCCGGCCAGCGAGCCGATGGCGATGTCGTCGGGGTAACCACGCTCCTTGAGCGCGGGCAGCGTCATCTTGCCGATGGTGGCGCAGGTGGCCGCGCTGCTGCCCGACACCGCCGCGAAGATGGTGCAGCCGATCACGTTGGTGTGCAGCAGCCGCCCGGGCAGCGCCTGCACCCACGGCGCCAGGCCGCGGAACATGTCGTTGCTCAGCCGGGTGCGGAACAGGATCTCGCCCATCCAGATGAACAGCGGCAGCGCGGTCAGCGTCCAGCTGGAGCTGGAGCCCCAGATCGTCACCGCCATCGCGTCGCCGGCCGGCCGGCTGGAAAACAGCTGCATGGCGATCCAGGCCACGCCCGACAGCGTGAGGCCGATCCACACGCCGCTGCCGAGGATGGCGAACAGCGCGGCGATCAGCAGCGCGGTGATGGCGAGATCATTCATGCCGCAGGTTCATTCGTTGCGCAGCATCTCGCCGCTGGCCGGCGCCCGGCGCTGGCCGCGCCATTCGAGCACCAGCTCGTCGACGAAGGCGATCAGCAGCACCAGCGTGCCGGCGGCCATCGCCAGCTGCGGCAGCCACAGCGGCGTGGCGTCGTTGCCGGTGGAGATGTCGTTGAAGGCGTGCGACTGCCACACCAGCCGCAGGCTGTAGCCCGCCAGCAGCGCCGACAGCGCGGTGGCCGCGGCCAGCGACCACAGCTCGAGCGCGCGGCGGGCACGGCCGTGCAGCGCACTGAGCAGCAGCGTCACGCGGATGTGCTCGCCGCGCTTGAGCGTGTGGGCCAGCGCCAGAAAGCCGGCGGCGGCCATCAGGTAGCCGGCGTAGGCGTCGGTGCCCGGCAGGTGGAAGTGCAGCAGCCTGCCCAGCACCGACAGCATCACCATCACCAGCAGCGCCACCAGACACAGCGCCGCCAGCGCGGCGCTGCCGTCGAACAGCGCGTCCAGCCAGCGCCGCACGGCTTACTTCAGGAACGCGTCGAGCATGGCCTTGCCCTCGGGCCCGGCCTTGTTCAGCCATTCCTTCTGCATCGTCTCGCCGACCTTCTTCATGTCGGCCTTGAGCTGCGGCGTGGGCGCGGCGATGGTCATGCCGTTCTTCTTCAGCAGATCCAGGTACTCGGTGTTCTTGGCCCGGCTGGTGGCCCAGCCGCGGGTCTCGGCCTCGGCGCCGGCCTTCTGCAGCGCGGCCTTGGTGGCGGCGTCCAGCGCGTCGAAGGCGCCCTTGTTGACGATGACCGCGTTCTTGGGCAGCCAGGCCTGGGTGTCGACAAAGAACTTCAGGTGCTCGTAGGTCTTGGTGTCGTAGCCGGTCGAGCCGCTGGACATGTAGCTCTCGACCACGCCGGTGGCCATCGCCTGGCTCAGCTCGGCGGCCTGCACGGTGACCGGTTGCGCGCCCACCAGCTCGGCGATGCGGGCGGTGCTGGGGCTGTAGGCGCGCCACTTCACGCCCTTCAGGTCGGCCGCGCTGTTGATCGGCTTCTTGGCGTAGATGCCTTGCGGCGGCCACGGCACCGAGTACAGCAGCATCATGCCCTGCTCACCCAGCTTCTTCTCGAGCAGCGGCTTCTGCGCCTTGTAGAGCTTGGCCGCCTCGTCGTAGCTGTCGGCCAGGAAGGGCAGGCCATCGGCCGCGTAGACCGGCCACTCGTTGCTGAAGTTGGCCAGCAGGATCTCGCCGATCTGCGCCTGGCCGCCCTGCACCGCGCGCTTGATCTCGGGCGCCTTGAACAACGAGGCACCGGCATGCACCGTGATCTTGAGCTTGCCGCCGGTGGCCTTGTCGACATCGGCCGCGAACTGCGCCAGGTTCTCGCTGTGGAAGTTGCTGGCCGGGTAGGCGGCGGGCAGGTCCCACTTGGTCTGGGCCAGCGCGCTGGGGGCCAGGTTGAAGGCGGCAAATCCGCCCAGCGCGATCGAGATCAGTTGGCGACGGGTCGGCATCCGGGGTTCTCCTGTGGTCATCCCGAGGTGAAACGGGACGGGGGGGGTGGGTCGGCAAAACCTGCAGCATATCGGCATATGGCGCTGCCCCAAGCGGCCTCGTGCGCCGCGCCGGGCTGCAGGGATACTGCGGGCTTGTTCGCAGCAAGCGGTGCAGCCCATGGCCCTCACGTCCACCCCCCGTTGGCAGTTCTGGATCGATCGCGGCGGCACCTTCACCGACATCGTCGCGCGCCGCCCCGACGGCACGCTGGCCACCGCCAAGCTGCTGAGCGAGAACCCCGAGGCTTATGCCGATGCGGCGGTCGAGGGCATCCGCCGGCTGCTGGGCCTGGCGGCCGGCGAGGCCATCACGCCCGCGCTGGTCGAGTGCGTGAAGATGGGCACCACGGTGGCCACCAACGCGCTGCTCGAACGCAAGGGCGACCGCACGGTGCTGGTGATCACACGCGGCTTTGGCGATGCGCTGCGCATCGCCTACCAGAACCGCCCACGCTTGTTCGACCGCCAGATCGTGCTGCCCGAGCTGCTGTACGAGCAGGTGGTGGAGGCCGACGAGCGGGTGGACGCGCAGGGCGCCGTGCTGCAGCCACTGGACGAGGCCGCGCTGCGGCGTGATCTGCAGCCGGCGTTTGAGGCCGGCATCCGCGCCTGCGCCATCGTCTTCATGCACGGCTGGCGCTGCCCGGCGCACGAGTCGGCGGCCGCGACCATCGCACGCGCCATCGGCTTCACGCAGGTGAGCGTGTCGCACCAGGTCAGCCCGATGATCAAGCTGGTGCCGCGTGGCGACACCACGGTGGTCGATGCCTACCTGTCGCCCATCCTCGGGCGCTACGTCGACCGCGTGGCCAGCCAGATGCCGGGCGTGCCGCTGTACTTCATGCAGAGCAGCGGCGGGCTGACCGAAGCCCACCGCTTCCAGGGCAAGGACGCGATCCTGTCG
>Ga0155495_1036_pt2 | contig 22892 bp, 20 predicted proteins | sample RifCSPhighO2_12_FD_107153 | JGI IMG/M metagenome (GOLD analysis project Ga0155495, IMG submission 107153) | Burkholderiales bacterium RIFCSPHIGHO2_12_FULL_69_20
CGATTCGACACCTTTGCGCGCCTGCGCCACCGCCGCTTCCCCGGCGGGCGGCTGCTGCGCACCCCCGCGCTGGTGCTGGGCATGGCCTGGTACCGTTTGAAAGACGTCCTTTCCTGATTCACTGCCCATGACCGATTCCCTTGCGCGCAAGCCCTTCGTGCTGGTGCCCGCCTGCAATCGCCTGCTGGGCGACCACCCGTTCCACATCGCCGGCAAGAAGTACGTCGACGCGGTGCGCCTGGCCGGCGCCACGCCGCTGATCGTGCCGACTGCCGAGCCCGACGAGATCGATGCGCTGCTGGCGCTGGCCGACGGCGTGCTGTTGACCGGCTCACCGTCCAACGTGCACCCCAGCCACTTCGGCGAAGAGGTCTACGACCCGACCCTGCCACTGGACATCCAGCGCGACGCCTGGACCTTGCCACTGATCCGCCGCGTCATTCAGATCGGCATGCCGCTGTTCGCCATCTGCCGCGGCACGCAGGAGACCAACGTGGCGCTGGGCGGCTCGCTGCACCAGGCGGTGCAGGATGTCGGCCCGTTTGCCGACCACCGCGCGCCGCACGGCCGGTCGGCCGAGGTGCAGTACGCCGCCGCGCACCAGGTGCAGGTGGTGCCGGGCGGACGGCTGGCGGCCATCGTCGACCAGCCGCGCTTCGAGGTGAACTCACTGCACGGCCAGGCCGTCAACCAGTTGGCGCCGGGCCTGCGCATCGAGGCCGTGGCGCCCGATGGCGTGGTCGAGGCGTTCTCGGTGGCCGATGCCGTCGGCTTCAACCTGTGCCTGCAATGGCACCCCGAGTGGCAGGCCGCCGACAATCCGGTGTCGATGCAACTGCTGGCCGCCTTTGGCCAGGCGGTGCGCGCCTGGCGCGATCAGCACAAGGCCAGCGTGCGCAATCCGGTCCCCTAGCGGGCCTGCTGACCTCCACCCCCGCAGCAGACCCCCGGTGGCCGCCACGAGCGCCGCCACCCGACCCCAACGAACCCAAGGCATCCCATGGTGAACCGAGAAAACTTCAGCTTCAGCGATCTGGAGAACTGGCTCAACGAGCAGCGCGTGACCGAGATCGAATGCCTGGTGCCCGACCTGACCGGCGTGGCCCGCGGCAAGATCCTGCCACGCATGAAATTCACCGAAGACCGCGGCATGCGCCTGCCGCAGGCGGTGGTGGCGATGGGCGTGACCGGCGAGTTTCCCGAGGAAGGGCCGTACTACGACGTCATCAGCCCGACCGACATGGACATGCACCTGCGGCCCGACCCGACCACCGCGCGCATCGTGCCGTGGGCGGTCGACCCCACGGCCCAGGTCATCCACGACTGCTACGACAAGGACGGCCAGCTGGTGCCCTTCGCGCCGCGCTCGGTGCTGCGCCATGTCTGCGATCTGTACGCGGCCAAGGGCTGGAAGCCGGTGGTGGCGCCCGAACTCGAGTTCTACCTGGTGGCGCGCAACACCGACCCCGACATGCCGCTCAAGCCCCCCATCGGCCGCAGCGGCCGTGCCGAAACCTCGCGCCAGGCCTATTCGATCGATGCGGTCAACGAGTTCGACCCGCTGTTCGAGGACGTCTACGCCTATTGCGAGAAGATGGGCCTGAACGTCGACACGCTGATCCACGAGGTGGGCGCCGGGCAGATGGAGATCAACTTCTTCCACGACGAGCCGCTGGGCCTGGCCGACGAGGTGTTCCTGTTCAAGCGCACGGTGCGCGAGGCGGCGCTGCGCCACGACATGTTCGCCACCTTCATGGCCAAGCCGATCGCCGGCGAGCCGGGCAGCGCGATGCACATCCACCAGAGCCTGGTCGACCGCGCCACCGGCCAGAACATCTTCAGCAACCCGGATGGCAGCGCCAGCCAGGCGTTCTACTGGTTCATCGGTGGCCTGCAGCGCTACATCCCGGCGGCGATGGCGCTGTTTGCACCCTACGTCAACAGCTACCGCCGGCTGGTGCGGGGCGTGGCCGCGCCGATCAACATCCAGTGGGGCACCGACAACCGCACCGTGGGCATCCGCAGCCCGCTGGCCAGCGCGCAGGCCCGGCGCATCGAAAACCGGGTGATCGGCGCCGACGCCAACCCCTACGTGGCGCTGGCCGCCACCATGGCCTGCGGTTACCTCGGCATCACCAAGCAGATCGAACCCACCGCCGAGTGCAAGGGCGACGCCTACCTGGGCGATTTTTCGCTGCCGCGCAGCCTGGGCGAGGCGCTGGCCCTGCTGCGCGACGAGAAGGACCTGCACGAGGTGCTGGGCGCCTCGTTCATCACCGTCTACACCGAGGTCAAGGAGATCGAGTACGCCGAGTTCATGAAGGTGATCTCGCCATGGGAGCGGGAACACCTGCTCCTTCACGTCTGACCGCCACCGCACCGCTTCGAGGCCCGCATGACCACCGATCTCACGCCCCGCACCACCGCCAGCTGGCAAGCCGCCGACTCCGCTCACTTCCTGCACCCGTTCACCGACTTCCAGTCGCTGGCCAAGAAGGGCTCGCGCATCATCACCAAGGCCGACAACATCTACCTGTGGGATTCGGACGGCCACAAGATCCTCGACGCGATGTCGGGGCTGTGGTGCGTCAACGTCGGCTACGGCCAGCAGGCGCTGGTGGACGCGGCGGCCAAGCAGATGAAAGAGCTGCCGTTCTACAACGCCTTCTTCCAGACCGCCACCACACCCGCCATCGAGCTGGCCGAGTTGCTGGCCGAGGTGACCCCACCGCAGTTCAGGCATGTCTTCTTCTCGGGCTCGGGCTCCGAGGGCAACGACACCGTGGTGCGCATGGTGCGCCGCTACTGGGACGTGCTGGGCCAGCCGCAGCGCCAGGTCATCATCAGCCGCCACAACGCCTACCACGGCAGCACCATGGCCGGCGCCTCGCTGGGCGGCATGAGCGGCATGCATGCGCAGGGCGGGCTGCCGATCCCCAACATCACCCACATCGACCAGCCCTACTGGGTGGAGCATGGCCAGGGCATGGACCAAGAGGCCTTCGGCCTGAAGGCCGCGCGCTGGCTGGAAGAGCGCATCCTGGCCATCGGCGCCGACAAGGTGGCCGCCTTCATCGGCGAGCCGGTGCAAGGCGCCGGCGGCGTGATCATCCCACCGGCCAGCTACTGGCCCGAGATCCAGCGCATCTGCGATCAATACGACATCCTGCTGGTCAGCGACGAGGTGATCTGCGGCTTTGGCCGCACCGGCCACTGGTTCGGCTGCGAGACCTTCGGCTTCAAGCCCGATCTGATGACCTTTGCCAAGGGTGTGACCAGCGGCTACGTGCCACTGGGCGGCGTGATGGTGGGCGACCGCATCGCCAAGGTGCTGATCGAGCAAGGCGGCGAGTTCGAGCATGGCTACACCTACTCGGGCCACCCGGTGGCCTGCGCGGTGGCGCTGGCCAACATCAAGCTGATCCGCGACCAGCGCCTGGTCGAGCATGTGCACGACGACGTGGGCCCGCATCTTGCTCAGGCCTTTGCGGCCCTGAGCGACCACCCCTTGGTGGGCATCGCTGAAACCTGCGGCCTGATGGGAGCGCTGTTGCTCGTCAAGGACCAGGCCGGGCTCACGCTGTTCGACCCCGCCGTTTCCATCGGCATGGTCTGCCGCGGCCACTGCTTTGCCAACGGCCTGATCATGCGGGCGGTGGGCCCGCGCATGATCATCGCCCCGCCACTGGTCATCACCCGCGCGCAGATCGACGAGATGGCGGTGCTGATCCGCCGCTGCCTCGACCTGACGCTGGCCGACGCCCGCCGTGAGGGCTGGCTGTGACCGGCCGCTGCGGTGCAGGCCTAGGCTTCCCCTGATGAGCAAGCAAGCTCGGTCTGCATAGACTCCCCCATCTGACCAGAAGACCTGACTGTCCCTGTTGCCCGGAGGAAAGACCCATGAATCGGATGTTGCGGCTATCGTTCACCACGCTGAGCCTGGCCATGCTGGCCGCCTTCGAGTCCGGCCCGGCCCAGGCCCAGGAGGAGGACAAGGTCCTCAACATCTACAACTGGTCCGACTACATCGCCGAAGACACGTTGAAGAACTTCGAGAAAGAGACCGGCATCAAGGTCCGCTACGACAACTTCGACAACAACGAGATCGTGCACGCCAAACTGGTGGCGGGCAAGAGCGGCTACGACGTCGTCGTGCCCTCGTCGAACTGGGCCAAGCTGCAGATCGACGGCGGGCTGCTGGCCAAGATCGACAAGAGCAAGATCGCCAATTACAAGCACCTCGACCCGGCGGTGCAGGCGCAGCTGGCGCGCATGGACCCGGGCAACGAGTACATGGTGAACTGGCTGTGGGGCTACACCACCGTGGGCATCAACGTCGACAAGGTCAAGGCCGCCCTGGGCAGCACGCCGATGCCCGCCAACGTCTGGGATCTGGTCTTCAAGCCCGAGTACATCAGCAAACTCAAGGGCTGCGGCGTGTCGTTCCTGGATTCGGCCTCCGAGGTGATCCCCGCAGCGCTGCACTACCTGGGCAAGCCCAGCTTCAGCAAGGTGCCCACCGACTACACCGCCGCGGCGCAGTTGCTCAAGACCGTGCGCCCGCATGTCACCTTGTTCAGCTCGTCGGGCTACATCAACGACATGGCCAACGGCAGCATCTGTGTGGCGCTGGGCTGGTCGGGTGACATCAACATCGCCCGCCAGCGTGCCATCGACGGCAAGACCGGGCAGAACATCCAGGCGCTGCTGCCGTCCACCGGCGGCCTGCTGTTCTTCGACGTGATGGTGATTCCGGCCGACGCGTCGCACCCCGGCAATGCGCACAAGTTCATCAACTACATGCTCAAGCCCGAGGTGCATGCGGGGCTGACCAACAAGGTGTTCTACGCCAACCCCAACCTCGAATCGAAGAAGTTCATCAAGCCCGAGGTGGCCAACAACCCGTCGGTGTTCCTGTCGAAGGAGAACCTCGACAAGATGAAGGCCCCCGATGCGCTGAACAACGACCTGCGTCGCCTGATGACCCGCACCTACACCGCCTTCAAGACCGGCCTGTAAGCCGATGGCCATGCCCGGCGCCAGTGTGAGCCCCCAGGCGGCGCCCGCCGCCGCCCCCCGCGGGGGGCTGAGTCAACTCGGGAGCGGCCCGTCGTCGACTCCTGACGCCGCGTACCTGAGCATCCAGGACGTGGTGAAGGATTTCAGCGGTTACAAGGCGGTCAACCACGTCAGCCTGGACATCGCCAAGGGCGAGATCTTCGCGCTGCTGGGCTCGTCGGGCTGCGGCAAGACCACGCTGCTGCGTTTGCTGGCCGGGTTCGATTCACCCACCTCGGGGCGCATCGTGCTCAACGGGCAGGATCTGGCCGACATGCCGCCCTACCAGCGGCCGATCAACATGATGTTCCAGAGCTACGCGCTGTTTCCGCACCTCACGGTGTGGCAGAACATCGCCTTCGGCCTGCAGCGCGAGGGCCTGCCCAAGGACCAGATCGCCCAGCGCGTGGAGGCCATGCTCAAGCTGGTGCAGCTGGGCAAGTTTGCGCAGCGCAAGCCGCACCAGCTGTCGGGCGGCCAGCAGCAGCGCGTGGCGCTGGCGCGCAGCCTGGCCAAGCAGCCGCAGATGTTGTTGCTGGATGAGCCGCTGGGCGCACTCGACAAGAAGCTGCGCGAAGAAACCCAGATCGAGCTGGTCAACATCCTCGAGAGCGTGGGCGTCACCTGCGTGATGGTGACGCACGACCAGGAAGAGGCCATGACCATGGCCAGCCGCATCGCCATCATGAGCGAAGGCCGCTTCCTGCAGGTGGGCGCGCCCACCGACATCTACGAGACGCCGGCCACCCGGTTCGTGGCCGACTTCATCGGCAACGTCAACCTGCTGCCCGGCACCGTGGAGACCGACGAATCCGACCACGTGATCATCGGCAGCGCCGATTGCCGGCACTACGTGGGCCACGGCATCACCGGCACGCTGGGCATGGCGGTGACGGTGGCGCTGCGGCCCGAGAAGATCCACGTCACGCGCCACAAGCCCAACGACGACTTCAACACGGTGCACGGCACGATCAAGGAGATGTCGTACTTCGGCAGCTTCACCGTCTACCACGTCGAGCTGGCCAGCGGTGCGCGGCTCAAGATCAGCCAGGCCAATACATCGCGCCACAAGGACGACGAGCTGACCTGGGGCGACAGCGTGTGGGCGCACTGGTCGCGCTCGGCGCACGTGGTGTTGACGCAGTAGGCGCCGGCAATCCCCATGGCGGCCCACTCGATGCCCTGGTTCAAGCGCCTGCTCAGCGGGCGCAGCGCGGTGATCGGCATGCCCTATGCGTGGCTGCTGGTGTTCTTTCTGCTGCCCTTTTTGATCCTGGCCAAGATCAGCGTCTCCGAGATGGAGAACGTCACCTTCAAGGACCTGATCAGCTACCGGGACGGCCTGCTGCAACTGCAGCTCAAGCTCGGCAACTACGTCTTCATCACCGAAGATCCGCTGTACTACAAGACCTACATCGCCAGCCTGCAGTACGCGGCGGCCACCACGGTGCTGTGCCTCATCATCGGTTACCCGTTCGCCTATTTCATGGCGCGTGCCCGGGCATCGGTGCAGGCCACCCTGCTGCTGCTGGTGATGCTGCCGTTCTGGACCAGCTTTCTCTTGCGCGTCTACGCCTGGAAGGGCCTGCTCAGTGAGCATGGCTGGGTGTCGGATGCGCTGATCGGCCTGGGCCTCGACCAGGTGCTGCTGGCGTTGGGCGTGATCTCCACGCCGGGCAAGCTGATGAACACGCCGTTCTCGCTGGTGCTGGGCATGACCTACACCTACCTGCCCTTCATGATCCTGCCGCTGTTCGGCAACCTGGCCAAGCTGGACCTGCGCCTGCTCGAGGCCGCGGCCGACCTGGGTGCCACGCCCTGGACCGCGTTCTGGAAGATCACCGTGCCGCTGTCCAAGGCCGGCATCATCGCCGGCAGCATGCTGGTGTTCATCCCCTGCGTCGGCGAGTTCGTCATCCCCGAGCTGCTGGGTGGCCCCGAGACGCTGATGATCGGCCGCGTGGTCTGGGACGAGTTCTTCAGCAACAACGACTGGCCGATGGCCAGCGCCGTGGCGGTGGTGATGATCCTGCTGATCATCGTGCCGCTCGCATTGTTCAACAAGTACCAGGCCGAAGCGCAGGAGGCCGCGCGATGAGCGACGCACGGCCGCTCCGAAGGCGCTCGCTCCCCCTCGGGGGGACGACGCGCAGCGTCAAGGGGGCTCTATGAGGGCCTCGGCGTTCAACACCGGCTTTGCCCGCACCTGGCTGGCACTGGGCTTCGCCTTCCTTTATCTGCCCATCGTCGCGCTGGTGGTGTTCTCGTTCAACGACTCGCCGCTGCCCAATGTGTGGCGCGGCTTCACGCTCAAGTGGTATGCCGGGCTGCCCGACGACCACGAGATGCTGGCCGGCCTGTGGCTGAGCCTGCGCATCGCCTTCTTCACCGCCTGCGGCTCGGTGGTGCTGGGCACGCTGGCGGCGGTGGCGCTGGTCAAGTACCGGCGCTTTCCCGGCCGCACGGTGTTCTCCGGCATGGTCAGCGCGCCGCTGGTGATGCCCGAGGTGGTGGTGGGCCTGTCGCTGCTGCTGATGCTGGTGTCGATACAACGGGCCATCGGCTTCCCCGAGCGCGGCATGCTGACCATCTGGCTGGGTCACCTGCTGCTGGGCATGGCCTACGCCACGGTGGTGGTGCAGGCACGGCTGCACGACCTGAACCCGCAGCTCGAAGAAGCCGCGATGGACCTCGGCGCCCGCCCCTGGCAGGTGTTCACGCTGATCACGCTGCCGATGATCACGCAGTCGCTGCTGTCGGCCTGGCTGCTCACCTTCACCATCTCGCTCGACGACGTGGTGCTGTCGGCCTTTCTGTCGGGCCCCGGCGCCACCACCATGCCGCTGGTGATCTTCTCGCGTGCCCGGCTGGGGCTGAACCCCAGCGTCAATGCCGTGGCCACGCTGATCGTGATCGTGGTCGCCATCGGCGTGGTGGCGGCCAGCTGGTGGATTGCCCATAACGAACGCCGGCGCGCCCAGGAACTGGCCGCCGCCGGCCATGCCTGACACCCGCAACTTGCCCGATCGATATTGCCCGACCGACATCGCCTGACCGACACTGCCTGAACGACCGCGTCTGGTCGATCGAACAACACCCCCGCTGGAGGAGCCCTGCCATGAAGCTGTCCCACCTTTCCGCCCTTGCCTTGGCCCTGGCCGCGGCCTATCCGGCCCAGGCCCAGAGCAACGCCGAGATCCTGAAGGAATTGCAGGCGCTCAAGAACCAGGTGACCGCGCTGGAGAACAAGCTCAAGGCCCAGGAGGCAAAAGCGCCGGCCGCGCCCGCCGCTGGCCAATGGGGCATGACGCCCGATCAGGCCCGCGACCTGAACCGCACCACGATGAAGGCCGAGGCCACCGAAGACGCGCTGGAGTCGCAGGGCCTGAAAATGCTGAAGATCAGCGGCTTCATGGACCCGGTGTGGCTGTACAGCCAACGCCAGAACCGCGCCGGCTTCCAGTTCCTGAACCCGGTGTCGGTCGACGGCTACAACTACGACAACTCGTACTTCGGCGGCGTCTACCTCGATCTGCAGAAAGAGATGGAGGGTGGCACCAAGTGGCGGCTGACGCTGGTGCCCAACCGCGGCACCGGCAGCGTGATCGGCGAAGGCTCGATCGTGCAGGAGGCGTCGGTGTCGATCCCGCTGGGCGACCTGCAGACCCGCATCATTGCCGGCCAGGTGCCCGACTGGTCGGGCTACGAATACCAGCAGGCCACGCTGAACAAGCTGATCACCCACAACCTGCTCTACGACTTCACGCTGCCCACGCTCTACACCGGCGCCGGCATGGAATACGTGCGCGGCAAGTGGTGGAGCCGCTGGATGCTGGCCAACGTCAACACCAGCAAGCGCAACGCCGGTGAACGTGCACCGGCCTTCGTCTACCGCGTCGACTATTCGCGCGGCGAGTTCCAGGGCTTCGGTTTTGCCGGCCTGCACGGCCGCGCGGCCAACTACCGCGCCTTCGACGACAGCACCGCCAGCGGCATCGGCATCAACCCGGTCACGCTCGACGACTACCGCAGCGAGGACACCCGCGTCGACCTGTTCGAGTTCGATGCCTACTTCATCCGCGGCGACTGGACGGTGCAGGGCCAGCTCAGCTACGGCCAGCAGAAGCGATCGGCGATCACCGCCGACCCGGTCACCGGCGATCTGCGCGATGCGCGTTGGGTCGGTGCCTCGGCGCTGGCCGGCTTCAAGTTCATGCCGCGCTGGGAGGCGGTCGGCCGGCTCGACTACCTCGGCAACAGCAGGCACGGCGGCGGCCTGCTCGGCTACACCGCGGCCGACGACCGCAACGGCATCGGCCCCGATGGCGCGGGTGATCCCGAGAAGGGCGCCAACCGGTACGCCCTGTCGCTGGGCATGAACTACCTGTACAACCTGAACACCACCTTCAAGGCCGAGGCGCGGCTGGACCGCGCCAACCTGCCGGTGTTCCTCGACGTGAAGTCGGGCACCTACCGCAAGAGCAACGCGGTGTTCGGCACCTCGGTGGTCGTCAGCTTCTGACCGTGCCGCGCCACACCCAGGAGCCGCGATGAAGGACCTGAAGGAACGACTGGCCGCCAAGGGCGTGCACACGCTGATCGCGCAGTTCACCGATCTGCACGGCGTGGCGCGCGGCAAGTTCGTGCCGCTGGCGCACCTGGACGATCTGCTCACCGAGGGCGTCGGTTTCTCCGGCCCGTCGATCGCGGGCTCTGGGCTGCCACGCTGCGGCCCGCGATCGGAATACTGGGGCCGCGGCGCCGCCAGCACCGCCACCGCCCTGCCCTGGCTGCCCGGCTACGGCCGCATCGCCTGCGACGGCTTCGTCGCCGGCGAGCCCTTCGACGCCTGCCCGCGCCAGGTGCTGCGCCGCCAGGTGGCCCGGCTCACCGCCAAGGGCTGGCATCTGCGCACCGGCATCGAGCCCGAGTTCTTCCTGCTCAAGCAGCAGGCCGGGCGCTGGCTGCCCGCCGACGACACCGACCGGCTCGACAAGCCCAGCTACGACCTGAAGAGCCTGCCGCGCCAGCGTGCTTTCCTGCAGGCGCTGCAGCAGGCGCTGGAGGCCTGCGGGCTGGACGTGCTGCAGATCGACCATGAAGACGCGCATGGCCAGTACGAGCTCAACTTCGGCTTCGACGAGGTGCTGGCCAGCGCCGATCACCTGATGCTGTTCAAGATGGCCGGCCATGCGCTGGCCGAGGCCGACGGCAAGGTCTTTTCGATGATGCCCAAGCCCTTCGCCAACCAGCCCGGCAGCGGCATGCACATGCACATCTCGCTGTGGAACGGCCTGGTGCACGACCGCCACGGCAATTCACGCAACCTTTTCGTGCCGCACCGCCCCGACGGTGCGCTGGACGACAGCACGCCGCTCTCGCCGCTGGGCCGCCAGTTCGCCGCCGGTGTGCTGGCTCATTCACGCGCGCTGTGTGCGCTGGCGGCACCCACCGTCAACAGCTACAAGCGGCTGACGGTGGGTGAATCGATCTCGGGCACCACCTGGGCGCCGGCCTATATCGCCCACGGCGCCAACAACCGCACTGCGCTGTTGCGCACGCTGCACGGGCGCTTCGAATGGCGCCTGCCAGATGCCAGCGCCAACCCCTACCTGGCCAGCGCCGCGATGATCGCCGCCGGGCTCGACGGCATCGAGCGCCAGCTCGAGCTGCCCGCCGCGGTGGACGACGACCTGTTCGCGCTGAGCCTGTTCGAGGTGCACCAGCGCGGCATCGGCCTGCTGCCGCAGAGCCTGGCCGAAGCGCTGGAGGCCCTGGCCGGTGATGCGGTGATCACCGGCGCGCTGGGCGAGACGCTGACCCACCAGTTCATCGCGCTCAAGAGCGCCGAGCACACCGCGCACGCGCGCCATGTCAGCGACTGGGAACTGCAGCGTTATGCGGCGATGTTCTGACGGTGCCTGAGGCGCGCCCGTCCCCGCTGCCCGCACCGCACGCGCCGCACTCACCGCGTCCGCCGTTGCTGGCCTATGCCTGCCTGGCCGCCAGCATGATGCTGGTGGGCAGCTACGTCGGGCTGTCGCGGCTGCTGGTGGCCACGCTGCCGGTGTTTCTGCTGGCCTGGCTGCGCTTCGGCATCGCCGCGGTGGCGATGCTGCACTGGGTGCGGCGCGTGCCCGGCGAAGCACCGCTCTCGCCCCACGACCGCCGATTGCTGTTCTGGGAGAGCTTTCTCGGCAACTTCCTGTTCTCGATCTGCATGCTCTACGGCGTGCTGCTCACCTCGGCGGTATCGGCCGGCGTGGTGATGGCGGCGATCCCGGCGGCGGTGGCCCTGCTCAGCCGCTGGTGGCTGGGCGAGCGCATCCAGCACCGCACGGCCGCGGCCATCGCCTGCGCCGCGCTGGGTATCGCCCTGCTGGCGCTGGCACGCGCGCCCGGCACGGCCAACGCCGCGGCCAGCCCGCTGCCGGCCGATGCCAACTGGTCGTCGGCACTGGGTCATGGGCTGCTGCTGGTGGCGGTGTTCTGCGAGGCAGCCTACGTGGTGATCGGCAAGCGGCTCACCGGTCGGGTGTCGCCGCGGCGCATCAGCGCGCTGATCAACCTGTGGGGGCTGGCGCTGGTCACGCCGCTGGGCCTGTGGCAGGCGCTGCAGTTCGATTTCACCAGCGTGCGGGCCGACACCTGGGGCCTGTTGCTGTTCTATGCGCTGGCCGCCAGCGTGGCCACGGTGTGGCTGTGGATGAAGGGCCTGGCCCAGGTGCCGGCGCCGCAGGCGGGGGTGTTCACGGTGATGCTGCCGATCACCGCCGCGGCGGTGGGCGTGCTGTTCCTCGGTGAGCCCTTCGGCAGCGGCCACCTGGCCGCACTGGCGCTGGCCTTGATCGGGCTGCTGCTGGCCACCTGGCCGGCGCGGTCGGCGCTGGCGAGCTGAGGCACGGCGGGCCCCAACGGGGTTCAGCGGGGTTCAGCGTTCCTCGCCCCAGGGCGTGACCCGCATCGCCACCACCATCGCCAGGCCGTAGGTCGCCATGCCCAGCGCCATCAGCGCAAAGATGCTCCAGTCGGGGGCCTGGGCCCACACCAGCAGCGAGCCGCCAACGGCCACCAGCACCAGCCGCACGGTGCCCGCCAGCACCGGGCCGGCCACCTTGCCCGCGCCCAGCGACGAGAAGTACAGGCACAGCCCCAGGCCGAACAGCCCGTAACACGGGCCTGCCCAGCGGAAGTAGTGCGCCGCCGAGGCGATCACCGCCGGGTCCTGGGTGAAGTTGCGCGCCCACAGATCGGGGTGGAAAGTCAGCACCCCGCCGATCACACCCAGCAAGCCAGCGGCCAGTGCCGCGGCCGTCCACGCAGCGCGGCGTGCCCGCGCCACCTTGCCCGCGCCGATGGCCATGCCCACCAGCGGCACCGAGGCCACGCCCACCGCAAAGGCGATCGGCACCAGCAGGAATTCGAGCCGGGTGCCGATGCCGTAGCCGGCCAGCGCGTTGGTGCCGAACTGCGCCACCAGGCGCGTGAGGATCAGGATGGTGAGCACCGTCTGCAACGGCGAGATGCAGGCGAACGCGCCAACCTTCAGGATGTCGAGCAGCAAGCCACGCTGCAGCGGTGTGGCCCGCACCCGCAGATGCACCTTGGCCCGGCCCGAGCGCAGGTAGGCGTACAGGAAGGCTGCGCCGCCCGCATAGGCCAGCACCTGCCCGGCCGCCACGCCGCCCATGCCCAGCCGCGGAACCGGGCCCCAGCCCAGGCCCAACGCGCCACCGATCGCCACCTGCGCCACTGCGACCGCCAGCAAGGTGGCCGACGGCACGGCCATGTTGCCCGAGCCGCGGATCACCGAGGCGAAGGTGTTGACCAGCCAGACGAAGACCGAGCCGAGGAAGGCGATGTTGGCAAAGGCCACCGCCTGGTCCAGCGCCTCGCCGCGGCCGCCCAGCAGCGCGAACAGCGCCGGGCCGAAGCTCAGCATCAGCACCATGTAGAGCGCGCCCGCGCCCAGGCCGATCCACAGCGCATGCACCGCCAACGCGTTGGCGCGCGCCGGATCACCCGCGCCGATGGCCCGGCTGACGGCCGACGACACGCCACCGCCCATCGCCCCGCCCGACAGCATCATGTTGAGCATCACCATCGGGAATACCAGCGCCATGCCGGCCAGCGAGGCCACGCCGAAGCTGCCGACGTAACTGGTCTCGGCGATCGCCGCCATCGCGCCGGCCAGCATCGCCACCATGTTGGGCAGCGCAAAGCGCAGCAGCGTGGGCAGCAGCGGCGCGGTCAACAACGGGTTGGCAGCGGCCGGCGCAGCGGCGGCGGTGGAAGTAGTGACGGTGGCCGTGCTCAAGCTGCTATCCTTGGGTTGACTGCAATTGCAATCATTGCATATACAAGTCTGACATGAAATCCACCGAGACGCAGCCACAGGGCTGCACCAACTTCAAGCTGCGGCAGTTGCTGCGCAGCGTGTCGCGGCTGTACGACGGCCAGTTGGCGCAGGTGGGCCTGAAGGGCTCGCAGTTCTCGCTGCTGTCGTTTGTGCTGACGCTGGGCCCGATCGCGCCGTCCGAGCTGGCCGCACGCATGGGCATGGACGCCTCCACCCTCACCCGCAACCTGCGCCCGCTGATCACCAAGGGCTGGGTGCAACAAGGCCCGGGCGCCGACGCGCGTGGCCGCTCGATCGCCATCACGCCGGCCGGCATCAACCAGCATGCCCAGGCACGGGGGCACTGGAAGCGCGCCCAGCAGTCGGTCAACCAGTTGCTGGGCGCCGCCGAGGTGGTGGCCTTGCACCAGATGATCGACCAGGCGCAAGCGCGCCTGCACCCGGCCGAGCCCGGCGACGTCTGAGCTTCGACACGCCGTTGTCCGGCGGCTGAACCCGGCGCGCCGCTTCGCCGCGCCCGCTGGCCAGTTGCTGGGCCCCGCTGGCCGCCTGCGGCGCCGCGCCCAGAACCCCGCTTGAACGACCACCACGGTGACATGGGGGTGCCCGCTTGTTGACAGTGACATCACTGTCACCTATTGTCGCCGCAACGTCAATCGGCATCGCTTGATCCCTTGAGGAACAGCCCATGAGCAACCGGCCCGGCAACACCAGCCACAACTTCAGCCCCCCGGCCGCTGCATGCCCACGCCAATGCTGAAGCCGCGCATCGCGCGGTCCACCGCGGTGCGCCGCGGCACCGAGCCGGCGGCGGGTGCGGCGCGCCGGGTGCGCGGCTCGGCCGAAGAAACCGCCGAACTGCTGCTGGTCTCGGCGCAGCAGGTCTTTGCCCGCAAGGGCTACATCCGCACCACGGTGCAGGACATCATCGAAGGCACCGGCCTGAGCCGCGGCGCCTTCTACCGCTATTACGGCAGCACCGATCAGATCTTCGTCGCGGTGGTCACCCGGGTCGTCGACGAGTTGATCGTCTCGTCGCGCGAGCGCTCGGGCCGCACGCTGCGCGAGCGGGTGCACGCGGGCAACCTGCGCTACCTGCAGATCTTCGAGCGCCATCGCGGCGTGATGCGGGCGCTGTTCGAGGCCGCCTTCGTCAACCCGCAGATCGCCGAGATCCAGGCGCGCATGCGCAGCGCCTACCTGCGCCGCCTGCGCGACCACCTGGCGCGCCAGGTGCAGCGCGGCCATTGCCTGCCCATCGACGTGGACGCCACCACACTGTCGCTGGGCATGATGGTCGAAGGCGCTGCGCAGGCCTGGGTGGTGCTGGGGCTGGAACCCTTCGAGCGGCCGCTCGACCTGCAGCGTTTGTGCACCCAGGTCACCGACATCTGGTGCCGCTCGGTCTACCGCGACGCCGACCAGCCGTTGCCTTCCGACCCACCCGAGGGCTCATCCGCCACCCAGGAGGCCGCCCCATGAGCGACAGCACCCTCCTCCAGCAACTCGACGAAGGCATCCTCACGATCACGTTGAACCGGCCCGACAAGCTCAACGCCTACACCGCCCAGATGGGCCGCGAGCTGGCCGACGCCTTCCGTCGCGCCGATGTCGACGACGCGGTGCGCGTGGTCATCGTCACCGGCGCCGGCAAGGCCTTCTGCGCCGGCGCCGACATCTCGGGCGGCGCCGCCAGCTTCGGCGATACCGCCAGGCTGTTCGGCGAAGGCCGCAGCGAGGCCGCGCCCCGACCGGCCGGTGGCTTCATCGAGGCGATCTTCGATTGCCGCAAGCCGTCGATCGCCGCCATCAACGGCGCCGCGGTCGGCGTGGGCCTGACGATGACGCTGCCGATGGACATCCGGCTGGCGGCCAACGGTGCCCGCTTCGGCTGCGTCTTCACCCGGCGCGGCCTGGTGCCCGAGGCCGCCAGCGCCTGGTTCCTGCCACGCATCGTCGGCCTGCCGCGGGCGCTGCGCTGGTCGTATTCGGGCCGGGTGTTCGATGCCGCCGAGGCCGAACGCGGCGGCCTGATCGAGCCCGCGCTGGCGAGCGACGACCTGCTGCCACGGGCGCGTGAGATCGCCCGCGAGATCGCCGACAACACCGCGCCGGTGGCCATCGCGCTGACCCGCCAGTTGCTGTGGCGCTTCTCGGCCGAGCCGCAGCCCTGGGGCCTGCTGCAGGTCGACACGGCACTGAACATCCACCTCGGCGCTGGCCCCGACGTGCGCGAAGGCGTGGCGGCCTTCCTCGAAAAACGTGCACCGGCCTTTCCCGGCAAGGTGTCGACCGACATGCCGCCGCAGTACCCGTGGTGGACAGCGGCATGAGCATCACCATGAGCGCCGAGCGCGACACCCTCGAAGCCGGGCTGACCGCGCTGGTGCGGCGCCTGCTGCCGCGCGGCAGCGGCATCACCGGGCTGCAGCGCCTGTCGGCCGGCGCCACGCTGCAGACCTGGTCGTTCGACGCGGTGGGTGATGCTGGCTTCCAGCACCCGCTGATCCTGCGCCGCTCACCCGGCGGGTTGCGCGGGGCCGAATCGCTGTCGCTGCCGCTGGAAGCCGCGCTGATCCGCGCGCTGGCCGGCAGCGGCGCCACGCTGGCCGCGGTGGTGCCCGAGGTGCTGCACACGCTGGTGCCCGACGATGCGCTGGGCGACGGCTTCCTGATGACACGGGTGGCGGGCGAGACCATCCCGCGCAAGATCCAGCGCGACGAGGCCTTTGCGGCCGCCCGGCCTCGGCTGGTGGCGCAGATGGGGGCGGCGCTGGCTGCCATCCACCGTGCCGACATCCGCACGCTGCCCGCGCTGCCGATCCGATCGACAGCCGCCACGCTGGCCAACCTGCAGCGCCGCAACGAGGCCCTGCCCCAGCCCAGCGTGGTGTTCGAGTTCGCGCTGCGCTGGCTGCACCAGCACCAGCCTGCCGACCCGCCCACGCTGCGCCTGGTGCATGGGGACTTCCGCCTCGGCAACCTGATCGTCGGACCCGATGGACTCTGCACCGTGCTGGACTGGGAGATCGCCCACCTCGGCGACCCGGCCGAAGACCTGGCCTGGATCTGCCTGCCGCCCTGGCGCTTCGGCCAGATCGATCAGCCGGTGGCCGGCCTGGGCCAGCGAGCCGAGCTGTTCGACGCCTGGCAACAGGCCAGCGGCGAGCCGATCGACCCGGCGCGTGTGCGCTGGTGGCAGGCCTTGGGCAGCCTGCGCTGGGGCCTGGGCTGTGCCGGCATGCGCGACTGGTTCGACAGCGGGCGTGATGCCACCGTCGAGCGCGCGATGATCGCCCGCCGCGTCTCCGAAAACGAGCTGGACCTGCTGCGCCTGTTGAGCCAGGAGACTGCCGATGCTTGACCATCCCCGCGGCCCCGCCCTGCTCGATGCCGTGGCCCGGCTGCTGCGCGAGACGCTGATTCCGCAGCTGCCGCCGGGCGCCGTGTTCCAGGCCCGCGTGGCCGCCAACGCCGTCGACCTGGCCGCGCGCGAGATGCGCCAGGTTGCCGACGCCGAAAGCCAGGCCCGCGACCGGCTGACAGCGCTGCTGGGTCACGACGGCGATCTCCCCACGCTCGAAGCCGAACTGGCCGCCCGCCTGCGCCGCGGCGATATCAACACCGACCATCCCGGCTTGCAGCAGCACCTGTGGGCCACCACGCTGGCGAAGCTGGCCATCGACCAGCCCAGCTATGCCCCCTACCGCCGGACGCTCGAACAGCTCGAACAGCGCGCGGGCACCGCCACCGATCAACCGCAACACCACCCCAAGGAGTGAGACACGATGGACTTCAACCTGCCCACCGAACTGACCGAGTTTCTGAGGAACCTCGACCGCTTCATCGACCAGGAGATCAAGCCGCTGCAGGCGCAGGACGACAACGAGCGCTTCTTCGACCACCGCCGTGAATGGGCGCGCACCGACTTCGACAACGGCGGCCTGCCGCGCCCCGAGTGGGAGGCGCTGCTGCAGCAGTGCAAGAAGATCGCCGACAAGGCCGGCTTCTACCGCCTGTCGCTGCCCAAGGAGTTTGGCGGCCAGGAAATCGGCAACCTGTGGATGTCGGTGATCCGCGACCACCTCGCAGCCAAGGGCCTGGGCCTGTTCAACGACTTGCAGAACGAGCACTCGGTGGTGGGCAACTTTCCGATCATCGTGATGCTGCGCGACTTCGGCACGCCGGCGCAGAAAGAGAAGTTCATCAAGGGCCAGCTGGAATTCAAGACCCGCATCACCTTCGGCCTGACCGAGCCCAACCACGGCTCGGACGCCACCCACATGGAGACCAAGGCGGTGCGCGAGACCCGCAACGGGGTGGACGGCTGGCTGATCAACGGCGAGAAGATGTGGACCACCGGCATGCACACCGCCACCCACTGCGCGCTGTTCGCCCGCACCAGCGGCAAGGCCGGCGACGCCAAGGGCATCACCTGCTTCCTGACGCCTTGCGACACCCCGGGCGTGAAGATCGAGGAATACCTCTGGACCTTCAACATGCCCACCGACCACCCGCGCGTGAGCTTCACCAACGTGTGGATCCCGGCCGATGCGATGTTCGGCGAAGAAGGCCGCGGCCTGCCGCTGGCGCAGAGCTTCGTGCACGAGAACCGCATCCGCCAGGCCGCCAGCAGCCTGGGCGCAGCGGCCTTCTGCGTGGCCGAGAGCGTGAAGTACGCGCGTGAGCGCAAGCCCTTCGGCGAGGAACTGGCGCGCAACCAGGGCATCCAGTTCCCGCTGGTCGAGCTGGCCACGCAGGTGGAGATGCTGCGCCTGCTGATCCGCAAGACCGCCTGGGAGATGGACAGCATGCCCCACCCCGAGGTGGAGAAGAAGCTGTCGGACAAGGTGTCGATGTGCAACTACTGGGCCAACCGCCTGGTGTGCGAAGCCGCCGACCGGGCGATGCAGGTGCACGGCGGCATCGGCTACAGCCGCCACAAGCCGTTCGAGCACATCTACCGCCACCACCGCCGCTACCGCATCACCGAGGGTTCCGAAGAGATCCAGATGCGCAAGGTGGCCGGCTTTCTGTTCGGCTACATGGGCCCCAACAAATTCGCATGAATCTCTCTGCTGCGCGAGCCGATCTGGCGCCTGCGTTGCTCGCCGTACAGCAGTACGGCTGCGCTACTCGACGCCACCTCGACCCGCTCGCGACGAGATCTTCATGCGAATTGCCCCACTGAACCTTCAACTTCACCACCCGCAGGAGACAAGCATGAGCCAACTGAACCGCCGTTCCATCGTCCTGGCCCCGTTGGCGGCTGCCGCCGCGGCGGCACTGCCCAGCGCCGCCTTCGCGCAGAAGAAGTACGGCCCCGGCGTCACCGACACCGAGATCAAGATCGGCCAGACCATCGCCTACAGCGGCCCGGCCTCGGCCTACGGCCAGATCGGGCGCGCCGAGGCCGCGTACTTCAAGTTCCTCAACGACAAGGGCGGCATCAACGGCCGCAAGATCAACTTCATCTCCATCGACGACGGCTTCTCGCCGCCCAAGGCGGTGGAGATGACGCGCAAGCTGGTCGAGCAGGACGAGGTGGCACTGATGTTCGGCATGCTGGGCACGGCGCTGAACACGGCCACCCGGCCCTACCTGAACCAGAAGAAGGTGCCGCAGCTGTTCATCGCGGCGGGCTCGGCCACCTTTGCCAGTGGCGACAAGTTTCCGTGGACCATCGGCTGGCAACCCACGCTGCAGATCGAGGCGGCGTTCTACGCCAAGAGCATCCTCACCAGCCACCCCGGCGCCAAGATCGGCGTGCTCTACCAGGACGACGACTTCGGCAAGGAGCTGCTGGCCGGCCTGAAGGAAGGCGTGGCCGGCAAGGACTCGGCCATCATCGCCACCGAGAGCTTCCAGGCCACCGACCCCACGGTGGATTCGCAGCTGATCACCCTCAAGGGCAAGGGCGTGGACACGCTGATGCTGTTCACCTACGCCAAGCAGGCGGCGCAGGCGATCCGCAAGATCGCCGAACTGGGCTGGAAGCCCGACACCTACCTGCACCTGGGCTCGGCCTCGGTGGGCGCCACGCTGATGCCGGCGGGCCTGGACAAGTCGGTGGGCATCAAGACCGCCGGCTTCATCAAGGACACCACCGATCCGCAGTGGGCCAATGACGCCGAACTGGCCCCCTTCTTCGACTGGATGAAGAAGTACATGCCCGACGCCAAGCTGGAGGACTCGCTGAACCTGGCCGGCTGGGCCTATGGCCAGACCATCGCGCAGGTGCTGCGCCAGTGCGGCGACGACCTGACGCGCGAGAACATCATGCGCCAGGCATTGAGCCTGAAGAACTGGCGCAACCCGGCCTTGCTGCCCGGCAGCCTGATCAACACCAGCCCGACCGACTACCGGGTGATCGAGTACATGAAGCTGCAGCGCTTCAACGGCAGGATCTGGGAACCGGTCTGATCGGCTCGCTGCCTAATTGGCAAGGTGAGCGGCCCTTTGCGGTGCAGTTTGCGGCGCTGTTTGCAGCGCCGCTTCGTCGGCCGCCAGCACACCCAGTTCGGTGATCAGCCCGGTCACCAGCCGCGCCGGTGTCACATCGAACGCCGGGTTCAGCGCCGGGCTACCGTCGGGCACCAGTTGCACCTCGGTCAGCCCGCCCTGGGCGTCGCGCCCGGTCACATGGGTCAGCTCGCGCGCTGAGCGGTGCTCGATGGGGATCTGTGCCAGGCCATCGCGCAGTTGCAGGTCCAGCGTAGTCAGCGGCATCGCCACGTAGAAGGGCACACCGTTGTCGTGCGCGGCCAGTGCCTTCAGGTAGGTGCCGATCTTGTTGCACACGTCGCCGCGCGCCGTCACTCGGTCGGCGCCGACGATCACGATGTCGACCTGGCCGTGCTGCATCAGATGGCCGCCGGTGTTGTCGGCAATCACCGTGTGGGCCACGCCTTGCTGGCCCAGCTCCCACGCGGTGAGGCTGGCGCCCTGGTTGCGCGGCCGGGTCTCGTCCACCCACACATGCACGTCCAGCCCCGCGGCCTGCGCTTGGTAGATTGGCGCCAGCGCGGTGCCCCAATCCACCGTGGCCAACCAGCCGGCGTTGCAATGCGTCAGCAGATTGAGCGGCCGGCCGGGGTGGCGCTGCGCCAGCGCCTGCAGCAGGCCCAGGCCGTGGCGGCCGATGGCGGCGTTGGTGGCCACGTCTTCTTCGGCGATGGTGTCGGCTTCACGCCAGGCCGCCTCGCAGCGCTGCGCCTCAGGCAATGGCAGCAGCGCCGCCAGCAAACGGCGCGTGGCCCAGGCCAGGTTCACGGCGGTCGGGCGCGCACTGTCGAGCAGCGCCTTGGCCTCGCGCAGCGCGTTGTCGTCGGCGGCCTCGGTGCACTGCAGTGCCATGCCGTAGGCGGCGGCCGCGCCGATCAGCGGTGCGCCGCGCACCGCCATGTCGGCAATCGCGCCGCGCACCTCGGCCAAATTGGCCAGCCGCGCGATCACCAGCCGGTGCGGCAGGTGGCGCTGGTCGATGACGAAAAGCGCATCGCGCGCCGGGGCCGGCCACAGGCTGCGCCGGTGCTCACCGGCCACCTTCACAGCACGCGCCCGGCGATGCTCTTGAGCCGCTGCACCAGCGCCGGATCACGCACGTCGGGCGCGGTGATCAGCGCATGGTCGAGTGCATGGCGGCAGCGGCAGGCCGGGCCGTGGGCGTCGTGGCTGATGGCGCCGGCGGTGTTGACCACCAGCGTGCGCGCGGCCTCGGCGTTGCGCATCAGCACGCCGATGATGGCCTCCACCGTCACGTCGTCGTGCGCCGGGTGCCAGCAGTCGAAGTCGGTGACCATGGCCACCGTGGCGTAACACAGCTCGGCCTCGCGGGCCAGCTTGGCCTCGGGCATGTTGGTCATGCCGATGACGTCGCAGTTCCAGCTGCGGTAGAGCTGCGATTCGGCCAGCGTGCTGAACTGCGGCCCCTCCATCGCCAGGTAGGTGCCGCCGCGCACGTGCGGCACGCCCAGGCCGCCCAGCGCCGTCTGCAGATGGTCGCCCAGGCGTGGGCACACCGGCCGGGCCATCGACACATGGGCCACGCAGCCGGCATCGAAGAAGCTCTTGTCACGCGCAAAGGTGCGGTCGATGAACTGGTCGACGATGACGAAGCTGCCCGGCGGCAGATCGGCGCGCAGCCCGCCCACGGCGCTGAGCGATAGCACGTCGGTGGCGCCGATCTGTTTCAGCGCCGCGATGTTGGCGCGGTAGTTCAGCGCCGACGGCGGCAGCCGGTGGCCACGCCCGTGCCGCGGCAAGAAGGCCAGCCGCGCCGGCCCGGCCGCGGTGGCCAGCGTGCCGGTGAAGATCTGATCGGACGGCGCGCCCCAGGGCGTGTCCACCGACACCCAGGCGGTGTCGACCAGGCCCGGCAGCTCATACAGGCCGCTGCCGCCGATGATGGCCAGCAGGCCGTTGGTGGAATGGTTCGAAGGGCTGCTGTTCATGGCGGTTGGTTCTGATGAGTGTGGGCTGGCGGGCAAGGTCAGGCGAGTTCGTGCAGGCAAGGTCTCATTGTGCGGTGACGGGCCCCTGCAACGCACCCACCCGCGCGGCGTGCGCGGCGGTGGCCACCTCGCGCACCGGCAAGCCTTTTTGTCGATGGTCGCTCCACACCTGGCGCCAACGGCGCGCGCCGGGCTGGCCGTTCCACAGGCCCAGCAGGTGCCGGGTGATGTGCGTCCAGGGCGTGCCGTGCGCCGCCTGCTGCTGCTCGATGTAGGCCAGCATCTGCTGCTCGATGCCCAGCCGCCAGTCGTCGTCGGCCACCGGCGCGGTGCCATCACCCCAGAAGCGCGCATCCCAGTCGGCCATCACGGCGGGGTGGTGGTAGGCCTCGCGGCCGACCATCACGCCGTCGACGGCCTGCAGCTGTTCGGCGATCTGTTCGTCGGTGGTGATGCCACCGTTGAGGGCGATGGTGAACTGCGGAAACTCGGCCTTCAAGCGGTGCACCAGCTCGTAGCGCAGTGGCGGCAGCTCGCGGTTTTCCTTCGGGCTCAGGCCCTGCAGCCAGGCGTTGCGTGCATGCACGATGAACACGCGGCAACCGGCCTCGGCCACGATGCCGATGAAGTCGCGCACAAAGTCGTAGCGCTCGATGCGGTCGATGCCGATGCGGTGCTTCACCGTCACCGGCAGGTCGTCGCCCAGCACGTCGCGCATGGCGGCCACGCCGTCGCGCACCAGCGCCGGCTCGGCCATCAGGCAGGCGCCGAAGGCACCGCGCTGCACCCGCTCGCTGGGGCAGCCGCAGTTCAGGTTGACCTCGTCGTAACCCCACTGCCGCGCCAGCCGGGCCGCCACCGCCAGATCGGCCGGCTCGCTGCCGCCCAGCTGCAGCGCCAGCGGATGCTCCTGGTCGTTGAAATCCAGGTGCCGCGGCACGTCGCCATGCAGCAGCGCACCGGTGGTCACCATCTCGGTGTACAGGCGCGCGCGGCGGGTGATCAGGCGGTGGAAGAAGCGG
>Ga0155495_1125_pt1 | contig 22867 bp, 25 predicted proteins | sample RifCSPhighO2_12_FD_107153 | JGI IMG/M metagenome (GOLD analysis project Ga0155495, IMG submission 107153) | Burkholderiales bacterium RIFCSPHIGHO2_12_FULL_69_20
GGGCTCGAACCAGGGACCTACGGATTAACAGGCACTATTGTTGGAAGTCCTGACTTTGCGGGGGGGTCAGAGTGCGAGCCGCGCCAACGCACCTGCCGCAACGTCGCCGCGCAGGTGACCGTAGTGCCGCTCGATCATGGCAACGCTCGTCCCGGAGATCTGCGCGACGGTCAGCAAGTCCAGGCCATCGTGCACCAGGTCACTGATGACGCTGTGCCGCAAGGTGTAGGCCGTTGTGCCGGCCGGCAGGCCAGCAGCTTCGACAGCTGCCTTGATCGGCCACTTCCATGCATCCTTGTTCCAGGCCTTGCCGTCAGTGCGTGAGAGCAGAGGTGCGGTAGGCTGCTTGCCCTCGGCAGCAGCTTGGAAATGCTCCGCCGTCACCTCGGGCAGCTTGATGCGCCTGTCCTTGCCGCTCTTGTCCTGGCCGATCTTGAGCACCTTGAGGCGCTTGTCGAAATCGCCGGCCTTCAGCTTTGACAAGGCCCCTGGCCGCAGCGGTAGCTGGCACAGGCCGCGCAGGAACGCCGAAAGTTCCGCGGGTGCCTTGTCGATGAACTTCAGGCGCTGTGCACGGTCGAGGTAGAGCTCCCGACGTTGATCAGCGTTCTTGATGGGGCGAAGTTTGCTTCGCCATGCGTAGTCGGTTGTGAGCAGGCCGTCCAGGTAGGCGAGGTTCAGAGCGGCCCGGAAGCAGGTCATGTCACGGTTCAGCGTGCTGTCCGATCGACGCTTGCCGCGATTGCCACCGCTGCGCGTGGGCATCTCCGTCAGCGACTTGCGCCAGGCTTCGAGCTGGGTTGGCGTGAGCTTCGGCAGTTCTGTCGCAGCAAGTCTCGCGTTGTTCAGGACGTAGTTCTTGAATCGTGTCTCCGCGTCCTTGGCGGCCCGCTCTGTCTTGTTCACCTTCAGCTGGCGGACATATCGGGAGCAAGCGTCCGCGACGGTGGCTGTTGCCGCAGTGCCTCCGCGCCCGAGGTGGTCGAACCAGGCCAAAGCAGCCTTGGTTGCCGCGTCGAAGCGCAGGTGGTCGGCGAGTTCTCCGAATTCACCGAGCGTCTGAAACAGTTGCTTCGTTCCAGCCTCCTCGGCCCGTGCGCGGGCCAGCCAGGTGCCGTGCCCCGACGAGGTCATCTTCCGGTAGCCGACGAAGCATCCCTTGCGGACGCGCTGCCAGTAGGGCTCCCTGCGCGGCTTGAGCTTCTCGCGCGAGGCGACTGTGTCGATTCGTATGGCCATGCCGGTGTCACTCCCACCAAGTACGAAAAAAGTACGAAAAACCGGGGTGAATTTTAGGAGTGTTTTTGGGACGAGTGCAAAGCGGAATACCTATGAAAACGCGATCCCAGGACGGTCCAGAAAGTCTCGTTTTCCTACCTTGACATGGTGGGGGTCGTTGGTTCGAGTCCAATCGCGCCTACCAAAATGAACAGCCGGTAAGTCCTAAGAATTCAAGGGCTTACCGGCTTTTTGCTGTGTGGTGCCACAGGAGGTCTCATGCCCGAATCCACCACCCAGCCACCGCTGACCCTGCGCATGCACGATCGCGACAACGTCGCCATCGTCGCCAACCACGGTGGTTTGGCCGCCGGCACGGCGCTGCCAGGCGGGCTGGTGCTGGTCGACCGGGTACCGCAGGGCCACAAGGTGGCGCTGGTGCCCATCCCCGCGCATGCGCCGGTGCTGCGTTACGGCACAACCATCGGCCTGGCGCGCCAGGACATTGCCGCCGGCAGCTGGGTGCACGAGCGCTTGCTGGCCATGCCCGATGCGTGCGGGCTCGACGGGCTGCCGCTCGCGACGATCCAGCCCGAACCGCTGCCGCCGCTGGCGGGCTACACCTTCGAGGGCTATCGCAACGCCGATGGCTCGGTGGGCACGCGCAACATCCTGGCCATCACGCAGACGGTGCAGTGCGTGGCGGGCGTTGCCGACTTCGCGGTCAAGCGCATCAAGGCCGAGCTGCTGCCGCAGTTTTCGAATGTCGACGACGTGGTGGCGCTGGCGCACGGTTATGGCTGCGGCGTGGCCATCGACGCACCCGATGCCATCGTGCCGATCCGCACGCTGCGCAACATCAGCCTGAATCCGAACTTCGGTGGCGAGGTGATGGTGGTGAGCCTGGGCTGCGAGAAGCTGCAGCCCGAGCGGCTGCTGCCTCCGGGCAGTTTCAACATCGTCGATCAGCGCCACAGCACCGATGCCGCCGCCGCCGCCGGCGCCGATGCCAGCGCGCAGGCGCCGCTGGATGTGGTCTGCCTGCAGGACGACGCCCACATCGGCTTCATGGCGATGGTCGAGGCCATCATGCGGCAGGCCGAACGGCACCTGGTGCGCCTGAACGCCCGCCGGCGCGTGACCGTGCCGGCCAGCGAGTTGGTGGTCGGCGTGCAGTGCGGCGGCAGCGATGCCTTCTCGGGCGTGACAGCCAACCCGGCGGTCGGCTTCTGCACCGATCTGCTGGTGCGCTCCGGCGCCAGCGTGATGTTCTCGGAGGTGACCGAGGTGCGTGATGGCATCGCCCAGCTCACCGCCCGCGCCGCCACGCCCGAGGTGGCGCAGGCCATGATCCGCGAGATGGCCTGGTACGACGCCTACCTGCAGCGTGGTGGGTCCGATCGCAGCGCCAACACCACGCCCGGCAACAAGCAGGGCGGCCTGTCCAACATCGTCGAGAAGGCGATGGGCTCGATCGTCAAGTCAGGGTCGGCGCCGATCTCGAACGTGCTGGCGCCGGGCGAGAAGCTCCGGGCCAAGGGCCTGACCTACGCGGCCACGCCGGCCAGCGATTTCATCTGCGGCACCCTGCAGCTGGCGGCGGGCATGAACCTGCATGTCTTCACCACCGGCCGCGGCACGCCCTATGGCCTGGCCGCGGTGCCGGTGATCAAGGTGGCCACCCGCACCGATCTGGCACGCCGCTGGCACGACCTGATGGATGTGAACGCCGGCACCATCACCGACGGCACCACCAGCATCGAGGACGTGGGCTGGGCGCTTTTCCACCTGATGCTCGAGGTGGCCAGCGGCCGCAAGAAGACCTGGGCCGAGCACTGGCAGCTGCACAACCCGCTGGTGCTGTTCAACCCGGCGCCGATCACCTGAGATCAGTGCGGCGCTGTCGATCCGCGATCAGCCCGGCGCCGGTGCCGGCAGCTTCTTCCAGGCCTGAAAACCACCGGCCACCGACAGCGCGCGCGGGTAGCCCAGCGAGCGCAGCAGATCGGCCGCATACAGGCTGCGCCGCCCGCTGTTGCAGATGCACAGCACGATGTGGTCCTGCACATGGTGCAGGTCGTTGACCATCGAGAAAAAGTCCTTGGCATCCAGCTCGGACGGCTGGCCGGCGTCGAGCACGTCCTGCTCGTCCTCGGTCAGCGCGTGGCCCAGCAGCCGCTTCACCTCGAACAGCGGGATGTGCACCGTGCCGGGGATTGCGCCCTTCAGCTGGATCTCGAAGTTCTGGCGGATGTCGACCATCGTGCCCAGGCCCAGCTGGCACAACTCCATCGCACTGGACAGGCTGATTTCGAGCTTGCTGCGGTCGAACTGGTTCTCGTCGGTTGACAAGGCGGCGCTGTCCATGGAGGTCTCCGGAAATTCGACAGGATTGTGCCGGCTGTGCGGCATGGGCATGGTGTTCACTGCGTGCGCAGCGGCGATGCCGACGAAGGCCTCGGTGCCAGCGCACGCGCTGCCCACCAGCCCAGCAGCACCAGCGGCAGCGCGATGCCGAAGGACCAGCGGATGCCGAAGGCCGTGGCCACCCAGCCCAGCAGCGGCGGCCCCACCAGGAAGGCGATGAACGAGGTCTGCGCCAGTGCCGCCACGTTGACCGCCGCCGGCCGGTCGGTGGCCTGCGCCGCGGCCGACATCGCCAGCGGAAAGATCGCGCTGGTGCCCACGCCCATCAGCGCAAAGCCCAGCAGCGCCAGCGCCGGGTGCGGCGCCAGCAGCACCAGCGCGGCGCCGGCCCCCAGCAGCAGCTGCAGCGCACGCGCCACCCGCACCGGGCCGTGGCGCTGCACGAAGCGGTCGGCCACCAGCCGCGCCACGGCCTGCGCCGCTGCGCCCACGGCCACCGCCGAACCGGCCGCGAACGGCGACGCAGCGAACACGTCGCGCATGTAGATCGCCGACCACTCGATGCCGGCGCCTTCGAGCACCATCGCCGCCAGCGTGGCGGTCACCAGCACGGCGGTGATGCGGGTGGGCCGCGCCCAGTGCGGCGCCTCGCCGCGGTGGCCGTCGGGCCGGTGCGAGGCCGGCTCGAAGCCTCGCAGCAAGACCACCGCGGCCAGCGCGATCACCACCACCATGCCTGCCAGATGGGCCTGCACCGACACGCCCAACTGCGCCAGCCCGGCGCCGATCAGCCCGGCGGCGAAGAAGCCGATGCTCCAGAACGCATGGGCGCGGCTCATGATGCGCTGTCCCAGTTGATGCTCGACCCGGTCGGCCTCGAGGTTGACGACGATCTCCACCGCCCCGATGCACAGCCCCGCCGGCAGCAGCAGCCAGTACAGCGCCAGCGGCCCGCTGGCCCAGGACGCGCTGGCATACACCGCCGCCAGCAACGGGATGCCGACCATCAGCACCGCGCGGTGGCCCAGCCGGTCCAGCCAGCGGCTGGCCAGCGTCAACGACACCATCGTGCCGGTGGCGGTGCCGATCAGTGCGAACCCCAGCGTGCGCTCGTCGATGTCCAGCGCGCGCTGCAGATCACCCAGCCGCGGAAAGATGCCGCCGATGGCCAACGCGTACAGGAAGAAGGCGCTGTAGACGCGCTGCGGCGGGCTCATCCCGGCGGCGAGCCGCCTCAAGGCTTCAGGTCCAGGGCCACCAGGATGCGCGCGACCATGTTGTAGGCGGCGATCACGCCGACCAGCTCGAACATCAGCGCATCACTGCCCAGCACCGTGCGGGCGCAGTCGAAGGTGGCCGCATCGACCTTCACCTGGCGGGTCATTTCCACCACCAGTGCCAGCACGGCCTGCTGGTCGGCGTCGAACACTGGATCGGCGGCCAGCGCTGGGTCATCACCCAGGCGGTGCACGGCCGCCAGCTGCGCCTCGGTGGCGCCAGCGGCGCGGTACAGCGGTGCGTGGTGGTGCATCTCGAAATCGGCGCCATTGAGCGCGGCCACGCCGCACATCGCCAGTTCGCGCAGCAGCGGGCTCAGCGCCAGCGAGCCCCGCACCCGGCCCATGAATTCACCCCAGCCGGCGGCAAACGCCGGGCTGTGCAGCAGCAGCCGGTCCAGGTCGAGCAGGTCACCGCCGCGGCGCTGGCGGATCGCGGCCACCAGATCGGGTGGGCCCACCTGGTCATCGGTCAACAAGGGCAGGCGGGGCATGGGGGTTTCCTGTGGCGAAGGGGTGGGTGGTGGTGCTGCCGGCGGGCGGATTCTGCGCGGTCGGCCGTTGCCCGCCATGACGCGTGCGCGTCAGGCTGGGTGGTATCGTGGCCGCAATGATCGATTCCCTGCTGCTTGCCGCCACGCGCATTGCCACCTTCGAGCACCAGCGCGGGCTGACCAATGCCAGCGGCTTCTTCTTCGAGCGCGACGCGCGGCTGTTCCTCGTCACCAGCCGGCATGTGCTGATCGACGAGCCGAGCAAGCACCACCCGAACCGCATCGAGATCGAGCTGCACACCGATGCCGCCAACCTGGGCAAGTCGGCGCGCTTCTCGCTGCTGCTGTACCAGGACGGCAAGAGCCAGTGGCGCCAGGGCACCGATTCGGCCGGCGAGATCGACGTCGCGATGATTCAGATTCAGCGCGCAGCGCTGCCCAAGAACGCGCTGCTATTCGCCTTCAAGCCCGAGCATCTGGTGCAGCTGACCGAGCCGGTGGAGGTGGGCAGCTCGGTGTTGATCGTCGGCTTTCCGCTGGGTTTTCACGACACGCTGCATCACCTGCCGGTGGTGCGGCAGTCGGTTATCGCCTCGGCCTTCGGCATGCGCTTCCAGGGCCTGGGCTATTTCCTCACCGACGCGCGCACCCACCGGGGCACCAGCGGCGCGCCGGTGGTGATGCGTGATCACCTGGCGACGGCCGATGCGGCCCTGCCCTGGAAGCTGCTGGGCGTGCATTCGGCGCGGCTCGACATGGCCGGCCGTGATCTGGTGCAGGACGAATCGCTGGGCCTGAACTGCGCCTGGTACGCCGACATGCTGATGACGCTGAGTGAGGATTGAGCGCACTCGCGCGGTGCCTGCCCACGAAAAAGGCGCTGACCGATGCGATCGGCCAGCGCCTGGTGGCTTCAAGCGGCAGGTCAGGCGGTCTGCGTGACCACCGGCTTGATGGCCTGTGCCAGGTTGCCCTTGGGCCCCTGCACCAGTTCGTAGCTGACCTTGCTGCCCTGCTTCAGGGTGCGAAAGCCATCCATTTCAATCGCCGAAAAGTGCGCAAACACATCCGGGCCACCTTCTTCGGGTTCGATGAAGCCAAATCCCTTGGCGTCATTGAACCATTTCACGGTTCCAAACAACATGACAACTCCAGCATCCTCATACAGCGAGGGTGAAGTGCATTCTGTGAACGGTGACCGGCCAGCGTCTAGGCGGAGGTCTGGACCGTGAGCAGTCGAGTTTTCCCTACAGATGGATCGATTCGAGGCGCCTGTCGTGGATTTGACGCCAATAGCGGAGCCAGCCGGTCATCAGGCAGCGTCGCGCCGTGCTTTTCACGCCTTGCAACGGACCGAATGGGCGCAATATCCCACCCAAGCCGATGGCGCCCGATGTGACTCGATAGAATGAACCATGCCCCAGGACGAACCGCCTTCGCCACCACCCAAGCCGCCTGCGCAACCGCGCCGAGGCGGCGACGGGGCCGTGGTGGTCGAGCGCAAGACGGCACGTACCAAGCCGCCGCAGATGTACCAGGTGGTGCTGCTCAATGACGACTACACCCCGATGGAGTTCGTGGTCATGGTTTTGCAGCAATACTTCAGGCGTGATCTCGAAGCGGCCACGCTCATCATGCTGAAAATTCACCACGAAGGGCGTGGCGTCTGTGGCGTCTATACCAAGGACGTTGCGGCCACCAAGGTTGAACTCGTGCTCGCCGCGGCCCGCCGCGCCGGGCATCCGCTGCAGTGCATTATGGAGGCCGCATGATTGCGCAAGAACTTGAAGTCAGCCTGCACATGGCGTTTGTCGAGGCGCGCCAGCAGCGCCACGAGTTCATCACCGTCGAGCACCTGTTGCTCGCGCTGCTGGACAACCCCTCCGCGGCCGAAGTGCTGAAGGCCTGCGCAGCCAATATCGATGACCTGCGCAAGAGCCTGACCACCTTCATCAAGGAAAACACGCCCACCGTGGGCGGCACCGAAGAGGTGGACACGCAGCCCACGCTGGGCTTCCAGCGGGTGATCCAGCGCGCCATCATGCACGTGCAGTCCACCGGCTCGGGCAAGAAGGAAGTCACCGGCGCCAACGTGCTGGTGGCCATCTTCGGCGAGAAGGATTCGCATGCCGTCTACTACCTGCACCAGCAGGGCGTGACCCGGCTCGATGTCGTCAACTTCATCGCCCACGGCATCAAGAAGAGCGAGCCGCCCGAGCCCACCAAGGGCAACAGCGAGCCGGGCAGCAACGAGACCGAGAAGGAAGAGGCTGCCGACTCGAGCAAGGGCTCGCCGCTGGACCAGTTCACCCAGAACCTGAACCAGCAGGCCAAGGATGGCAAGATCGACCCGCTGATCGGCCGTGACGCCGAGGTCGAGCGCGTGATCCAGATCCTGTGCCGCCGTCGCAAGAACAACCCGCTGCTGGTCGGCGAGGCCGGCGTGGGCAAGACCGCCATCGCCGAGGGCCTGGCCTGGCGCATCACCCAGGGCGACGTACCCGAGGTGCTGGCCGCCGCCACCGTCTACGCGCTCGACATGGGCGCGCTGCTGGCCGGCACCAAGTACCGCGGTGACTTCGAGCAGCGCCTGAAAGGTGTGCTCAAGCAGCTGAAAGACCAACCCAGCGCGGTGCTGTTCATCGACGAGATCCACACGCTGATCGGCGCCGGTGCGGCCTCGGGCGGCACGCTCGATGCCAGCAACCTGCTCAAGCCCGCGTTGAGCAACGGCACGATGAAATGCATCGGCGCCACCACCTTCACCGAGTACCGCGGCATCTTCGAGAAGGACGCGGCGCTGTCGCGGCGCTTCCAGAAGATCGACGTCGTCGAGCCGTCGGTCGAGCAGACGGTCGAGATCCTGAAGGGGCTGAAGTCACGCTTCGAGGACCACCACAACGTCAAGTACGCACTGGGCGCACTGCAGGCCGCGGCCGAACTGTCGGCCAAGTTCATCAACGACCGCCACCTGCCCGACAAGGCCATCGACGTGATCGACGAGGCCGGTGCCGCGCAGCGCATCCTGCCCAAGAGCAAGCAGAAGAAGACCATCACCCGCAACGAGGTCGAGGAGATCGTCGCCAAGATCGCGCGCATCCCGCCGGCCTCGGTGAGCAGCGACGACCGCGGCAAGTTGAAAAGCCTGGACCGCGACCTGAAGAGCGTGGTCTTTGGGCAAGACCCGGCCATCGACGCGCTGGCCTCGGCCATCAAGATGGCACGTTCCGGCCTGGGCAAGCCCGACAAGCCGATCGGCTCGTTCCTGTTTTCCGGCCCCACGGGCGTCGGCAAGACTGAAGTCGCCAAGCAGCTGGCCTACATCCTGGGCATCGACCTGATCCGCTTCGACATGTCCGAGTACATGGAGCGTCATGCGGTCAGCCGGCTGATCGGCGCCCCCCCGGGCTACGTCGGCTTCGACCAGGGTGGCCTGATGACCGAGGCGGTGACCAAGAAGCCGCATTGCGTGCTGCTGCTCGACGAGATCGAGAAGGCCCACCCCGACGTCTACAACGTGCTGCTGCAGGTGATGGACCACGGCTCGCTGACCGACAACAACGGGCGCAAGGCCGACTTCCGCAACGTCATCATCATCATGACGACCAATGCGGGCGCCGAGGCGATGAACAAGTCGACCATCGGCTTCACCAACTCGCGCGAGCAGGGCGACGAGATGGCCGACATCAAGCGCTTGTTCACGCCCGAGTTCCGCAACCGGCTGGACGCAACCGTCAGCTTCCGCGCGCTGGACGAGAACATCATCTTGCGTGTGGTCGACAAGTTCCTGCTGCAGCTCGAAGGCCAGCTCGGCGAGAAGAAGGTCGAGGTCACCTTCACCGACGCACTGCGCAAGCACCTGGGCAAGAAGGGCTTCGATCCGCTGATGGGCGCCCGCCCGATGCAGCGGCTGATCCAGGACACCATCCGCCGCGCTTTGGCCGACGAACTGCTGTTCGGCCGCCTGGTCGACGGTGGCCGCCTGACGGTGGACGTGGACGACAAGGGCGAGGTGCAGCTCGACATCCTGCCGCCCAAGAAGAGCGACAAGGCCAAGGCCGAGCCGGCTCCAGCCTGATCCTTGCCTTCAGCGCCCGGCGAAAGCGGCCGGGTCCTGCTGAAAGTAGCGCGCCAGCAGCCCGTACAGATCGGGGTGCTCGGCGCGCAACTGTTTGGGGCTGACGAAGAAGGTCTCGCTGGCCACCGCGAAGAACTCGTCGACGCTGGTGGCGCCGTAGGGGTCGAGCAGGGTGTCGCGGCCGGCATCCACCGCGGCGCAGAGCTGCTCGAAGGCGGGGTCCAGCACGGCGATCCAGGCCTCGCGCGCGGCGGCGCTGGGCAGCGGCGGCACGCCGTCGGGCTCGCCGTCACCCATGTCCAGCACATGGGCGAATTCGTGGATCACCACGTTGTAGCCCCAGTCGGCCGATTCACCCGAATCGGCCACGTCGGTCCAGCTCAGCATCACCGGGCCACCGGCCATGGCCTCGCCGGTCAGCACCTCGTCCCAGGCGTGCACGATGCCGTCGTCGTCCATCACCTCGCGCTGCGCCACCACCTCGTCGGCATGCACGACGATGCCGACGAAACCGCGGTAGGGCGCCAGGCCGAAGCGCAGCACCGGCAGCACCGCCTGGGCGGCAATGCACACCGCCATCCCGTCGTCGATCACCAGGCCGCCGGCGCCGGTGAACTCCTTCTCATCGAGGAACAGGCTGGCCAGGCGTCGCAGCTCGTCCAAGTCGTCCGGGGCGCGGTTGGCCAGGAAGGGCAGGCGGGCCAGTGTGAGCTGCCACAGCGCCTCGGGGATGGCGCGGCGCGCCAGCACGCGGGACTCGCGGTGCATGCGCCAGCGCTGCAACAGTGCCTTCAAGCGCGTGCCTTCATGCCACCAGATCCAGCGCCTGCAAGCCGGCAGCGCTCAGCCGCAAGCAACGGGCGCGTGGCGCACCGTGGTCAAAATCCCAGTCGCCCAGCACATGACGCAGGCGACCGCCGGGCAACACATGGGTGGCGGGTCGGTGGGTGTGGCCATGCACCATGGCGTCAGCGCCGGCGGCCTGCAACCAGGCAGCGGCGGCCGCGTCGTCGACATCGCTCCACTGGTCGGGCGCCTGCCCGGACTGGTGCGCGGCACTGGCGTCGCGCATCAAGCGGGCCCGCCGCTGGCGTTCAGCCAATGGCAGCGCCAGGAAGGGCCGCTGCCAGGCGTCGCCACGCACCTGCTGGCGGAACTGCTGGTAGGCGGTGTCCGCCAGGCACAGCACGTCGCCGTGCGTCAGCAGCCAGCGCTGGCCGAAGGCCTGCAGCAAGGTGGGATCGGCCAGGCGCTGCATGCCAGCCTCGGCCAGCAAGGTGTCACCGACGAGGAAATCGCGGTTGCCGGGCAGGAAGGCCAGTGCGCGGTGCCGGCTGGCTTGGCGCAGCACCGCGACGCACGCGGCTTCGAAGGGGCCGAAGCGTGCGTCGTCGCCCACCCATACCTCGAACAGGTCACCCAGGATCAGCACCGCGTCGGCCGGCGTGCCCAGCAGGTGGGCGCGCCAGGCCTCGAAGGTGCGCGGCATGTCGGCATGCAGATGCACGTCCGACAGCAGGTCGATCTGCGTCCAGGCGGGATCAGCCTGAAAGCTTGCGAACGCAGGCAGCACCGACGTCATGGCCGGGTCGGCCCGGTGCGGATCGGCCGTGCTCAGGCGATTTCCACGGCCTTCAGGATCACCACGTCCTCGAGCGGCACGTCGCCATGGCCACCCTTGCTGCCGGTGGCCACGCGCTCGATGGCATCGACCACCTCGGTGCCCGAGACCACCTTGCCGAACACGGCATAACCCCAGCCCTGCGCGCTGGGCGCGGTGTGGTTGAGGAAGCCGTTGTCGGCGGCGTTGATGAAGAACTGCGCGGTGGCCGAATGAGGCGCACTGGTGCGCGCCATGGCCAGCGTGTATTTGGTGTTCTTCAGGCCATTGTTGGCCTCGTTCTGGATCTCGGCGCCGGTGGCCTTCTGCTGCATGGCCGGGGCGAAACCACCGCCCTGGATCATGAACCCCTTGATCACGCGGTGGAAGATCGTGCCGTCGTAGTGGCCGTTGTTCACGTAGCTAAGGAAGTTGGCCACCGACAACGGCGCCTTGGCGTCGTCGAGCTCGATGCGGAAACTGCCGGCGCTGGTGGTCATTTCAACGGTCTTGGTCATGTCATTTCTCCGAGAGGATGGTGGCTTGCTGGATGGTGATGGCCTGCTGAGGCACGTTCTGGTGGCCGGCCTTGTTGCCCACGGGCACGGCCTTGATGCGGTCGACGACATCCAGGCCCTCGACCACACGGCCGAAGACGGCGTAACCGCCGCCGCCGGTGTCGAGCCGGGTGTTGTCGGCCACGTTGATGAAGAACTGCGCGGTGGCCGAGTCGGGAATCATCGTGCGCGCCATCGCGATCGTGCCTCGGGCGTTCGACAGGCCGCGGCCGACTTCCAGCGGGATCGGGTCACGCACCGGCTTTTCGGCCATGCCGGCGGTCATGCCACCGCCCTGGATCATGAAACCGTCGATCACGCGGTGGAAGATGGTGCCGCTGTAGTGCCCGGCCTTCACGTATTGCACGAAGTTGGCCACGGTCTTGGGCGCCTTCTCGGCGTCGAGTTGCACGACGATGTCGCCCATCGAGGTGGCGAGTTTGACCTGCTGGGCCCAGGCCGGTGCCGCGGCGACCAGGCTGGTGGCCAAAACGGCTGCGAGGGCAAGATGCTTCATGGGATGACTCTCCGAAGGATTTGTGTCGGGCAAGGGAACAGGTCAATGGTGCTGCAGCGGCGCCCGCGCTCAGCGTGCGGTGGCCAGTTCGCGCACCAGCCGCAGCTTGGTCTGCAGGGCCGGCTCGGTGCGGCCGCCGGCGGCTGCGGCCTCGTAGGTGCGCAGGGCCAGGCGCACGAACACGTCGCCCAGGTTCTCGTGCGCGGTGCGGTAGGCCGGGTCCAGGCGCAGTGCGGTTTCCAGCAGGCTGCGGGCGCGGTCAAGATGGCCGTCGGCGGCCTGCAGCACGGCCAGGTTGTTGTAGGGCTCGGGCAGGTCGGGAAAATCCTCGGTCATGCGCTCCAGCACCGGCACGGCTTCGGCCGATCGGCCGGTTTCGGTCAGCAGCACGGCCCTGAGAAATCGCAAGCCGGGGTCGGCCGGGCGCGCAACCAGCGCCTGGTCCAGTTGCTGCAGTGCCAGTTGCTGCTCGCCGTTGCGAAATTGCCGCTCGATGTCGCGCGCAGAGGCGCCGATGTCGGCCGCCAAGCTGGCCGACACCAGGACCGCCAACATCCCTGCCAGCAGCCCGCGCAGCAGCACGCCAGGGCCGGCTGGTGGGCGATCAAGAGGGGGGGTGGGCAGAGGTGGCAAGCGAGGGCCGGGTGGGCAGATCCGAGGGTGCGGCGCCATGGGCCACCGCTATACTGATTTTGATTGTATCGACCCACCGGCCCTGGCCTGGCGCTCCCTGCGGGATGCCCTGTCCACCCACAGGCCGAGCGCAGTTTCACCCTCCCAGACCCTCACGGCCGCGCTTGCGGCCGTTTTCCGCATCGGCCGATGACGCTCCGACTCTTCAACACGCTGACCCGTCGCCTGGAAACCTTCACGCCCATCGTGCCGGGCCAGGTGCGCATGTATGTCTGCGGCATGACCATCTACGACCTGTGCCACATGGGCCATGCGCGCATGATGATGGCCTTCGACGTGGTCTACCGCTGGCTCAGCGCCAGCGGCTACCAGGTGACCTATGTCCGCAACATCACCGACATCGAGGACAAGATCATCAAGCGCGCGGTCGAGCGCGGCATCACCATCCGCGCGCTGACCGATCAGATGATCGCGGCGATGCGCCAAGACCTGGCCGCCATCGGCACCGTGGCGCCCACGCACGAGCCGCGCGCCACCGATTACGTGCCGCAGATGCTGGCGATGATCCACACGCTCGAGGACAAGGGCCTGGCCTATCGCGCCCATGGCGGGCAGGCGGGCGGCGACGTCAACTTCGCGGTGCGCAAGTTTCCGGGCTACGGCAAGCTGTCGGGCAAGAGCATCGACGAGTTGCGCGCCGGCGAGCGCGTGGCCGTGGCCGAGGGCAAGGACGACCCGCTCGACTTCGTCTTGTGGAAGGCCGCCAAGGCCGACGAACCCGCCGACGCCACCTTCCCCAGCGACTACGGCCCTGGCCGGCCGGGCTGGCACATCGAGTGCTCGGCGATGAGCTGCGCGCTGCTGGGCGAGCGCTTCGACATCCACGGCGGTGGCATGGATCTGCAGTTTCCGCACCACGAGAACGAGATCGCGCAGAGCGAAGGTGCGCTGGGCCATCCGTTCGTCAACGTCTGGTTGCACAACGGCTTCCTCAACGTCGACAACGAGAAGATGTCCAAGAGCCTGGGCAACTTCTTCACCATCCGCGACGTGCTGCAGAAGTTCGACGGCGAGACGCTGCGCTTCTTCATGCTGCGCACGCACTACCGCAGCCCGTTCAACTTCAGCGACCAGTTGCTCGACGACGCGCGCACCGCGCTGCGCCGGCTCTACACCGCGCTGGACGGCATCACGCTGCCCGAGGCCCATATCACCATCGACTGGACGCAGCCGCAGGCCGCCGCCTTCAAGACGGCGATGGACGACGACTTCAACACGCCCGGCGCACTGGCGGTGCTGTTCGAGCTGGCCAACGAATGCAACCGCAGCCGCTCGGCCGACACCGCGGCGCTGCTGCGCGCGCTGGCCGGCACGCTGGGGGTGCTGCAGCAGGCGCCGCGCACTTTCCTGCAGGCCGCGAATGCCGAGCATGCCGACAGCGGGCTCGATCAAGCCAGCATCGAGGGTTTGATTGCTGACCGCTCGGCCGCCAAGGCAGCGAAGAACTTCGCCGAGGCCGATCGCATCCGCCAGCACCTGGCCGCACAAGGCATCGAGTTGAAGGATTCGGCTGCGGGCACCACCTGGGTCAGGGCCTGACATGCCCAAGAGCAGTACAGCGCCTGCCGATACCGCGGCCGAACCGGCGCAGGCCGATCCGGTCACCGTCACGCCGGGATATTGGGACGAGGCTTGCCGCCACCTGGCCAAGCGCGACCGGGTGATGAAGAAGCTGATCCCCAAGTTCGGCGAGGCCCGGCTGCAGAGCCGAGGCGATGCCTTCACCACGCTGGCGCGGTCGATCGTCGGCCAGCAGATCTCGGTCAAGGCCGCCCAATCGGTGTGGGATCGCTTCGTCATCGCCGTGGGCGGGCCGTCGGCGCGGCTGGCCCCCGCCGCGGTGCTGGCACTCGACACCGCCACGCTGCGCGGCGCCGGCCTGTCGGCGCGCAAGGCCGAGTACCTGGGTGATCTGGCGCGGCACTTCGACGCCGGTGCGGTGCATGTGCCGCAGTGGCAGCAGATGGACGACGAGGCCATCATCGACGAGCTGGTGGCCATCCGCGGCATCGGCCGCTGGACGGCCGAGATGTTCCTGATCTTCCACCTGATGCGGCCTAACGTGCTGCCGCTGGACGATTTGGGCCTGATCAAGGGCATCAGCCTGGGCTATTTCAGCGGCGAGCCGGTGTCGCGCGCCGAGGCGCGCGAGCTGGGCGAGGCCTGGGCGCCGTTCCGCTCGGTGGCCACCTGGTACATCTGGCGTAGCCTGGATCCGCTGCCGGTAGACTATTGACTCTGGCCTCACGGGCTACTATCCACCCCACCCGAACCGGCGCATGAGCAAACGACATTTCCTCGACTTCGAGCAACCGATCGCCGAACTCGAGTCCAAGATCGAAGAACTGCGATTCGTGCAAAGCGAATCGGCGGTCGACATCTCCGAAGAGATCGGCCGCCTCGACAAAAAGAGCCAGCAGCTCGCCAAGGACATCTACTCGAACCTGTCGCCCTGGCAGGTGACGCAGATCGCGCGCCATCCGCAGCGGCCGTACACGCTGGACTACGTCACCGAGATCTTCTCCGACTGGCAAGAGCTGCACGGCGATCGGCACTTTGCCGATGACAACTCGATCGTCGGCGGGCTGGCGCGCTTCAACGGCCAGGCCTGCATGGTGATCGGCCACCAGAAGGGCCGCGACACCAAAGAGCGGGGCCTGCGCAACTTCGGCATGTCGCGCCCCGAGGGCTACCGCAAGGCGCTGCGGCTGATGAAGCTGGCCGAGAAGTTCGGCCTGCCGGTGTTCACCTTCGTCGACACGCCCGGCGCCTACCCCGGCATTGGCGCCGAAGAGCGTGGCCAGAGCGAGGCCATCGGCCGCAACATCTTCGAGATGGCGCAGCTCGAGGTGCCGATCATCGTCACCATCATCGGCGAAGGCGGCTCGGGCGGCGCGCTGGCCATCAGCGTGGGCGACCAGGTGCTGATGCTGCAGTTCTCGGTCTATTCGGTGATCTCGCCCGAAGGCTGCGCGTCCATCCTGTGGAAGACCTCCGAGCGCGCCAGTGATGCCGCCGAGGCGCTGGGCATCACCGCCCACCGGCTGAAGGCGTTGGGCATGATCGACAAGGTGGTCAGCGAGCCGGTGGGCGGTGCCCACCGCGACACGCGGCAGATGGGCTCGCAGCTCAAGCGTGCGCTGGTTGACGCGCTGCGCCAGGTCAGCGACCTCCAGCCCAAGGACCTGCTGCAGCGGCGCTACGACCGCCTGCAGGCCTACGGGCGGTACGCCGACACCAAAGACCGCTGACCGCGCACGCGCGACGCTTGATGTCAGCAGTCGTCGCGGTCGCGTTCAGCGGCGGGCGCGATTCACTGGCTCTGCTGCATGCCACCAGCCGCTCAGCCCGGCTGTTGGGTTTGCAGGTGGTGGCGCTGCACATCCACCACGGCCTGCTGCCCGAGGCCGATGCCTGGCTGGCCAGCGCGCAGCACTTGTGCGATCGATGGCGGCGGCACGGCTTTCCACTGCAACTGCGCTGGGCACGGCTGAGCGGTCGGCCTGGATCGGGCGAGAGCCTGGAGGCCTGGGCGCGGGCCGGGCGCTACGTCGCATTGGCGCGGCTGGCCGGCGAGGTGGGCGCCTCGCTGGTGCTGCTGGCTCATCACCGGCGCGACCAGGCCGAGACCGTGCTGCTGCAGGCCCTGCGTGGCGGCGGGCCGGCCGGCCTGTCGGCGATGCCGGCGGTGGTGCAGCGTGCCGGCCTCACCTGGGCGCGGCCGTGGTTGCAGCAATCGCCCGCGGCGATCGACGCTTATGTGCGGCGTTATCGATTGCAGCCGGTGGTCGATCCGTCCAACGCCGACCCGGCGCTGGCGCGCAGCCGGCTGCGGCTGCAGGTGTGGCCGGCGCTGAGCGCGGCCTTTGGGGATGCCGAGGGCGCACTGGCCGCCACGGCACGGCGCGCGCAGGAGGCGCAATCGGCCTTGACCGAACTCGCGGCGATGGACCTGGCCGAGCGGATCGATGACCAGGGCCGCTTGCGGGTGGCCGCCTGGCGGCAGCTCTCGCCTGCGCGCCAGGCCAATGCCCTGCGCGCCTGGTGGCAATCGTTGACCGGCCGGGGTGCGCACGATGCGCTGGTGGCGCGGCTGCTGGCCGAGGTGCCGACGCGTGGCGCCGCATCCTGGCCAGCTGGCCAGGGCGGGCGCGTGGTGCTGCATCGTGGCCTGCTGTGGGTGGCTGGCGATGCCCCACTTCAGGCGGTCGACGGACCCATGCTGACACTCGATCTGTCGCAGCAAGGCCATTGGCCGGTGCCGGGCTGGGGCGGCGCTTTCGCGGTGGCGCCGATCGATCAACGCGGCGTGGCCGCTGAACTGCTGCAAGCCGTCACGCTGCGGCCACGCCGCGGCGGCGAGCGCTTCCAGTTCGATCCGCTGAGCCTGCCGCGCGGACTGAAGAAGCAGTTCCAGGCCGCTGCCGTACCGGCCGATGGGCGCGGCGGGCCGCTGGCCTTTGCCGCCGACGGCCGCCTGCTGTTCGTGCCCGGCCTGGGGTTGGATGCCCGCTGCCACGCCCCGCCCGGTGCGCCGCAGTGGGGGCTGCAATGGCGCCCTGATCCGGGCCTGTCAGCCTGGCCCAAGCCCGCCGGCTAAAATGCGCGGTTGCGCACCGAGGCCGCGCCACGCTGGATCAATCCGCACCCGCGGCGCGATCCGGCACCGATGGAGCCTCGATACAACCCCGACCATGGCATTGATCGTTCACAAGTACGGCGGCACGTCGATGGGCTCGCCCGAGCGCATCCGCAACGTCGCCAAGCGGGTGGCCAAATGGGCCCGCGCTGGCCACCAGATGGTGGTCGTTCCTTCCGCGATGAGCGGTGAAACCAACCGCCTGCTGGGTCTGGCCAAGGAATTGCAGCCCGCCTCGCTGGACGCCGCCGCGATGCGCGAGCTCGATGCCATTGCCGCCACCGGAGAGCAGGTGTCGGTGGGCCTGCTGGCGCTGGCGCTGCAGGCCGAGGGCCAGCCGGCGGTCAGCTACGGCGGCTGGCAGGTGCCGGTCAAGACCGACAGCACCTACACCAAGGCGCGCATCGAGAGCATCGACGATGGCCGCGTGCGTGCCGATCTGGCCGCTGGCAAGGTGGTCATCATCACTGGCTTCCAGGGCATCGACGACGGTGGCAACGTCACCACGCTGGGCCGCGGCGGCTCCGACACCTCCGCGGTGGCCGTGGCCGCGGCGATGAAGGCCGACGAATGCCTGATCTACACCGACGTGGACGGTGTCTACACCACCGACCCGCGCGTGGTGCCCGAGGCCCGGCGCATGCACACCATCAGCTTCGAAGAGATGCTGGAGATGGCCAGCCTGGGCAGCAAGGTGCTGCAGATCCGCTCGGTGGAGTTTGCCGGCAAGTACCGGGTGCCGCTGCGCGTGCTGTCCAGCTTCACCCCGTGGGACATCGACATCGACGAAGAAGCCAAGTCGGGCACCCTGATCACCTTTGAGGAAGACGAGAAAATGGAACAAGCGGTTGTCTCGGGCATCGCGTTCAACCGCGACGAAGCCAAGTTCACCGTGGTTGGCGTGCCCGACAAGCCGGGCATCGCCTACCAGATCCTGGGCGCGATCGCCGAGGCCAACATCGACGTCGACGTGATCGTGCAGAACGTGTCGCACGACGGCCGCACCGACTTCTCGTTCACCGTGCACCGCAACGACTTCCAGCGCACCAGCGATCTGCTGAAGAACGCCATCGTGCCGGCCACCGGTGCGGCGCAGTTCATCGCCGATCCGCGCATCTGCAAGGTGTCGATCGTGGGCATCGGCATGAAGAGCCATGCCGGCGTGGCCAGCACCATGTTCCGCACGCTGTCGGAAGAGGGCATCAACATCCAGATGATCACCACCAGCGAGATCAAGACCTCGGTGGTGCTGGACGAGAAGTACATGGAGCTGGCGGTGCGCGCGCTGCACAAGGCTTTTGGCCTGGACGCGCCCGAATCGGTGGCCTGATCAACAAGCCTTGAATTCCGGTTCAGCTGTGGCGCCAAAAGCCCGCACAAGCTGGGCTAGAATGCGATCCTTGCCCCGGAGTCGTGACCGAGTGGCCGAAGGTGCTCCCCTGCTAAGGGAGTATGGGGCTTAAAACTCCATCGAGGGTTCGAATCCCTCCGACTCCGCCAACCCGCCTGCCGCAAGCAGCCTGGCTGGACAACAAAGACAAAGCCCCGTATCCCGGGGCTTTGTGCTTTCCGGGCCGGCTGCTTCGTGCGTCGAGGCGGGCCGCTGCGGCTGCGCGTTGCCTTCCGCCTTGTTCGAGCTCAGTAGTGCGGTGGCAGCTCGTCGCGCAGGCTTCTGAAGGGCTGTGGCGTGCCGTCCTCGGGCAGTTGCTGCCGCAAGCCGGCCAACTCGGCCAGCAGCGCGTCGATCTGCCGCTGCTGGCGCACGATCACCGCATTGAGCTGGTCGACCGCGTCTTCAGTGAAGCTGGCCTTGATTTCCAGGTCGATGATGCGCTGCTCCAGGGTGTGCATGGGCGGTGGCAAGTCGGGAAGGGTGAGGGCTGGCGAGGGCGCCACTTGCGATGGTAGTGGCTGGCGGTGTGGCAGGTGATGTGGCAGGGTGGTGCGGCAAGCGGCGGCCCAGCGCGGTGTGCGACGATGCTCGCATGCAGCCAGCCTTCGACGTGATCTTATTCGGTGCCACCGGTTTTACCGGCGCCTTGGTGGCCGAGGTGCTGCTGGCGCGCGCAGCGGCCGACGGTGGCCGGCTGCGCTGGGCGATGGCCGGGCGCAACGCTGCCAAGCTGGTCGAGTTGCGTGGTCGCATCGGCGCGCCGGCATCGGTGCCCTTGATCACCGCCGATGCCACCGATGCCCGTGCGCTGGCCGATCTGGTGCGCCAAGCCAAGGTCGTGATCACCACGGTGGGCCCGTACCAGCGCCATGGCGAGGCGCTGATCACTGCCTGCGCCACCGCCGGCACCGACTATGTCGACCTGTGCGGCGAGCCGCTGTGGATGGCGCAGACGATCCCGCGCCTGCAGGCGCCGACCGCCGCCAGCGGTGCGCGCATCGTGTTCTCGTGCGGCTTCGATTCGATCCCGTTCGACCTGGGCGTGGTGTTTCTGCAGGCCGAGGCGCAGCGGCGTTTCGGCCAACCGCTGCAGCGGGTGCACGGCCGCGTGCGGCGTTTGAAGGGTGGCGTGTCGGGTGGCACCGCGGCCAGCCTGCTGGCCACGCTGGCGCAGACCGGACGTGATCCGGCGCTGGCGCGGATGATGGCCGATCCGTTTGCGTTGACGCCGGGCTTTCGCGGCCCGGTGCAGCCCGAGGGGGAATCGGCGCGTTACGACCCGCTGGCCCGGTCCTGGACCGGCCCGTTCATCATGGCCACCATCAACACCAAGAACGTGCATCGCACGAATGCGTTGCGCGGCCACCCCTGGGGCCGCGACTTCGCCTACGACGAGCGTTTGATGCTGGGCGACGGCGCCGCCGGCCGGCGCAAGGCGCTGCTGCTGGCGGCCACGACAAGGGTGCAGCGCGCCTTGCTGGGCTTCGGCCCCACGCGGGCCTTGCTGGGCCGCCTGGCGCTGCCGCAACCCGGCCAGGGCCCGAGCCGGGCTCAGCGCGAAGCCGGCCGCTTCGATCTGCTGTTCATCGGCCAGACCGTTGATGGCCGCACGCTGCGCGCGTCGGTGCAGGGCGACCGCGACCCGGGCTACGGCGCTACTTCGAAGATGATCACCGAGGCGGCGCTGTGCCTGGCCGACGACCTGCCGCGCAGTGCCACCGCGGGTGGCGTGTGGACGCCCGGCGCGGCGATGGGGCTGGCGCTGGTGCGCCGCCTCGAGGCCCATGCAGGGCTGCGCTTCCAGATCGAGGATTGAACACGCATGGCCAAACCCATCCCCCGCCTCAGCCCCGAGGAGATCCAGCGCGTGATCGCCACCGCCTGGGACGACCGCCCGCCCTTTGACGCGGTGCTGCGTGAACATGGTCTGAACCACGGCCAGGTGGTGCAGTTGCTCAAGCGGGAGCTGACGCCCAACGCCTTCAAGGTGTGGACCGCGCGCACCCGCAGTGCGGCCGGCCCGGGCCCCGCGGCGCCGCGCCGGCCCGGGCGTGGGCGGCCCTGACCGGCGGCCTCAGCTGGCGTTGGCGTACTTGATGGTGCAGCCGTAGGCGCGGGTGGCCGGCGTGCTGACCGGCTTGCCGGACAACGATTCGGCCAGCGCCTGCTTGACATGGTTGGTGGCGCTGGGGATGTCGGCGGGGTTGGCGGTGGGCTTGCTGTCGATGGCCCCGGCGTAGGCCAGCAGGCCCTTGGCATCGATCATGAACAGGTGGGGTGTGGTGCGCGCGCCATAGGCACGGCCCAGTTGGCCGTCGTCGTCCATCAGCGTGGCCGTGGCGGCGGCGCCCTGGTCCTTCATCCAGGCGGCCATCTTGCCCGGCGGCAGGTAGTCGCCGTGGTCGGGCGTGGTCGAGTTGACTGCCAGCCAGACCACGCCCTGGGCGGTGGCGGCCTTTTGCGTGGCCTGCATGTTCAACGCGCCGTAGTGCTTGCGCACGTAGGGGCAGCCGGGGTTCACCCACTCGAGCACCACCGTCTTGCCCTTGAAATCGGCCAGTTGCACGCGCCGGCCGTGGGCATCCACGGCGCTGAAGGCCGGCGCGGGCTGGCCCACCACGGCGTTGGCCAGCGCGGTGGCCGACAGCATGGCCAGGGTCAGGGCGGTGAGCAGGGCTTTCATTGCGGGCACTCCATCAAGGGGTCAGCGCGGCCAGGCTGCCGCGCACTTCGTCGACGCTGAGGATCTCGGTCAGCACGCGCGGTGCCGCGGTGGAGGGGCCATACAGCGCATACACCGGCACACCGCTGCGGCCCAGGCGCGACAACTCGGCGCTGATGGCGGCGTCGCGGCGGGTCCAGTCGGCGCGCAGCAGCAGCACGTTGCGGGCGCTGAAATCGGCCAGCACCTGGGCATTGGCCAGCGTGGTGCGCTTGTTGTACTGGCAGGTCACGCACCAGGCGGCGGTGAAATCGACGAAGACCGGTCGGCCCTGAGCTTGCGCTTCGGCCACGCGCTCGGCGGACCAGGGCTGCCAGGTGGCTTGGGCGGCGGCCTCGGCGGTGCCGGCCGACGCGCCCTCGCGCAGCGCCGGCGCCAGCCAGGCCAGCGCCGCGGCCAGCAGCGCGATGCCCAACGTGCCCAGCACCCGGCGCGTGCCGGTGCCGTGGCCTGGCGCGCCCAGTGCCCAGGCGGCAAAGGCCAGCACCACCAGGCTGCCCAGCAGCGCCGCGGCGCCGTCGATGCCCACCTGCTGGCCCAGCACCCAGACCAGCCAGACCACGGTGCCGAACATCGGAAAGGCCATCAGCCCCTTGAAAGTGGCCATCCACGCGCCGGGCCGCGGCAGGGCCCGCGCCACCGCCGGGAAGGCGCTGGCCGCCAGGTAGGGCAGGGCCATGCCCAGGCCCAGCGCGGCGAACACGGTCAGCGCCTGCGCCGGGGGCAGGGTGATGGCCAGCCCCAGCGACGCGCCCATGAACGGCCCGGTGCAGGGCGCAGCCACCGCCACGGCCAGCAGGCCGGTGAGCGCTGAGTCGAGCAGCGGATGGCGCAGCTGGGCGGTGGCCAGGCGGCTGGGCAGCAGGCTGCCCAGCTCGAACAGGCCGGCCAGGTTCAGGCCGATCAGCGTGAACAGCACGGCCAGCGCCGCGATGATCGGTGGCGACTGCAGCTGGAAGCCCCAGCCCAGTTGCTCGCCGCCGGCGCGCAGCGCCAGCAGCAGCGCGGCCAGCACCACGAACGAGCCCACCACGCCGGCGGTGTAGGCCAGGCCGCCGGCCAGTTGGGCGCGGCGGTCTTGCGCGTGGCGGGCGAAGCCCAGCACCTTCAGCGACAGGATCGGAAAGACGCAGGGCATCAGGTTCAGCAGCAGGCCGCCGAGCAAGGCCAGCGCGATGGCCAGCCCCAGGCCGAGGGGCGGCGCTTCGGGCGTGGCTGGTGCGGCGGGCGCTGCGGGCAGCGGCGCCGCGGCCAGGGCCGCCGGCGCGCCGATCGCCGGCCAGGTGCCGGTCACCGCCAGGGTCAGCTGGGC
>Ga0155495_1135_pt1 | contig 22761 bp, 21 predicted proteins | sample RifCSPhighO2_12_FD_107153 | JGI IMG/M metagenome (GOLD analysis project Ga0155495, IMG submission 107153) | Burkholderiales bacterium RIFCSPHIGHO2_12_FULL_69_20
TCGGGCGGCTGGCCGGCCTCGATGCGGGCCAGCGCCAGCAGGAACAGCAGCTCCGAATCGGTGGCGCCACGGCGCTCGGCGAACAGCGCATCGGGCAGCTGCGCCTCCAGTGCCCGCCGCACGCCGGCATAACCACCGATCTGCCCGTTGTGCATGAACAGCCACTTGCCGTGGCGGAACGGGTGGCAGTTGTGCCGCGCAATGCCGCCGCCGGTGGCCGCCCGCACATGGGCGAAGAACAAGCGCGAGCGCACCGTGGCGCACAGCGCCAGCAGGTTCTCGTCGGACCAGGCTGGCATCACCTCGCGGTAGACGCCGGGCTCGGCGCGCTCGCCGTACCAGCCCACGCCGAAGCCGTCGCCGTTGGTCACCGTCCTGGCCTCTTCGGCGCGCAGTGCCTGGCGCACCAGCGAGTGGCGCGGCGCGCACACCACCGCATCCAGGTAGATCGGTTCACCAAGGTAGGCAACGAGTCGGCACATGGGCGCTTTGGGGTCTTTCAACCCAAGGGGTGTGATCGGTTCATCGGCGCGCCGGTGGGCAACTTGAGGCAGGCGGCTATGCTCGCCGCCGGCTCCGCGGTGGGGCGGGAGGCGCGCGGGTGGTGATCGACGGGCAGGTGCGATGGTGCGGACGATGAAGGCAGCCTGGTGGCGCGACGTGTCGCTGTCGGCCGTGGTGGCCGGCTTCGTCGCGGTGCTGGTGGGCTACACCAGCTCGGTGGCCATCGTCTTCCAGGCGGCGCAGGCGCTGGGCGCCACGCCCGCGCAGACGGCGTCGTGGATGTGGGCGCTGGGCCTGGCGATGGGCGTGTCCTGCATCGGCCTGTCGCTGCATTACCGGCTGCCGGTGCTCACCGCCTGGTGCACACCCGGCGCCGCGCTGCTGGCCGCCACCCAGGGGGTGAGCCTGCCCGAGGCCACCGGCGCCTTCATCGTCTGCGCGGTGTTGATCACCTTGTCGGGCCTCACCGGCCTGTTCGAGCGGGTGATGGACAAAGTGCCGATGGCCGTGGCCGCGGCGCTGCTGGCCGGCGTGCTCACCCGTTTCGGGCTGGACGCGGTGCTGTCGGTGCGCAGCGCGCCCGGGCTGGTGGGGGTGATGGCTGCGGCCTTTCTCGCCGGGCGCCGCTGGTGGCCACGCTACGCGGTGCCGGGCGTGCTGGTGGCGGGCATCGGCGTGGCGGCGCTGCAGGGCCGGCTGGCGCTGGGTGGCGTCGACTGGGCCTGGGCCACGCCGGTGGCCGTGATGCCGGTGTTCACGCTGGCCAGCGTGGTGGGTGTGGCGCTGCCGCTGTTCATCGTCACCATGGCCTCGCAGAACCTGCCCGGCGTGGCGGCGCAGCGCGCGGCGGGTTATGACATTCCCGTCTCGCCGGTGACCACCGCCACCGGGCTGGTGACGCTGGTGCTGGCGCCGTTCGGTGCGTTTGCCATCAACCTGGCGGCGATCACCGCGGCCATCTGCATGTCGCCCGAAGCCCATGCCGACCGCGCCAAGCGCTACACCGCGCCGGTGGTGGCCGGCATCTTCTACACCGCGCTGGGACTGGCCGGTGGTGCGGTGGTGGGGCTGCTGGCGGCGTTTCCGAAAGAGCTGGTGGCCGCGGTGGCCGGGCTGGCGCTGCTGGGCACCATCGCCGGCGGCTTGTCCGCGGCGCTGAAGGATGAGCGCCACCGCGACGCGGCCATCGTCACCTTCCTGGTCACCCTGTCGGGCCTCAGCATGGCCGGCATCGGCTCGGCCTTCTGGGGCGTGGTGGCCGGCAGCGTCACGCTGGCCGTGCAAAACTTGGCACCCCCCCGAAGCGCCTTCGGCGCTCCCCCCCAGGGGGGCGCCCCCGGCGGCCCGGCCAAGCCGGATCCGCGGCGGCCACTTGGCTCGGACCCGCGCGCCTCGGACGGCCAACCAGGATCCCTGAAGGAATAATCATGAAACTGCTGTTCGTTGCCGACCCGCTGGAGTCCTTCAAGATCGTCAAGGACACCACCTTCTCGATGATGCGCGAGGCCGCGCGCCGCGGCCACCAGCTCTGGGCCTGCACGCCGGCCGATCTGGTGTGGGTGCGGGGTGCGCGCGTGGTGGCGCGTGATGCGCGCGCCATCACCCTGACCGGCGAGGTTGACCGGTGGTTCGACGTGGTCGCCGAAGGCGAGCTGGCGCTGGCCGATACCGACGCCATCGTGATGCGCAAGGACCCGCCCTTCGACAGCGAGTTCTTCTACGCCACCCACCTGCTGGGCCAGGCCGAGCGCGAAGGCGCCAAGGTTTTCAACAAGCCGGCCGCGCTGCGCGACCATCCCGAGAAGCTGGCGATCCTGGAGTTTGCGCAGTTCATCGCGCCCACGCTGGTGACACGCAGCGAGCAAGCGGTGCGCGCCTTCCACGCCGAGCACCAGGACATCATCCTCAAGCCGCTCGACGGCATGGGCGGCATGGGCATCTTCCGCGTCGGCCCCGACGGGCTGAACCTGGGCAGCATCACCGAGACGCTGAACCGTGACGGCGCGCAGACGGTGATGGTGCAGAAGTACCTGCGCGAGATCGTCAAGGGCGACAAGCGCGTGCTGGTGATCGGCGGCGTGCCGGTGCCCTTCAGCCTGGCGCGCATCCCGCAGGGCAGCGAGATCCGCGGCAACCTGGCGGTGGGCGGCAAGGGCGTGGCCATGCCGCTGACCGACCGCGAGCGCGAGATCGCCACCGCGCTGGGCCCGACGCTGGCCGCACGCGGCCTGCTGCTGGTGGGCCTGGACGTGATCGGCGACTGCCTCACCGAGATCAACGTCACCAGCCCGACCTGCTTCCAGGAAATCACCGATCAGACCGGCTTCGACGTGCCGGCCATGTTCATCAACGCGCTAGAGAAAGCCATTCAGCCATGAAGACCAAAGCAGCCGTGGCCTGGAAGGCCGGCGCCCCGCTCACCATCGAAGAAGTCGACCTGGCCGGCCCGCGTGAGGGCGAGGTGCTGGTCGAGGTCAAGGCCACCGGCATCTGCCACACCGATTACTACACGCTGTCGGGCGCCGACCCCGAAGGCCTGTTCCCCGCCATCCTGGGCCATGAAGGCGCCGGCGTGGTGCTGGAAGTGGGTGCCGGCGTGCCGTGGCTCAAGCCCGGCGACCACGTGATCCCGCTCTACACGCCCGAGTGCCGCCATTGCAAGTTCTGCCTGTCGCGCAAGACCAATTTGTGCCAGGCCATCCGCAGCACGCAAGGCAAGGGCCTGATGCCCGACGGCAGCTCACGCTTCTCGATCGGCGGAAAACCCATCCTGCACTACATGGGCACCAGCACCTTCGCCAACCACATCGTGGTGCCGGGCATCGCGCTGGCCAAGATCCGGCCCGACGCGCCGTTCGACAAGGTTTGCTACATCGGCTGCGGTGTCACCACCGGTGTGGGCGCGGTGCTGTTCACCGCCAAGGTCGAGGCGGGCGCCAACGTGGTGGTGTTCGGCCTCGGCGGCATCGGCCTGAACGTGATCCAGGGCGCCAAGATGGTGGGCGCCGACAAGATCATCGGCGTCGACCTGAACCCGGCGCGCGAAGCCATGGCCCGCCAATTCGGCATGACGCACTTCATCAACCCGAAGGAGCATGCCAACGTGGTCGATGCCATCGTGCAGTTGACCGACGGCGGCGCCGACTACAGCTTCGAGTGCATCGGCAATACCCAGGTGATGCGCGACGCGCTGGAGTGCACCCACAAGGGCTGGGGCCGCAGCATCATCATCGGCGTGGCCGAGGCCGGCGCCGAGATCAGCACCCGCCCATTCCAGCTGGTGACCGGCCGCAAGTGGGAAGGCTCGGCCTTCGGCGGCGCGCGCGGGCGCACCGACGTGCCGAAGATCGTCGACTGGTACATGGACGGCAAGCTCAACATCGACGACCTGATCACCCACAAGCTCAAGCTCGAGGACATCAACGAAGGCTTCGAGCTGATGAAGCGCGGCGAGTCGATCCGCAGCGTCGTCGAGTTCTGATCGTGGCCTGGGAGTTGATCAGCGAGCACGCCAGCTTCGGCGGCGTGCAGCGCTTCCACCGCCATGCCTCGGCCGAGATCGGTTTGCCGATGCGTTTCGCGCTGTACCTGCCGCCGCAGGCGCAGGCGGGCACGCCGGTGCCCTTGCTCGTCTACCTGGCCGGCCTGACCTGCACCGAAGAGACCTTCACGATGAAGGCCGGCGCCCAACGGCTGGCGGCCGAGCTGGGCCTGGCCCTGCTGATGCCCGATACCAGCCCACGCGGCGCCGGCGTGGCCGGCGAGGCCGACCGCTGGGATTTCGGCGTGGGCGCGGGCTTCTACCTCGATGCGACACAGGCGCCCTGGGCCACGCACTGGCGCATGGAGAGTTACCTGCTGCGCGACTTGTTGCCGCAGGTGTGGGCGCAGGCCCCGGTGCGGCAAGACCGCACGGGGATCTTCGGCCACTCGATGGGCGGGCATGGCGCGATGACGCTGGCACTGCGCCATCCCGGTGTGTTCAAGAGCCTGTCGGCCTTGGCGCCGATCTGCGCGCCGATGTTGTGCCCCTGGGGCGTCAAAGCCTTCAGCGGTTATCTGGGCGAGGACCGCAGCCGCTGGGCGGCCCACGATGCCAGCGCGCTGATGGCCGCGCAGGCTGGCGCGCCCTACCCGCAAGGCATCCTGGTCGACCAGGGTCTGGCCGACAAGTTTCTGGCCGAGCAGCTGCACCCCGAGGCCTTCGAGGCCGCCTGCGCTGCGGTGGGCCAGCCGCTGCTGCTGCGCCGCCACGCCGGCTACGACCACGGCTACTACTTCATCGCCAGCGTCATCGACGACCACCTGCGCCACCACGCACGCCAGCTGGTGGGCTGAGGGCGGGCGCGCCGGGCTGCGGCGGCCGCGGCCGGCCGCCCGGCGACAATGCGCGCATGGCCCTGCTCTCGCTCTCCAACGCCCACCTCGCTTTCGGCCATTTCGCCCTGCTCGATGGCACGTCGCTCTCCCTCGAAACCGGTGAACGCCTGGGCCTGATCGGCCGCAACGGCGCCGGCAAGTCCTCGCTGCTGAAGGTCATCGCCGGGCTCGAGAAGCTCGACGACGGCCTGCTGCAGATGACCCAGGGCGTGCGCATCTGCTACGTGCCGCAAGAGCCGGTGTTCGAGCCCGGCCACACGGTGTTCGAGGCGGTGAGCGAAGGCGTGGCCGAGGCCCGCGCGGTGCGCCAGGCCTACGAAGAACATGCCGACGGTGTCGACCTGGACGCGCTGCAGACCCGCATCGAGGCGCTGGACGCCTGGACCTGGGAGCAGCGGGTGGACACCACGCTGGCCCAGCTGCACCTGGACGGCAGCCGCGATATCGGTGAGCTCTCGGGCGGCATGAAGAAGCGCGTGGCGCTGGCGCAGGCGCTGGTGGCGGTGCCCGACGTGCTGCTGCTCGACGAGCCCACCAACCACCTCGACCTCGATTCGATCGCCTGGCTGGAAGACCTGCTGCGCGGCTTCAAGGGCAGCGTGATGCTGATCACCCACGACCGCGCCTTTCTCGACGCGGTGGCCACCCGCATCGTCGAGCTCGACCGCGGCATCCTGCGCAGCTACCCGGGCAACTTCAGCACCTACGAGAGCACCAAGGCGCGTGAGCTGGAGGACGAGGCGTTGGCCAGCGCGCGCGCCGACAAGCTGCTGGCGCAGGAGGAGGTGTGGATCCGCAAGGGCGTGGAGGCGCGCCGCACCCGCAGCGTGGCCCGCATCCAGCGGCTGGAGGTGCTGCGCGCGCAGCGCGAGAAGCGGCGCGATTCACTCGGCCAGGTGCGGCTGGAGATCGACAGCGGCGCGCCCAGCGGCAAGATCGTGGCCGAGCTGACCGATGTCTGCATGACGTTCCCTTCCAACTCGGGCGACAAGCTGATCGTCAAGGACTTCAGCGCCACCATCCTGCGCGGCGACAAGATCGGCCTGGTGGGGCCCAACGGCGCCGGCAAGACCACGCTGCTCAAGCTGATCCTCGGTGAGCTGAAACCCACCAGCGGCAAGATCCGCCAGGGCAGCAAGCTGGAGGTGGCCTACTTCGACCAGATGCGCGCCGGGCTCGATCTCAACGCCACTCTGGCCGACACCATCAGCCCGGGCAGCGAGTGGATCGAGTTCAACGGCCAGCGCAAGCATGTCATGAGCTACCTCAACGACTTCCTGTTCTCGCCCGAACGCGCCCACAGCCCCGTGCGCACGCTGTCGGGTGGCGAGCGCAACCGCGTGCTGCTGGCGCGGCTGTTCGCGCTGCCGGCCAACGTGCTGGTGCTCGACGAGCCGACCAACGACCTCGACATCGACACGCTGGAGCTGCTGGAAGAACTGCTGCAGAACTACGTCGGCACGGTGTTCCTGGTCAGCCACGACCGGCGCTTCCTCGACAACGTGGTGACCAGCCTGATCTGCTGGGAGGGCGACCTGCAGCCCGGCAAGTGGCGCGAGTACGAAGGCGGCATTGCCGATTGGCAGGCGCAGCGTGCGCGCATGCTGGCCGCGCAGGCCGCTGCGGCGCCGGCGCCCAAGGCCGCTGCGCCGATGGCATCGGCTGCGCCGGCACCTGCACCGGCGCCCAAGGTCCGCAAGCTCAGCTACAAGGATCAGCGCGAGCGCGACGAACTGCCCGCGCGTATCGTCGCACTCGAAGCTGAGCAGGCCGCCATCAACGCCCGGCTGGCCGACGGCACGCTGTACGGCCGCGCGCCGGCCGAAGCCACGGCACTGAGCCAGCGCCATGCGGCGATCGACGACGAACTGCTGGCTGCGCTGGAGCGCCTGGAGGCGCTGGGCGGTCAGTAGCCCGTCCAGCCCTCGTTGGTGGCCGCCGGGTGGGTGCGGCTGACGATCAGGCCCGACTGCAGGTACAGCGCGTTGAGCAGGCGCATCGCGCGCTCGGGGCCGATGCCGGGCCAGCTGGCGATCTCGCGCAGGTTGCAGGTGTGGCGGCGCAGGCGGGTGATGCAGGCGGCCATCGCGCCGGGCACGTTCAGCCCGCTCAGGCTGATGCCGGGCGACACCCGGTAAGCCGCCTGGCCGGCCAGCTCGGGCAGCAGCGCGTTGCGTGCGCCCTGCAGCGCCACGCCCCACAGCAGCGGGCCCAGCGGCGAATACAAGGCTGCGCTGGCCACCCGGGTCAGCTCGGCGCTGCCGGGCGGGCGCAGCCGGGCAGGTTGCACCTGCAGCACCTGCAGCGAGCGCAGGTCGTCGTCCAGGAACTCGGCCAGCGGCACCGGGCAGTGCACCAGCCGGTCGAGCGGAAACACGGTCAGCGTCAGCATCTGCCGCGGCATGGCCACGGCGATGGCCAGCGGCTGGGTGTGGCGCAGGCAGGCGGCCAGCACCTCGAGCAGCTCGCGTTGCGCGCTGCCTTCCAGGTCGAAGCGCATCAGGTCCTGCAGCAGCGATGGGCTCAGCGAGCTCAGCGCGGTGTGCGTGGTGTCTTCAGGTGGGCTTGGTGTGCGCGGGCCGGCGGCCACTGCCTGGCGCCCACGCGCAGCCTTCGGCCGGCCCGCATCGTGCGGACGGCTGTCGGGCGCATCCATGAACTGTGTGGTGGGGAAATGAGGCATGTACGGGCCAGCCCTTGATATTAGAGGGGTGCGGCCGGGTCATGCGTTTCCAGACGTTTCAGGCGCGCCGCCTGATCCCGCCGGCCGACCGCCCAGCGCCTGGCGCGCCGATACGAAGGCCTGCCAGAACCGGCCCTCCTGTGCGCTGGCGAAGTTCACCCGCATCAGTGTGCTGGTGCGTGGCGCGGCCAGGAACAGCCGGCCCGGCGCCACCAGCCAGCCGTCAGCGGCCAGGCGGTGGGCCAGGCGCTCGGTGTCCACGCCGGTGTCGACCCAGCCGAACAGGCCCTGCGGCGGTGTGGCAAAGCGGCAGCCGGCGTCCTGCGCCAGTTGCACCACGCGGTGGCGGGCGGCATCGAGCCGTTGCACCACCCGCTCGGCATGGCGGCGCAGCAGGCCCTGGTCCAGGCACCAGGCCACGGCGCGCTCCAGCAGCGCCGGGGTGGTCAGCGTGCTCAGCAGCTTGGTGTCGATCAGCCGCTCGGCCAGCGCCGGCGCGGCCACCACGCAGCCCACCCGCCAGTTGGGCGCCAGGATCTTGGAAAAACCGGTGACGTAGACCGTGCGCTGCAGGCCGTCCAGCGCGGCCAGGCGCGGCGCGTGCGGCGCGGCCAGCCAGGCGTAGGTGTCGTCCTCGACGATGGTGAGGTCGTGCGCCTCCGCCAGCTTCAGGATCTGGTGCGCCGCCGTCAGTGACAAGGTCTGGCCGGTCGGGTTGTGCAACACCGACACGGTGACGTAGAGCCGCGGCCGGTGCTCGGCCAGCAGCTGCGCCATCACGCCCAGGTCGGGCCCGTCGACACCACGCGGCACCGGCAGCAAGCGCATGCCCATGTGGGTGAGGCGGGCAAACTCCACTGCCCAGCCGGGCTCGTCGACCAGCACCGCATCACCTGGCTGCAGCAGGGTGCGGGCCACCACGTCCAGCGCGTGGGTGGCGCCCAGCGTGGTGACGATCTGGCCGGCCAACGCCGGGATGCCCAACTCGCCGCCCAGCCGGCGCGCCATGGCCTGGCGCAGCGATTCGTCGCCGGCGGGGTTGCCGTAGCGCAGGCCGTCGCCCTGTTGCGCGGTGGGGCGCGACAGGGTGCGGCGCAAGGCGCGGTCGAGCAGGGCCTGGTCGAGCCAGGCCTCGGGCAGCGTGCCCATGCCGGGGCCGCCGGGCGCCGAGCCTTGCTGGAACATGCCGCGGATCAGCGCGGTGGCGTCCAGCGGCGGCGCCAGCGGGGCCACCGGCCTGGCGGCGGTGGCCGCGCCACGCTGCGTCGCCAAGGGCTCGCGCACGAAGAAGCCACGCTGGCGGCGCGCTTCGACCAGGCCTTGCGCCTGCAACTGGTCGTAGGCGGCCACCACGGTGCTGGGGCTGACGCCGTGCAGGCGCGCGCCCTCACGCACCGAAGGCAGCCGCGCGCCGGGAGCCAGCGTGCCGCGCTGGATGCGGTCGGCCACCCGCTCGGCCAACTGCTGGCCCAGCGTGGTGGGGCCCAGGCGTTGCAGTGTGGGGGCTGGCGCCAAGGTGCCGGGCAAGGGAGTCATGGTTGGCGTGGCGGCTGGCGTTTGCGGGCGGGGGGGGCGAATGGCTGTATCGCCTGCGTCAACAATACAGAAGCACAAACTGTATTGTCAAGTGTACTGATCGTGTGCTGATGAAGCCCCTAGACTGAGCCCATGCCCGCCCGCACCGACATCGCCCCCCTCGCCGTCGCGCCCCGGCTGACGCCGCAGACGCTGGGCTGGCTGCTGGGTGCGCTGGGCGTGTTCGTCTTTGCGCTGACGATTCCGATGACGCGCCTGGCCTCGGGCAGCCTGGCCGCGCCGCAGCTGTCGGCGGTGTTCGTGGCCATCGGCCGCGCGGCGCTGGCGGGGCTGCTGGCCGCGGCGTGGTTGTGGGCCACCCGGGCGCCGCGGCCGCGGCCGGCGCAGTGGCGGCAGCTGGGACTCACTGCGCTGGGCGTGGTGTTCGGCTTTCCGCTGTTCCTGGGGCTGGCGGTGCAGCGGGTGGATGCGGCGCATGCGGCGGTGGTTTCCGGACTGCTGCCGATCGCCGCCGCGGTGATCGGCGCGCTGGTGATGCGCCAGCGGCCCAGCGCCGGCTTCTGGGGCTGTGCGCTGCTGGGCATGGCGCTGGTGCTGGGCTTTGCGTTGTGGCAGGGCGGTGCCGGCCTGCAGGCCGCCGATGGGTTGCTGCTGGCCGCGGTGCTGTGGGGCGGCTTCGGCTACGTGATGGGCGCGCGGCTGTCGGCACCGCAGGGCGACGGCCTGCCGCCGATGCCGCCGCAGCAGGTGATCAGCTGGCTGCTGGTGGGCTGCCTGCCGCTGACGCTGCCGGTGGCCATCGCCCATTGGCCCACCGCGCCGGTGCGCTGGACGGCCTGGGGCGGCTTTCTCTACGTCAGCGTGTTCTCGGTGTGGCTGGGCTTCTTCGCCTGGTACCGCGGTCTGCAGCTCGGTGGCATGCTGCGGGTCAGCCAGATCCAGCTGCTGCAGCCCTTCCTGTCGATGGCGCTGGCGGTGCCGCTGCTGGGCGAGGCGCTCGATGCCATGACCGTGGCCTTCGCGCTGGCGGTGATGGCCACGGTGTTCCTGTCGCGGCGCATGGCCACCCCGGTGGTGATGGCCGCGCCGACGTTGCGTTGAACAAGTTCGGAGACTTCCATGAGCCTTTGGCAGCAGGCCCGCCGCAGCGCGCGGCTGAACCCGTCGATCATCCGCGAGATCCTCAAGGTGACCGAGCAGCCCGGCGTGCTGTCGATGGCCGGCGGCCTGCCCTCGGCCGACACCTTTCCGGTGTTGGCCATCCGCGAGGCCTGCGAGCGCGTGCTGACCCAGGCCCCGCGCGAGGCGCTGCAGTACGCCGCCAGCGAAGGCTTCGCGCCGCTGCGCGAATGGGTGGCGCAGCACCTGGGCACGCTGGGCATGGTGGTCGACCCCGGTCAGGTGCTGATCACCACCGGCTCGCAGCAGGGGCTGGATCTGGTGGGCAAGGTGATGGTCGACGCCGGCGCACCGGTGGCGGTGGAGACGCCCACCTACCTGGGCGCGTTGCAGGCCTTCAACCCGTACGAGCCGATCTATGCCAGCCTGGCCGGCGATGCCGATGGCCCCCGCCCCGAGGCCATCACCGCGCTGGCGCACGATGCGCCGGGCACGCGTTTCGCCTACCTGCTGCCCAACTTCCAGAACCCCACCGGCCGGGTGATTCCCGAGGCGCGGCGGGTGGCGCTGGTGGCCGCGGCCCAGGCCGCGCGCATGCCCATCGTCGAAGACAACCCCTATGGCGACCTGTGGTTCGATGACGCGCCGCCGGCGCCGCTGGCCGCGCGCTGGCCCGAGGGCGTGCTGTACCTGGGCAGCTTCAGCAAGGTGCTGACGCCGGGCTTCAGGCTGGGCTACCTGGTGGCGCCGCCGGTGCTCTATCCCAAGTTGCTGCAGGCCAAGCAGGCGGCCGATCTGCACACGCCGGGTTTCAACCAGCGCGTGGTGCACGAGGTCATCAAGAACGGCTTTCTCGACAGCCACGTGCCCACCATCCGCGCCCGCTACCGCGCCCAATGCGCGGCGATGGCCGAGGCGCTGGTGCAGCACCTCCCCGAGGGCTGCGAATGGCAGCGCCCGCAGGGCGGCATGTTCTTCTGGCTGCGCCTGCCCGTGGGCTGCGACGCGATGGCGCTGCTGCCGCAGGCGGTGGCGCAGGGCATCGCCTACGTGCCCGGCGCGGCGTTCTATGCCCAGGCACCCGATCCGCGCACGCTGCGGCTGAGTTTCGTCACGCTGTCGCCCGAGGACATCGCCGTCGGCGTGGCCACGCTGGGCCGGGTGCTGCGCGAGCATCTGGACGCGCAGCGCGAGGTGGCGCCTTGATGCGTCCGGCGCCGACTTGACATGCCGCTGACCCTGCCCACCCTGCAAGCCGCCGCACGCACCGTGCACGCGGTGATGCCGCCCACGCCGCAGTACCGCTGGCCCTTGCTGGAGGCGGCGTTTGCAGGCCCGCCCGGCGACGGCACCGAACTCTGGCTCAAGCACGAGAACCACACGCCGGTCGGTGCCTTCAAGATCCGCGGCGGGCTGGTGTACTTCGACCGGCTGATGGCCAGTGGCGCGCGCCCGGCGGGCGTGGTCAGCGCCACCCGCGGCAACCACGGTCAGTCGATCGCCTACGCCGCCGCACGCCACGGCGTGCCGGCGCTGATCGTCGTGCCGCAAGGCAACAGCCGCGAGAAGAACGCCGCGATGCGCGCGCTGGGTGCCGAGCTGGTGGCCGCGGGCGAGGACTTCCAGGCCTCACGCGGCCATGCCCAGGCGCTGGCCGAGCAGCGCGGCTGGTTGATGGTGCCGTCGTTCCACCCCGATCTGGTCGCTGGCGTGGCAAGTTATGCGCTGGAGCTGTTCGCCGCGGCGCCTGATCTGCACAGCGTCTACGTGCCGATCGGCCTGGGCTCGGGCGCCTGCGGGCTGATCGCTGCGCGGGATGCGCTGGGGCTGGCCACCCGCATCGTCGGCGTGGTGTCGACCGGCGCGCCGGCCTATGCCCTCTCGCTGGCGTGCGGCGAGGCGGTGTCGCACCCGGTGACCACTCAACTGGCCGACGGCATGGCCTGCCGCACGCCCGAGCCCCAGGCGCTGGCGATGCTGCAGCGCGGCCTGCACGGCGTGGTGCAGGTCAGCGACGATGAGGTGGCTGCCGCGATGCGCCGCTTGTTCGAGGCCACCCACCAGGTGGCCGAAGGCGCCGGCGCCGCCGCGCTGGCCGCGGCCTGGCAGCAGCGCGCGCAACTGGCCGGCCAGCGCACGGCGCTGATCCTCAGCGGCGGCAACGTCGACCGCGATGTCTACGCCGCTGCGCTGTCGGCGGCCCCTTGAAGGTGTGCACACGATGACCCAACGCCGCTTCTCCCAACTCGACGTCTTCACCAGCGTGCCGCTGCGTGGCAACCCGCTGGCCGTGGTGCACGACGCGTCAGGCCTCAGCGATGCGCAGATGGCCGACTTCGCCCGCTGGACCAACCTGTCGGAGACCACCTTCCTGCTGCCGCCCGACGACCCTGCGGCCGACTACCGGGTGCGCATCTTCACGCCCGGCGGCGAGCTGCCGTTTGCCGGCCACCCCACGCTGGGCAGCTGCCACGCCTGGCTGGCGGCCGGCGGCGAGCCGCGCAACCCGGCCGTGGTGGTGCAGCAATGTGGTGTCGGGCGGGTGCGGGTGCGGCGAGATGCGGCCGATGACACCCCGCTCCTGGCCTTTGCCGCACCGGCGCTGCGCCGCACCGGCCCGGTCGAGTCCACGCTGCGGGCGCAGGCCGTGGCCGCGCTGGGCCTGCCCGACGACGCGGTGCACCGGCTCGAATGGATCGACAACGGCCCGGGCTGGATGGCCGCGCTGCTGCCCGATGCCGCCACCGTGCTGGCGCTGCGGCCCGACTTCGCGGTGATGCGCGGCCTCAAGCTGGGCGTGGTGGGCCCGCATCCGGCCGGCAGTGATTGCCAGTTCGAGGTGCGCGCCTTCGTGCCCGGGCTGGGCGTGCCCGAGGACCCGGTCACCGGCAGCCTGAACGCCGGCCTGGCGCAGTGGTTGATGGCCGCCGGCCTGGCGCCCGACCGCTACATCGCCGCGCAGGGCGCCGCGCTGGGCCGTGCCGGCCGCGTGCACGTGCAGCGCGAAGGCGCCGACGTGTGGATCGGCGGCGCGGTGTGCGCGGTGGTCAGCGGGGTTGTCACGCTGTGAACCGAAGCTCGGCATGCGGCGCGGCGCTGTCGGCCGTTGCCTGCCGATGACCAACGCGGCACGCCGGCGCGGCTTCGCCCGCCCGACCTGACGCCGACGGGGCAGGTAGACTGGCCAGCCCCGGTTTCCGCGTACCGAATGCCGCCCCCCGTCATCCGCCTGCAGGCCCCCGACACCCCCGTGCTCCTGGACGCCACGCGCGACCTGTTTCGCGAGTATGCGCAGGCGTTGGGCATCGACCTGTGCTTCCAGAACTTCGACGCCGAGCTGGCCGCGTTGCCCGGTGATTACGCCGAGCCGCAGGGCGCCTTGCTGCTGGCCTTCGTCGACGACGAGTTGGCCGGCTGCGGTGGCTTCCGCCCGCTGGCCGATGTCGACTACGCCAACGCCTGCGAGATGAAGCGGCTGTACGTGCGCCGCGCCTTCCGCCGCTTCGGCCTGGGCCGGTTGCTGGCGCAGGCCCTGATCGATGGCGCCACCCAGGCCGGTTATTCGGCGATGCTGCTCGACACCCTCGACGACATGGAGGCCGCGCGTGGCCTCTACGAAACGCTGGGTTTCGAAGAGGTGCCGCCGTACTACTTCAACCCGATCCCCGGCGCGCACTACCTGAAGGTCGACCTCGGTTGATCCACGGCGCCGGGGCGCAACGGCGTGCCACCTCCATTCCCCATGAACGCTGACATCACCTCACTGCCCGTGCCGCCCTCGTTGCTGGGCGAATCGCCGCTGTGGCACCCCGACGAACAGGTGCTGTACTGGGTCGACATCCCGGGCCGGCGGCTCAACCGCTTCGACCCCGCCCGGGGCTCGCACGACCAGTGGCCCTTCGAGACCGAACCTGCCTGCTGCGCACCGCTGCTGGGCGGCGGCCTGCTGCTGGCCATGCGCGACGGCCTCTGGCGCTTCGACACCCGCACCGGCCAGCGCCACGCCGTGGCCAAGCCGCCCTACGACCCGGCGGGCCAGCGCTTCAACGACGGCAAGGCTGACGCGCACGGCCGCTTCTGGGTCGGCACCATCGACGACCAGCGCCAGCCCAACGCGGCGCTGTACCGCCTGGACGGTGGCCAGCTCGACCGCGTGGCCGACGGCATCACCGTCAGCAACGGCCTGGCTTTCAGCCCCGATGGCCGCACCATGACCTGGGCCGACACCCAGGCGCATGTGATCTATGCCTTCGACCTGGACGGCAGCGACGGCAGCCTGTCGCGGCGCCGGGTGCTGGCGCAGTTTGCGCGGCGTGCTGAAGGCGCGTCGCTGGCCGGTTATGGCGGGCGGCCCGATGGTGCGGCGATGGATGCCGAGGGTGCGCTGTGGGTGGCCATGTTCGAGGGCCAGCGCCTGCTGCGGCTGGCGCCCGACGGCGCGGTGCTGGTCGACCTGGCGCTGCCGGTGCGCTGCCCCACCATGCCCTGCTTCGGTGGCGCCGACCTGAAGACGCTCTACATCACCACCGCGCGCGCGAAGCGCCCGGCCGAAGAACTGGCGGCCCAGCCGCTGGCCGGCTGCGTGCTGCAGCTGCGCGTGGCGGTGCCGGGGCTGCCGGCCAACCTGGCGCGGCTGTAGGCCGCCCCGGCGCTCAAGAGTTTGCCCGCAAGCATGCGGGCAGATCCTTCGCCCAAGCACTCGCGAGCCCGCGGGGGCTCGCTCAGTCCGGGCTCAAGAGTTTGCCCGCAAGCATGCGGGCAGATCCTTCGCCAGGCACTCGCGAGCCCGCAAGGGCTCGCTCGGTCCGGGCTCAGCGGCGCGGTGGCAGGCGGCGTGTCTCGCCCACCGACATCACGAAGAAATCATCGTCGGCCAGCCCGGCGGCGCGCCGGGCCTCGGCCAGGTCACGCGGGGGCTGGTCAAACGGCTCGTCGGTGAGCGAGAAGGTGCCCCAGTGCACGCCCAGCGATCGCTTGGCGCGGATGTCACGATGGATCTGCACCGCCTCGGCCGGGTTGACGTGCTGCGTGGCCATGAACCAGCGCGGTTCGTAGGCGCCCACCGGGAGCAGCGCCAGGTCGAAGCCGCCGTCGCTCTGTCGATCGGCGAAACGCGCGCGGATGTCGGCAAAGTCCTGCGAGTAACCGGTGTCGCCCGAGTAGAACCACTGGTAGTCGGGCATGAACACCGCGAACCCGCCCCACAACGTGGCCAGCCGGTCGTGCAGCCCGCGGCCCGACCAATGCTGTGCCGGCGTCAGCACCACCTCCGCACCGCTCACGCGGTGGCTCTGCCACCAGTCCAGTTCCACCACCCGCTGCGTGATGCCTTGATCGGCCAACCAGGCCTTCAGACCCAGCGGCACGATGAACAGCGGCGGCCCGCCGGGTTGCGCGTTCAGCGCAATCACGCTGGTCTCGTCGAGGTGGTCGTAGTGGTTGTGCGAGATCAGCACCAGATCGATGCGCGGCAGTTGCGCCAGGCTCAAGCCCGGCGGTTGGGCGCGCTTCGGGCCGATGAAGCTGAACGGCGACGCACGCTCCGAGAACATCGGGTCGGTCAGCATGTTCAGGCCACCGGCCTGCACCAGCACGCTGGCATGGCCGATGAAGGTGACCGCCGGCTGCATCGCAGCGCCCGCCCGCGCATTGGCCAGCACAAAGGCCACATCGGGCGCCACGCTGGGTGCCGGCTGTTGCGTGGGTGGCGGCAGGCTGTGGCGCCAGGCGTCGAAGCGCCAGCGCAGCAACTCCAGCGCGCCCTTGGGCTCGAACGCCAGGTAGTTGTTCTGGAACCCGTTGGGCCGGTGATGCGGCTGGCTGGCGTCGAAGTTCAGGTTGACGCTGCTGCAAGCCGTCACCGTGGCGACCAGTGCGCCGAGCATCAACCATCGTTTCCAGCGCATGCCTGGGGGTGCTTTCGGTGGGGCGGGCAGGCCAATCAAGCCGCCGCCGATACAGGGGGAGGTGCCAGGCAGCGGGTTTCCACGTATACTCCCGCGGTTTGCCGCAACCAAGCGCGACCATCCCGCCACATGACTCAACGGCCTGTCCAACACAACGGCCATCACGCGGTCTGGGATGACGCAGAAGATGGGGAAGCAAACAGAAGCTTCAAGAGGCTGAGTCGAGAAGAAGCAGCCGCCTTGAGGGCCCAGGAGCCGCCGGTGTCACCATGGCGGGTCATTGCCGTGCAAGCGGCGGTGGGTGTGGTGGCCGCCCTGATCGGGTGGCTGATCACCGGGAGGATGGATGTGATGTGGTCGATGCTTTACGGCGCGGCCACGGTGGCCCTGCCGGGCGCCTTGATGGCGCGTGGCATGACCAGCAAGCTCTCCAGCATGGCGCCCGGCGCATCGGCCGTCAGCTTCATGTTGTGGGAGATGGTGAAAATCGGTGTTTCGCTGGCGATGTTGGTGGTCGCGGGCAAGATCGTGCAGCCGCTGGTGTGGCCCGCCCTGTTGGTGGGCCTGGTGGTGTGCATGAAGGTTTATTGGGTGGCGTTGCTCTGGCGGCGCCGCGCGACTTGAGACAAGACGGGACTGGACAACACAACATGGCAGCCGCAGAACACGCCGCAGGAAGTGGCCCGACCGCCGGTGAATACATCATTCACCACCTGACCCACCTTCAAAACCAGAAGCAGACGGCCATCGTCGACTTCTCGGTGTTCAACCTCGACAGCATCTTCTTCGCCGTGCTGGTCGGCGTGATCGGCAGCTTCTTCCTGTGGCGCGCCGCCAAGTCGGCCACCTCGGGTGTGCCGGGGCGCTTCCAGGCTGCGGTCGAGATGCTGGTCGAGATGGTCGACACCCAGGCCAAGGGCATCGTGCACAACGCCAAGAGCCGCAAGCTGGTGGCCCCGTTGGCGCTGACGGTGTTCGTCTGGATCATCCTGATGAACTCGATGGACTTCCTGCCCGTCGACCTGCTGCCCAAGATCGGCGAGATGTTCGGCATCCACTATCTGCGCGTGGTGCCCACCGCCGACCTGTCGGTGACGATGGGCCTGTCGCTGTCGGTGCTGTTGATCTGCCTGTTCTACAACGTCAAGATCAAGGGCTTCGGCGGTTGGGTGCACGAGCTGTTCTCGGCCCCGTTCGGCGACAAGATCTACCTGTACCCGATCAACTTCCTGATGCAGATGATCGAGTTCGTCGCCAAGACCGTGTCGCACGGCATGCGGCTGTTCGGCAACATGTACGCCGGCGAACTGATCTTCATGCTGATCGCGCTGATGGGCGGCGCCTTTGCCTTCACCGGCACCGGCATCGCGCTGTTCCTCGGGCACATCATTGCCGGCACGGTGTGGGCGATCTTCCACATCCTGATCGTCGCCTTGCAGGCTTTTGTGTTCATGATGCTGACCCTGGTTTATCTGGGCCAAGCACACGACGCTCACTGAGCCGGCTGGCTCTTTGTGCAAGGGGGCTTCGCGGCCCCTTGTCATCCCCGGGCCGGCAGGCTTTGGTTTTTTTCCGCTTCACTCTCTCAACTAACTTTTCTCACTAGGAGTCATCATGGAAGTCATCAGCTTTGTCGCCCTGGCCGCCGGTCTCATCATTGGTCTGGGTGCCGTCGGCGCCTGTATCGGCATCGGCATCATGGGCAGCAAGTACCTCGAAGCCGCTGCGCGCCAGCCCGAACTGATGGGCGAACTGCAGACCAAGATGTTCCTGCTGGCCGGCCTGATCGACGCGGCCTTCATCATCGGCACCGGTATCGCGCTGTGGTTCGCCACTGCCAACCCGTTCCTCGGCCAGATCGCCAACCTGCCCAAGTGATTGAGCCCACCCCCGAAGCGGCTATGCCGCTCCCCCTCAAGGGGGCAGCGCCGCTGGCCCGGCAGAGCCGGTTCCAGGGCGTTTGCTTGGGGGCCTGACGCGGTCGGCCCGACCAGGCTGTCCGTATTACTCCATCACCTTTGACAGAGGCACAAAAGTGAGCATCAACGGTACCCTCATCGCCCAGATGATCGTCTTCGCGATCCTCGTCTGGTTCACGATGTCATTCGTCTGGCCGCCGATCGCCACCGCGCTCGACGAGCGCGCGAAGAAGATCGCCGATGGTCTGTCGGCCGCCGACAAGGCCAAGTCCGACCTGGCCGCCGCCAACCAGCGCGTGGAACAGCAACTGGCATCGGCGCGCAACGACGCCGCCAAGCGACTGGCCGACGCCGAGCGTCTGGCCCAGCAGATGGTGGAAGAGGCGAAATCGCGCGCCACCGAAGAAGGCGTCAAGATCATCGCCGCGGCCAAGGCCGAAGCCGAGCAGGAGGCCGTCAAGGCCCGCGAGACCCTGCGCGAGCAGGTGGCAGGTCTGGCGGTCAAGGGCGCGGAAGCGATCCTGCGCCGTGAAGTCAACGCCGGCGTTCACGCCGAGTTGCTGGGTCGCCTCAAGGCTGAGCTCTGACTATGGACCCCCACGTTCACCTTCGTTCGCTGCCCCCCGAGGGGGCGCAGGCCCCCTTTTGGGCGGCCCGGCAGGAGTCCTGACATGGCCGAACTTGCAACCATCGCACGTCCCTACGCCGAGGCGCTGTTCAAGGCCGCCGGCGCTGCCGCGGCCGGCCTGACGGGCCAGATGAGCGTGCTGGCCGCCGTGGCCGGTAATGAACAGCTGCGCCAGTTTGCCGACAACCCGAAGGTGGGCGACGCCCAGGTCTTCGAGGTGGTCAACGGTGCGGCGCGGACCGCACTCGACCCCAAGGTCAGCAACCTGCTGACCGCGGTGATCGAGAACGGCCGCCTGTCCGCCCTGCCCGAGATCGCCGCGCAGTTCACGGCGCTGGTCAACGCGCAGTCGGGCTCGTCGGACGCCATCGTCTACAGCGCCTTCGCCATCGACGACGCCGCGCTGGCCGAGGTGGTGGCCGCGCTGGAAAAGCGCTTCGGTCGCAAGCTCAAGGCCCGGGTCGAGATCGACGCCGAGCTCATCGGCGGCATCCGCGTGGTGGTGGGCGACGAAGTGCTCGACACCTCGGTGAAAGCACGTCTCGAACAAATGAAAGTCGCCCTGACGGCGTGACGGTTCCGGGCCGAACCCCAGGTTTGGCCCGCCGCCCGATCGTTGTCGCAAGGAGAAAGTTATGCAACTGAACCCCGCAGAGATTTCCGAACTCATCAAGAGCCGCATCGAGGGCCTTGGCGCGTCGGCTGATATCAAGAACCAGGGCACCGTGGTGTCTGTCACCGACGGCATCGTGCGTGTGCACGGCCTGTCGGACGTGATGGCCGGCGAAATGCTGGAGTTTCCGCCCACCGCCAGCGGCCAGGCCACCTACGGCCTGGCACTGAACCTCGAGCGCGACTCCGTCGGCGCCGTGATTCTGGGCGAGTACGAGCACATCTCCGAAGGCGACACCGTGAAGTGCACGGGCCGCATTCTCGAAGTGCCGGTGGGCCCCGAGCTGATCGGCCGCGTCGTCAACGCGCTGGGCGCGCCGATCGACGGCAAGGGCCCGATCAACGCCAAGATGACCGACGTGATCGAGAAGGTGGCCCCGGGCGTGATCGCGCGCCAGTCGGTGAGCCAGCCGGTGCAGACCGGCCTGAAGTCGATCGACTCGATGGTGCCCGTCGGCCGTGGCCAGCGCGAGCTGATCATCGGCGACCGCCAGACCGGCAAGACCGCGGTGGCGATCGACGCGATCATCAACCAGAAGGGTCAGAACATGACCTGCGTCTACGTCGCGATCGGCCAGAAGGCCTCGTCGGTGAAGAACGTGGTGCGTGCGCTGGAAGCCAATGGCGCGATGGACTACACCATCGTGGTCGCGGCCACCGCGTCGGAGTCCGCCGCGATGCAGTACGTGTCGGCCTACTCCGGCTGCACCATGGGCGAGTACTTCCGCGACCGCGGGCAAGACGCGCTGATCGTCTATGACGATCTGTCCAAGCAGGCCGTGGCCTACCGTCAGGTGTCGCTGCTGCTGCGCCGCCCGCCGGGCCGCGAAGCCTTCCCCGGCGATGTGTTCTATCTCCACAGCCGCCTGCTCGAGCGCGCTGCCCGCGTGAACGCCGACTACGTCGAGAAGTTCACCAAGGGTGAAGTCAAGGGCAAGACCGGTTCGCTGACGGCGCTGCCGATCATCGAGACGCAAGCCGGCGACGTCTCGGCCTTCGTGCCGACCAACGTGATCTCGATCACCGACGGCCAGATCTTCCTGGAAACCAGCCTGTTCAACGCCGGCATCCGCCCCGCCATCAACGCCGGTATCTCGGTGTCGCGGGTCGGTGGTGCGGCGCAGACCAAGCTGATCAAGGGCCTGTCCGGCGGTATCCGTACCGACCTGGCGCAGTACCGTGAGCTGGCCGCGTTTGCGCAGTTCGCTTCTGACCTGGACGACGCCACCCGCAAGCAGCTGGACCGCGGCGCCCGCGTGACCGAGCTGCTCAAGCAGGCCCAGTACTCGCCGCTGTCCATCAGCCTGATGGGCGCCACGCTGTTTGCGGTGAGCAAGGGCTTTATGGACGACGTCGACGTGAAGAAGATCCTGTCCTTCGAGCACGGCCTGCACCAGCACCTCAAGAGCAGCCACGCTGCCCTGCTGGCCAAGCTGGAGAACGACAAGGCCATGGACAAGGCTGCGGAAGAAGAGATGACGGCCGCCATCACGGCGTTCAAGAAATCCTTCGCCTGAAAAAATGGCCCACCCCCGTAGCGCCTTCGGCGCCTCCCCCTCAAGGGGGCGGACGCCAGCGGCCCGGCAAAGCCGGTTCCGCGGCGTCTGCTTGACTGGAGTGCCTCATGGCAGTCGGTAAAGAAATACGCGGCAAGATCAAGAGCTTCGAGAACACGAAGAAGATCACCAAGGCCATGGAAATGGTCTCGGCGTCGAAGATGCGCAAGGCGCAGGAGCGCATGCGTGCGGCCCGGCCTTATGCCGACAAGATCCGCAACATCACGGCCAACCTGGCCCTGGCCAACCCCGAGTACAAGAGCGCCTACATGCGCCAGGGTGGCACGTCGAAGGTGACCGGCTTCATCGTCGTCACCGCCGACAAGGGCCTGTGCGGCGGCTTGAACACCAACGTGCTGCGCGCTGTGACGACCCAGTTGCGTGATGTGCAGGCGGCCGGCGGTGCGGTGCAGGCCGTGGCCATCGGCAACAAGGGCTTCGGTTTCCTGAACCGCATCGGCGTCAAGGTGGTGAGCCACGCCACCCATCTGGGTGACGCGCCGCTGCTCGAGAAGCTGATCGGCCCGGTCAAGGTGATGCTCGATGCCTTCGTCGAGGGCAAGGTGGACGCCGTCCACATCTGCTACACGAAGTTCATCAACACGATGAAGCAGGAAGCGATCATCGAGCAGCTGCTGCCGCTGTCGGCGCACCGTCTCGAGCAGACCGCGGCCGAGAAGTCGCAATACGGCTGGGACTACCTCTACGAGCCCGATGCCGCATCGGTGATCGACGAGCTGCTCACCCGCTACGTCGAGGCGCTGGTGTTCCAGGCGGTGGCCGAGAACATGGCCTCCGAGCAATCGGCGCGCATGGTGGCCATGAAGGCCGCCACCGAGAACGCCGGCAGCCTCATCGGTGAGCTCAAGCTGGTCTACAACAAGACCCGGCAAGCCGCGATCACCACCGAGCTGTCCGAGATCGTCAGCGGCGCCGCCGCCATCAGCGGCTGACCCGGCCGCACCCACGAATTCAAGTCTGAAGGATCTAGAAAATGGCCAACACCCAAGCACAAGGCAAGATCGTCCAGTGCATCGGCGCCGTGGTGGACGTGGAGTTTCCGCGTGACCACATGCCCCACGTCTATGACGCCCTGAAGCTAGAAGGTTCGAACCTGACGCTGGAAGTGCAGCAGCAGCTGGGCGACGGCATCGTGCGCACCATCGCGCTGGGCTCGTCCGACGGCCTGCGCCGCGGCCTGATGGTCAGCAACACCGGCGCGGCCATCACCGTGCCGGTGGGCAAGGCCACGCTGGGCCGCATCATGGACGTGCTGGGCTCGCCGATCGACGAGCGCGGCCCGGTCGACCAGACGCTGACCGCGTCGATCCACCGCAAGGCCCCCAGCTACGACGAGCTGAGCCCCTCGCAGGAACTGCTCGAGACCGGCATCAAGGTGATCGACCTGATCTGTCCGTTTGCCAAGGGCGGCAAGGTGGGCCTGTTCGGTGGCGCGGGCGTGGGCAAGACCGTGAACATGATGGAGCTGATCAACAACATCGCCAAGGCGCACAGCGGCCTGTCGGTGTTTGCCGGCGTGGGCGAGCGCACCCGCGAGGGCAACGACTTCTATCACGAGATGGCCGAGTCGGGCGTCGTCAACCTCGAGAACCTGGGCGAGTCCAAGGTGTCGATGGTCTACGGCCAGATGAACGAGCCCCCGGGCAACCGTCTGCGCGTGGCGCTGACCGGTCTGACGATTGCCGAGTCGTTCCGAGACGAAGGCAAGGACGTGCTGTTCTTCGTCGACAACATCTACCGCTACACGCTGGCCGGTACCGAGGTGTCGGCGCTGCTGGGCCGCATGCCTTCCGCCGTGGGCTACCAGCCGACGCTGGCCGAAGAAATGGGCCGCCTG